>Ga0105045_10000050_pt1 | contig 57468 bp, 35 predicted proteins | sample MAT02_FD_78089 | JGI IMG/M metagenome (GOLD analysis project Ga0105045, IMG submission 78089) | Freshwater microbial communities from Lake Fryxell liftoff mats and glacier meltwater in Antarctica - MAT-02 (megahit assembly) | ecosystem: Environmental > Aquatic > Freshwater > Ice > Liftoff...
ATGTCACAGCTCAAGATGTCACAGCTCAAGATGTCACAGCTCAAGATGTCACAGCTCAAGAAGCGAGTGCTGAATCCGAGGTCAATACTGGGGTTCCTATTGAGAAAGTAGAACCCACCTCCCGTCCGCTTAACTTGACCCTCGAGTTAATGAACGGCACATCTCTGCCAGGCACTTTGGTAGATGCCGACGTCGTAAACATCAAAACAGCCTTCGGCGAAGCTGCAATTCCTTTGTCGGAGATCGCTGGAATTCGTTTCGCGACTCGCGAGGACGTTTCAACTACAGTCGTCATGATCAACGGCGACTCTATTACCGGTGCGACCGACGTCAAACTCATAACAGTCGAAACGGACTGGGGAGTTGCCAAAGTAAATGGATCCGCAATTCAATCTCTTCTGCTAATTCCGAATCTCAAATGGATGGTAGTCAATGGGGTCAGCGGAAAGCGATGGTCGTTAGTCGACTCGAAAACGTCCGAAACCGCACAACAGTCTGGTTTACCTAACTTGCAGACGTCGCCTAATTCGCAGTCGTCGGGCACAATCCGCTCCGCGAACCCAGGCGTACTTCCCATCCCCGCCATCCCCGATGGAACCTATTATCGAAACGGTGTGCTATATCGATCCAGCAATGTCAACCAGTAATGTGATTTAGTACGGACCCACAAACATTTAAGAGACAAGCCATCGTGAAGGACCTCAGACGGAGCTACGATTTTGGAACTCTTTGTAAATCGGATCTTTCTTGTGATCCGATTATCGAGTTCAAAAAATGGTTCGACCATGTTCATCGGTTAGAGGTCCCGCCGTGGTTTGAAGTCAATGCAATGACGCTTTCCACAGCGGAAGTAACCAGTGGGTCTCAAGCTCGGGTGACCAGTCGTATTGTGTTGCTCAAGTATATTGATGACGACAGTTTTGTATTCTTTACTAATTATCAGTCTGAAAAAGCGTCTCAATTGAAGACGAACGTTTTGGCTTCGCTAAACTTTCACTGGGACGTTTGCGACCAACAAATCCGTATCGAAGGAGTTGTTTCAAAGACGAAACGCGAAGTTTCGGACGAGTACTTCCATGCGCGTCCAATCACAAGTCAGTTGGGCGCGATCGTATCGCCACAATCGCAAGTAATCCCTGATAATTTTGATTTGAGCGCACGCTTGGGTGACCTTCAGAGAGAATACGAGGGAAACACAATCCCGCGCCCAGAGCATTGGGGAGGTTACCGACTGAAACCAAATTTGATTGAGTTTTGGCAGGGTAAACCGTCGCGACTTCATGATCGATTTCGGTACAGTCGACGAGAAGATTCTCCTTGGATCATCGATAGGCTCGCTCCCTAACCCGCAATCCAGCGTAGACCTTGGAGCCGAATCTACCGATTCCCCTCAAGTGCCTGTACTTGTTCTCGAAGCCTTTGCACTTCACGTCGTAATTCAAGAATCTCTTGTTGGACTTCATCACTTAACTCAGGGCGAACAACCGCTCCAAGCGGTAGGTCTTGTACTTGTGGTCGAACAAATATTTTTCCGTTACTGGGGATTACAATTTGCGACTGAATCAATGCACCGCCCCGATAAAAGCTGATCGGCACTAAATCTCCAGGTTGAGCGTCGTACTGCAACCGCAAAACATCTCGGTCGCTCTCGACAGACTGGGTGTTGAACTCTACCAGGCAATCGCCAGGTACTAAGCCAGCATCACTGGCAGCAGAGTTTGGCCGAACCTCGAGAACGCTTGCGCCTCGATACGCGGGAATCCCAAAGTGGTTTCTAAATGCGGTCGAAAGCGGCACCAGAGCTACACCTAGAGAACGCTCCGCACTAAACAGAGCGTTTGATTGTGCATTATTCGTAGGCAAGTAACCGGAGGGCCCCAACGTGGTTGCTCGTTCATTCTCAGGTAACGATAAATCAGCGAGTTGCCGGTCCATAAGAATACAGATCAGCTCCTTCTTCCGTCCGCTACGATCGATCAGAAACCGGACAGATTCACCAGGTGCATAGTTTGAAAGTACTTCAGCAAACTCATCTATATTGGAAACAGCTTGGTCTGAAACTGCCAATACTCGATCACTGACGATGAAACCAGATTTCCACGCGGGGGATTTATCTGATACCGCTACAACACGCAATCCAAGAAGATTGCCGCTGGGTTTGTGCAGCGTAAGGCCCAAGTAGGACTGACCTGAAGGCATGGCTGTCTGGAGACTATCCGCATCCGAACGCACAGGAGAATTTGCTTCAGTTGGTGTGTCTATCCTGGGAACTGCAATTTGTGGTGCTGAAGGCTGTATGCGAGAAGAACCGTTTCGCTTAGGCGGCGGCAAGTTCTCGTTAGAGGGCTCCAACTTGGGAGGGACGGTAGATTCCGGCTGATTGGCCGGTAAAGGAACCTTTGCAACCGGCGCAGGTGGTGTTGGCTTAACTTTGGGTGCCTTACCAGACCGCTCCTGATTTTTTAAAATCTCCGCTTCCAATTGTTCTAGCGGGTTCGTAGATTGCAGTGTTAGAGGTTCATCAGCCCAAACTGGCAAGATGGATAGCAAGAAAATCATTGCTGAGACGAGTGTACAGATGGCCTTCCAGAAGTTAGCAACATTGACTGGTAGATTTTGGAATTGCATCATTAAAACGCTCGCTCGACACCCTGTCATCGACGCCAAAACGACTGCTGTTGCGAACCCCGATAAGTATCGCGACGGATCGATTATAACACTCAACATGTTTGAAATTCAAAGCCGTCTTTACAAAGACCGCTAGTCGATGGGAATTGTAGATTGTTTGACGGCAAAGTGAACACGAATAACGTAATAAAGACTGAGATAGCAAGCGTTGATAGTCTCCCAGATATCATCCGCCGTGTTTTGGGAAATCTGTCCGATAGTAGTGTCGTCAACGTCATTGATGGATGGATGTCGCTGAGAAACGAGTATCCCCAACTGCGCATGACAGGAGCGTGCAGCATGGATGAAACTGGAAACATGATCGCCGCAGCATACTTGAGCGAGTATCCTGGGAGACTTGGTGTATTGATGGGACCATGGGTTGCTCCGGATATCAAAGCCTCGGTTAGTACATTGAGCGACGCTTACGAAGTCGAATTACTCGATGATTCGGGTGTCCAAGTTGTCAAATTACTCCTCCAGGTTGCAACCCATTGGGGCGTCGAGTTAGTCCAAACCTTAAGCCATCGCGACCTATCAAATTCCTACGCGAAGCCTGCCATCATGGACACCACCGCTTTTGAGCAGCAAGGCCTTCGTGAAATGCGAATCGTAGCCAGTGGGATGCAACGACTGACGCTTTTAAGCCACCTCGTGTTGAAGCTGGACGAGAGTAATCGTAACCTTTGCGGCGAAATTCTAAATAAGTTTGAGGCAGATGCTTCCAATTGGCGTCGATTTCGACAGCAAGATCTCTGCCTTTGGCTCAATTGGCTCGACGGAACTTACATCGACACGATGGATTGTCCCGAATTGAACGGCATTCGGTCTACCGCTATGACGCTTGAAGGATATTGGTCGATGACAGGTGCTCCTCATGAGCACTCACAAACTGTCGAAGGAAAGCTTGCATCATTCGACAGCGACTCCGAATTCGTAACCTCAGCGGCCGCTAATAAGGAACTCTATAAGGAACTTAACATTGAATGGTGGGGCCTTTGTACCTCTGCGGAGTCCAAGGAATTCATGGCGGGTGTCATGTTGTCGCAAACATCACTTGGGCAATGGGAACTCACCTACATGGGGGTGCATCACAAGTACCGTGGGAATGGACTAGGCAGGCTATGCCTTGCGAAGGCCATTCTTCGATGCAAAGAACTCGGTGGAGTCGGTCTTTCGCTGGCCGTTGACGTTAGAAACAAGGATTGTATGAAGCTTTACTCGTCGTTTGGATTCAAGCAAGTTAGCGAGATAGAAGCGTGGATCTTCGCGCCGCCCAAGGTAGCTTGACCTAAGTCCTACCAAAATAGTCGCTTATGAAATTCTCATGAATTTCTGATGTGTTGGCCCGACAATTTTCGACAAGTTATCCACACTAACACTCGTTTTGCTTTAGTGATTTTTACTGATTCTGGAAAAGTGATTTTGAACAGACAAAAACCAGGAATTCAGGATCTCAATCGACATCCTATCCAGAGGTATCGTTAGCCGTTTTGCTGAAACAGTTTGACGATATAGCTAGCGATCTTAGAATCCGCTCCCTCTCATTGATCACTCACACAGTTTAATGAGAGTTGGGAACACACAAGTGTTCATCGTGTGGTTGGGGATGGTTCCCCAGCAAGAAGGAATCTTTGCTTCGAAGCCGACAGCAGTCGGTTTCGGGGCAGTCAATCGCAAGGCGAGGAGAGCGACCGACATGGTGGAAGCTGCGCTGATAGCACAAATCGACGACCAGGCTGTCCAGTCTGCCGTTAGTGTGCAACAAACTTTGGTTGCCAGGATTGGGCAGGAAAGATTGGATTTATGGTTTGGCGCCGAAGCGATATGGAAGTTTGAGCAAGGTGGTTTGGTCATAGACCTGGAGAACTCCTTCCTCTTGGATTGCGTGAAGAGCTTTTGTTGGGACGAATTAAGATGCGCGGTAAGCGAGACTTTATGCCCGACCACTCCCATTCGTTTGATTCATTCGGCGCGGCCTCGTTTACCTAAAAAACAAGCCACTTCTAGCTTAGCTTCACAGAAGGTCCACGGTGGTCCTGGAAATCACGACACGACGACGGAAAAAGACCTCGTTTCTGGGAACTTAGAACGCAATTCGAGTACAATACAGCCGTTGAAGAATGGCAATTTTGGGTTTGAATCGCCTGGCCATTTAACAGCCTCGCCCCACTCTCTCGGCGCAGCCGGTGACTCGTTCCACCGGGATACGGAGCCGCATTCTAATCAAGGTCCCCACTTACGAATCGTGCAAGCCAAAACCCTTCAACGAAATGAGTCCTCGCGCTCTAGTAGTCCAGAAAGACTCCGCGTTGTCAATGAAGTGAACTTATGGAACGATTATGTTGCCGGACCTAGCAATCGATTAGCCTTTACGGCAGCAGAAATGATTCTGGAACGTCCTGGTACCCTCAGCCCACTTCTCCTTCACGGCGGAAGCGGCGTTGGCAAGACTCATCTCTCCAAGGCGATTGCGGAGCAGTTGCGATTGCGTCACGGACTTCGGCGAGTGTTGGTGATGACGGCTGAGCAATTCACGATTGACTATTCTGAATCGGCTCGTGGCGGCGGTTTTGCAAGCTTTCGAAAGAAGTATCGCGATGTTGACGGTTTTATTCTGGACGACTTGGCATTTTGCTTGGGTAAGAATCAGACGCTCTCCGAACTTCGCAATACAGTAGATAATCTCATCCGTAATCAGAAACAAGTCGTCTTGGTTTCGGACCGTCCGCTCAACGAGCTATCCGGTCTGGGGAATGATCTACATGCAAGAATTTCCGGAGGTATGACTTGCCACCTTGATCCCTTGCACCTTGATACTCGACGCGAACTATTACATCGAACTCTCCACAAGTATTCCGTCGACGCGCCAGAGTCGGCGTTGGACACGCTTGCCAAGACATGTGGCGGTGATGGGAGAGCCATTTTTGGAATCGCGTTTCGACTTTTGGCACAGCAACGTTCTTTGGGGCGTCCGTTAACGCATGACGAAACGATTACCGCATCGCTTGATTTAATTCGTGCTTGCCAACCTGTTATTCGAATAGCGGATATTGAGAAAGCGGTCTGCGATAGCTTTCGATTGGATCCAAAGTCTTTACAAGACAAAGGAAAAGCAAAAACAGTCAGCGCGGCTAGAATGTTGGCGATGTTTCTCGCGAGAAAGCACACTCAAGCTGCGTATGCAGAAATTGGAGAGTACTTTGGACATCGGCAACATTCGACTGTGATTTCAGCTCATCGAAAAGTTCAGCAGTGGCTCGATACGAATACACCACTGCAGCGAGGTACCACGTCGATTAGTGTACGTGATATGGTTCAAAGTCTTGAGACTTCTCTTCAAGTTGGATAGCTTTCTTGGTTACCAACATCGCTAGCGGACCGTTGATTGAGGGTGGTTCCGGTAGCCTAATCTTCGATCACAACTCGAGTAGATGCGTTAGTACCGTTACCACTAGCAACGGGTAGTTCGATGTGGGTGTCTATTTTTCCTATTTAGACTATTCGTTACAGCCATCAACTTCCGATATTTCCTAGGAATAAGTGTTTTGCGAGAATGATTCTTTCTTCATGTGCATGAGGCACTCGTCCAATGAAGCCAAAAACCTACCGTCGTTCAATGCGGTTCGGGAAAGTTGCGGCTCAAACAATTATAGTTGGGCTTGCAACAGTCATCGGAGGCGCGATAACCGTTCCGCAGATGATGAGTTCGATGAAGTCGCCTGTAGCAGCGACCGCGACATCGGAGTCCGCCTCTCCGGAACTGCCCGGTGCAGCAGCCACTCCGCAACCCGCGTTAACAGTGACACCCATTGCTCCATTCGAGCCTTACATCGCTGTGAAGAAAGACTCGGTGTCGTTTGAGCATCGAACTATTTCAGACGTGGCAAAGCTAGAATCAACTTTAGCGGAAAGCCAACCGTCATCCATTAACGTTTTTTTTGCAACAGATCGGGCTCTCGTTCGTGCCTCAGATCTACACCTCTGGGCCAAAACGATTATCCCAGCGGGACTGTCGCTGGCGATTTGTGGAATCCTTTTGTTGCAATCACTGTACGCTCAACGCAGACGTTGGCTATGGTGGACGGCCTTTACCGCTGTAGGCCTTGTAACCTGTTTCTTGATTCAACAAGCCAGCGTTCAATCTGCGCAACTTTATCGCATGGCGTCCAGAGGGAGTGTTTGGTTTTCATCTCAGCGGTACGAAAGCGCCGATACTGACTACCCACTTCAATTGGGAATATCGGAAGTGAGCCTACCTGCTAATAGAAACAAAGGAGAACTTCCGACACCCTCCATCTTCAAACTAGAGTTTTCCGAACAAGCTGATCGACACGTGAGTATACAACGTATTGATCGAATGGACCCTGACGAGTTCTTTACTGGAATCGACGCAGTTCTTGCCCAAGAAAAGTCTAACTCGGCGATGGTTTTCATTCATGGATACAACGTTGCGTTTGACGACGCGATGCGGCGGACGGCGCAGATCGCAGCAGATGTTAAGCTTCAGGGGCCGCCCATACTCTACTCTTGGCCTTCAAGTGGAAAGCTGCTTTCATATAGCCAAGATGAGTCGAACGTAGCCTGGAGCGTCACACACTTAGAGCGGTTTCTTCTGGACCTTCGACAACGAACGGGTATCAAGAAGCTCCACCTAGTTGCTCATTCGATGGGCAATCGTGCGTTGATGGGCGCTTTGGAAAGAATCGCGCTGCGGCTTCCGGATAAGCAGCCTTTATTTGCGCAGGTAGTCATGGCTGCTCCTGATGTAGACACCGACGACTTTCTAAAGCGTTATGCGTCGAGTGTCGCCGCATGTGCGACTCGAGCGACGCTTTACGCTTCATCAGGCGATCGAGCACTTTTGGCGTCGATGAAGATTCATGGGTACCGACGACTGGGGCTGACCAGCTCGCCACAGCCAACTGTCTTAGGTATTGATGTTATCGATGTTTCGCCGATCGATACGAGTCTTTTGGGGCACTCCTATTATGGTAGTCACCCGCTGATGATTCAAGAACTTCGAGAACTGATCGACTCGGGGACCGGTCCAATCAATAGGCAGTGGTTAATGACAGCTCAAGAGACCCAGACGCCTCCACTTTGGCGGTTTCGTCTGACTGAACTGACAGCTCAGATACCAACAGACTTATCACGCTAATTTTTTAATCCTACAGAGCTACACAGACTTGGAAACGACAGACTTACGATTTCGACAGGAATTGATACATCCTAACTCGTTCGTTGCGCATACCGCGATCGTGCTAGGAGATGTAACCATCGGCGATTTATCAACGATCCTATTTGGCGCAGTGCTCCGAGGCGATTCGGCATCGCTCAAAATTGGGGACCGATCGAATATTCAAGACCTCGCGGTCTTACATGCAGATTTTGGATTTCCCCTGACGATCGGCAATGACGTCACCGTGGGTCATGCTGCAGTTTTGCACGGGGCAACTATCGAGGATGAAGTTCTGATTGGAATCCGTTCGGTCATCCTCAATGGAGCTAGGATCGGAAAACACTCCATCGTAGGGGCTGGTGCGTTGATCGCGGAGAACAAGGTGATCCCTCCTAAATCGTTGGTCATGGGAGTACCTGGAAAGGTCGTTCGAGAGATAACGGACGAAGATATCCGCAAGATTCACTACGCATCGCATCATTACGTGGAAATGAACGGAAGGTACCGAAATTCAATCTGGGCAGGCATGGCCCCTCAGAATCGTTGATGGAATGATGAGCTACTTTCCTGAACTATCCTCGCTTAGGAGGGCATCAGATAGTCGCGATCCATTCAAAATTGGGTATAAAGCGTTGCTGCGAACACAAATCGTTTGAAAAACGATGGGAGGGCGAGGCTCCTGCCGAGCTTGCGGCGTTATGGTTCGGCAGGAGCCTCACCCTCCCAATTACAAATGAATTTAACGCACTGGCGATTAGCGCGGAGTGTCGAAAACCGCTCCCATTTTTCCTTCACTCGATCGACTCTCGTGATGACTCAGAACTTATTTCACTTCGGTAACCTGCTATCACAATCAGTAAAGCGCAAGCGGAATCCCGTTTGTGTTGGGCTTGATCCACGATTGGAGAGCCTGCCACCATCGTTGATTCCTCTCAACAAGTCGGACCACGGAGCAGTTGCTGAAGCATTTAAAACATTCTGTTTCGAGATCATCGATGTAGTCTGCCTACTTGTACCAGTGGTCAAACCTCAAGTCGCTTTCTTTGAACAGTATGGTCCTCAGGGGATGCTTGCCCTGCAGCAAGTGATTGCCTATGCAACATCGAAAGACTTGCTCGTAATTGCAGATGCGAAGCGTGGAGACATTGGAACGACGGCGGAAGCTTATGCGAAGGCATTTATGGGTCGCAACGGCCAGAGCCCTTTTGGTGCCGACTGCTTAACGGTCAATCCCTATCTGGGTGAGGACTCCATAAGCCCATTCGTAGATCGTGCGATGAAAACATCTAGCGGCATATTTGTCCTAGTCAAAACATCCAATCCGGGAAGCGGATTCATCCAAGATCTTCAAGTTGGTAGTTCAACCGTGTCTGAACGAATGGCGGATTGGGTTCAATCGCAATCAATCGCTGAGCTGGCGTCCTTTTCGACAAGGGATTTTTTCAAAACGCCGATGGCATCAGACTCTGACAATCGATATGGATCTATTGGAGCCGTGGTCGGCGCGACGTATCCAGAACAACTGGAACACTTGAGAGCTCGAATGCCCAATGCCTGGCTGCTGATCCCCGGTTACGGAGCACAAGGAGGAAGTGCAAGAGAAGTTGTCGCCGGATTCGATAGCGAGGGATTAGGCGCGATCGTCAACAATTCACGAGGTATTATTTTTGCTCATCAATCAGAAAAGTATCGCCACCTCGACTCTTGGCAACACGCCGTCGAAGCTTCCACTCGCGACATGATAGAAGCGCTGGCAGCGGAGACTACTGTAAAACATCTCAGCGCACCCGTTCCGCAATAGGGCGCGAGTGAAAACGATCACCATGCGAGCTACTTCCGAATGGACTCCATCAGTCTTCGGACCTGCTTCAACACGGAAGCATCTCCAGGCGCATCTTGGGCAATCTCCCAAAACATGACGCCCGCCAATCCCGCGTCTTCGGCATACTCGCACTTTTTCAGAATAGTGCTTAGGCCGTTGAAGTACATTCCTCCCGCTTCGTCATCGCCTGAATCCAATTGATTGGACTCCATGATCTGTTGATACGTCAGACTAACATTTCGATCGGTCAAGCTTCTGCCGTATAACGGAATTCCGAGTATCGTACTGGACTTGGGGACTCCCTTCGACGCAATCTCATCGAGGTCCTTGATCGCTCCTTCCAATGTAGAATGTCGACCATCATGATCGTAAGCCATCACTTGGACAAAATCGACTGACGCAAAAGCCTCGATCGGAATCGACTGCCACGCTGCCATGGTAAGGGAGAGCTGTAACGCGTGCGGCTTGAATGCGACATGAAGCTCGTGAAGCAACTTCGCATAGTCAGCTTCTTCCTTACCGTTTTGCGGATGCTCCCAATCCAAATCAATGCCTGAATACTTGTTTTTAAGGCAGGTTTCCAGCGCCGACTGAACGAACACGGATCGCTTACGGAAATCTGCCGAGACGGACGCAAAGTGCTGCGACCTCCCCCAGCCACCGACGCATAGGATCACTCTCGTCGACGTTTCCTCAGCGAGCTGTGTGATTCGATTAAGGGGTAATGCTGCGATTCTATCTAGATTCAAAGTTCCATCCGCAGTCGGTTCGGCTGAAAAAAGTATGAGATCCGTTACCTGTTGAAACCAATCTTCACGAATCTCGTTACCTCGATACTCAGGCAGGTAACCAACTATTCGGAGCTTTGTTCTCTGGTTAGCTTCGTCGCTAACAACTAGTCCAGTGCAAGTGGAAGCAAAACCAAAAGCCAAGAGTAATCGGCAAATGAAGGAACATACACGGTAACGCGGCAGAGAAATCAACACGTTCAATCCGTAGTTTTAGAAAGGTCCCAAAAGGCGTCGGAAGCAATGCAATGTTTCTATAATGACGCACAAAAAAAGAACTGACAAGTACAATCTGTAACTGTCAGTTCTATACATTACTCTTCAAATCGAAGTAAATCCAATCAACTATGTCGCCGCAGGAACTTCTTCGACCTTCGGCTTCACCCCTCGGGACTCGCCTTGAAAATCAAGTCGAGTGATCTTCCCGTCATCGCCCTTAATCGCTGCAACCACAATCGTATCCTTGCCTTCGAATGCTCCTCTGAGCAGCTCTTCCGATAGAGGATCCTCGACACGTTGCTCGATTGCACGGCGAAGTGGACGAGCACCATAGTCAAGGTTTGCTCCCTTGCTAATGATAAATTCCTTAGATTCATCGGTCAACACAAGATCCAATCCACGTTCACGGAGTCGTTCGGTGACCTTCGACATTTCAAAGTCGATGACTTTTTTAAGATCTTCTTTTGTCAAATGGCGGAAGATAATCGTATCATCCAATCGATTGAGAAACTCAGGACGGAAGACCCGTTCGATTTGATCCATCACACGGGACTTCATGCTTTCGTATGACGCGTCTTCATCAGGTTTTTGGAAACCAAAGGCGGACTCATTCTTAATCGCTTCCGCTCCCGCGTTAGTTGTCAAAATCAAAATCGTATTACGGAAATCGACATTTCGACCAAAGCTATCAGTTAGTCGTCCTTCTTCCATGACCTGCAACAGCATGTTGAACACATCCGGGTGAGCCTTTTCAATCTCATCCAAAAGTACCACCGCATAGGGCCGGCGACGAATCTTCTCAGTCAATTGCCCACCTTCTTCGTATCCGACATATCCAGGAGGTGCGCCAATCAATCGGCTCACGTTATGCTTTTCCATGTACTCGGACATGTCGATGTGAACTAACGCATCGGAGTCACCGAACAAGCATTCTGCAAGAGCCTTGGCGAGTAAAGTTTTTCCTACACCAGTTGGGCCGGCGAAAACAAAACAACCGGTAGGTCGCTTTGGATCCTTCAACCCACTCCGACTTCGACGAACTGCTTTGGCAACCGCCGTGACGGCTTGCTCTTGACTAACGACCCGTTTATGGAGGTCGGCTTCCATATTCATCAAGCGTAGGGAGTCTTCCGTTGACAATCGTGTGAGTGGGATTCCAGTCATCTTACTGACGACTTCCGCAATCACTTCCTCGTCAACCACGCCGTCTGTCTCACGGCTTTTCTCGCGCCAGTCGCGAGTGATCTGCTCTTTTTTCTTACGAAGTTTATCCGCCGAATCACGAAGATTAGCTGCCTTCTCAAAATCTTGGTTGGCAACAGCCTCTTCCTTTTCCTTATTGAGCCGTTCGACTTCTTCGTCGATCTCTTTCAGGTCTGGTGGCTTGCTCATGCTGCGAAGCCGGATCCTCGCACCAGATTCATCGATTACATCGATCGCCTTGTCTGGCAGACATCGAGCCGTGATGTATCGTTCGCTCATTTCGACCGCAGCAATGATCGCATCATCAGTAATTTGAACGCGATGGTGCTCTTCATAGCGGGGCCGTAGACCTTTCAGAATCTCGATCGTCTCTTCTTTGTTGGTCGGCTCGACCGTAATCTCTTGGAATCGACGAGCGAGCGCGTTATCTTTTTCGATATATTTGCGATACTCGTCTAGCGTCGTAGCGCCGATGCACTGAATCTCACCTCGGGACAACGCTGGCTTGAGGACGTTTGCGGCGTCGATAGCCCCTTCTGCACCGCCCGCACCAACTAGCGTGTGTAACTCGTCGATAAACAAGATTGTATTTCGAGCGCGCCGTACTTCGTTCATGACCGCTTTAATTCGCTCTTCAAACTGACCACGATACTTCGTACCGGCAACCATCATCGCCAAGTCCAATACGACAATTCGCTTGTCAGCGAGAATATCGGGTACTTCACCATCGATTACGCGTTGAGCGAAGCCTTCAACAATCGCAGTCTTTCCTACGCCAGCCTCGCCAAGCAAGACAGGATTATTCTTGGAACGACGGCACAGGATCTGAATCGCGCGTTCGATCTCTCGTTGGCGACCAATCACGGGATCTAGTTTGCCCTGCCGCGCGAGTTCTGTCAGGTCACGCCCAAAACTGTCGAGTGCTGGAGTTTTGCTCTTACTACCCTTTGGTGTTGCTCCGCTTTCGGCGTTTCCCGAGCCAACACTCGAACCTTCGCGACCGCCACGTTCGCCGCTGCCTGACTCACCACCCTCCATACCGTGGCCGAGGAGGTTTAGGACTTCTTCCCGAACGTCCTCCAGCTTGAGGCCAAGGTTCATCAGGACTTGAGCGGCGACCCCCTCTTGTTCGCGAAGAAGACCTAGCAAGATATGCTCGGTGCCAACATAATTGTGGTTTAGATTGCGGGCTTCCTCCATCGAATACTCGATGACCTTTTTGGCGCGTGGCGTTTGTGGCAGCTTGCCAATCGTCACCATTTCCGGTCCGCTCTGAACCAGTTTTTCCACTTCGAGCCGAATCTTTCGCAAATCCACGTCCAAGTTCTTTAGAACGTTGGCCGCTACACCACTGCCTTCTTTTACCAGCCCAAGCAAGATATGCTCCGTACCGATATATTCGTGATTGAACCGCTGGGCCTCTTGATTGGCAAGCTGCATCACTTTGCGAGCACGATCTGTAAAACGTTCGTACATAGTTCTGACCTCAGGGGTTAAATCGTCAATTACTCATTCGCTCGTTAAAAACGGATCGAGCGTTTAATGTAACAAATCATAAGTCGCAGAGTTACCGGAAGACAAATCCATCCAAGGTAGATTAACTCCTTGAAATCTACCTTTTATCAAACGGTTCCAATAATAGACTATCTCTTCCATTAACAAGCCACGCAAACCGCATTCCATTCAGGCTCATTGTCAATTTGGCACGCTACGATCACTTTTTCAGAGTTGGGTTTTACCGATTGTTGAAAAAGACTCAATAGCGTTTCCGGCTCAATTATCAAACTCGAAACAGACTCAATACAGGAAATTATGTGGTAGTCGTCAAGTCCTTTGCCTCTACATGCTCTAAATTACGAGATTTTTCTTTCGCAATCTCCACGAACCACTTGCGAGATTGGTCCAAGAGTTCGAGCTTTGCCAAGCAAGATAAAGCTTGTCGAAAACGTCCAGTTCTTCGAAAAATCGAAGCCAAAAGTAACGCCGCCTCAATATCTTCATGCCCACCAGCCAATATTTTGTGCAACGATGCTTCGGCTTCCAAATACTGTCCTCTCAAATAATCAACATGCGCAATCTTCAGCAGTTCATCGCACTCTTTGGAGGGCCTGACATAGCCTATCGGAACCGGTTGAAAGAAAGTCTGCAGGGCGGAACCAATTATCGCTACAGCAAGCAAACCCCATAAGCATCTTACAAATCCGACGGTCAGCCAATCGCTCCAATAAAAAGATGCTAGCAAAGCTAGATTTAGCAACACAGCAAACAGGATCGCAATCACCAGCGAATACAACTCACCGCGAAACCAAAGATTTGGCAACCCGGGCCACAAAGCCATTGAACGAATTGCTCGCATGCCCTGGTTGTAACAGGATTTGAAGCCGCTTTTCAATGTCAGTTCCCCGAAACTTCCCTGCCTTTCGTGAGCCACGAGGGAAGCTTAAGTCCACGGACTAAATGTATCAACAAGCACTACTCCTTGTTCGGCTCCGCGTCGGGCTGGCCGAGGATAAAAAAGGCTGGAGCAGCCTGCCCAAAGTTTCTCGGCAAATTGTAGATAAATTGACCATCAATAGCCTTCGCAATTCGAGCAGAAGCTTCGCTCAAGTGAGCGGCGGAGTAAGCGTCTAGTCCCACCCGGGCCTCAACTACTCCATCGATCTGACGCTTCAAATCTCGCAGTTGCATCATGGCAAGCGTCGAAATCGGCTTCATTGCGGCATTGCCGGAGTCAATTATAACTAAATCTATTAATCGCTCCATATGTTCACGTTGGAGATTCCGGCGAAGAGAGCTAATTCTAGGCTTGCGAGCCGTTACTTCGCCCTCTGGTTTCTTACTAAGCTCCGACCAAATCTCTTCTTTCAAGCCATCCATTAACTCAGGAAGCACCAGTGCGTCTTTGTCCGAAGGAACCATACGCTCATTATCGAGTACCCGTCGTAAGGTTGTCGGGCTCATTACCTTCGTCAACACGCTTGCTTGGACTGCCAGAATTCTATCGTGAACCGGAAAGGTAGAATCATCCATTACGTTCATCCCATCGTCCCACCACTTATCGACCGTCAAGCGTTGCATCAATTCGGTGGTTAACCCGTAGGCCTCATCTCGAAACGCATTTTCATACACAAATGCAAGGCTGTTTCTTTGTACGGTTACGTCGACTGGCACCAGCGATTGACGATTTTGGGGATCGCCCTTTTTATCGCGGTTCACAAATGCTCCACCGATCCAATTTGCAACCATTTGTATGGAATCTAATTGTTTTATGAGGGTCAACTCATAACCCCTTCGAGCTTTCGCCCAACTATCGCCGTCATTGACAAACTTATCTAGTAAACGTGCGCGATAGGCTTTGATGACTTCGGCTTGGTTCTGTGCGTAGGCGAGTGGATCGCTGCTAAAGTCGTACCGACGAGCTAACGGATCAGGACCAGAAGTATCCTCATCGGTTGCGTACTGAAGCTCAGGTTCAGCGACTCGCTTCAGCAATTCCGGCAGTTTTGCGTCGTCGGGTGTATACCCATACTCAATTGCCCAATAGTCGTATGGACCTATCGCAATCATGGTCCAATCACCTTGGACTTCGCCTGCCTTGTAGGTCATATTGATCGGCAGATAATCCATCACTGATGAGGCAAGCGGTTTTTTTCCTTTGAGTTCGTCGGAGTTGATCTGAGCGATCGAATAGGCAGATGAAGCCTTGAAATTATGTCGCAAACCGAGTGTATGACCAACTTCGTGCGCAACTAGTTCTGCCAACAGAGGGCCGATGAACGACTCTGGCATCCCGTCAAGCATATCCTCTTTCGCCGCTTCTGCCTTCTTTTTCTTGGCCTCCGCTTCGGCAACCGAATTTTCGTCAGGCTTCTTCTCTTCAGCTGGTTTGTCTTCCGGTTTTTTTTCCTCAGGCTTCGGTTCTTCGGCCTTTTTCGTCGAATCGCCTGCGGCAACTTCTTCCTTTTTCTTCTCAGCCGCCTCAGATTCGCTCTTTTCACCATCCTTCTCTTCGGATTTAGGTTCCGGCTTTACCTCTGGTTGCTCGTCTTCAGCGGCCAGCAGGTCCAGAGCCATTCTAGCCATTGCGATATCGAGTTGTTTTCCACGAGCTGCCAAACACATCCCGTTTAACTGACTGACGCGACCTAGCAGTCCGTCGTATACCTCGTTTCCAATCATACGACCCTCTACCTTAGTGGCCGGATGGCCATTCCAAGGGAGCAAAGCGTCTTTCGAGATCTGTGATGCGACAAATTGTTGATTCTCTGGAGCGGCAAACCTGACGCGAGGATCCCACGAGGGATGTTCCGACAGCCAAGCAAGCGTTTCACCAGACATGCCTTCGGTTGCGACATCCGGCATCATCTTTTGAAACTGAAAGTTAAAGTGGCGGATCCACCCATCCGTCAAAATGATATCTGCATCTAATATTTCGCCAGTCATCGGATGAACACGGCTCGGACCGATAGCTGTTCCCTCATTATTGTTTAGCCAACGAACAAAGTTGTATTGAACATCCTCCGGATCCAACTCCATGTAGGCGCCCGTGCGAGCGTCCTGATAAAAGACCTCTACGGCATCGGCAAAGCCAACCTTCTCAAACGCCTTGTTCCAATACTCGATACCTTGCTTGACCCACCGACGATATCGCACGGGCGTCGTATGCTCAACGTAAAAGCGAATCGGAGTAACAGGCGGGCTGACTTTGAGGCTCGGGTCACGTTTCTCAAGTCTCCATCGATTGATAAAGCGAGTCTTTGTCTTGTCGCGATCATACGACCCCAAGTCATTATAGGACGTAGAGAAATAGCCGATCCGCTCGTCTGATTTCCTTGGTCGATAGCCGTTGTCCTCTGGGACCTCGCTAAGTGAGTAGTGCAAAGTTTGCAACTGGCCACCTTGGCCTACCACCTCAAATGCAATCTCCACATTCTTTGAAAAGGCTTTTGCTTTAATGATTTTCGATAGTTGCGGATCAGCAATTCGTGTCGATGCACCGAAAAATTTCGCTGCTTGATTGACAAACAATGCGTCCGCATCTATCACCGGTCCGCCGCGAGGTACCATGGTGACAATGGGAACATCGAGCAAAACCTTGTCCGTAAATAATCGCTTCACCGACGCCTTCGACTCAGGTTCTCCATTAGATCGCGTCTCGACATTCGGAACGATTAATGCCAGTCGCTTGTTATACATTCGCCAGTAAACGTAGTAATCACCAGACTGAAGCCCTGCAAATGCATCGCCGCTACTTACCGTCAGTGCTACAAAGTACTTCTTGCTAGCAAAGTCTTTCGGAAGTTCGAGAAACATTTGAGAATCTCGGTCACGAGTCCAGATATTACCGAGTGTTTGCCCATCAGGTGAACGCGATTCAGACTTCGTGAAACCCTCGATAACCTTCTCCAGAGGAGGAAACTCTGGTTCGTCGGCTGCAAAAACAACATGCGTTAACGTTAACAGTGCCAAGAATACTCCCGCGAACGACCTCATAAAGCAACTCGTTGAATGAGCGGTTCGGTCATCCGTAATCAAGGTCGTACTAATGGACATATTCAAAAACCTTCGTAAAAAGTCATCTTCGCCGGTATCCGAGGTCTTCAAGACTACCACAGAGTAGCCTCCGGAGACGCTTTCCCTCACAACTTGAGATTATTTACCGTAGGCGACGCGGATCACCTAAAGTATTCAATCGTTGCAACCGTCACAATCGGTCGCCCTTCACAGATTTTACCAACTGGATGTTTTTGCGGGAATCACCGTCGGCCGGCTATCCAAACTCGTCGAATCAGACTTGGCGATAACTTTCCATAAAAGCCCCACGCAGAGAACTCGAGTTAGCGACGAAAGCACGAAAACACCATGATAGGACTCGACCGAGGCCCCAAAATGGGCGATCCACCATCCGCCAGCCAACGCGCCCAAAAACCAAGTACAAGAGTTGCCGAAATTGAAAATCGTCAACGCACTAGCACGTCGGTTTTGAGGTATTTCTTCCATAAACATCAAAAAGAACGCTAATTCGTACGCCGACCACAGGAACCCGCTCAGCATTTGCACGATGATCAGCCAAGGCAAGGAAGGTGAAAGAATCCAAAGGGAAGCGAGCGGTAGTAACCCGACTCCACCGATCAACAGCAACTTGTCGGCTCCGTAATCCCGAGCCACACGCCCCCACAAATTCATTGCCAATACTCGCGCAATTAACGCAGCAGCGATGACCGTGGCAAAAGCCGTATAGCTATAGTTGAGTTGCTTAATAAGGTACGGGACGAAGTATGGACCGGAAAATTGGACGCAGAACTGCATGCAGATCAGGTACACGATGAGGCTGCGACTCTTACTGCTAATTCCTCGCCAAGTCTCCATCCACCTTGCACGTTCAGGATGCACATCGTCGTCCGCTTTGGATGTTCGATGAGCGACTAAACAGACGGCGCAGGCAAATCGCGACAATCCTGCCACGATAAAGATTGCCGCAAATCCAAAGAGGACTGCGTCATGTCCTTCGGTCCACTGTAAAAGCCCTCCTCCGATTAGGAACCCCGCAAGCGTTGCTAGCTGGATGATCCTCGTCCGCTTGGCAAAGAAATTCGCACGTACCGGCTCGGGAACGACATGCCCAATCCACGCATTCCAGGCTGGCCCGGCAGCTAAGCCTGCTCCCCAATAGATCGATGCTACCAAGAAGAACAGCCAAGAGGAAATCGACCCATACGCCGCAGCAGCTATCAACGGCAAGAAAGTCATTGATTGCAACGCTACCCCCGCTGCAATCCACCGTTTGTAGGATCCAACCCAAGTCAACGCTCGTAGCGAAATCAGTTGAACAATGCCGCCAACGAAAACGGGGAGGCTGGTCACAAGCCCTGAGACAACTTCTCCAAGACCAATCGCAAGCGCAAAAGCGGGCAAGAATGCCTCACCAAACCCCAACGTGGAACCATAAAAACCGCCATCCAACATACTCGCCCGCAGATTGGGACGCAGCGATTCGACGGCACAATAGGAGGGTTTTTGTGCTGGAGTTGCTGCGTCGACGTTCGATACGGCTGAAGCCTGCACCCCAACGGGTTCGTCCCTGAGTCCGCCAAGGGTTACTGCATGAGCTAACGATTCAGGATGTGACTCGTAAGAAGAACTGACCAATGACTCAGATCGCGAGTCTTCCGCCAGGGATTTCTTAAAAAGTGATGTCTTAAGGAGTGATGATTCTATTGGCATTTTTACAGTTACGTCCGGTTGAGAGATCGCCAGTCGCGATCAGAACTCGTGTTAACTCAGACGCACTGTATCTAAAATTGTTCGCTGCAAACAATGGAACATTCCTGCCATCATCATCTTTGAAAGTCTTAGAATCCTATTTCAAGCTAGCAAGATAATCCATTAGATCCAAAAACTCGGAGGAAGCGATGGTGGCCCCCAAATTTTCAGGCATACTGCTTTGCATGGCGGTTTTACGTTCCTCGATTTCATCCTTGTCGATCGTTCGCTGCTTGCCTTCTGGCATCAAGAGTAAAATCTCTGCGTCCGTCTCGCTCCCGATAAAGCCAGTTAATATTTCACCCCCCTCAAGCAAAATAATCTCGCTAAGATATTTCTTGTCCATTTTAGCGCTCGGTTCGACAATCGACTCGATCAAGTCGTGGCGACTCAAGCGGCGACCAACATCGGTTAACTCAGGCCCGAAAGCGTAACCTTTGCCCGAAATCTGGTGACAATTGGCACAGACTCGGTTGAATACGGCTTGACCATTACTGGCGTTGCCACGAAGTCCCTCCAAAGCCGCGTAGGCATTGTTCCGCTTTACTTGCATAGGGGTGGTCGGCGGCTGCAAAAGCAAGTCAATGTGAGTCTTGGCTGCCAATCCGGGCCTTGCGGATGCGAGAAATTTGTCGATCGCAACGATCGCCGCTTCCTCGACGTTCGCGAGCCCCCCTGAATCCTTCATAGGCGTCCAAACTGACTCCAAAGCGCCAATTGAATGCTCGATTAGGTAATCCAGCCAACGATCTGTCGCTTGCGATGCGACTGTCAAAACGACCAACACACTTTGCGGTGTTTCAATAAAGCTTGCCGCTCTAGCAACTTCAGCGCGAACCCTTGGGCTAGCGTCCAGCGCCGCCCGTTGGAGATAATCAATGGAATCAGGTATCAGTTCCTGCATATCGCTGACGTAACGAATGGCTCCCGCACGAGCATTTGCTGTTTTGCACGAAAGAATAGTGTCAACTAGTTTGCGATCGACAATACTGTGAGTTTGCAGAATCCATAAAGCTTCCAATCGCAAACGGTCGATCTCGGGAGTCGCATCGTTCAAAGAGTCAAGCCAAGTCGATACAGCCTTGGTAACCAAATCTGTTGGCCTCGTTTGTAACTCGCGACGGACTCGGTACCGAGTCCGAGGTTCGTATTCCTTCAGTTGTTCCAATAACTCCAACTCGGACTTACCAAACTGAGTCACCGGCGTCAAAAGCTTCCTGTCTTTTGCCACCAATCGATAGATTCTCCCACGAGTATGGTCGCGATTCGGATCTCGTTGCGAGTATTGCATATGGCCAATCAGCGCATTGCACCAATCTCCGAACCAAAGCGCTCCGTCAGGTCCAATCTGTGGATTGACAGGTCGAAAGTTCTTATCCTTGCTGCTTATCAAATCGTCTGGTTTGCCATCTGCCTTCATGATTCGATTTCCAAAGAAAGCGGCACCGTCTTCATCAATTTTAAAGCGAGGCATTCCGTTCATGTTGATCACGCAAGCATAGGTGTATTGACCTTGCACATCATCTGGAAAATGACGGCTCAATAGAATTTCGTTCCCGATTGAAGGCCTCATCCCTTGATTGTCGCAAACGGCATCCAACCCGCGTCGTGGACCGACTTGTGATCCTGACAAACCAGTTGCCCAGTGTTGCTGGGAAGTAGTGCCGTCGCCGACAATTCCTTGGCCCCATGGATCGAACATCATCATCCATGGATTTCCGTAGCCTGGAGTAGTAAACCTTTTTGTCTGAAGCGTTCTTGGATTCAGCACGTAAGCCCCAGCCGAACCGTTCCATCGCTGTGGTCCCCACTGAGATTCGAGAGTCGTACTCATCGCTACGCCTTCGAGCATGTAGAGCAATCCGCCATTGGAAAATTCAAATGCTCCAATCGTATGGTGAGTATCATCGGTTCCCCAACCATCCAGCACATCCACAACAAGGTCCGCCTTGTCGTCACCATCGGTATCCTTCAAAAATATAAGTCGAGGTTGATCAACGACCAGAACACCCCCATTGTAAAATTCAAAGCCAGTTGGGCAGTGTAGCTTGTCATAGAAAACCTTGCAGGCATCGGCCTTTCCGTCGTTATCGGTGTCCTCCAGAATCAGTAAACGATCGTCCGGCGCCTTATCTCCCGGACGCCACTGCGGATAGGTCGGCATGCAAGCCACCCAAAGCCTACCGCGATTATCGAAATCGATTTGAACAGGCTTGGTGAGTTCCGGAAACATGGTCTCGTCCGCGAAGAGTTTCATTTCGAAACCATCCGCAACCGTGGTTTGCTCGATGAGTTCCGCTGGATCCAAGTATCGAAGTTCTGTAGGTTCCGAATAGGCTTGTCGAGGCTCGCCAAATCTTGTCTTGGGAACGAGTAATTCGCCAGCTTGCGAGTCATCCAAAGGAGTCACTTTTTGACCAGACGCTACTTTCCATACGTACTCATCGCGCATCTCGGCCATTTTCCGAAGCTTGAGATACTCACTGGGAAATGTCTCTTCATCCCAGGTTCTACGCCCTCCATAGACATACCAACCGTTCAACATTCGATAATCTTGCGCATGTACCCAGCTTTTGTCATTCACGGCGATACGAAGTTTTTGATAGTTCGTATCCTCCTTGAATCGCTCAAAATCACCTCGAGACGAATCCGATCCTTGCAATTGCTTCATCATCAATTTTGCAACAAGGAAGTCTCCCTGTTCGTCACAGTGGACTCCGTTGGTTGTAAAGTGAAGGCCGGATACGGCTTCAAAGGCTGCGCTAGTTTCCTCAAATAGCTTGATTACTGGCCAACCCGATTTCGCACCCACCTCTTCCACTGCTTGAGCATACTTTGCCAAAAGCTTGTTTCGTTCCGTCGAAGAAGGCGCCAATGGATCGCCGGACTCTTCCGCCGCAATCGGAGTTACCAATACAAATCGAGGCGCCGCTCCGCTGTCGTCACGAGGATAAAGCCTGGCTGTTTCCGAAAGAAAATGCAAATAATCTTTTACGAAACCATCCGTCGACTCTTCCTTTGAAAACGACTCGTTGAAACCAAAGAAACAGAAGTAAGTGTCGGCACCAAACGCCAATAAAGGATCGTCGAGAAGCGTGTAGTTGCCGGGACGCTGCCGAATCGATAACTCGTCAGCGGGCCGACCAAAGTTACGTATAACTAATTGCTCTTTGGGGTAAACCAAATGCAACATCGTTTCAAAGTTGCCAAATAGATTCATTCTTTCCGCGGTCGAATTGCCTATTAGAGCAATCCGCTCGTTTTGAAAAAAAGTTACCGGTAGCTTCGCATCGGGAAAATCAGGTCGCTTGGGACGTGGCGCTGGAGCTAAGATCGACTTTCCTCCGACCTCACCTTGTCCACAAGCATTATCGAATGCGAAAAAAATCGAGCATACCGAAAGCATTAACAACGTGCGTATTATCATGTTTCTTGGGAGACTACGAGGAGGGGCAATTTTCGGAAGGAACTTCGGAAGGAAATTGGCAGGAATAACACAATCGGCATGTCTAGCCAGCATAACCGTCTCAATACTATAGTCGAACACCTTTGGTTCATCTATAGTTTATGCATACGAATCACTGCGCTTTTGCGTATGCTTGGATATCGCTTTGGTAACTTGCTAAGCGTTGCTTTAGTCGTTCCTTGGCTGCCTGGAGATTCACGGATTCAGCAGGCGAAAGACGGCTGAAGAAATAGAATTTCACTTTTGGCTCGGTTCCTGAAGGCCGCACCGCAATATAATTGCCTGGTTCTGCCAGATCTAAAACGATCATGTCGGTTTTGGGCGAGTCCATCTGCTGGTCTTGGCCATCGTTCAATCCACCAAGGCACTTTCGTGTCAGATCCTTGTAGTCGCGAATGGCCGCGACAGCCAATCCGCCTACTGTTTTGGGAGGAGTCGTTCGGAAAGCTTGCATCAATCGCTTCATGTTGACCATCCCTTCGCTCCCTTCCATTTGAACATTCAACAAGTCTTCCAGGTGATATCCGTGCATTAGAAAAAGCTGGTCCAAGTACTGATGCAAAGAGATCCCCTTGCTTTTGCAATCAGCCGCTAGCTGAGCCATCAGCAAACATGCTACCGCTCCATCTTTATCTCGAGCATAAGTCCCAATCGTGTATCCATGCGATTCTTCAGTCCCGAAGGCAAAATAATCCGGCCCAACAGCGTCGGTTAGCCCCGCGATCCACTTAAATCCAACGTGAATGTTTCCCTCGCACCGAATACCGTGATGTTCCGCAATAAGTCGTATCAAGTCGGTTGTAACCAATGTCTTAACGACGTAGTGCTTAGGGGTTAGCGTTCCCGCTTCCTTCATTTTGCAAAGAACATAGTCCGTAAGAATCGCTCCAATTTGGTTTCCGTTGAGCGTAGCCCACGGCCCATCCACGTCCGTCGTCAACGGGGCAGCACAGCCCAATCGATCGCAGTCTGGATCGGTCGCAATTACAATATCGGCATGGACTAACTTGGCGGTCTCGATCGGTGCCTGGAAAACAATCGTGTTTTCTGGATTGCTCACATGGCCAGGAACATTCGGGAAGTCGACATTGGGTTCCCAGTGGGGTGCGTAGCCAATCACATCGCTAAAACCAGCCGCCTTCAAGAGTGGCATGACCGCGAATCCACCTACACCATGGAGCGGCGAATACAAAATACGAATATCGCGAGAGCCCGGCCACGAAAATTGCACAGCAGCTTTCAAGTACTCGCGATCAATTTCAGCGGTGATTATTTTCACCTTGCCATCACGAAGGGCCGCATCAAACGGGACACGGTGAATCGCCTGGACATTCATCACACGCGCAATGATCTGTGCGTCGTGAGGTGGCAAGACTTGGCCACCCGTACTCCAATAGACCTTCACGGCGTTGTCGCTTGGAGGGTTGTGGGAAGCGGTCACCATGATTCCGCAATCACATTGTTTAGATCGAACGGCGAACGACAATTGTGGGGTCGCACGATAGTCGTCCAGAAAATAAACCTCAAAACCGTTGGCGACCATGACTGAAGCGCATAGTTCCGCAAAATGTCTTGATCGGTGCCGCGTGTCGTAAGCGATCGCGCATCGAAGCGTGGCACCATCCCCCTTAAACGACTTCACATACTCAGCTAACCCTTGAGCGCTTTCGCCTATCGTCCGATCGTTAATTGCATTGGAGCCAATCTCGTACATTCGACCACGACGACCACCCGTACCGAAAGGTATGACGGTCCAAAACGCATCGTCCAATGCCTTCCAATTCTTCGATTCAATGTGTTCCAATACCTTTGGAAGGTATTCGGTATACCGATCTTCACTTAGCCATCGAGTCAGATTCTCAACGGCACCTGAGCTCAAGAGTTTTGTGGCAGCGGCTTGAGAGATGGAATCCAAAGCTTGGGCAACATTTATAGTTGTCATTGAGGTTTCTTTGAGTTGGGCGACTTGACGAAAGCTTACGCTCTGAAATTATTGTGTGTTAACGAATTGGATGGCCTTTGTTTCAATTCAATCCTGGGAAGTTTATCAGCCTCTGCGTATTCTTAATATCGGATACCTTCGCAAACTTAAGTGCTAAACAATATTTACGAGGTAAAAGAGCAACGGACAGATTCACTCCTAGTCGCCGTTGACCGATTTACTTGTTGTTCGCTATGATTAGCCTTTGTTGGAGAAACTGTTTTTACTGCATATTCCGTGCGGAGCTGATTTCTTCTGGTTTTTCGTTGAATTTGGCAGCTTTCGAGATCCGTTGCAGAAGGTTCACGCCTGAACCTGTGTATAGCGACAGCTAGACATCGCACTCGATAATTCGCCTAAATTTGCTTAGAAAGGCATTTGTTGTTATGGCCACAGAATTGGTCCAAAAACTGATCGAAGCAGGTACGCACTTCGGTCACAGGGTTTCTCGCTGGAACCCGAAAATGGCACCGTACATTTACGGTCGCAAAAACCTCATTCACATTATCGACATCCGCGAAACCCTTCGCGGGATGCTTCGTGCCAAGAAATATCTTACCCAAGTCACTGCAGGCGGATCGCTGATTTTGTTTGTTGGAACCAAGCGACAAGCGACCGAAGTGATTGCTCGCGAGGCAGCCCGTTGTGGTATGCCTTTCGTCAGCGAGCGTTGGCTGGGTGGAGCTTTGACAAACTTCCGAACCGTTCGAAATCGGATGGGAAGACTTGAAGAGCTTGAAAAGATCATGTCGAGCGACGATCTGAAGGGCTATTCGAAGAAGATGCAAGCGTCGCTAAAACGCGAATACAATAAGATTTATCGCAATCTGAACGGTCTTCGAACGCTTAACCGTTTACCTGAGTGTCTCGTAATCATTGATCCGAACAAGGAAAAGAACGCGATTAAAGAAGCCCGCAAACTAGGTATTACGACGGTAGCTTTGATCGATACGGATTGCGATCCGACATTAGTCGATCTCCCAATCCCTGGAAACGATGACGGTATCCGATCGATCGACCTTATTGTGAAACAGCTAGCAGATGCTGTCCTAGCCGGTCGAGCAGAAAATCCAGAACTCCAAAAAATTGCAGTCGTGCCTGCGAAGATCGGTGCGATCACGCCTGAGGAAGCGGAGAAATCAGAAGAAACGGCTCCTGCCTAGAGTTGGTGCAGACGAATGATACGATAGTGCGGTATCGAGTTCGATCCGCACTTTTTCATTGGCAGACGCTGCTAGGAGTTGGAAAACGAACTTTTGATGAGAAAGCCTTCTCCTTAATGTCACGATCATTTCAAAATTATAGTTCACAAAAACCTCTTATTTACTGTCGGGAGTTGTCGCCATTATGGCCGAAATTACAGCCGCTTTAGTTAAAGCATTCCGTGAAAAAACTGGCCTTCCAATGATGGATTGCAAGCAAGCTCTATCAGAAGCTGGTGGCGATGAAGCCGTCGCGATGGATCTGCTTCGAAAGAAGGGGGCCAAACTAGGAGCGACGCGGTCGGATCGAGAAACGGCCTTCGGTCGTTTTGGAATTTACGCAGGCACTGACAAGTCGACCGGAGCTATTGTGGAGTTGAAATGCGAGAGTGCTCCGGTCACTCAGAACGAAGAGTTTATCCAACTTGCAAATGATCTTGCCGAAGCTTTCGCAACCAGCAAGGTGAGCACTGCAGAGGAGCTATTGAATTTGCCATCGCCAAGCAAGAAAGGGCAAACCGTTGGCGAGCAACGAGATGACTTGTTTAACCGTATTCGTGAGAAGTTCGATGTCGGCCGTTTTGCTCGTTTTGAAGGCACATGCGGAGGCTATAGCCACAACAGTGGTACAGTTGCGGGCGTCTTGTTGCAAATAGATGGCGGGACGGACCAAGTTGCAAAAGACATTGCGATGCATGTGGCCGCAATGAAACCAGCCGCTTTGTCAACATCCGAGCTTGATCCCGTGGCCGTAGATCGTGAGAGGCAATTGCTTCGCGAACAAGCGTTGAAGGAAGGAAAGCCTGAGGCAATCGTTGATAAGATGGTCGAAGGTCGCCTAAAACAATTCTACGCGGAGCGCGTTCTTCTTGAACAACCGTTCGTGAAGGATGATAAACAAAGCGTTGGACAATATGCCAAAAGCAATGGACTAGAAGTGACTAAATTCGTCCACTATGTCCTCGGCGAAACGTCGGCTTAATAGCTGTTCTGAAATAAGTCCCCAATACCAACACGCAGCCCAAGCTACTGAATCAGTTTAATCGTCAAGAGTGACTAGCTTGCGGTGCTTGTTGGTAATTGAACAATCAGGGAACTTATTTGGGGACGATTCCTTAAGTTGCTATTGGCAATGATTAGCGACCTGCATTTGTAAGCTGTGCGACTAGCGATAAATGCGCAACTACCCTTGCTGTTGCTTTGTGAATCTGATGTTAAACTAAAACAGGCTTGGTTTCATGCCTCTTTTTTTCGTGAAGTCTTTTGGAAATGCATTTCTAATATGCCAGATTCTAGTTCTGAAAAGTCTCGTCCAGTTTATCAACGGGTTATCCTCAAGCTCTCCGGCGAGAGCTTGGCTCACTCAGGCGAGCGCGGCATCAGCATGGATGAGGTTGCAGCCATCGCACGCCAAATCAAGAACGCATTTGAACTTGGGTGTCAAATCGCCGTTGTCGTCGGCGGGGGGAATATTCTTCGAGGGGCTCAGTTTAAAGGGACCAGCGGCGAGATGATTCAAGAGGCTACTGCACACTACATGGGTATGTTGGCAACCGTGATCAATGCGCTTGCGATGCAAGACGCTCTGGAAGCAATCGGATGTGCAACACGCGTGATGTCCGCCATCAAAATGGACGGCGTTTCAGAACCCTTTATTCGTCGCCGCGCAATTCGCCACTTAGAAAAAGGCCGGATCGTTATCCTCGCTGCAGGGACTGGGGCTCCTTTCGTAACGACAGATACAGCCGCTGCGCAAAGGGGCCTGGAGCTAGATGCCGACATAGTTCTCAAGGCGACGCGCGTCGATGGCGTCTACAGTGACGATCCAGAAAAAAATCCACACGCCGTTCTCTACCGAGAACTAGATTACGATACAGTCATCGAAAAGGATCTCAAAGTTATGGATTCGACTGCAATCGCTCAATGCCGTACCCACGGATTGCCGATTCTTGTTTTTAACTTTAAGAAAGATGGAAACATTGTAAAAGCGGTTAGCGGCCATAAGGTGGGCACAAGAATCAGCCCTCGCGCAGCAAATGGTCAGCAAGTATTGATTCGGGCAACTTGATACAGCTTGAGTTAATCGACTCAGACAACTCTCTCCTACCTTCTCGTGAAGAAAGAACGTGAATATGACGATCGAAGAAGTCACATTAGATGCTGAAGAGCGAATGGAAAAAGCACTCAGCGTATTAAAGAACAACTTGGCCGGAATCCGAACTGGGCGCGCGACCCCTGGTCTAGTCGATTCGGTTCGCGTTACCGTCTATGGCTCTCAAACGCCGTTGAAGCAACTGGCTTCGGTCGGTGCTCCTGAACCGAACCAACTGGTCATCCGCCCTTTTGATCCAAGCACGATCAAGGATATTGAAAAGGCGATTGTTGCAAGCGAATTGGGACTCAATCCGCAGAATGACGGACGTATTATTCGCATCAACATTCCAGCCCTTTCTACTGATGTTCGCAAAAAACTTGTGACACGGATCAAAGAGCTTTCGGAGGAAGCAAGAATTGCAATTCGTAGTATTCGTCGCGATGCGAATAAAGCGATCGAAACATCAGAGAAAGAGAAAGAAATCAGCGAAGATGATTGCGAATCAGCCAAGGAAGAAGTCCAAGAGCTGACAAAGAAGTACGAAGCTTCCGTAGGTGAACTCGCGAAATCTCGCGAATCGGATGTGATGGAAGGCTAGTATGAGTAGTATCTTTAGCTTAGAGGGAAAAGTTGCTGCCGTGATTGGTGGTACTGGCGGACTTGGCGGTGCGATGGCCGACGCCTTGGCCGCCGCAGGAGCGAAGGTCGCGATTATCGGTCGTAATGCTCAACGTGGAGAGTCTGCGGTAAACCGGATCGCTGGTTTACTAGCTACCAAACCCAGTGAATCAGCACTTAGAGACGCTGCACCTAGTGACTCAGCCGCTTTTTTTGCAGCCGATGTGATTGACAGAGCATCACTAGAATCTGCGTGTGATCGAATCGAATCTCAGCTCGGTCCAGTTGGCGTACTCGTCAACGCTGCGGGTGGAAATCGTCCAGATGCAACTCTTCCGCCTGGTGCAGATTTTTGCTCACTTGGATTAGAGGCATGGAAAGACGTATTTGATCTGAACTTAGTAGGTGGTGTTTTACTTCCATGTCAGGTGTTCGGTCGCAGAATGCTGACTAGGTTTGGCAACAGTCCAGTTCCCGAGAATGCCGAAAGCAGTAGCATAATCAACATCGCCTCGATGTCGGGAATCATTCCGCTGTCGAGAGTTGTTGCCTATTCAGCAGCGAAAGCGGCCGTTTTGAATCTGACCCAGTTCTTGGCGCGTGAGTGGGCGACTCGAGGGGTTCGAGTAAATGCCATCAGTCCAGGATTTTTTCCGGCGGAGCAGAACCGAGGACTGCTCTACAATGCAGACGGGTCGTTGTCAGCACGTGGCGGTCAGATTATTGGACATACGCCGATGGGACGATTCGGTAGACCAGATGAACTGTCTGGGGCGACTGTGTTCCTAGCCGCTTCGAAAGCCTCGTCTTTTCTGACGGGGCAAAATATCGTCGTCGATGGCGGATTTTCATCTACCACGATCTAGTCGATCGCGATTTACTTTTCGACTGATACGCGTTCAGTCAATTGTTGGCTGAAGCTGCCATTGCAAGCTAGTTTCCAGGTGCGTATGGCGAAACGCATCAATCTCAGAGGGAAGTTGTTCTAGCTGTCCACTCCTGCAACACTGTTCTATCTTGTCAGCGGCAATGCCGTCCGCCGTTGCACCTACTTTGTGTGAGCAACGCTTAATACGATGGGCCATTGAGGCGATCCGAAGTAGGTCGCCGCGTGCGAGGGCCTTGTCGAAGGCCGCTAGATCTGTTTGGACCGTGTCGAAGTATGCTTTCAAAAGTTCTTCCGCAAAGTAGAGGTTCCCCATACATCGAATATGGAGACCGTGGGGATCCATGTGTGAAACGGTAATGCTCATGGTTGTCGCGTTTTAGGTTGAGAGGAGACGCGTCGTGTGAGTGCTCGCGCTGATTCTGCTGCCGTCGAGAATGTCAAAAATTCCGGCAAAAAAACATAAGCCAAAATCATGAGATTGCAAAATATTTCGGAATTTGGTTCACTTTTCGAAAAACGTCTCGGACTCTGAATGGTCTAGCGGCTTTTTGGATGCCCGATGGAAGTACGGTTAAAAGTCCAAAGAAGCTGTATCGGTTTTTCTAATCATTCCAATTATTTGGTTTGATCGACCAGATTAGCCGACAGGCAGTCGAACCTCGGTTACAATCACGGCATATTAGATAGATCGGTTGACTCCTCCTTGGGGGTTTATCATTTCTGTATGGATGGAATCAATAGATCCACTATTTCGGAGTGGGAGTACAAATGTTCGGTAATCGTCAAGACAAGCAAGACGTGCGGGTAGGATCACAGCACAGACATAGTGCTCTAGCGCTCGGCACCCTCGAAGTTACTCTTGGGCTGTCATCCAAGAGAAGTGCATCCTATCTAGCCGAGAGCGGGATTGCTGCGGCACTCGTTTTGATGACTGTGTTCGTATCTGCTAACGGACGCCTGCTCGCTCAGGGTTTTCCAAACAACAATGGTGGATTGACGACAGAGTCGACGTTGATCGAGCCACCACGGGAAATGCAACGGTTGCTAGACGAAGCTCGCGAAAACGTCGATCGAAAGGTTTGGAGCGAAGCAACACTTGCAGCAGGTATTTTGCTAGGGCTAGAAGAAAATGAATTGGATCTGGACTGGGCAGGGCAAGACTACTTCCTGGATACCCAAACAGGTGTTGGTCGAAGATCAATTCGCCAAGAAGCAGTAGCTCTTCTAGATTCCATGCCGGAAGCAGGACAATCGGTTATCGAGCTTCGGTACGGCGTTCAGGCACAGCGGACGCTCGATGATGCGATTACGAACCATGATTGGCGGGGAGTGGAAGATGTCGCCAGACAATACTCTTTCACAAAAGCAGGCCGTGAAGCTGCTTGGCTCGTGGTCGAACAACGAATGGGGAAAGGTCTTCCAATGGACGCAGCCATCGCGCTGCAACAGCTAATGGAGCTCAGCAAGGCAAAGGAGCAATTCGGAGTCGGTGGACCACTTTTCTTATCGCAGTGCTGGATGGCGGCAGGCAGAGAAGACTTAGCGATCCAATCCATAGAACTGGCAAAATCTACTTTTCCAAAATCTAAGATTTCATGGAAAGGAGCAGTCGTCGATCTGTCAGGAGCGGCAGCCGACATTCTTCGTCAATATTCAGACGCTGCCAGCATCGCAGCAACGGCATTTAAGACGAATGAGCCGGGTTGGGTCGGTGGCGATTTACAGCGAAACGCGGATTCGTCGGTGGGCCTTCCCGTTCCTTTGACAAACTGGAAGTATTGGATGCATGAGTCCGTCCAGCACGAAGATAGCGCTTACAAAACTTTCAAGCAGAAGCAGATCGATCGCAATTCCATTCTGGTTCCTTCTCGAGTGCCGGTCATCGCGTACCCGTGGGTCATCGTGATGAGCTACGGTCAACGCATCAATGCCGTCCATCTGAAGACAGGCAAGATGGCGTGGGGTGGTAGTTTTAACACCGTTCCCTATGACTTGAGCATGGACCGATATGCCCTTCGCGAGGGAGTCTCATCGGGAACGGTTACTCAGGACTACCTCGTTCGACGCATCTGGGGCGAATCCGCCATAGGGCAACTATCTACGGACGGCACGAATCTGTATTGCCTTGCGGAACTGCCTACCATTGAAGCTACCGACTCCTTAGGGCTCGGTATTCATGCCAATGTGGCTCGACCTGTTGCTCGTGGTAGCTTTAACTGCCTTCAAGCACTATCGATTGTCGAGCAAGGCAAGTTGGTTTGGGAAGTGGGCGGAGCGACCGGAATTGCCGAGCCAGCGTTGGCTGGCGTTTTGTTTTTAGGTACTCCGATTGAGTATGAAGATGCACTGCTAACCATAGGTGAATTGAACGGTGAGGTTTATCTATTCGCGATCTCACCGACAGACGGACACCTTTTGTGGCGTCAGCAACTTGTCGCAAACAACCTAGGGCCATTAGCTTCGGATCCAAGGCGAAGAAACCAAAGTTGCGTGCCTTCGGTATCGGGTGGCTTATGTATTTGTCCCACCTTGAGTGGTCAATTGATCGCGGTAAATCTGAACACCCGATCGCTCGTATGGTCGTTGCCATACGACACGCAGAGTTCCAGCTCTGCTCAAAATCGAATCAACGCATTCGGATCTATTTCCAACATCGAAATTAATCCGATGGAGATGCGGTCTTCTGATGCCGGAGTCCTGATCTCGGGAGATTGTGTCATTCACGCACCTAGCGACGGCGATACGGTCTACGCAGCCAATTTGTTGAATGGTGAGCTTCGGTGGGAGCTTTCGAAGAACTCAATCCTTTATGTCGCATGCGGTTGGAAAGATCGAGTCTTACTCGTAGGAGATCAATTGCTTTACTGCGTAGACGCCAATACCGGAAAGAATGCTTGGGAAAGCCCGATACCGCTTTCGTCGATTGGACGCGTTGTTGGTCGTGGATGTCGCAACGGTGATCATTATTTCGTGCCGATGAGTAACCAAGAAATTTTGGATGTCGATCTTCGTGAAGGTAAGATCGTTGAGCGAATGCGAGTAGCGTTGCCTTTAGGTAATCTTGTTTCGACCGCAGATCAGATTATCTCACTAAGCCCCATCGAGCTAGCGACCTATTCGATTCGCGATCGGGTTCGAGCCGAAGTTGATCTTGAATTCGCTGCGGGCAACGTCACGTCGGCAGTACTTCAACGCAAAAGCAAAATCCACTTAGCAGAGGGGAATCTCGAATCAGCAATCGATGCAGCAGAGAAAGCCTATCGAATAGATCGCGACGATCCAGAAGTACAGCAACTGCTCCGATACGTCGCGCTGAGAGCCCTTCAAGAAGATTTTGACAAGTATTCTGGCAGAATTGACGAGTATGAATCGCTAATTAGTACGGGGCTTGAAAGAAAGCAATATTTGATGTGTGTAATAGACGGACTTGTTCGAAGAGGGGAATCCGTAGCCGTCACTCAGAAGCTCCTCGAACTACAAGGTGATATGTACCAACGTCGTTTTGCAGGTCCATCCCTTGATGAGACCATTGACCCCGAAACCAATCTCACGGTTCAAAACGACGTGTGGATCGCTGCGAAGCTAGCTCAACTTTACGATAATTGTGATGCTCCGTCTCTCGTAAGTATGGCTAACCTGATCGAAACCCGATTGGCGGATCTTTCGAAATTAGCAGTGAACGCGGATTCTGAGGCGCGTAGTGACATGTTTCGTTGGTTACCTCTGGCTGAGTCCCTCAGAGTTAACATTGCGAGAAAGGCCCTTGATATGGGTGACCTACTGCTTGCCGAGCAGTTGCTTGAAGAAGCCTCTGAAGTTTCACGAACGTCGTTAAATCATGATTCGTCAGATCGAAAGGCAGCTAACGTGATACTTGCAACCGAGAAAAATAAGCTTCGACTAGAGATCTATAATTCCGCCGGTCGCTGGACCACTAGCGTCCCTCTAGCAGTTCAACTAGGTGAACCGCTCGCATCTGTCCAGTCAGAGCCCACGAATCTATTCGGGACCATCCCGATGCGCCGTAGCAAAAGTCTCCTCACCGCGACGACGATCGAAGACATGACACGTCTTGCCGGGGGGGTAAACGCCTGGCCGGAAGGAAAGGTCAACGCGGAATCGAGAATTGTTGACGTGCCTTTACAATCGATCATTGGGAGTTCTCCCTGCCCCATCAAGCAATCGACTGGGACTGCTCTCGAAGGCTGGTTGGTTTATTTACAGCAAGGCGCAATCGAGTTGGTAGGTCCTACCGGAACACAAAGACTGACTATCCAAGCCGAAGTCGTATCAAGAGGCATTGGCCCTACAGGAGCCGTCGCCCATTTAATCGACAGCATTCTTTTGCTTGAGTTACCCACGGAGATCGTCGCGGTCGACACTCTGCGTGCCGCCATGATTAACAACAACCTCTCCAACTCGGCTGGCGACTGCGTATTGTGGCGAGAAAGTCTTGCAAGCCAAAACCCAGAGGATATTAATCGCCAATTGGCCGGTTCAAAACTTCTTTCAGAGAGAACTCCTTGGGGTTCACCTCGTATCAAAAACCGACGTGGCTTTTTAGTCGGCCCCGCTACCCGCTACGGTGTCATCGTCGCGCAGGGTAGCAACCTCATTTCGTTGGATCCCAGAACGGGCACTCGTCGATGGACCCGCTCCGGCTTCGGAAATCAGATGAGTATTGCTCAAGATGGCCACACGCTTATCGTGATAGATGCAGTAAAGTCAGAGCGATTGATTTTGGATGCACGCGATGGACGGCTGATCTCCAGCCATCCTATCGACGGCAAATGGGAAGTATGGATTTCGGCAGGCAAAAACATTCTGACGGCCCGCGCGGAAAAATCTCCTAACGCAGCGACAGTCTTCAATCTCATAGACGGAGTTTCGGGCGAAGTATTGCTCGATAAAATTTTTCCGGCGGACATCCGAGCGGAAGTCCTGCCAAGTGATGGAAATTATCCTGCGTGCCTCGTCACATGGCAAGCCAACCAACCATTGACGTTCTGGAATCTAACAACCGGAATAGAGTCACAGCACGAGGTGACATCTAAGATCGCTTTGAAATCTATATCACTCGAGCGGATCGCGGATCGAATCCTCATATTGCCTGATGCGTCAAAAGAGATGAAAAAGATTGACATGGTTCAATCTGAGGAGAATGAACGATTCCGAAAGGTCTCTGGTCCAATGCTGGCCATTGATCCCAAAGATGGGCACTCCCTGTGGGAAAGCCCGGTGATCGTTCACGATTATCGATTCGCCTTCTCTCAAGTTCGGAACTCACCGGCCATCATCTTAACGCGAGCTCTGAGATTTAAAGTCAATGATCTTGTCGATACTGAAACGTCGTCCCTTGCCGTGCTGGACAACCGCAACGGAGATCTTGTGTACTACGATAACTACTTGTTCTTATCGCGTGGAGCTGATTTCCAGTGCATGACGAAACCAGGAGCTGCTGAAGTCATTGTCCAATATCGCGGATCCGAGGTCGAATTGAAATGGACGGATGAGCCCGATAATGTGCCCCCAATGGTGGATTCTGAAAAAGAGAATTCTTCGGAAGAAAGCGAAAACAAAGACATTGCCAAAGAAGTAGCCAGAGAAGTAGGCAAAATTGATCGCAAGTCAATTCAGTCGGGTATTCCCGCAAAGCTTCTCGAACGTCTACAATCAGGCGATACATCTGGAAACTCCAATGGACGTAACGCAGACTACGATCAACTGTACCAGCAAGAAGAGGATCAATGAACACCATAGCTACGACGCATCAAGACCTGGATCGGCTCCAGGTCGCCCGGACTCAGATCCTCGAACAGATTTCTAAGGCAATTGTTGGTCAAACCGAAGTGGTCGAGCAGCTTCTGATCGGCATCTTTAGCCGTGGGCACTGTTTACTCGAGGGAGTCCCTGGCCTCGCAAAAACACTGATGATAAGCTCGTTGGCCAAAACGATGAACCTTTCGTTTAGTCGCATCCAGTTCACTCCCGACTTGATGCCGGCAGACATTACAGGTACCGAAATCATCGAAGAGAATCGATCGACGGGAGCTCGCGAACGTCGATTCATGGAAGGCCCTCTTTTTGCAAACGTGATTCTTGCTGACGAAATCAACCGCACCCCGCCAAAAACACAAGCCGCGTTGTTAGAAGCGATGCAAGAGAAACAGATTACAGTTGGACGGGAGCGACACGAACTGTCGGACCCATTCTTTGTTCTTGCAACTCAGAACCCGCTGGAGCAGGAAGGAACTTATCCACTTCCCGAAGCACAGCAAGATCGCTTCATGTTTAAAGTCTTAGTCGACTATCCGAATTTCAACGAAGAATTTGAAGTTGCGCGACGAACCACGGGAGTCGGAGGAAGCAAAGTCGAAAGCGTTCTGGGTGGAGAAGAGATCATCCATCTTCAAAACTTTGTTAGGACTATCGAAGTCTCGGAAAATGTCATTCGATATGCGTTGGCGATCGTGCGACAAACGCGAGTAAAACAGGATGGCGTACCCGATTTTGTGAAGGAACAAGTCGGTTGGGGAGCTGGCCCTCGAGCGGTACAGTTCCTGATTATCGGTGCGAAAGCGAGAGCTGCTATGCTTGGCCGTTCACATGTCGATCCGCAAGATATTCAGTACTTAGCCAAGCCTGTACTACGACATCGAATGAATGTCACGTTCGCTGCCGAGAGCGATGGTATCACGACTGATAGCATCATCGACCGCATCTTGCAAAATACTCCTACCGCTCAAGATGAGTTGTTACGCGATGCCAGATTCCAGAAAATATTTGCATCCTGAGGCAATCCGTCGAATTGCGCCGATGGAGTTACGCTCGCAGCGAATTGTCGACGGATTTTTGTCGGGAATGCATCGTAGCCCTTACTTTGGCCAATCGGTTGAGTTTGTTCAGCACCGACAATATGTCCCGGGTGATGACCTTCGGCATATCGATTGGAAGGTTTGGGGACGCCAAGATCGTTTAGTTGTCAAGCAATACGAAGAAGATACAAACCTTCGGTGCACACTTCTCTTAGACGCCTCAATGAGCATGGAGTATGGACGAGGCCCACTGAACAAATTCGAATACGCGGCTACGATTGCTGCCAGTTTGGCTTATCTGGCCATTCGACAGCAGGACGCCGTTGGTCTGACGATTTTCGATACTAAAGTTCGCGTTAAGTTGCCGTGGCGTTCTGGTCGTAAGCACCTGCAATCAATCTATCAATCACTTGAACAACGACAACCGGCAGAGAAAACGGACCTCACAAAGGTTTTTAGAGAGATTCAAGATACTTACCCGCGACGATCCATGATCATCCTGATGACGGATTTTCTAGGTGCTGATGAATCCGTACTCCGAGGACTAGCTGCCCTTCGTCAGTCTGGTCACGATTGCTTAGTCTTTCACGTGATGGATGATGACGAGCTCGATTTTCCTTTCAATGATCCGACTCGTTTTGAAGGCATGGAGTCGGTCGACGCTCTTGCCTGCAATCCTCGATCGCTTCGAGAAGGCTATCTCGAATCATTGCAGAAATTCCTCGACCGCGTTCGCCATGGATGCGCGTCGAATCAAATGGAATATCACTTAACGCGTACCAGTCGCCCACTGGACGCAACCCTCACCGCGTTCCTGGCAGCTCGCATGGCTCACATGCGGAAACGTTAGTATGCAATTTGTCTATCAACCACTCGCATGGGGTTTCTTGCTGGTCTTGGTACCACTCTTAATCCATTTGATCAATCTGCTAAGACATCGTCGGCAGCGCTGGGCGGCCATGGAATTTCTTTTGGAAAGCTATCGCAAACACAAGCGATGGGTTTGGCTGAAGCAACTTCTACTATTGCTTTCGCGAATGGCCATTTTGGCGCTACTGGTGATGCTCCTAGCTCAGTGGGTGAGCGGTTCGAAATGGTTGGCGATTTTTGGTCAGTCAATTACCCATCACTACATCCTCTTGGATGACAGCCAATCAATGGCCGATCAAATGACATCCGGCCAAGTTCCGAACGGAACCGCGTATCAATCCGGCTTAAGAGCGATCAACAACTTATTGCGATCGGTTGCTGATGACAGTGGCTCACACCAAACCAGTATTTTTCGCTACTCGCGATGCGCTCAACAACCTGCAACGAATGGATCGAACAACGATGCCCCAATAGAAAACACCAGTGCGACTGCCGACGTGTTGGCAAGAACCATTCCAACCAATCCTGATTCGGTTCTCGAGCGTTTAAATAGCACTCGTCCTTTCGCGTTAGATGTTTCGCCCACTAAAGCAATTCAAACTGTGTCCGAATTAATCGGACTTGCGACTGGGGAAAAAGCAATCGTTTATCTCGTGAGTGATTTCAGGGATAAGGACTGGCGACAGATTGCACAGATCAAATCGACCTTAGAACCGATCGGTCGCCGCAACATTAATATCGAACTCATCGATTGTATAGCAACTGGCCACGAAAATTTGTCGATCGTCTCGCTCCTACCCGATGAGGAGATCCTTGCCGCTGGCGTGCCGCTCATGGTACGCGTAGAAGTTCGAAACAATGGACAGTCGACTGTCAAGAATGTGAATATGACTCTTAAGCAATTCGAGTACGATGCGAATCAGACGCAAATGAGACCGGATCGCTTTGCATCGGGGAACGAATCGACACTCCCCCCGGTTATCATCGATACGATCGGGCCTGGTGAAACAGCGGTCGCTCGTTCGCAATTGATTTTTAGTAAATCAGGTTCCCAAGTGGTACAGGCAACCCTTCCGAACGATGCGTTATTGGAAGACAACTCCTTTTCCGCCGTTCTTAAGATTCGTGACGGGCAGGAGTTGCTTGTCATCGACGGGGACGACCGTAGGATGGGTGCATTCTTCTTTGAAGCGACTCTCAACCCCGGCGGCATGACTCGCACCGGTTGGAAAACTCGTAGCGAAGGCCCTGGTTTTCTACGCGACAATGATGCTTCCATGTTGTCGAAGTTCGCAAGTATCGTTCTGATGAAAACGGACAGCTTGGATCCCCGCGCGTTAACGAATCTCGAAGACTATGTAAGGGACGGGGGGGGACTTGCAATCTTTCTTGGTGGCAATCTAACGAATGCCGAACTTGCGAAGTGGAACCGTGATTGGTATCGCGACGGACTAGGACTGAGTCCATTGCCAGCCAATGCTATCGTCGACCTACCACGCCAAGATCTTGATGCAACGACTCCTGACATCCTGCCGCAGCAGCATCCCGTGTTTGGGCCACTGCTAGGGCTCAGTAACTCGCCGCTTCAGTTTGTTCGCGTTTCAAAGTACGTGCGATTGGATCTGAAGTCCAAGAACACACCAATTGATGTTTCCTCGGTTTCGGATCCATCGTCATCAGATAGCGCCGACCCTAGGCTCTTTATGTCCGCCCCACAAGTCATCGCGACGCTTCGAGACGGAAGTCCTTTCATGGTAGATCGAGGAGTTGGGAAAGGGCATGTCATTGTTTCGGCTATCCCAATGGACCCTGCATGGACGAATTGGCCGCAGGACCCCACTTTTGTGGTGACCATTCTCAAGTTGACGGGCTACCTAGCTTCTTTCCGGACAATCAATTTTGAAGAGAATGTGGGGACTCCCATCGCTTGGGATTTTTCTAGTAGGGACTACTTACCCGAAGTGGAGGCGTTGCTCGGAAGAACCGGAACCTCGGCCGTCAGGTCTACCTTAAGCTTGAATGCGAAACCGTCCAAAGAGCCAAACTTACTTGCACAGATTGATCCGAATGCGATTGAATTCAGTGATGAACAGCTTCAAGCAGCATTGTCTCCTGGAATTACAGAGTTTTGGGCCACTACATTACAAGGCAACCCACATATTGAGAACTTCGCAAGGAATACACCTTCAAGCGAAGGGGAGCTCAAGAAAATCAGTTCGGCAGACCTTCTACTGGGACTGCAGGGCCTTCCGGTCACCTATCGAATGGCCGAGTCGGTTGTTTCGAATTCAGCGCTTGCTGGTCTTACGAACCGCCAGGGATTACTACTTGCTATGTTGATAGGTCTACTGTTGATTGAGCAGTTTCTTGCTTGGAGTGCCAGCTTCCACGTTCCTCGCAGGGCCGCAGCATGAACGAAACAAGAGTTTTTTATCAATGGGCACGTTTCGAAGCGATGGATCAATGGTGGCATTGGATCGTCCTGCTATCGGTTATTATCGCAATCGTTAGTTATGTTGTCTTTTGGTACCGGCGAGACTGGGACGAACTACCGCGCAGCCTTGGTTGGTCGCTTCTGTTCCTTCGCCTTACAGCACTAATTGGTTTGCTTCTGTTTTTCTTTGACCTTCAGAAACGTAGCGAGCAACGACTGGTCACCCCGTCCCGTTTAGCAGTGCTCGTCGATACGTCGCTGAGCATGTCACTCCCCCTTTCTTCGACAGGCATTGGGAACCGAATCGATGCAGTCGCAGATTTCCTAACAAAGTCGCCGTTGCTGAGTCGTCTTCAAAGCCAACACGATGTTTCAGTCTACCGGTTTGATATGACGCAACGACCAACACTAGTGGCTTCGTTTACAAAATCTAAATTGAAGGCAGACCAGAACGATCCGAACGCGACACAGGCAAATGAGAGTCCCTGGCGATGGATCTCGCTTTTTGTATGGGGCGGAACCCTTCTAGTGGCTATTTCGATTGTTGGAGTGTCTCTCGGAATGTCCGCAAGAGTAGTAGGATCACGATTGACTTTATGGCCATACGTCATTCTCGCCAGTGTCGTGATATTGATTTTTGGGCTGACCATGATCGGTACCGCCGCATTACGAGGTTCGGACTATCCGATTAGAAGCCTTTGGGCACTTTCCCAACCGAACAAGATAGAACCGGAGTCGACTTCGCTACAGTCCGTCTCGTCCGAGACAATGAGTCTTAATCCGAACCAAACGACCTCGACGGATTCAAGCCGAACAGACTGGGGAACGGTCTTGCGAGCTTCAGGTTCGGAAACACGTTTTGGTGACGCGGTAGCGTCGATTTTGGATCAGCAACAAGGCTCCGCATTGGCGGGCATCGTACTTGTTACTGATGGACAGAATAATGCAGGCCAAGATCCAACTACGATCGCCTCGCTGGCAGCAGCGAATTCAGTTCCAATTTATACCGTTGGTATTGGCTCGCCAGACGACCCCATCAACGTTCGCGTCGTCGACGTCGAAGCCCCCAAGCGTGTCTTTCCAGGCGATCGATTTCGCGTTTCCGCATTGATTCAGTCAAGCGGGCTTGGAGGCAAGCAGTGTGTGATACAGTTACGACGAAGATCAACCAACTCGAAGAAAGAGGATCTTGCTGGTCCGAATAACTCCGAACAACTGGCCATCGAGGAAGAAGTACAACTAAGTCTTTTAGCGGATGATTCACTGCAACCGGTTACTTTTGATGTGAAGCCTAGAGAACTGGGAGTTTGGGTTTACGATGTTAAAGTCATTCCACCTTCGGTCGATGCCAACGCTCAGGACAATAGTTTGGAGACAGAAGTACGAGTGATGCAACCTAAGTCAACGGTTCTCTTGATTGCGGGTGGACCGACAAGAGAGTACCAGTTCGTGCGTAACTTACTTTTTCGCGATGCGACCGTACAATCTCATGTTTTTTTGCAAACCGGTAACCCAGGCATGTCTCAAGAGTCCGATCTTCTTCTGACTGAATTTCCGAAGACTCCAACTGAGATGTCGCAGTACGATTGCGTGATCGCTTTTGATGCCGATTGGATGTCGTTACCGGTCGCCGATTTAGAAAATCTCGAAAAGTGGGTAGCAACTCAAGCAGGCGGTTTAGTTTTAATAGCCGGCCCAGTAGCTTCGCCACGTTGGACAGGAAGCGGTGGCAATGGCGACCGAAGGGCTGAAATCCTTCGGAATCTATCGCCAGTAGTACTCAACGCTCGTGGCTCCAGACTGATATCGATGGGTCGATTTGAAAGCGAGACGGTTTGGCCGTTGAAGCTGACACCCAATGCTGGTTCGATCGACTTTTTTCAAGTCACAGCAGACTCGTCTGACAGCGAAGCCGTTTGGAACAACTTTCCCGGCGTTTACAGTTTTTTCGCAACTTACGATCCGAAACCCGGTGCGCTCCCGCTAGCCTATTTTTCTGATCCGACAGCCTCGATGGATGGAAAACTCCCGGTCTTTCTGGCGAGCCAATTTTATGGTGGCGGACGCGTCGTATTTCAGGGAAGCGGCGAGATCTGGCGATTGAGACAAATGAGTGATGACTACTTTGATACGTACTATACGAAACTCGTACGGTGGGCTTCGCAGGGTAGGTTGCTGCGAGACTCAGATCTTGGAATGCTTTTACTAGATAAGCAGCAAGCGATTGTCGGCGAACAGATATCAGTTCGAGCGATACTGAAAGATAATCAGTTTCAACCGCTGGTGCTTAACAAGACATCCGGCAGGATCGTTGATCCCAGCGGCCGTTCGACACCTATTGACCTACTGCCGCTACAAGATGCAAGTCAGTTGGGCGTATACGTGAACCAGTTTCTTGCAAAACAGACGGGCACGTACGAGGTTCAGTTGCCGATCGGTTCCCTGAGCGAGCGACAAATTCTTTCGCAATCCGTTGCGATTCGAGTACCTACGAGGGAGGTACAACGACCGCAACGAAACGATCGTCTGCTATTAGATCTCGCCAAACGAACGGGTGGCCAATTCTCGTCTTCTTTAACGGAAGCAGAAGAATCACTTGTTTCGATACCGCCGCGCGAGCAAGTCAACTACCTGCCCGGAGCACCAGACCGTCCGTTCCAACAACGTCTCATGGGTTGGTTCATGGCGTTGATTGCGACAGCATTGTCCGTCGAATGGCTTCTCCGAAGACTTAGCAAACTTGCGTAACCAATCCAACAGCATTGGCTGCCTCAGTCAAATCCGACAGAATCTCATCAACCGACTTACGACGAATAGCCGCAATCTCTGAAGTTGAAAACCCTTTTCCTACCAGTGCGACGGTCCACTGCCAATCTCTGGAAACTTTATCCGCACCAGCGCCGCTCGTTTTCAATAGATCGGGCAACAGATTTACTAAGTGCGACTCAAGCGGCTCAGGAAGCGGTCTTTGACCCACGACGAACTCGCGTGCCAACTCAGTGACATACACAGTAGGTCGTTTTGCGGTGGACTCTCGTTGCTCCAAAAAGCCAACAGTTAACATTGCGTCGAGCGCTTGAACAACATCTTTTTTCTTTGCCGCTTTAAAAACTCCATAGCTGGGAAGTCGATCCAGTCGATATCGCTTAACCTTTTCTGATTCAGAACCCGCCAAAAAGTCTGCGATGATTAATTTACCCAGTCGACCATGTAGCCGATCGATTGCACCGATCGTTTCATGAAGCTTGTTCATATGCTCGCGAGTGATCCTGGATTGCCCCGCAAAAACCGAACCAGTTTTCAACTCCTGATGTTTCGGTTTTGGTTGGACTGTTCTTTGTTCTTCAAGAGCAGTCGGGCTGGTCTTCCCACTTCCGTTAGCGGAAGGTTTGGAATCAGAATTAGTTAATGGCGTCTCGTCTGGTATGCTTGGCCAACCTGCATGTCCTTGGCAACGATCACAACGCCCGCACGGTTTTGCGGCCGGATCTCCGAAGTATTGCAAGATCGAGAGCTGACGACAGCGTCGGCTTTGAGCAAACGCGACGACTTGATCGAGCTTTTCGAAGTCCGCTTTCTTTCGTTCGTCGAGGGTTTTAAAGTCGATTTGAAGACTGTCAAAGGGAACATTGCGACGACGGAAATGGATTGCTCGCCCTCGGAATGGAGGAACATACTCGAAGCAATCGAGTCCCTTTAATTCGTTCAAGTAGCGTCCAAGCGTATCTCGCTCCATTCCCGTCTGCTGCATCAACCAACGTGGGTGGACATATACGGCTTCATCGCGGCGATCACCTATGGCACGTTCAACAGCGCGAAGGACTTTACGTCGGTTCTCCGCTGCCTTGGGCAGCATATCAACCACGCTCGGTAGGTTGCTGGTCAATCTTACCATCGCTAAACCGCCGCTCGCCTCCAAACGCTCAATCACGGACGTTTTGGAAAGGACTTGTAACGAGGACGACACGGCTTCTGTCGACTGCGGGACGTCGATTGTTTCTCGCATCTCTTGAGCCGTTAATTCAATGGGATCTTCTGTTCTCTGGCAAAGGAATTCGTAAACCTTTTCAATCAACTCGCGCGGAGGATTGGCGTTCTCGATAAAGAACTCTTGAATATTTCGATCTTGGCTTGCAAACAAAACAACGCACTTACTTGGTAACCCATCGCGACCGGCACGACCGGCTTCTTGATAATAAGCCTCCAGTGACCCTGGCAGATTGTAGTGGATAACGTATCGTAAATCCGACTTATCGATACCCATTCCAAACGCGTTGGTCGCCACAATCGCTTTGAGCTTATTGGACATGAATTGCTCTTGAACCGATCTTCGTTGATCAGGAGTCAATCCAGCATGATACGCGCCGATAGAGATTTTCAACTGATCGGTAAGGTACTCGACAAGCGACTCGCAACGCTTTCGTGTTGCCGCATAAATGATTCCAGAGCCAGCCTCATTCTTCAGGAATTCAACCAAAGCACGATCTTTGTCACGGTCGCCATTGCAGTAGACGGACCCCAAATACAGATTCTCGCGAGCGAACCCCGTCACAAACGACTTGGGATGTCGAAGCCGCAGAATCTCGGCAATATCTTTTTGAACTCGAGGCGTTGCGGTCGCCGTTAGGGCAATGGTTTGCACACCGCCTAGAGCCTCTCGAAACCGTCCAATTCGAGCGTAATCGGGTCGAAAGTCGTGTCCCCATTCGCTGATACAATGAGCCTCATCGACAGCCAATAGCTGAACAGGAGTGGCACGAATCACATCCAAAAACCGCGAGTTTCGAAGACGTTCGGGCGCGACGTAGAGTAACGCGTACTTTCCTTGACTGACTTCCTCCAGTCGCTGATGCTGCTCCGTCGTGGTCAACGTGCTGTTGATAAGACAAGCTGGAATTCCACGTTTAGCAAGCGCATCGACTTGGTCCTTCATCAACGCAATCAGAGGCGAAACAACGATTGTCAGACCGGGGCGGAGACGTGATGGAAGTTGATAACAAAGGCTTTTGCCTCCTCCGGTTGGCATAACACATAAGCAGTCATGCCCGCTTAGGACTGCTTGTACGACCTCCTGCTGCCCCGGTCGAAATGAAGACAAACCAAATTGTTTCAGTGCTGGTTGGAAATCCAATTCATGCTCCTTCCTCGGCATTCACTGTTCGACGATCTGGCAATCGCAATACGTCGACGCTCTCAATGTTTAGCTAACGCAGCAATTCAAGGCTTCGAGAATCGTGTATGGCGGACAATCTTAAGGCATTTGAACAGTCCAATCGCCCGGACCTATACAAATGTTAACATACCTAGCGTCGCTCGCAAGATCCTCCGGAATTGTCTCGAAACAAGGACACATCTCGATAATCGCCAGTACGTTAAATTGATTTGCAATCGGGAGGGCGAAACCACCCCCGTAAACATCTTCGCACTAACTAATCGTTTAAGAAACGAATTGCTGGCAATCAGCGACAGGTGTCCTATTTTGTTCAGTTACCAACACGCAGATCAAGCTATTGAAACCTGAAGATTAAGCCGATTCACTAGCTTGCGTTGCGTGTTGGTATTGGGATTTATTCCAGGGTAATTCCTTAGTCCGGCTCTTTCAGTAAGCGATCCAATGACTGCTGGGCTCGCTGGACTAGTGATTGCATTTCTTTATTCCCGTTGTAGAGTTTCAAAATACTCTCCCAGGTCTTCTTCGGTAAAACGACATCGCCATCCTTGAACTGACGATCGGCTTCGTCAAGTTTTTCCAAGAGAAAACGTTTCACTTCTTCGACGCTGGTCTTGGTAGACTCAAGCAACTCGATCTGCCTTTTAGAAAGATTGACGAAAGCTTTTTCCTCAGCCACATCTTTTAGTAGTTCGACGATGGCTCGATACCTTTCCAACGCAGTCTGACGGTCTCCAAAGCGTTCGTAGCGATAGGCCTCCTCATACTTCCGTTCGCCCTCGGTGGATGGCTCACGATTGAACCGGCGGTTCTTGTCCATTCTTCGTTCTGCATCGATCATGGCAATCAAGTCTAATTTTTCTTTGGCCCAACCAGCGTGCTTTCCCTCCGGGAATCTTTCAAGCAGGGGTAACAGGTAGTGTTCTTCTGCGTAGTCGTATCCGGTCTTGTCTTCGTCATCCATCAAAAGCGCCGCCTTCTCGAATAGAGTCTGCTCACTCAGTGGACGAGTCAAGTAATAGATCCCGCCGATAGCTGCAACAATTCCTAATACGAGCACCCAGCCACTCTCGGCAAAGCTGGTGTTACTCGCTTGACGTTTTGATTTCTTTGGTTGAAGACCGAGTACTTTAGCTGCTTCGTCACGATCCGCTTGCATTTGTAGAGGACTAAACCCGCTTGTTAAATGCTCGGCGACCGAAGTCCCTTGAATAGCATGCTGCTGGGCAGTTTGAAGCGCCATTGCGGCCGATTCCGCTGAGAAAGGTCGCTTATTCGGGTTCTTATCCAGCAATTGCTGTATGACCGTACTCAGCCAAACCGGGCAATCATAGACAATCGTCGCTACCGGCTCGGGCGATGTTTCGATAATCGCCTGACGCATGAAATGTGCATTACCCCCAGAGAATGGAACAATACCTGTTAGGCAACGGTAAAGCAAAACGCCCAGGCTATAAAGATCAGATGTACTCGCCACTTTGTAGTCGGGTTCAAAAGCTTCTGGAGCACGATAAGCCATTAGTTCTAAGTCGTTTGAAGACGAAATCGCATCGCGGCCATCATGATTGCGGCGAAAATCAGAGAGCTTGACTACCGATTCGTTGAGTGTGGTTAGCACTTTCGATGGCTGCAGCCGACCATGAACCCAGCCCTGACCATGTGCATAAGCTAAAGCGTCGCAGATCTTTAAACCGTAGTCGAGTACCGTTTCCCAGGGAAGTCTTTCGCGACGTTCAAGAATCTGTTGGAGCGATTCTCCCTCGACTAACTCGTAAGCCAAGTAAGCATCTCGGCTATCGAAACCACCTCCGTAGCAGCGCGCAATAGCCGGATGCCGGAGTGATTTTAGCTGCTCCATTTCTTCCGCAAATTCACGTTTTACTTCAGGAGTCATCCCAAGAGGAACTGAAATAATCCGAACAGCGACCTGCATCTTTTGCTGCATATGGAGGCCGCGAAACACGTTACTCCGCGGCGTCCCTAGCGGGCTTTCAAGAGCGAACGGGCCAATCTTAGATCGTACCATCGTATATGTTTAACTCGTTCCATCAGTCAGTCGAATATGCCGTTACTTTCCCCGTCGCATACTGAAAGCCGTGTAGTGTAGTCCATTTTCTTCTTCGATGACAAAGGCGCCACCTGGACTTAGATACTTAGCAATCTGCTCGAACGGTGGGAGTTGGTGTGTGTCGAGAGCCTTTACCAATGCCGCAAAGAATGGATTATTGGAAGACATATCTCTCAAGCGATTCACATTCGACTTATCGGCGGCCATATCATAGAGAACTCGCATCTGCTCTTCCGGGCGTTGATACACCATCACAGAAGACTGAGCGGCGTTGATCTGTTTACTAATCCGATCTCGAACCAGTTTAAATTCGATCGAGTCCGTCAATAGCCCGTCAGGAGACTTCGACGTTTCGATCGCAAGTTTCAGGGCTTCGATCGAATCCGAACCAAGTAATTCGTTTTCCAAAACGGTGAAGGAAGGCTCCGGACGTCTGATGGGGCCTGATTTTTCGGTATTGCCACGTGTATAGATCATGAATGCCCCATACTGCTCCTTGGTCCATTTTTCATCTTTACTACTCAGTTGAGCAAAGATCTTGGGTAGCACAGTCTCGGAAACGAATCGACCGTTTTTCACTTGGAGTGAATAGATATTGCTATTGGCATTGATTCGCGCAGGCTTGAGAAAGACTTGCCCAATCGTCAATCGGTCGTCGATCTGATCGAGCACATCCTTTTGAAAATCGACACCTAGTTCCTTGCTTGTTCGATTGATGAGTTCCTCTTGATAGGATTCGGGGCCACGAAAAGTCTCGTACAGTTCTTTGACCGCATCGAGAGTGGCTGCGAGATTCCAATTAATAGTCGTATAGCTTGCTACATCTTCCGAAACCCACGGTTGTGGGGTTGTCGAACCACTTTTCGGACGGAGAACACGAAGGACACCACGGCGCGGATTAGCCAGCAGTAGGTGCGCGTGTGCAATCGAATCAAAATTCTTAGGCACCATAATCAAGCTTCCACCCACAGCCTGAATCCCATCAATTCCGAGACTGGGAAGTAGCCCCATAACCAAGCTAGCAGCCGTATTACCCGCGGTCATTTCTTTTGCAACCGCGTAAGGATCTGCAAAGAACGAGACTTGTGGTCGCTCGCCTTCCGCCCCCACACATCGTGTCAGAATGGATGTAAACTTTCGATTACTAGACAAAGGGACGTGGTCGATCGCGTTTCCCGTCCAAACACGAGCCAACTGTTCGATGTATTTTGCATCGCTCGAGGCCACGAGAACCCCCGAGTCGATAAAGTAACCAAGCTGTCGATCGCTCGACCGACTCCCGTCTTGGTTTTGGCCAATCCACTGCACCGTCGTAACCGCACCGACTTTCGTGGTCGATTTCTCCGAGCCACGCGACTCGAACTGGGCCTCGATACGGCTTAAAAGGATCTCAACCGCCGGGAGTTGGTCTCCTGCTTCCAGGAGGACGACGATGTTCAGTTTCGGACGAGTAAACTCACGCTCAATCTCTTCTCCATCATCGCCGTTCTTGACCTTTCGCTTACGAACTTCCATTTTGGCTGAGACCATTGCGATCGCAAGTTCACCATTCGGAATGCCCAATAGTTCATCCAGATCAATACCAAGGCTATCTTGAAGTGTTTGCACGCCATCCCGAAATGATCCATAAAACTCTCTTAGTAGCGGACTGACTTGCGGATCGGCAGCCATCTTTCCCGTCGAAGTTTGTGAAAGTTTCTCCTTAAGTTCACGCGTATCATCGACACGGAGGTAAGCCAAAGTGGTTTCAGGAAGCAACTGAGGAGCAGTCAATCGCGTTCCTGATAGTGGCTCGGCACGAGCCGGAAGTCCACTGAACAACCAAAGCAGGCAACAAGCCACATGAAGCCGCGTCAAGAATCGATCTATCATGGTTAGCGAACTCTACTAAGGAGGAAACGGAGCGAAGCAAGATAATCCTTGCACTCCCATAATATACTTCAAGTGGCTCGAAATGAGGTCATACTGTTGCCTAATAGAGCATTGAGACAGAACCTTGATTAGTAGGGTGGGACCATTGTCCGTCCGACTCGCTCGGGACAATGGTTCCAAGCTACAAGACATTAATTTGGTCCGCCCGGCGTTTAAATCATCGACCTCACGTGTATCCAGGGCAAGTCCGTCGTTTAAGCCGCCATGCGATAGCATGCGGTTTTTAACGGAAAACCTAAGCTATCGCTCGACGGCTGATAGCTCAGTTTGAAACACTGCAATGCCTGCGGGTAAATCCCTGTGTTTTGTAACCTGTCCCTCCATACGGTACAATCGGAAGAGCACCACACAAATCAAAGATACTCACTTTTTTAGCTGTGCGAAATCGATATAGTAAGGTGTTTTGAGATGAGTTTGCACCGGTTCAATAGAACGCGAGTAAGATGACCAGGATTTACAGCCGATTTGGCGAATGCTCCGTCGGTACCCAAAGTCAAGTTTTTTTTGGTTTGCGTATACCAGTTCCCACTCCATTCCTAGGCTATGAACCGTTATGTCGATCCAAGCAATTACATTTCGCACGTCGATAGTAACTCTCGGAATTGTGTTTGGCGGTCTTCCATCGGCTACCTGCGTGGCTCAACAAAATTTCGGAGGTGGGATACCGGGCTTAGTTGGCGGATTGGGAGGTAACGCGTTTGGCGGGGGGCAAGCAGGCGGGGGGCAAGCAGGTGCTTCCACAGGCGCGGGTCTAGGCACAGCAGGAGCAAACGGCCAGCAAGCAATCTCTCAGGGAAACGCATTTCGAGGATTTACAGCCAACCTAGGAGGTACCAGTGTTCCCTTCAGCACGACGCAGGCACTGAGTGGAACCAATAAAATCGGCTCATTAGCCGGGGCAAATTCCGCAGTCCCCGCCGGTGGCATAGGAGGACTTTCAGGCGGCGGACTTGGAGGAATAAACGGTTTAGGTGGCGGCCTGGGTGGCGGCCTGGGAGGAGGTTTTGGAGGCGGACTGGGAGGCGGATTTGGTGGCAATCAAAACAGACGAAATCAGTTCGGTGGTGGAGCTACGAATCAGACGCAAAACAAAAGGAGCGTCAAAGCTACCATCAAACCAGCTCTAGAACCACCGAAACCCGCGACGATCGCGGCGCGAAGTAACCAGATTCAATCGCGACTTTCAAGACTTCCACTGGCGGATAAATATCGGCAAGTCAACGTCGCACTTGCAGGACGAACAGCAATTCTGACCGGTTTCGTTGCCACGGAGTCTGACGCGCTGTACCTGGAACGTTTGGTAGGTATCGAGGCTGGAATCGACCGAGTTGACAACCAGATTACAATTGCCTCGGTTCAATCTCTCGATCCATCAGAAGAAACCGTTCAGGCTTTGAGGACCTCAAACTAAATTTGATGACTCGCACGCTTTTGCTCGTTCCAACCCAGTTCGAGCTATCCTTGATTGATGCTCAACTTATTCAGTCTTGGTTGAATGGCAACTCGACGCCAAGCGAAGCTGGAATAACACTGTCAACGCAGCCAGGAACAAGAGTCACGAGTCCTCCTGCTGTGGACGGCCCGCTGAGTACTAAGATCTTCATGCCAGGAGGAAACGCAATAGCCCTTTGCGGATTTGGGATGGTAGTCGCGTCTGCACGAACTGCTCAACTTCTTGCCGAGCTAAAGCCTGATCAGGTCATCTTGATTGGGATGGCTGGTAGCATTGGTGACACCCTGGAACTCGGTAAAGCCTATCGATTTTCCAAAGTCCTTTGTTTTGGAATTGGCGCCGGTGTGGGTAGCAACTTTGTCACAGCATCCGAGCTTGGCTGGGAACAGTGGCAAGGCGCGAGTGTTTCGAATGCGGACTCTGGTGTAGAAGCTTCGATATCTGACGCCCTTGATCTCCAGGACAGTAAAACGCCTCTGAGGGATCGTTCCCAATTTCACTTGATGACCGTGAGCGCTGCCTCGGCAGATTTCCACGATGTTCGACAAAAAATGGAGAAGTATCCCAATGCGGTTGCCGAAGACATGGAAGGGTTTGCCGTAGCCGTCGCGTGTCGACTGGCTGGGATACCGCTTGCCATCATTCGCGGCATCTCAAATCAAGCTGGCGACAGAGACCATGCTTCCTGGCGATCTCAAGAAGCTATGGATTCAGCGGCGCTGTTAGCGTTGGAAAGTATCTCCAAATGAGTCCTACGATACGACTTGGGCTATCCACCTGCCCAAACGATACCTTTGCGTTCCATGCGTTGATGAATCGAAAGGTCGATTGGCGTGGTATTCATTTTGATGTCCAGCTTCTAGATATTCAAACACTTAATGAACGGCTATTTCAGTCGAGCTTTGATGTCGCCAAAGCAAGTTTTCACGCGGCTATTCTACTATCGAACCAATACGAAGTCCTCCCCAGCGGATCCGCGCTCGGCTTTGGCGTTGGGCCCTTACTACTATCAGCGACCGGTGGTGAGTTTCCCACGCATCCTAGTCAACTAACTTTGTGTCCGGGAATGCATACGACAGCCACTTTGCTATTTCGACTCTTCTATCCCGATACGACCCGAATCGAACAAGTCGTATTCTCGAAAATCATGCCATCTCTTCAACGCTTCGAAGCCCAATTCGGAGTTTGTATTCACGAGGGACGATTCACTTGGAAGCAGGAAGGTCTTTCGCTTATCGAGGATCTGGGAATACGTTGGGAGCGAGAAACGTCTCTCCCGTTGCCTCTAGGCGGTATCATCGCCTCCAAAAGCCTTGATCGCGGATTGACACGCACTGTGCAAGAAGTCATTTACGAGTCGATTCAATATGCGCTGAATAACCGATCTGAGACGCTTCCAACGATGCGTAAATACGCTCAGGAATTGGACGACTCCGTGTTAATGCAGCATGTAGATCTTTACGTGAACGATTGGACAGTAGATCTTGGCCCGCTAGGTGAACAAGCACTCGATGAACTACACCGACGAGCAATAAAAGCCGGGGTCATTCAACGCAATGGATCGAATCTAGAAGTCGTTTCCTAGTGTCCGCCGTAAGAAGTTTCTGAATTTCGACGAATGCAACCGCGTTACCTTGATAATATTGCGACATTTCGCTCAACGCTATCACAATAGATAGCTGTAACCCTCCTAGAACGTAGTTCTTGGAGGGTTACAGTGGTGGCGATCATCGAGATGTGTCATAATTTCTTCAAAACGTCTCAACGATGCTCGCCCTTTCACGTGCATACAAGAGTAGATCGAAACAAAGTATTGCACAGAAGTCCCGCCTCACATCCCTTTGACAGGAGCCTACCTATGCTGTTTTTATGGTCATCAACAAACGTATCGACTCGTTTGATACCTTTCGCGTTGATTGCATGGCTATCAACAGGTTACCTTCCAGCTAATGAAGCGACATCGACCAAGGGACAGCTTTTGGCTGGAGCATTCGCGAAGAATATCAACCCAGTTCAATTGCCTGTTTGGGTCAATGGCGGTATCTCAGGCAGGCAGATTGACCGTATTAACGACCCACTGCACGCCCGCTGTCTTGTGCTTGGCGATGGCCAAAGTCAAGTTGCAATCTGTATTGTCGACAATTGCATTCTGCCGTTGCATCTTGTGGATAAAGCCAAAGAACTGACCCAGTCCGCAACCGGAATTGGCGTAAACCAAATCCTTATCGCAGCGACTCATACCCATTCATCGGTCTCTGTCTCGGGCGTTCACGGAACTCCTGAACAGCAAGACTATGCCGATGCGCTGCCCGGTTGGATTGCTGAGGGAATTGGTCAAGCCCAGAAGCGAATGGTTCCTGCCCAATGGGGAACTGCTTCCGTCGTCTGCGAGCAATACATCTATTGCCGTGATTGGCTTATGAAGCCGGGCACAGCTGATTCATCACCTTTTTCAGGTCGCGCTCACGATTCCGTCAATATGAACCCGGGATACGACAATCCAAACAAGTTGGCTCCAATCGGTCCGGTCGATACGCTCGTCCCGATTCTCTCCATCCAAGACATGCAAGGTAAACCGATTTCGGTCTTTGCTTCGTTCTGTACCCATTATGCAGGTGCCCCACATATATCAGCGGACTACTTTGGCGTCGTCTGCGATCGGCTTGGGAAATCACTACGTCCCGATTCTATCGAATCATTTGTCGGACTCATGGCCAATGCGACGAGCGGAAACGCGAACTGCGTCGACTTCAGTAAACCGCCCGTACCCTTTACGCACGTTGACGTGGGAACCTACGTAGCCGAGAAAATCCTTGCAACCTTGCCATCGATCCAATACTCGTCGCAGGTGACTCTGGACGCAGAGCTTCAATCGATCGAACTGGCTGTTCGAATGCCAATTGCCGCCGAAGTCAACGCGGCAAAGAAGTACATGGAAACGCATTTCCCCGATCGACTGCCAACGACAATGGATGAAAACTATGCGCGCGAGACGGTATTGCTTAGTGAAATGCCGCCGACTAGAAAACTGAATTTACAGGCGATCCGGCTCAACGATTTCGTTATCGTTGCCAATCCCTGTGAATCTTACAACGAAACTGGTATGAAACTCAGACAAGCTAGTCCGTTTCGACTAACCATGAACATCGGACTTGCCAATGGTCATGCTGGTTACATAGCACCGCCCGAGCTATATCAGCTCGGTGGCTATACGACATGGCGTTGTCGATCTAGCTGCTTGGAAGAACACGCCGAACCCAAAATGGTCGAAGGATTGTCCCGAGTCATGCAAACGCTGCACGCAAGGCATAAGCTGCCTGCAGCGAAAAACTCCAACGAGGCCGTATCGCTTCGATCGAAACCTCAGTCGCCAGTGAGTCCAAAGGATAGTCTTCAGTGGTTTGAAACGGAGCCCGGGTTTGAGGTACAACTCGTCGCATCTGAGCCGCAAATTGTTGATCCGGTCTCGATGCAAATGGATGGATTTGGACGCATGTGGGTCGTGGAGATGGGGGACTATCCAACGGAAGACGACTCGCCCAAGAGCCGCATCGTTGTGCTGCAAGACAAAGATAGCGATGGCTTCTTTGAGTCGTCAACCGTTTTTGCCGATAAGCTTCTTTTTGCAACTGGAGTTCAACCTTGGGAAAACGGCGCGATCGTCACCGTTCAAGGTCAATTGCTGATGCTGCGAGACGCCGACGGTGACCTGCGATCCGATTCTACCGAAGTTTGGTTAGAAGGCTTTTCGACAGACAATCCGCAGTTGAGAGCGAATCATCCAGTCATTCACTCAGATGGTTGGTTATATATTGCGAGCGGCCTGCGTGGAGGAAAAATTAAAGCGACCCTACCTTTCGGAAGTGCAAACTCAGAAGTCCTTGATTTGACTGGTTGCGATCTTCGAGTCCACATGCTCACCGGCCAGATGGAAAGCATCGCTGGGCCATCTCAATTCGGTCTCTCGTTCGATCAGTTTGGTCATCGCTACGGATGTTCCAATCGGAACCCTTGTTTTGAAATCGTGAGCGAACGAATGGATCTAAGCATGAGTCCATTATCAGGACTAGCAACAGCACTTCACGACGTTTCCCCAAGCAATGCAGCCTCAAAAGTTCATCCGCTTGTAAACGCTTGGACAACTTCCAATTTACATGCGGGGCAATTTACCGCTGCCTGCGGATTGCTAGTAACGCATAGCCGACATTTCCCCGACGCACCTTTCGCGACGGCACTGACGTGCGAGCCAACCGGTGCCCTCGTACAACGTCGATCTGTCATGAGGAAGGACGGGCTATCACAAGTCACCGACGAGTCTCCGCAACGTGAGTGGCTGGCAAGTCACGATCCTTGGTTCCGGCCCGTCGATCTATACGAAGGATCGCAAGGCGACGTCTACGTCGTGGACATGTATCGCGCCGTTATCGAACATCCAGAGTGGGTTCCTTCTGAACTGAAAAACCGTCCCGACCAACGACTGGGTGATTCACACGGCCGTATTTATCGCGTTACACGTTCCAATAGTAAAACAACAGCAGACCGTCTACTCGACGATGACAATTCTGTTCCGGCAGACTGGCTTGAACATCCGGACATGTGGAATCGAAGTATCGCTTCTCGCATGATTCTCGCCGCTGCCGCCACGAACCAAACAGTCCAAACGACTGAAATAATTCGAAAACTCAAGGAAATAGCTCAAACACCGACACTGTCGTTGGGCGCTGTGGCTAACGCATGTTTGCTTTTGTCCGCATGCGATGCTCTCGACGAATCGACCGTAGCGACGCTGATGAAATCCTCAAGCCCCGAGTTACGCGCAACGGTTTGGACCGCGATACGACAGGGATCTGCGAAGTGGAAGTCCAAATGGAAAAAGCTCGCAATTGAAACGTTCGGGAATGCAGACGCCTCGATAGATGAGTTGCGGGCGGCTGCTTGGTTCATCGCGGCTATGCCGGAGGACGAACCCGATTCAGCCAATACAACGATCATGAACGACTATGCGACCTTAGCTGCGAGGTCATTGTTTCGAAATGGTGATCCTGCGCATTTGTGGATGGCGACGACGGCAGCCTGGGCCAAGGATCCACGTTCTTTCTTGTCGCAGTACCAAAGTGTTGCTTGTGAAAATAAGACCGAGATCAGCCCTGTTGCGCGAGACTCTGTCGTTCGCATGGCATCGCGTGCAGCCGAGCAACCTTTTTTGACAATAACGATTCAAGATTATGCCGAGACGATCGCATCGAATTTGCATGACCGTAGTTCCCTAGCGGCAGACTCAGCCATTCTCGCCATCTTGGAGGGCATCGCTCGATCAGGCAAACTCTCCATCGATACTGAGAGCCCTCTTGAAAAAAGCATTCAAGAAGCTGCTAAATCCGAGACGTCTCCGCTCAATCAACGAGCCGCCGTTGCAATACTGGCTTGCAGCAAATCCGATTCTTCGAAATCGCTCGCATTCAAACTATTGGAAACCTCAGACAGCCTGTTGCTAAAGACTATCGTTGCAACCTGTTCTGTTCACGACACACCCGAGTTTGCAAATTGGTTGCTGGAACGGTTTCCGTCTGCGCTTCCCGAAGTCAAGCAAGAACTCTTCAATGCGATACGATACAACCCGAAGCGGCTAACGCTATTGATAAATGAACTTGAGACTGGCAAGTTGACTACGCGTATCTTTGATGCTTCGCAGATCCAAAACTTGGCTGCCGTAAGTGACGGGTCGATCGCAGAGCGTTTGCGAAAGATACTGTCTAACGCCATTAACTCCGATCGGCAAAAGGTCCTCGACACCTATTCGGCGCAATTGCCGACAATCCAAGTCGATCCGAGTAACAACCTAGGGAAAGCGATCTTCGCAAAGCAGTGTAGTGCTTGCCATAAGCTAGATGGTGTAGGTGCGTTGGTCGGACCAGACATCTCTGACTCGCGCGAACAGACCTACGAAAAACTATTGATATCAATTCTGGACCCCAATCGATCGATTGACGCAAACTTCTTCCGCTACTTAGCAAGGACCGAGGAGGGAGAGACGATCGAGGGGTTGCTCAAGGATTCGAACTCACAAACGATCACATTGCAAAGTCAGAACGGGACGCTCACGACGTTGAACCGAACGGAAGTTGAAGAGCTAAAGAGCTCCGGAACGTCACTCATGCCGGAGGGAATCGAAAGTCAGATTTCTGTCGATGAGATGTCTGAACTGCTTTGGTACGTCAAAAATTGGCGTTACGCGGCGGAACACGTGCCTGCCAACGCGGTCCTGCGTTAAGGCAAACGGCAGAATGAAAACGGCTATTTAACGCAACGCCACTTGTCAAAACTAATGGCGAGCCCTAAACTACGTTAATACCGTGTCACATGTTTCGAAATCGTTCGGTTTCGTTTTGATTTCCAGGATTTTATGGCATCCCCAGCGCAAGCAATCGACGCAGAAGAAGCCGCTTCTATTACTTCGGATTCACTTTCGGCCGGGAGCGACGCCCTTCGCCCGGTTGACCAGGTAGTTTTGGACCTGTTGAGACGTCGCCCTGGTTTGACGGTTACTGCGTTCCTTGATCTGTTGGAAGTTACTCAAACGGCTGTGAGAATTCGTTTGGATCGGCTGGAGTCGATGGGTTTGATTGAACGGAAGAAGGTTGCTGCGGGGCGCGGGCGCCCTGTTTATCAATATCATTTGAGTGATTCCGGTTGGCGGCATGTTGGGGTAACTTACACCGATCTAGCGAGTGCCATTTGGTCGGAAATCGAATCGCTGGAAGACGCGGATTTTCGGAGACGTTTGCTTGGTGGGATCGCCAAACGAATGGGACAAGCCTATGCGAAGTTGCTTCCTACCAGCTCGACATCTGACCGAATGGATGCGATGGCAAGGTTGTTAACCGAGCGGAAGATCCCCACCCATTTTGGTAAAACTGCCGACAATTCCTCAGTTTCACTACCGATCCTCACGGTGCAAGCATGCCCTTTTCCGGATTTAGCCGCCGTCAATCGCAGGAGTGCTTGTGAGCTAGAGCAGGCGGTCTTTAGCGAGGCAGTTGGAGCCCCGATGGAGTTGTCTTGCTGTCGTTTAGACGGTCATGATTCATGTCAGTTTCGCCAGGTACCAGAGTCGTTGTTGTCTTCCTAAAAAGAAAAACAATTTAGTCTGGTCTTTTTTTCACAAGGTCTAGTATCAAGTTATCCATGTCGCATATTTTAAAAATCGAAAATCTACATGTTGCAATCGAAGGCAAGCAAATTTTGCGAGGAGTTAACCTCGAGATGCACCATGGAAAGACACACGCTTTGATGGGGCCCAACGGCTCAGGCAAGAGTACGTTGGGGTTAGC
>Ga0105045_10000051_pt1 | contig 57274 bp, 43 predicted proteins | sample MAT02_FD_78089 | JGI IMG/M metagenome (GOLD analysis project Ga0105045, IMG submission 78089) | Freshwater microbial communities from Lake Fryxell liftoff mats and glacier meltwater in Antarctica - MAT-02 (megahit assembly) | ecosystem: Environmental > Aquatic > Freshwater > Ice > Liftoff...
GTACATCTTTGGTGGTATGGGGTTGGCAAATACCAATAGTCCATTTGCCACTATAGAACGGTCGGGGTGGGCACTGATGCGGTTGAAAGATCAGAAAGTAGTTTATCAGGAATATACGGATGACGGGATTCTGGCTTTTGGTAGGTTATATAGGGATAAAAGTGGATTATTGAAAAATACTTACTCAACACCTTCAGATAACATTCATTATGATTATCATATTTACTTTGACCATGTTTCTGAAATTATATATAAAAAAAATTGGGAGCAATTGGAATGGGATAAATCAAGAAACATAAGAGATAGTCTGATTTCAAATAGAATATTGTACTTAAATAAATTCAATTTTCAGAAAATATTTATTTTCAAAAAATAGCTTCTTTTAAATCGACATAACATAAAAAAATGAAACGTAATATATTTCTTTTTGCATTACTATGCCTTTACCTTAGGACATACTAAGGCGACCAACCAACTTAGCATTATTTGGGGACCAAATGAAGTGACCCACACACTTCCCACAAATGTCATCCTCAAAGATACAGAAACCTTATCTAATGGTAACTTTATAGTAGGATGCGAGTACAATGGCAGTGTAAATGTCGCTGGCAAAACTTTTAGTTCCTCGGGTAGAAAAAATGCACTGTTTCTTACGATTTCACCGACAAGTGGACTTATTGACGCCATAGGGATTAATAATCATAGAGAAGAAACAGTCATAGGAATAGCCACTAATGGAGATGATGAGGTAGCTTATCACGGTAGATATATAGAGCGTTATCCAGACTTTTCAGATCCTCAAAAAATGATAGTTGACTCGTGCTTTTTTGTCAATATTGTTTCCGTATCCATAAGTTGTGACAGTGCGCAAGTAGATTCGGCGTTAGATACTACATCTTGTACTTTGTTATCATTGGATTATGCAGAGAAAAAACACTTTCCTGTTGTAAGATACGAGCTACAGAAGTATATAGACAACGGTTGGATAGTCACGCCTATAATAGAGAATGAGTACGGAATATTTGCAGAGAGCAACGGATTATATAGACTAGTACGCGTACAAGACAATTGTCCACCGATTGCTTCGGATAGCACTCTTGTCGTTTGCGTAGTTCAGAATGAGTGTCCTATCCTTAATTCAGTAACTAGAGGTACGCCTTATACTTGCTCTACTTTTAATCTTTCTTCGACTGCTGCGATGGATGTTAGGTTCGTATTTGGGTATCATCAATATGATTTCAATATAGATTCGTCAGAAATAGTTACTTACGATACCTTAAACCGAACTATTGTAGTTGGTGAAAACTTGATTGATTATTGTTTAAATCAAAACATTGACGGATATTTATATACTGTTTCTTATAAAATCGAATGTCCTACTTGTGGTGAGTGCAACCTGGAAGAGTTCGGTTGGTATTATTGGGCTAAACCAAATGAAAATACTCAAAATGCTGAATTTTTGTTAGAGGATGATATCACACTTAGAAGTAAAGGAAATAGTTTGATTAATTTTTATCCTAACCCTTTCACTAAATCCACCAATATAGATGCATTTGCGATGGCTGAAGGTAATATGAATTTAAAGGTGTATAGTGCAACAGGCAAGGTGATTGCGGATGAGAATTATATGCTTCGCAAAGGCAAGAACAATCGATCTTTGGACTTTTTTCAGTCCATGAGCAATGGAGTATATGTAGTCAAAGTAAAGCTAGATGGTAAAACATATATACGTAGAATTATCAAATTAGATTGATGGCAATTTGTATGTAGAACAGTTGATAAATAAAAGGCTATTTAGTTGTTTACTAGGTAGCCTTTTATTTTTTAGAAAGTATGAGTTAGTACTTTTTGAGATTGGATTATTAATTATTTTTGGTGCTATGAGTCTACAATTTAGGCCATTTGGAGATAAAAAATACAAAGATAAATAATCACACTAATCAAATAAATCACAGTTCAGACAGTGGCATTGAATATCCGAACTATGATTTACAGCTGATTTTTGTGATGAATATGATTTTGTAATAATGACAATGATGGAAAAGTAAGAAACGATCTCATGAATCATACGAATCAAATAAATCACAGTTCGGACAGTGGCATTTCTGTTTAGGCGCTATTGTTAATTCATTAGTAAGAAATACAAAATCAAGGTCACCACACACAGTTTCCACCTTTTTGTATTACTTTTGTACCATGGGACTAACCTTTACATTAGCATTTAGATACTTGGTAGGCAAAAAGAATACCAATGCCATCAATATCATCACATGGGTATCTATCATCGGTATGTCCGTAGGTACTGCCGCACTGATACTGATACTATCGGTTTTTAATGGATTTGAAAGTCTGCTTTCAGGTATGCTCAGCAATTTTAATCCCGACCTCAAGATTAGCCTCGTGGAGGGAAAGTATGCGGATAAAGACTCTGTAAATATTCAAAAAATAAAAGAAATAAAAGGAATTGCAGCTATCAGCTTTGCAATAGAAGAGACTGCTTTTTTTGACTACAAAGGCTCTCAAGAAGTAGGTATGCTCAAAGGAGTAGATCTCACCTTCCTCAAAGTGACGGGTTTAGATACTGCTTTGATTAGTGGTAAGTCTAAACTGGGAGAAAAAACAGAATATGGAATCTTAGGATCTGGTATGAATACCAAACTAGCCGTCAATCACATGGACGGATTCACTCCCATCACGGCTTATGTGCCCAATATCAAGGCGCGTGGACCATTGAGCAAGGAGTTTAATGCATTGAGTTTTTACCCATCTGGTACGTTCGCTGTGGGGAGCGATATAGATATGCAATATGTCATCCTCAACTATGAAGCTGTCAATGCTGTACTGAATCTAGAAAATAAATTCACTTCGCTAGAGATAAAACTGGAAGATAAATCTTACGAGAAAGCAGTTATTTCGTCGTTACAAAGTATCCTAGGAGATAAGTTTTACATCAAAAACAGATACAAGCAAGATGAGAGTTTCCTCAAAATCATGAATATCGAAAAATGGATTTCTTACCTTATCGCTTGCTTAACATTGATTATCATCGCCTTCAATCTAGTAGGTTCTCTGTGGATGATCGTCCTCGAAAAGAAAAAAGACATCGCTATACTGAAGTCACTGGGACTGACGACCAATGCTATTCAGAAGGTATTTTTACTCTTGGGGCTTTTGATTACTTTTATAGGTATGATGATGGGTTTCGGTATGGGACTGGTATTATATTATTTACAAAAGGAGTATGGATTGATTTCTATTCCTGATGGATTTCTGATAGATGCCTATCCGATAGAGTTACGGTCGATAGATTTTATTTTGGTGATGCTCACAGTGATGGTTATAGGTTATCTAGCCTCTCTACTTCCCTCCTATAGAGCTAGGAAGGTGAGCAGTTTTGTGCGTCAAGAGTGATCTTTTGGTAGGATTTATCTACACATTCATCCAATAAATATAAAGGTTTATCTGGAATCGAAACTTATCTAAATCGCTTTTTGTTTGAATTAGTGTCTGAAAGAATAAAAGGCTTTTGGTTCTTAAATATTGATTTATTATTAATTAACTTATTAATTTTTGACTATGTATTTTATTTTGATTTTTGTGGTGGTAGTAGGCCTTATTGTTATGTCTATGTACAATAAACTCGTGGCATTAAAAAACAAAGCATTAGAAGCATGGAGTGGCATAGATGTGCAACTCAAAAAAAGATATGACCTCATCCCTAACCTAGTCAGTACCGTCAAAGGTTATGCAGCACACGAAAGTGGCACTTTTGAAAAAGTAATCCAAGCTAGAAACCAAGCTATGTCTGCAAGTGCATCAGGCAATATCGGCGACCAAGTAGATGCTGAAAACGCGCTTTCTGGTACATTAAAGTCTTTATTTGCATTGTCAGAAAACTATCCTGACCTAAAAGCAAATGCCAACTTCATGTCATTGCAAAACAGTCTATCCGAAATAGAGGAGACACTCAGCAATGCTAGAAGGTATTATAATGCAATCGTGAGAGACAACAATACAGCTATCGAGAGTTTTCCTAGTAACCTGATAGCTAATGCGTTTAACTTTATGAAATTTGAGTTTTTTGAAATCGAAAACAACGCAGAACGCAATAACGTAACCGTACAGTTTTAAGAACGATATCTACCGTTTTTTATTTCTTATTTTACTTTCGAAAGTATATACATGCGCAAGTTATTGATTATTTTATTTCTTGGTATCATTCCTTTTTTGGCCTCAGCCGAATACTTTATCATTAATGATTATAAGGTAGCTATCGAGGTTTCGGGCAAGGACGGGTACTTCACTGTCAAAGAACAGATCACGGTGACGTTTTCTGAGCCGAGACGTGGGATTTTCAGAGAGATTCCATACAAATACAGAATAGATGGCGAAGAAGTTAATATCAAAATTTCCAAAGTAAACGTAGATGGGTTTGACTACAAGACCTCTACCGAAGGCAGCAATTATGTGATTCGTATAGGAAACCCTAAAGTCTTTGTAGAAGGTACACAAGTCTATAATCTATCTTACAGGGTATCAAAAGCATGGATTTTTACAGAGGAACGCACAGAGTTTTATTACAATCTACTAGGCACTTCATGGCCAGTAGCTATAGAAAACTTTTCCTATACGGTAAAGTTGGATGAGTCGATAGCAATGGGAAACGACGACTTTTACATCTACACAGGAACTAATGGAGAGCGCAACAAGGATGTCTCAGTTGACTATCTAGTCAATACATTCTCTGGTAAATCCAATAGAACACTCAACCCAAATGAAGGAGTTACACTTGCTATAAACTTACCTATCAGCTATATTAAGAGACCGACACCTTTTGAAATATGGTGGGAAAAGTACGGCATGGCGTCAGTAGGTGGGGGTTTGTTTTTAACTATCTTTGGATTATTCTTCTCGACATGGCGCAGATATGGCAAGGATTATCCAATCGTAAAAATGGTAGAATTTATGCCACCAAAGGACATCACTCCCGCAGAAGCTGGTGTACTCATAGACGAAAAAGCTGATACAGTAGATTTGCTATCATTGCTTCCCTACTGGGCAACAAAAGGGCTTATCACCATCAGAAAAATACCAAATAACTTTAGTAAAGACGATCACGAGTTGGCTAAAATTAATAATCTTTCCGACGATGCTCCACCTTTTGAAAAAATCATGTTCAACGGTTTGTTTATTAATGGCAACAAAGTATTGGTCAGTAGCTTAGAGAACACTTTTTATAGTCATCTCAATGACGCTAAGGTATCTCTCGGTTCACACCTCAAAAGTATGGGAGTATTTTATCCTGTATCTATGAAAGCTCAAGTTTATAGCTCAGGGTTTTCTTTACTTTTAGTCATTCTTGCTTTTCTTTTAGGCTTCTTATTCCAGTCTATTGAACTGGCGATTGGAATAGGGTTTGCTGCTCTGATAGGGTTCTTTTTTGCGCATCACATGCTCAAAAAGAATGAGGCGGGTGTGCGACTTTACCAGCAAATCGTTGGTTTTCGTATGTTCGTAAAAGCGGCCGAAAAAGACAAACTCGAGTTTTTACTTAAAGAAAATCCCGACTACTTCGAAAAAACGCTTCCGTATGCAATGATATTTGGCTATGCCAAGAGTTGGAGCAAAAAATTTGATGGTCTACTGCTAGAGCCACCTCGTTGGTACCTCGGACCCAATGGTATGTACTACGGCGCAGGTGCTTTTATGCCTTCTGATTTTGGCAATGCATTTACAGATAGTGTCAACGACATCCAATCAGCTTTCACTAGTACTCCCGATCCACAAGGCGGCGGCGGTGGATTTTCGGGTGGCGGTGGATTCTCTGGCGGCGGATTTGGCGGCGGCGGCGGCGGAAGCTGGTAATACCAATTATATTTATAAAATAGTCTAAAATAAAGAAACAGATTTTTTGATGAAGATCCAATGAAAAAGATCAAGTTTATCGGACTATTTTATCTGTATTTTTGGTATAATATTCCAAAAATTAAAATTTTTACCCTAAAAATAAAAAAGGTATTAACTCTTAACAACCTGATACCTTTTCTAAAATTATTGTCCTCGCATTATATCGTCCTACACTTCCCTACGAACCATTCTTTGACTTCAGCTGATTTTATAAACGGACTTATTTTGTCTAAGCATTCTTTATGATATGTATTAATCCAATCGATTTCAGCTAGTGATAGTAACGTCAGTTCTATAAGTGCGTGTTCAAATGGATATAATGTCACGGTTTCAAACTCTAGGAATCCTTCAAAACTTGATTTATTAGTGACGATCAGATTCTCTATGCGCATACCGAACTCACCTTCTAAGTAATATCCTGGTTCGTTGCTAGACAGCATTCCTGGTTCTTGGATGGTTCGGCCTCGTTCTGAACTAAAAGGCGCAAAACCTTGCGGCGGTTCATGGACATTGAGAAAAAATCCAACACCGTGACCCGTGCCATGTCCATAGTTTAGCCCATTATTCCATAAGTAATGCCTCGCAAGTGTATCCAATTGAGCTCCGCTGGTTCCTACCGGAAACTTTGCCATGGTCAGTTCTAACATACCTTTAAGGATCAATGTATAACATTTTTTTTGCTTTTGGGATGTATTGCCTAGTGTCAGCGTACGTGTGATATCAGTCGTGCCGTCGCTATACTGTCCACCACTATCTATGAGCAGTATTCCGTCATTGGATAATGTTTTGCAGGTATCGGGCATCGGGTGATAATGGATGATAGCACCATTGCCTTTGTATCCTATGATCGCTCCGAAACTTTCCCCAAAATAATCAGCCTGCTGAGAGCGATTATGCGCTAGCTCTTCTGCTACTTTACATTCATTGGTAGATATGCCATTTTTTAGCCATAGCTCTAGATTATAAAAAGTATGTGCTATAGCTGCTCCATCTTTTTTCATAGCCTCTTTTACATGCGCTATTTCTACTGTAGATTTAATACCTTTTAAAAGCTTAGGTATAGAAGTTCCATGAATGATTTTGGCATTGATAGCGTTATAAAGTTTGTCATTGCAGATAGTTTCATCTACTAATATAGTGCTTTGTTCACTCATCTCGTTAAGTACTTTGACGATGTCTTCGTAGGGAATCAACTCTATATTGTTATCATTAAGGTTTTGGCGTACTTGAGCGGTGATTTTTGCTTCATTTATAAAAAGTGTTGCTATACCTTTCCCTATCAAACCATACGCAATAGCTACAGGATTATAATCGACATCACTTCCTCTGATATTAAAAACCCATGCGATATCATCTAATGCTGTCACTAGATGAAAATCTGCACCTTTTGCCTTCATTTGGCTGCTCACCTCATCTAACTTATCTCCAGCACTCATACCTGTATATTTTACATCATGTATAAATATGGGATCCTGACTTAGCGCAGGCCGGTCCGTCCAAACTTCAGAAATCAAATCAAAATCAGTATTGAGGATAATTCCTTTTCTACCTAGTGACTTCTGAAGATCATTGACCTGTGCCTTTGCAAACATCCATGGATTGATAGCAACGGTACTGCCTCTACCAAGTGAATCTACTATAAAATCGATATAGGGAGTACCAAATTGATTGATCATTTTATGTAGTTGTACAGTAGTACCTGCCAACTCTTGCTCTCCTTGTAGAAAATACCTAGAATCCGTCCATAGCCCAGCTTCGTCTGCAGTTACCACCACTAGTCCAGCTGATCCCGTAAAACCACTGATCCATGAGCGCTCTTGCCAATGATTGGCAACATATTCACTTTGGTGAGGATCACTGCTAGGTATAATGATTGCATCTATTGATTTTGCAGCCATGGCAGCTCTTAAAGTTCGGAGTCGATTAGGTATGATATTCATATTAAAATTTATCGTAAATTATAAAACCGATTATTTATTGTAATTAAATATAACAATAAAACACAATATGTTAAAAATATGTGTACATTTGCAGCGTAAACATACCAAACTATTTGCTTTTGATATCAACATAAGGTGGATAAATTATGTTTCTAATATTAAGATAATTAAAGTGTAATACTTATAATACCATGATCAGACAGAGTTTAAGTCAGAAAATGTTGCAGAAGCTGTCCCCTCAGCAAATCCAACTGATGAAGTTGTTGCAAATACCATCTGCTTCTTTGGAGCAACGCATCAAAGAAGAACTAGAAGCTAATCCAGCATTGGATGAGGGAGATGACTATACAGACGTCTTTGACCTAGAAGAGGACAGATATACAGATACACAAGAAAGTGATCATCAAGAAAACGAAAAAGAATATGAGTTTGATGATTATCTAAATGAGTACTTAGACGACGACCCGTCTAGTTACAAAATGAAGACGGACGATTATTCTGATGAAGAAACTCGCACGATGCCTATACCCGTCGTTAGCTCTTTTCATGAAAATCTCATGAGACAGCTCGGGTTGCTGGACCTTACCTACGATGAAAATATCATAGCTAACCAGATCATCGGTTCTATAGATGAGGATGGATACTTACGTAGAGAGACCAACTCCATAGTCGATGATATACTTTTTTCACAAAACATAGAAATAACTGAAGCACAAGTAGAAAAAATAATATCTAAAATCCAAAAATTTGAACCTGCAGGAATTGGTGCACATACACTACAAGAGTGCTTAATCCTTCAGTTAAATGATAGAATGGAAAAAGAGCCTTCGTTGCATATCAAAGAAAGAAAACTTGCACTCACGATACTGAAAGACTTTTTTGAAGAGTTCACTAAAAAGCATTATACCAGAATGAAAAAAATGCTTAGTTTATCTGATAGTGAACTCAAAGTAGCAATAGATGAAATTCTAAAACTAAATCCAAAACCTGCGGGCACATTGGACACTAGCTCTATGGGTTCGCAATACATCATTCCTGATTTCATCATTCACAATAGAGATGGAGACTTAGAGCTTTCGCTCAATAGTAAGAATGCTCCAGATCTCAGAATCAATGATCAGTATATGGGTATGCTTAACGGATATAGGGAGACTATATCAGGCAGGCGGGCTACTAAACCTGAGAAAGAGGCAGTCCTATTTATTAAACAAAAAATAGACTCTGCTAAGTGGTTTATAGATGCGATCAAACAGAGACAAGATACACTCTACAGAACGATGTATGCTATCATGCAATATCAGTATGAGTATTTCTCTACGGGTGACGATAGAAGGATCAAACCTATGATATTGAAAGATCTAGCAGAGGTTACAGGGTTAGATATTTCTACGGTCAGTAGAGTAGCTAACTCAAAATTTGTACAGACTGAGTTCGGTACCAAAAAACTGAAAGATTTCTTTTCAGAATCCATGCAGACACAGGATGGAAGTGAAGTCTCTACACTGGAAGTCAAGCAAATACTCACAGACGAAGTCAATGGAGAAGATAAGTCGCGGCCTCACTCTGACGAAAAATTAATGGAAATACTATCCGACAGTGGATACAATATTGCGCGCAGGACTATAGCCAAATATAGAGAATTGCTAGGTATTCCCGTTGCTAGACTTAGGAAAGAGTTAAAATAAATTTGTGGTTAAATAATTAACAATTTATACTAAAAAATAAAATAACTTTGCAGCTTAAATTTTATTTAAATGATCGGTTCGCTAAAGTTTTATATTTCAACCATATTAATATCTGTCTGTGTAAGTCTTAAAGCTCAAACTTGGAATATTGTCTTTCCTGAAAATATACCCTCCGTAGGCGTCAAAGATATTGAACCCTCGGTATATCGGTTATACCAAATGGATGATTCAATTATGAAGCAGCTCTTATGGAATGCTCCTAATGAAGAAATTAGTGTGCACCTTTCCGAGACTATTATAGCTGTAGCAATGCCAGACTTAGTTGTTGAAAGATTTAAGGTAGTCCGCTACAATATGATGGAAGATATGTTAGCCATATCATTCGCCGACATTCGTACTTTTTATGGAGTGGGAGTTAATGATTCACTTACTAGCATCAGAATAGACTATACCGTTCATGGTTTTAGAGCTGTAATTCAGCATCCTAATAAGGAAAAAGTATTTATAGACCACTATCAAAGAAGTGACTTGAATACTAGAGTCGTATATTATAAAAACGACTATAAGAAAATGCCTTCATGGGGATGCAACATTACAGATGAGCACCTAAACCAAACAAGGCCAACTACTAAAGGAGGAAACAGAATTGGTGACTGTAGCCTTAGGAGTTATAGATTAGCGCAAGCCACTACTGGAGAATATAGTGCTTATCATGGAAATACGCCTACCTCTGTAATGTCCGCTATTACTACAGCTATCAATAGAGTAAACCAAGTTTACGAATCAGAAGTAGCCGTAAGGTTAATTCTGATAGATAATACAAATCTTCTTTTTTATTACAATCCTAATACCGACCCATATACTAATAATAATGGGGGCGCAATGCTTGGTCAAAACATAACTAACTGCAATAATGTAATAGGAAGCGCAAATTATGATATTGGTCATGTATTTAGTACAGGTGGCGGCGGAGTTGCTTATCTCGCCTCCGTATGTGGTAGTAATAAAGCAGGAGGCGTCACGGGTTCTCCAGCACCTGTAGGTGATCCATTTACTATTGATTATGTAGCTCACGAAATAGGGCATCAATTCGGGGGTAACCATACTTTTGCAGGAAATAGTGGGTCTTGTAGTGGCGGAAATAGAAACAATCCTACTGCTATGGAACCAGGTAGCGGTTCTACTATCATGGCGTATGCTGGAATATGTAGTCCTAATGATGTACAAAACAATAGTGATGACTATTTTCATGCAATAAATATAGAAGAAATTAAAGTTTTTATAGGCTCAGGTAGTAGTTGCGAGACGTTTGTATCTTCCTTTGTCAATACCTCACCTAGTGTCACCGCACAGTCCAATTATAGTATTCCAATATCAACTCCTTTTTTGCTCAACCTGCTAGCTACTGACGCAGAAAACGATCCAATCACATACGCATGGGAGCAAATGGATAATATAACAGCAAATGTTACCACACCTCCGGCTACTACTAATACAACAGGTCCGATGTTTAGAAGTAGAAAGCAAACAACCAACCCTCAAAGATATTTTCCACCTTTAGCCAACTTAATCGCTAATAGTATTAATACTTGGGAGAGGCTTCCCTCTATTGCTAGATCTCTTAACTTTAGAGGAGTTGCCAGAGATTTTACTGGTGTAGCGGGTTGTAATAATGAAATCAATATCACGGTATCTACCGTAAATGCAGGTAATGGAGCTTTCAGTATAACATCTCAAAACACTGCATCAACTTGGACCGAAGGTGCTAATGCTACTATCACTTGGAATATAGCTGGTACAGCATCTGCTCCTATCAATTCCCCTAATGTTGACATCTTATTATCTTATGATGGTGGCAATACTTATCCAGTAACAGTATTGTCTGCTACACCAAATGATGGTACACAAATAATAACTGTTCCATCAGGTACTAGCACACAAGCACGTGTAATGATAAGAGGAACTAACCATATTTTCTATGATATCAATAATACAAATATAACTATTAATCCTGAACCAGCCTCGTTTACAATTACAGCTAGTCCGATACGTTTTGATGTATGCCCAGATACACCTATCTCCGTTAACATCACAACGAGTATTATAGGGAATTTCAGTACGTTAATCAATCTAACAGTAACAGGACTTCCTACAGGATCAACAGCTACATTTGCTAACAACCCTATTACACCAGGAACTGCTACTACTATGAACATTAGTAATGCAACCATCGCAGGCACTTATCTCGTCACTTTAACTGGTACAGCTGGTAGTGAAGTTAAAACTGCTCAAGTCGAAGTAATTATAAAACCCTTAGTATTGATTACCCTCACCTCACCTACAAATAATGAAACCAACTTATCACTAAAACCGACGCTATCATGGACAGGAAATAATACTCCGACTAGCTACGATGTACAGGTTTCGTACGATGATACTTTTTCGAACTTAATAATTAACACAACGTCGATTACAAACTCATATATCGTTAACACTAGTCTTTATGGTGGCACGACTTTTTACTGGAGAGTACGAGGATATAACACATGTAATAATGGATCTTGGTCAAGTGTCCGCTCATTTACTGTAGAGCATTGCTATTTTTATAATCCTCAGACTTTGCCTATAATACTTCCGTTAGACACTTTAGGAATCACTACAAGTACTATCGAAATCACTGATAAAGGCAATATATCGGACGTCAATTTACTTAACCTTTCTGGTGGTTTGTCCACTGGAATTACTAACCTTTCCTTTACACTTCTAAATCCTAGCAACAATACTTCATTATTTTGGGACTCGCCTTGTGAAAGAGAGGCAACATTCGACATCAGTTTTGACGATCAAGCACCCAACAGCAGCTGGCCATGTCCACCTGTTAATGGAACTGCTTTTCAACCATCCAATCCTTTATCCACCTTAAATAATGATCCACTAACTGGAACTTGGACTTTATCAATCGATAAAAATACCTATGATGAAGGAGTTGTTGGTAATTGGGAGATGAAGGTTTGTGCTACCAATTTTTGCCGATTGACAGTAGATCATCTGCGACCGACAGGACCAGGAAGTCTTGTGGAAGCCATAAATTGTGCTGTAGATGGTGATACGATCAGAATCTCTTCAGCCATTGTAAATGATACAATTAATCTCTTAACACAGAACCTAACCATCAGTAAAAATATAGTTATACAATCTGAAGTAGCTCAAAATATTTATATTAAATCTAGTAGTACTTCTGCTACTTTAATTAATAATACACCTATCTCTGGTTTAGGGCTTAGAATAAAGGGTTTTCATATCTATGTTTCCAATTCTCCACAAGGCGCTATAGTTAATAATGGAAAGCTAATTTTAGAAGATGTAACTTTACATAAAGGTATCAGTAGTTCTACTGCCACTATAACAAATGCTATTAATAGTTTGACAGAAATAATAGGTTTATGCAAAATCGTTAACTAAAGCAATTTTAAACCTTGCGTAGCCTTTATTTATGGTAACTCTTAAATCTTAGAGACGCTACCACCTGAGGTTTTAGCGTCCGATTTAACCTTAGAAGGATTGCCTTTGTACCGGACAGAACTTCCTGAAGAAGCTTTGGCATCTACAGATTCGGTAGCATTTAGCGTTATATTTGAGCCAGATGAAGATTTTGCTTCTGCTTGTTCTAGCTCTAACGCTACAGCATTTATACTAGCTCCCGAAGAGGCTGCAAAAGACGCTTTTTTGCCTTTTCCCGTAAGGGTAAGACTTGCTCCTGAAGAAGAATTTAAGTCATAAATTGCTGCATTTACTCTCACATTGACAGTTGAGACACTTGATACATTTATGATCATTTCCTTACTATCAAAATATTCAGTTCCGTTAACTTGTGATCCACCAGTGGCTTCTATCTGATTTAATTCTACAAAATATAGGGTGACATTGGCTTGACCATTAGACCTATTAAACATGCTGTTGTCAGACAGTAGTTTGATTTCAAGAACTCCATCTGCATTAACTTCCATAGAGAGTTTTTCTGCATTTCCTTTTATCATAGTGAAATCTGCCTTATTTTCCTTACTAGGCTCTAGGGTTATATTTACATTTCCTCTAGCTTTTAATGCTGTGAATGCCGTTAGTTTTTTGGACTGAGCGATAGAAAAACTCATCGAACTCACCAATAGTATAGTAGCTAAAAACAACTTATGCATGATTATGGATTTATAAGGTAAAAAAGTAAGAAATAATATGTAAACTACACAAAACTATAACGCAAATAAAAATATTTTAGTTACAGCTTATAAGATTAATTAATAAGCTAAAAGACGTTTGACCGCCTTGCTTACCTTATCGGCACTTAACAACATCGTACGTTCTAGTACTTCGTTGAGTGGGATCGCAGGCATGTTTTCTGAGCCAATCGTAATAACTGGCGCATCTAAGTACTCAAAACATTGCTCTTGCACTCTCGCAGCTATGCTTTGCGCAAAGGTATTATTGACAGGTTCCTCGGTCACTACCAGCACCCGATTGTAAGCTTTTGTTTGCTCATAAATAAGTGTCTCATCTAGTGGATACAACGTCCTCAGGTCGAGAATCCCTACACTAGGTTTTAGATCGGCAGAGACATTGAGTGCCCAATGCACTCCCATACCGTATGTAATAATGAGCACTTTGTTTTCGGCATCAGTAACTGCTGCGTGTTGTATCATGATCCCTTTGCCTAGTGGCAATGTGTAGCCCTTGGCCGGCAATATGCTGCGTGCGGCGTCTGTGCCTTTGACCTTTGACCAATATAAACCTTTGTGCTCTAAAATCACTACAGGATTTGGGTCTAGATAAGCCGCTCTCATCAGACCTTTGAGATCTGCGCCGTTGCTGGGATATACGATTTTAATACCTTTGATATTAGCCAATACTGACTCTACACTCGAGCTATGATACGGACCACCACTTCCGTACGCACCTATCGGAACACGCAGCACCATGCTCACTGGCCACTTGCCATCGGACAGATAACAGCTGCGGCTCACTTCCGTGAAAAGCTGATTTAATCCAGGCCATATATAATCTGCAAACTGAACCTCAACGATAGGTTTCAAGCCTACGGCCGACATTCCTACTGTGCTACCAATGATAAAAGCTTCCTGGATTGCTGTATTGAATACTCGTTTGTCACCAAACTTCTGAGCTAATGTAGCTGCCTCTCTAAACACACCTCCTAACCTGCCGCCTACATCTTGTCCATATAGCAAGGCAGTGATGTCCTCTTCCATGATCTCTTGCACGGCGATCAGGGCGCAATCCACCATGACTTTTTCTTCGCCACCAAGGGGAGTTCGCTCACCTGTCTCTTCGATTACGCTCGTAGGTGCAAAATCATGTGTAAACAAATCCTCAGGCGTGGGATCATCTGCTTTAAGTGCTTGCGCAAGTTCCTTAGCTACTAGATTTTGAGCTTCCCCAACTATCGTTGTTAATTCTTTTTCTTTTATACCTGCCTCTAAGAGTGTGTTCCAGATTTTCTGATATGGATCGTCGTTTTTATGCTCTTCTAGGTCATGGCGATACCACTCCTTGCGGACACCTGAAGTATGATGGTTGAGCAAAGGTACGCGCGCACGGATGAGAAAAGGTCTACGTTCTGTCCTAATCAGATGGATGACTTTATGGATGGTCTCATAACATTCCTCAAAATCACTACCGTCGATATCAAAAGCTTCTAAACCTTTGAACCCTTGCGCATATTCATAAGCATTGCTTGATCTGGTTTCGGCGGCTGTAGCCGAAATATTCCATCCGTTATCCTGAACAAGGTACAATATAGGCAGTTGCTTAAGTGCGGCCATCTGTAATGCTTCGGACACTTCTCCTTCTGTAATCGCTGCATCACCAATGGAACAAACTACTATCGCTCCTTGCTCCTCAGCGATATCGTGCGCTTCTTTGTATTGGATACCCATAGCTACTCCTGTAGTTGGTATCGCTTGCATACCTGTAGCCGAGGATTGGTGAGGTATTTTAGGTTTGTCATTGTCTTTTAGGCTCGGATGACAATAGTAAGTTCTACCGCCACTAAAAATATCGTCACGCTTAGCCAAAACTTGTAGCATAAGTTGATAAGGTGTCAAGCCCATCGATAGCAACATAGCATCATCACGGTAGTAAGGAGCTACATAGTCCTTGGGTAATAATTGCATGCCTAGAGCTATCTGTACAGCTTCGTGTCCTCGAGAAGTGGCGTGTACATACTTAGATACTACTTTAAAATTTGCTTCATAGAGCTCCGCTAATGCTTTGGCTGTAGCCATATATCTAAATGCCTTTAGCGTAGTATTAATATCTAAAATAAGAGATGCGGTCAACATAAGATTTTATTGAATTTTGGTGATTCGATTCAGCATTTTTGATACAAAATGAAAATCCCCGCAAAATTAGTTAAAATTTTAGACCTAACAGATGACTTTGATATAGTTATTTATATTTGGGTAGTATTTTGAGCATACTTTCCAGTGTTTTGACAGGTCCGTACTCGATTCCCATATTTACCATACTGGCTGTGATATTGCCTCCAGGATTCATATAGCCTTCATGGATCAATGAAATCGTCCCATTTGTATTTTTTGATATAGACCAATAACTATCCAGACCTTCAACCCTTGACATTGATGCATATTTTTTTGCCTCAATCTTAGAAAGTGGATAATTGATATGATTGGTCTTGACGTATATCTTCTGAGTTGATTTATAATACTCAATCGTAGCTTTGACGGTACACATTCTATCTTCAAAAGGAAAAGGCATGTCATATATAATGGCATAAACGGCGTCTGTGTTGGATGTTTCTTTCAATACATCTATACGATTGATTTTGTCGTACCAATCGCCCATTTTATTTACATCTAGTAATAAGTTATAAAACTCATCCATCGTATGGTTTGTTACCATTGCTGTGAGCCGAAAAGTTTTGATTTTAGTGTTTTTATAATATTTTGTTTCTACTTTTACATTAGGTTTATTGTATGCCACTGTCCACGTTGTTTGGCCAGTAGCGCCCATATAGCAAAGCGTAAATAAAAAAATCACTAGCCATAAGCCTAAAGATTTTTTAATAAGCATAACTATGAGCTATGCATGAAAGATTTGCAGCTTTAAAGCCTCTGGTCTCTATGTTCTCAAGTACTTTTGGCAATGCAAACCTTAGGTTTTGCTCGGCTTTAAGGCTATCGTGAAAAACTATGATCGAACCTGAATTATAGTTTTCCAAAACATTGTCTAAGCACCTTTGCGGTGATATATTCTGATCAAAATCACCACTGAGTACATCCCACATCACGATAGTCTTTTCATCTCTGATGATTTTGTTTTGCGCGGGTTTAAGTCTGCCGTAGGGAGGTCTAAAAAGATTAGTTTGGATGATTTTATCGGCTTCATATATATTGTTCATATAGGTATCGATATCGGTTTTCCAACCATTGAGGTGATTGTAGGTATGATTGCCTACCGTATGCCCTTCATCTAATATACGATGGTATAAATCAGGATTTTTAGCCACGTTATCACCTACTACAAAAAAAGTAGCCTTCATCTCATAGTGCGCTAGAATATCTAGTACCCATGGAGTAACGACTGGAATAGGCCCGTCATCAAACGTCAAATAAACTTGATTTTCTTCGTTAGGGTAGCTCCAGATCATCTCTGAAAACAACGATTTAACAAGCGACGGAGTATTTATTAAGTACATAAAGTAACTATATAGTCATGTAATCTACTTTTAACGTCACAAAACTAAAAACATAAGCTCCGTTTAGTTCAGTTAATAAAACATTAACAATAAATTAATGTAATTACTTATCGTGAAAGATAGTTTTTATCATATCCGTTATAATATTTGGTAGTGTCTATCGTTTTAACCTAAATTTACACCAAAATTTTGTAATTAATCATTGCAACAAATATTAATACCATTCTAACATCGCCATAATGAATCAAAACGTTCGAGTCAGATTTGCTCCTAGTCCCACAGGACCATTACATATAGGAGGTGTACGTACTGCACTATACAATTATCTTTTTGCTCGCAAGATGGGAGGCAAGTTTCTATTGAGATTAGAGGATACCGATCAGACTAGGTTTGTGGCTGGAGCCGAGCAATACATCATAGATTCACTATTATGGTTAGGTATCAGTCCGGATGAAGGTGTTAGTTTCGGAGGAGATTTAGGTCCGTATAAGCAGTCTGACCGTAGAGAAATATATAAGAAATATGCCGATCAATTGCTAGCTGAAGGTAAGGCTTATTACGCATTCGACACCTCAGAAGAACTAGAAGCTAAAAGAGCTGAAGATGCTACATTTAAGTATGATAGCAAATCTAGGTTAGCATTAAATAATAGTTTGACATTGAGTAAAGAAGAGGTAGAAATCCGCATTAAGGACGGAGACAATGTAGCACTAAGACTGCTTATCCCTTCGGGACAGTCCATAACATTTTATGATACGATACGTGGTGAAGTATCCTTTAGCACCGATGAACTAGACGATAAAGTGATCATGAAGGGCGACGGACTGCCTACCTATCACTTTGCCAATATCGTAGATGATCATCTGATGGAGATTACGCACGTCATACGAGGCGAAGAGTGGCTTTCTAGTACAGCACATCACGTGCTGATGTACAGTTATTTTGGCTGGCAGCCGCCTGTATTTGCACATTTGCCACTGATTCTGAAACCTACGGGTAAGGGCAAACTGAGCAAAAGAGACGGGGCGAAGTTCGGTTTTCCAGTTTTCCCACTTTCGTGGAATAGCGATACAGAAGATGACAGTTTCATAGGCTTTAGAGAGGATGGATATCTACCTGAAGCTGTTATCAATTTTTTAGCTTTGCTGGGTTGGAGTCCTGGCAACGATCAAGAAGTGTTTTCACTAGAGGAGCTCGTTGAGGCATTTTCTATAGATAAAATAGTAAAACATGGCGCTAGATTCGATATAGACAAGGCGCTTTGGTTTAACCAGAAATACATCATAAATACCAGCAATGAAGAACTAGCTAGAATAGTTCGCCCACATCTAGATGCTACGGGTTTAGATGTGACAGATGCATATCTCGCTGCGGTTTGTGGACAGATGAAACCCAGAGTACATAAGCTTACTGAAATCATCCGTGATGGACAGTTTTTCTTCATAGCTCCGACAGATTTTGATAAAGAAACTATAGGTAAAAAATATAAAGCAGAAAGCTCAAATCATTTTTTGGCTGTAGCCGAAAAAATAAGCCTGATAGGTGACGCCACTGCTGCACTCATAGAAGCAAGCATCAAAGAATATGTAAGCGATCATCAGTTAAAAATGGGAGAAATATTCCCTATACTTCGTATCGCCCTCAGTGGAAGTGTGCAAGGTCCAGACTTGATGGAAACCATAGCTATACTAGGCACAAAAGAGAGTGCAAACAGAATAATAAAAGGCGTCGAGGTATTTAATAACCTTTGATAAAAAGATCTTAAATTATCGTCACTAGGTCATGAGAAGTTTAATAAAGTCTTAATATTTATTTTTTTTGATTAATTATAATTATTAATTCCATAACTTAGCGGCACGATTAGAAAAGTAAGTAAAAATAGCTGAAAAATATCAACAGCGCTAACCTAAATTATTAAGAAATAATTTTATATCCTATGAATTCATTAAAAGAAAAATTTTATGAAATGTCCTCTTCCCTCAAAGGGGACATCAAGTCAATTCTAAAAGAACACGGTTCCAAAAAAGTAGATGAAGTAACCGTAGATCAACTGATCGGTGGTATGAGAAGTGTCAAAAGCATGATCTGGGATACCTCTTCGCTCGATCCTGAAGAAGGCATCAGATTCCGCGGGTACAATATACCTCAACTGAGAGAATTATTGCCAAAAGCACCAGGAGGAAAAGAGCCACTACCTGAGGGGCTCTTTTGGTTAATGATGGTGGGTGAGATACCTTCACAAGAGCAAGTAAACTGGCTATCTAACGAGTGGAACACTAGGGCCGTTGTAGGTGCTGAAGTATATGCGTCGTTAGAGGCATTGCCAAAAGAAACGCACCCGATGACACAGTTTAGTATAGCGATACTCGCTATGCAGCCGAGTAGCATATTTGCTCAGCGATATGATGAGGGGATGAATAAGAACGACTACTGGGATGCGATGTATGAAGACTCAATGAATCTCATCGCCAAACTTCCTAGAGTAGCAGCATATATATATAGAAGATCATTTCACGATGATAATCACATAGCAGCTGACCCAACGCTGGATTGGGCAGCTAATTTTGCGCACATGCTTGGCGTAAAGCAACCTGATTTCTTAGCATTGATGAGACTTTATCTGACGATACATGCAGACCATGAGGGTGGCAATGCCTCTGCACATACGATGCACCTAGTAGGCTCTACATTGAGTGATGTATATTACTCATTCAGTGCGTCTATGAACTCACTCGCCGGTCCGCTACATGGATTGGCAAACCAAGAAGTAATCAAATGGATTTTTGAAATGATCGAAGAGTTAGGAACAAATACACCTAGCAAAGATCAAATCAGACAATATGTTCTCGATACGCTGGACAGTGGTAAAGTAGTACCAGGATATGGACACGCAGTACTGAGGCAACCAGATCCGAGGTTTATAGCTCAAAAAACTTTTGCTGAACAAAATATCCAAAACGACCCGATTGTTCAGATTGTCTGGGACTTGTTTGAGATCGTACCAGAAGTACTTGGTGGTTTGGGCAAAGTCAAAAATCCATGGCCAAATGTGGATGCACACTCAGGAGCATTGCTCGTACACTATGGCATGAAAGAATATAGCTTCTATACGGTACTGTTCGGTGTATCTAGAGCATTGGGCGTATGTGCAGGACTTTGTTGGGACAGAGCACTTGGTTTGCCACTAGAGCGCCCTAAGTCTATCACAACGGATTGGCTAAAAAACTTTGTTAAATCATAAGAATTACATATATTAAAACAAATATTAATTAACAAACTTAACGTACCTTAAATAAAATGAATTATCCAAGCGACTTAAAATATACAAAAGAACACGAGTGGGTTCGCATAGATGGGGATATAGCTACTATCGGCATCACTGATTTTGCGCAAAGCGAACTAGGAGAACTGGTTTACGTAGAAGTAGATTCACTAGGCGACACGATAGTAAAAGACGAGACTTTTGGAACAGTGGAAGCTGTCAAAACGACATCAGATCTCTATATGCCACTATCTGGTGAAGTAATCGAGTTTAATGCTTTGCTCGACGAGTCTGATGGGGACAATCCTGGACTGATCAACGAAGATCCTTACGGAGAGGGTTGGATTATCAAAGTCAAAATAGCTGACACTTCAGAGTTGGAAGGCTTGCTAAGTGTAGATGACTACATGAAGTTAGTAGGATAGATTCCGCTGTTAAATCATAAAAAAGCGACCTTAGTTTGATGAAATTAAGGTCGCTTTTTGCTTAGAATAAGATGGATAAGATAAAAAAAACTTAGACAAAAAACCATAATATTTTCATAATTTTACTATCAATAGACAATCTTTTTTCGGCTTTTGGTGTTAATATCCTATCATAGACTAGCATGATTAGCTAAAAACAAACATTTGATGAATATAATAAAAAAAATGGTTTTTCTCTTCACATTGGTAATTATGGTTGCTGCATGTAGCAAGGAGGCAACTTACCTGTACGAGGTCCCTTTAGAGGCAGAGTTTGTCATCCCATCAGGTCTTAATACCATAGAAACGCACTACTTCATCATAAAAGATGTACCTACTTATTTTACACAGTTTGCTAATGACAGAGGAGTAGATACCAGTAGCATCACTAATATCCAATCGGCGCGAGGACTGCTGAGAGGAACTTTCCAGAACAATGATTACAGTTTTATATCGCGTATAGCCATAAATATAGTCTCTCACAAGAATCCTAATAGAATCAAAGAAATGTTTTATATGGATTTTGTGCCACTCAATACCAATGAAGAGTTGCGAATGCTAAGTAGTACCACTGAACTACGTAATATATTGAATGAAGAATTTGTAGATGTTCAGGTTGCGATCAATGTCAGAGATTTTACAACCACCAATATACCTACACGGCTCAGATTTAGCTATGTAGTGTTTTAATTTTTAAAATCAGTTTATGTCTAGTTTTACCAATGCCTACATGGTAGTATTTGAATTACCTTCCGTTTTTACGAAGGAGATGTTTAATACTATCCCTAAACAGCGAAAAGTAGCCAATAAGCTGTTGGTCACAGGCAAAATTATTTCCTATACACTTGCAGCCGATAGATCTACACTATGGGTAATATTTAAGTGTGAATCTGAGAGCGAATTAATTTTTATGATTGATAAGTTGCCCATGACCATCTATTTTGAATATACCTATCATGAGATCATGTTTCACGAAGTGCTTCATGCAGAACCTACGTTTTCACAAAATTAATACCTTACAACTACTATTTTAATGGCTATCGGTTTACTTTTGGTAAGGAAAATACTACTTTTGCATTATTATCAATAAAATGTCAGTATGCAATATACCAATCCAACTACCCTTGCTTCTTGGTCTCGCCTCGTAGCTCACTATCAGGTGATGAAACATCAAAAAATGATCGATTTATTTAATAGTTCCGACGCCACAACAGAGGCAGGCAATACTAGGTTTGATCGTATGTCTATAGATCTGGATGGGATATTGATAGACTATTCTAAAAATATTGCTACCAACGAGACTATGAATTTGCTCATTGAGTTTGCTCGTGAAATGAAAATCGAAGAAGCCGCAAGAGCTATGTTTCGTGGTGATAAAATCAACTTTACAGAAAACAGGTCAGTCCTTCATACTGCTTTGCGCAATAGATCCAATTCTCCTGTGATAGTAGATGGCGAGGATGTGATGCCTCAGATCAATGAAGTGCTGGCCAAGATGAAAAATGTATCTGAAAATATAATCTCTGGTGCATGGAGAGGTCATACTGGAAAAGCTATAACAGATGTAGTAAATATAGGAATAGGTGGATCTGATCTAGGCCCTGTGATGGTCGCTGAAGCACTGAAGTCCTATAAAAAACGCATCAATATACACTTCGTATCCAATGTAGATGCGACGCATATCGCAGAGGTGACACGCGGACTAGATATGAATACTACACTATTTTTGATAGCTTCTAAGACATTCACTACCCAAGAAACAATGTCCAACGCCTTTACTGCTAGGCAGATGGTGCTAGATGTGATGGGCGACGAAAATGCTATCAAAAGCCACTTCATCGCACTATCAACTAACCAGGTAGCGGTTGAGAAATTTGGGATAGACCCAGGTAATATTTTTGAGTTTTGGGATTGGGTTGGTGGTAGATATTCGCTGACTTCTGCAATTGGACTTTCTATTGCGATAAGCATTGGATTCGAGGCTTTTGAAGAGTTGCTTGATGGATTTCATGCGATGGATCAGCATTTTTTAAATACTCCGCTTGAGCAAAACGCACCTGTTATTTTAGCATTGCTTGGAGTTTGGTACGTCAATTTTTTTGATGCACATTCGGAAGCTATATTGCCGTATGACCAGTACTTACACCGATTTGCAGCTTATTTCCAGCAAGTAAACATGGAGAGCAATGGCAAAAGCGTAGATCGCAATGGCCATAAAGTCACCTACCAAACTGGGCCAATCATCTGGGGTGAACCGGGCACCAATGGGCAACATGCCTTCTATCAGCTGATCCATCAAGGAACAAGACTTGTACCTTGTGATTTTATAGCGCCAGCTATTTCGCACAATCCTATAGGAATTCATCATACACTGTTGCTATCTAACTTTTTTGCACAATCCAAGGCGTTGATGCAAGGCAAAACAGCGGCAGAGGTTATAGCAGAATTTGAAGTAAAAGATGTGGATAAAAATGATTATGAAAAGCTAGTACCTTTTAAAGTTTTTGAAGGTAATAGACCAAGTAATTCTATATTGCTTAAAAAATTAGATCCGTTCACTTTAGGACAGTTAGTAGCGATGTACGAGCACAAAATCTTTACCCAAGGTATATTGTGGAATATTTTTAGCTTTGATCAGTGGGGAGTAGAACTAGGCAAACAAATGGCTGGTGATATCATACCTGCACTACAAACCAATGAAGTTACCAAAGATTTTGACAGTTCTACCAATGGATTAATCAATGCATATAAGCAGATGAAATAGGTAATAGCTGCATACTAGATTTACAAACAACCTAGTCGCCCACCATCTACAGGTAGATTGATGCCTGTAATGTACGCCGCCGCTGGAGAGGCTAAAAACCCGACTGCCGCTGCAATCTCCTCAGGAGATCCGAATCTTCCCATAGGTATTTCGTCTTTCATCTCCTCTATGACCTGCGACTTATCTAGTGCGTTATTGGATGCTTTTTTGGCAATGATCTCGTCTAATCGCTCTGTGGATGTAGCTCCCGGCAAAACATTATTGACCGTAATGCCAAAAGGCGCTAGTTCTGTAGCAAGTGTTTTGGCCCATGAGGCTACGGCACCTCTTGTGGTATTGCTTACGCCAAGGCCTTTGAGAGGAATTTTGACGGAGGTAGAGATGATATTGATGATTCTGCCATGTCCACTTTTTTTCATCTGTGGTACTACTAATGTTGAGAATAAATGATTAGCTAGTAGATGACTTTGGTAAGCATTTAGAAAATCTTGTGCTGTGCTGTTCATCAACGATCCTCCCGCAGGACCACCAGAGTTATTGATCAATATATGGATAGGAAACGAAGCCAATAAGGCCTTGATCTTTTCAGCAAGGTCAGCATGATCTGAAGTATCAGCTATGATAATGCGATGTTTTTGATGTGGTGCGAGTGGCAATTCGTGTACTGCTTCTAGCAATGTATCTGCATTTCTGGCTAACAAAATGACATTGGCACCCATGCTCGCAAGCTGTTTTCCTATCGCTTTGCCTATACCCTTAGAACCACCGCAGACGAGGGCGTTTTTTCCTATCAATGAATGATCAAACTCCATACTTAAATTAAACTTTGTGTTGAAAAGTGCTGCAATATAATAAGAATTATCTTGATACGAAAGTCCATCGTATAAAAACCTGTGTTTATCAGGTAGCACAAAGCACAAAAAGCCAAAACTCAGCGACTTTAATGAATCAGATAGATTTGCACAAGCGCCAAAGATAAAACTAGGGTAACTAGGCCTAGGCATACAAGGTATATAAAAGATTGACTTTTATTTTGCCCTTTTTGTTATTATATTATAGACAATGATAGCTAACAGAAGTGTAACTGAAATGCTAAAAATCATGGCGCTTACTGTTTTTGCTTCATAGTTTCCGCTTGAGTTTATGTGTAGTTGTAGCCCAACAAAAGCTGCCATTAAGATGACTGTTTAACATCCCAATAATATACTTCACCCATTTTTTACTTTTGATAAATTCATGTACTTTAAAATAAATATGAATCATGTAAACCATTGTAATTAAAGATATTATAAATAAATCAGCAAACAGTACCTGAGAAATTATTCTTTTCATAACCTTTATTATTCAATAATTATTTTTTGTGACGCTTTCTCGTAGTTGGTTTCGATGGAGTTGTAATAAATACAAACATTCTTAAAGTTTTTTATACTTTTTGAGTAAATATTTTCTCCCACTTGCATATTTTTGAGCATTATATTTTCTATTAATTTTCCATTGACATCATTAATAGTTAATATTACTTTCCCATTATCAATAAGGTTAAATTTCACATCAAAATTACCAATATTAGGATTAGGGTAAACCTGCATTTGTAATGTTCCTATACTTTGAGTGTTCAATTCATGAGTGCCAACAAATATGTTTTTTATCACAAAGACTTTAAATATCTGACTACTAGCACTGCTTTGCGTACCCGTATTGGTAAAAAAAATGTTAGCTGCTGAACTGCTTATACCTCCATAAATATAACCCACCAATGTTGTGTCTGCCGTAAAGTTATCTAATTTAAACACTTGGTTGCTGTATCTAGGCACTGATGCTAAGGGTATGAATTCAGAACCTGCTCCCAACAATGTAGGCATCTCAATCGGCAATTTATACTCTGCCATAATGCTATTTGCCGCTCTCGTAACTCTTGCAATCGTTTTTACAAATGGTACATTATTATCTTGAACCAATACTCCTAAACTATCATAATACTGTGCTATACCTCCAAAAAAGATCGTGTGCATTTCGTTTTTTGAAGTATTATATAATGGAATATGAGCACAATGGTAATGATTGTAGTATTGAGTAAAGTCATTGTTAACCTCATGACCAGAACTGTCAATATTTACACAATTCAAAAAAGGTAAATCAAAATTTGGTTGGAACACACCCGAAAAGGCTGTTAAGCCTTCTTTTCCTGATGGCATTATTTGGGGAACAACGTTAAAATCTCTCCGGTGTAGATTGGTTGCATCAACTATAGAAGGCAAATGAGTAACTGAAATAGTGTTGCCATTATCATTGATTTTAAATTTACGAACGGCATCGGTATATTCTTGAATAAATCCAGGTCCGTTATTTGGTCCCATCGGGTTATAGCTTCCTATAAATTTTTGTCCCCCCGTCAAATAGTAAGTATCACTGATTAGATTTAAATATCCACCTGTCACAGCAAACTTAGTATCGGTTATCTGTCTAAAGTTTCATGAAAGCGTTGTTCCATTGATAATAGCATGGATGACTGCTGGAACATCAACCGCACTAAGGTTTGGGTAGGTGATGTGGTCGCCAGAAGTGTTGCTGTATCCGTAGCCGCCAATCAGATATAAATAATCTCCCTCTTGATGAAATTCCATATTGGTTGAACTTAATTGTTCTTGCAAACCTTTTGGAAGAGATGTCAGTGAAGCAGACCATTTTTGTTTTGCAACTGGGTCTATCACTATCAATTGATTGTTATGGCCAGCTATATCAAAGGCCGCAAAAGGCTGCCTCCGATGCAACCCATCTAATCGTCCCCCTATGATCAGCCACTTGCCATTGTGTTGTCCCCAAGCAAAAGATTGTATTCCTCCTAACCCACTAATATTCATCGGCTCGATTGCAATTTGGAATGGAGCGGTCTGAGCGTTGTTTTTGCCTATAAAAGTAAATAATGCTGTTACAATAAATATAATTATTTTTATCATTTTTTATCTTTTAAAACGGTAAAACCTAGTTGCGGTGTTGTTTTTGCTGTTCACTTTTTATAGGTTTTTTTGTTAGTGAATACTTACTTACAAAGGTAGCTAATTTTGGCTTATATTTTCAAGTTTTTATAAATTATAATTAAAATTTGGCAAAATACTATCAATTTATATTGGGTATTAATAGATTGTTATATCATGCCTTCAAAATATCAAACCTTTCTTTTTATACTCATAAGTTACTTTAGTATCAAATGTATATAACGTAAGTATAATACCATTAGAATATACTATATGATCCAATTGGTACGACCTATATGATAGTGACGACATTCTTTTGGTTTTAGCTTATAATTACTGGCTTTTCTTGCTATTAGTAGGCTAAATAATAGTTTTGGTCTAGTTTGTACTTTCGTTTTAGATTATAAATAATAATTTTGCGATATATTTTAAAAATCCAGAGAAGCAAACTGAATGAGCATTAGAATTACGAACGTCGTTTTGAGTTTTTTATTTTTACTGTTATTTACTACTGTCAGTAAAGGACAGTTTCCCTTCGGTGGCGGTGGCAAAGGACCGACTATCAAAGGTAAAATAGAAGGCATAGTCAAAGATTCTGTCACGAATGCCAATGTGGGCTTTGCGTCAGTGAGTTATAAAAAGAAAGGAAGTAGCATCATCATAGATGGAGTACTCTCTGACGAAAACGGTAACTTCAAACTCGAAGGTGTAGTCACGGGCACGTATGACATCACTATATCGTTTTTAGGATATGAAGAAAAAATAATACTTTCCGTAGAAACAACCTTAAGAGATCCTGATAAAAACCTAGGTCAAATACTACTTGTTCCCTCAGCCTATCTACTCGATGCCGTAACGATCAAAGAAGAGAAAGTCTTGATCGAAAATAAAGCAGACAAACTCGTATATAATGCAGAGAATGATGCATCTATAGCAGGTGGAGACGCCTCTGATGTACTACGCAAAGTGCCATTGCTTTCGGTAGATCTCAATGGTAACGTTTCTCTCCGTGGATCACAGAATGTTAGAATCTTGATCAATGGCAAGCCTTCGGGGATGTTTTCGTCAAATGTAGCAGACGCACTCAAGATGTTTCCTGCTGACCAAATCAAAAAAGTAGAAGTCATCACCTCTCCATCAGCCAAGTACGATGCTGAAGGTAGTGCTGGATTGATCAATATCATCACCAAAAAAGACAATATAGAAGGTGTAGCAGGTAGTGTCAACGCTTCAGTAGGCAACAGACAAAACACCTTGTTTACTAGCTTAAATGTAGGAAAAGGGAGGTTTGGCCTGAGTTCAAGTGCAGCAGTTTTTTACTCCGTGCCAGTAAATGGTGTGACCTCGTTTTTCAGAGAAGATCAGAACAATAGTGGCAATAGAATCTTTACCCAAGATGGCGTCCAGCGTACAAGCAGACTAGGTGGCAACGGCAATGTGAGTGCTTTTTATGATTTTAATGGTTACAATAGTATTAATACCTCTTTTAACTTTAGAGGTTTTGGGTTTGATATCAATGGTAGCCTTGACGGAAGTCTGATTGATCCTAGCACACAACTCAGAGATGTATTCAATAGAAAAAACGTAGCTAGCAATTTCTTTGGTGGATTTGACTGGAACACTGATTATACACGCAAGTTTGCTAATCAAGAAGGTAGAGAACTCACGATGGGACTGCAATATTCGCAGCAAAATAGTAATCAAAACTTCACCATTATAGAAAATCACGAGCAACTCACCTTGCTAAATAGAAATGCAGAAATCATAAACGAAGGCATAAACCACGAAACCACAGGTCAGATAGACTACACGCACCCATTTTCCAAAAGCATAAAACTAGAAACTGGTATAAAAGCAGTAATCAGAAATATCATCAGTGATTATGATACGCAGCTGCCTAGTGAAACGGGTTATGTACCATTCAAAGAAAACTTCTATTATGACCAAGATGTATATGCAGGATATGCGTCTGTAAACTTTGTGGTAGCCAAAAAATATAACTTGATCACTGGTGCTAGATATGAAAATACGCAGATCGCTGGAGACTTCAGAAGCACTGATATTGACGACTTCACTTCGTCTTATGACAACTTTTTGCCTAATGTGACGATCTCTAGGACGTTCAAAAACTTCCGTACGCTCAAGCTTAGCTACAGCCAAAGGATCCAACGACCAAGTTTACAGTTCATCAACCCATTCAACAACAACAGTGATTTTCTAAATCGCACCGTAGGAAACCCGAATCTAAATCCCGAAATCGTACATCAAATAGAGATGGGTTACAACATCACCTACAAAGGTTTTACGACTTTCTCTTCCCTTTTTTACAAATATACTGATGGCATCATAGAGCAGATATTGTCTATAGACGAAAGTGGACTCTCAAAAAACACCTTTAAAAACATAGGCACTAACAATTCTTTTGGTATTAATACTTTTATATCTAAAACCATCAATCTCGTCACCCTCAGAGTAGGAGGAAACTTTGCGACTTATGATGCTTCAGGCATAGTCAATGGTCTGCCAGCATCTAGACAGAGCTATGAATACAACGCATTTACAAATGGCGAGGTTAAAATTACAGGAACGTTCAAAGCAGATTTCTTTGGCTTTTTTCGTTCACCAGTACGTACTATTCAAGGGGATAATCCAGCCTTCACTATCTATGGTATGGGCTTGCGCAAAGAGTACAAAAACTCTAGCATAGGACTCACCTTGATAGAACCATTCAATGCTGACAAGTTCTTTAATTCCAATATCAAAACTCCTGCCTTTGAACAAAGAACGTCTTTTAGTATCCCGTTCAGATCTATCGGTGTTAACTTCAGGTACAAGTTTGGTAGTGTAGACTTCAAAGAGAGAAAATCTAAAATCAAAAATGCCGACCTTAAACAAGGTGATACCCAAGGTGCCGGCGGCGCAGTAGGCAGAGGACAGGGAGGTGGATCGTAAGGGATGTGACACTATAGTAATACCAATAGTACATATAAAACAGTCTAATAAACTTCATATTTATTTTGGAATATTTTATAAATAGAATTGGCATAACTCATTAAAGACAAAAGCCTCGCTGAGTAAAATAACTTAGAGAGGCTTTTTTGATATGTTAAACAGACACTGAAAATTATCATTGGCAAAGATTAGCAAGTTACTTCTCAAACTAAATATTTGAAGCGAAGTATTAACCAATCAAATCCCACAAATCAAATGATTTTACAAATCAAATGAATTCACAAATCTATCAATTCGACATTTCAATCAGTTCTCTATCTAATCACTAGTATCTTGGTCACATAAGCATCGGTACCTAGTGAGATGTTTTCATTGGCTGAGAATACTAGGTAAACACCATCGCTGACACGTCTGCCAGAGACATCATTGCCATCCCATATCGCTTGACCACCTAGAGATTTAGTTTCGTAAACTAGTCGGCCATTTATATCTGTGATCTTGACATTTGCGTCTCGGACGAGGCCTTTGATAGCTATAGGTCCATTGTACTCAGGACGCACAGGATTAGGAAAAGCATAGATATCAGAAGTGTGTGTACGTCGTCCCTGTGTTGTTTCGGTGCGATATGCTTGCATACCTCCACTTGAGGTGATCCACATCTCACCAGTTGTACCGTTGTAGCTAAGATCAGTAACTTTATTGTCTAAAAGTGGTGAGTTGTTGATATCAAATTTTGCTATAGCATCTATACCGTCAGGAGACTGTACGAATATACCGTTACGAGTGCCAAACCACTTCCTGTTAGCTCCATCTACTTCTATAGACAAGATTTCTTCACCGCTGAGTAATGGTGCTGGTATATTGTCCACGACTACTTTGCGCGTGTTGCCTCTACAGTTTTCAATAAATGGATTGCCACAGTCGAACACTACTGGTCCTTTGTCTGTGCCGACCCAGACACTTTGATCCAGATCTACAACGACGCAGTTGACTTTGTTGCCAGATATCTCACTGTTGTTTCTGTTAAAGACTTTTGATTTGTCGTCACTAGTATCCTCTAAGCTATTGCCTTCGTAAAAGGCTAGCAATCCGTTGCCCACTCCTGGTAGTGCCACCCACTTATTGCCCGCAGCATCTATCGCTATATCACCTAGTTGTGTGCTTCCAGGCACGGCAAAACTATACCATTTATCGTCTTTTGTTTTTACGACAAGTGGACGGGGAGACAGAAAGTTTGATATCCATAGATTATCTTCTTTGTCAAACACTAGACTGGCAATACGAGTACGTTGTATATCGCCTACTGCGCCTTGAAGCAAACTGTTCTCCTTGTCCCAAATGACGGCTTCGTTTGTTAACGGATTGTACTTAATGATGCCGCTATAGTAACTGCCCACATAGATATCGTCGCTATCAGGATGAGGAACTATGGCTTGTACGTTGTCAAAACTTTTGGCCCCAAACAATGGAATATTGTCTTGATTATAATTACTCCAATCATTGTCTATATAGGTATAAAAACCGTTTCTGGTATTGGTGTATTGATAATCTTCCGTTGCGCCGCCTGATGCGATAAACACCTTTTTGTTTTTAAAACTAACTTCCCCCGCTGAATTGGCAAATGGAACATCAAATGTCAGTCTTTGACAACCAGAGATTTTGTTATCTGAGTACCTCAATGGATCGAAAAGGTCAGCATACCAGATGCGGCCTATTTCATCCTCAATAGCATCTCTGACTACATTGATACATGATACGCCTCCGAGCTGACTATTGCCCTCTGCATCTACATATAGGATGCTGCTTCTAAATCTGTTGTCCTCGATACCTATCATCAGTTCTGAGCTTTCGGCTGAGACAAACCTGATATTATCATTAAACTGAGTCGGTGTAAAGTAACTCTTCAGTGCAGTTGTACTCGTTTTGTTATAAACGGTATTATTAGATACTACCCATAGTTGACCATATTTGGCTGTTATGTCAGTGACTTCAGGGATAGGGCCGAGGCCTTCTATTTCTCTTTTCCATGATAGAAAATTAGTGATGTTGTTATTGTCCAGAGCTATCGAAAAAAGCCCATTATCTGTACCTGCGTACAGTGTATTGTCAAGCGATGCTATACAGAATACAATGTCATCGGTAAAGGTGGTGAACGAAAACTCTAACTTTTTTAAATCAAACCCTAACACACCAAAATCTGTTGCAAAATAGGCATTAGTATCGTCTTGAATATAGACGTCATTTACTTTTTTGCTGCCCAGTATAGTAGGGTTGGTCCGAATGAAGGGTAGAAAAGTGTAATTGCCATCTTTATATATATCTATGGTGTTGTCGGTATATACGATGATCAATTGATCGTTAGCCTTATCGTATTTTACTATAGATACATTGCTGCCAGACATACCATCTTCTTTGGCTAAAAAACTTGCCGAAAGATCCGCTTTGTCTATAGTGATAAGACCTCGCTGTGAAGCATAGATGATTTTATTTGGTGATTGGGTGATAGATCGACCTTCTTTGTAAGCTAGATGTGACTTCCATGTGCCTAAAGCTATATCAGATTGAGCTGAAAGGTTAACCAATGAAAAAAATATAGTTCCTAAAGTAAATATTATCTTGTGCATTAGCATTGTTTTCTAGTTGAGTTTAATGAATATTTATGAGGTTGCGTCGGGTTTTTTCCCATTCCCAGGCAGATTTGACGATGTCTTTTACATCTCTTTTGGGTGTCCAACCGAGAAGGTTTTGGGCTTTGGTATAATCCGAAAAAATGGCCATTACATCTCCAGGTCTGCGGTCTCCAAGGGTGTAAGTTAGTTTGATACCAGTCGTTGCCTCAAAGGCTTTGATGATCTCGAGGACTGTCAGACCCTCGCCAATACCTACGTTAAAAACATCGACTTGCGCCGTTTGTTTGCCTGATAGTACATAGTCAAGACTTCGGACGTGTGCGTCTGCTAGATCCATCACGTGTATATAGTCACGCACACAACTACCATCTCGGGTAGGATAATCCGTACCAAAAACTGTCATTTCTTTCCTCATTCCAGCAGCAGTTTCTGTGATGACAGGCACTAGGTTTTGTGCTAGATTGATGGGTGATTCTCCGATAAGTCCGCTCGTATGTGCACCCGCAGGATTAAAATAGCGTAGCAGAATACTCTGAACAGTAGTTCCCTTCGTACTATCGATGACAATTTGTTCACCCATTTGCTTGGTACGACCATAAGGCGAAGCTGCTTCTTGCCATGGAGTTTGTTCATCTACTGGGCTGTGAGTCACATCTCCATAGACCGTACAGCTGGAACTGAATATAAAACCTTTGATATCGTTGTCTATACTCAGCGAGAGGACATTTAGCAATGAATTGAGGTTATTTCTAAAATATTTTATCGGATATTTTGTGGACTCACCTACAGCTTTTAGTGCTGCAAAATGTACTACACCTACGATATCATTATGCTCCTCAAAAATCAACTTGGTGTCCTCATAATTGCACAAGTCTATACAATAAAACGGGATAGAATGTCCTGAAATCACTTCTAATTTAGTAATGATAGATATATCTGAGTTAATGCCACTGTCCACACACACCACTTCATATCCACTTTCTATAAGTGCCAGAATCGTATGACTACCTATATATCCCGCACCTCCTGTGATCAGTACTTTGCCCTTCATCTACTAACTTGTTTTTGCATTTATTAATCTAAAAGTTGTAATATTAATACCTTTGATGCTACAGTTGTTCTAAAAACCGCTATAATATTTCAAACCTAAACTTATCAATCATTACCACGTTAATAAATGAGTATCGATTATGATCGCAGGTGGTAAATCATCCCATCATTAACGAAGTATTAAGTGCATTTAGTATCACAAAACTAAGTTGATAGTCAAAAAAGCTTAGAAATTTTTGTACTTTTGCTTTCTGAAATCATAGAATAAATAAACCAGTATTAATTTTATTATAAATCAAAACTAAATGACTGAAGGCCACGTAACCGCTCATACTAGCAACCATATCACTACGATTACTTTTTATCATCCTAGTCAAAACTCTTTACCTAGTCACTTACTATCTCAATTAGTAGCTAAAATAGAGGAGGCGAGTCGTGAAGAAACCACTATACTCATCATACTCAAAAGCGAAGGAGATCGTACATTTTGTGCAGGAGCGAGCTTCACAGAGTTGGTAGCCATTGACAGTTACGAGACCGGGGCAACCTTTTTTATGGGCTTTGCGAATGTAATCAATGCTATCCGAAAATGTTCAAAACTCGTCATCGGCACGGTACAAGGCAAAGCTGTGGGTGGAGGTGTCGGACTAGCGAGTGCATGTGATTACTGTATGGCAACTAAGTATGCATCGGTGCGACTTTCTGAGTTGGCGGTAGGTATCGGACCATTTGTTATAGGACCTGCGGTGGAGCGCAAAGTAGGATTGTCTGCATTTTCACAGATGGCGCTCAACGCCAACGAATGGCAAACAGCTGCTTGGGCAAAAGAAAAAGGACTATTTACTGAAGTCTTTGAAACCAAAACACAGCTAGACGAATATTTAAATCATTTTACAAAAGAGTTAATTGCAAAAAATCCCGTAGCGTTGGGCTTGCTCAAAAAAGTATTTTGGGAAGGTACTGATCACTGGGACACGCTACTGCCTGAACGTGCAGCGATGAGTGGGCAGTTGATATTATCAGATTTTGCAAAAAATGCCATTAATTCCTTTCTAAATGATAAAAAATAGCAATCATTTTGACTATGTGTTTCTAGGTGGTGGGATGTCTAGTTTACTGCTAGTATATCGCATGGCTGGTGATACTTTTTTTGACGATAAGTCAATATTGATCCTAGATCGTGAGGCTAAAAACACCAACGACCGTACGTGGTCTTACTGGGAGAAGGGTGCAGGTGAGTGGGACGACATACTAGCTAAAAAATGGAATAAAATCAAGTTTACTTCCACGACTTTTGACAAAACCCTATCGCTAGGTGATTATCATTTTAAGTCGATAGAGAGCAGTGGCTTTTATGAAAAAATCAAAAGAAGAATAGCATCGAAACGCAATATCGTAACTCAGGTAACTAACATTACTGCGTGGAAAGTAACTCCAGATTTGGTAAGAATCATGACCACAGCAGGGGACTTTACGGCATCTATGGCTTTTAACTCCATCTTAGATGCTAATAAGCTTTTCAATAATAAAAACTATCCATATTTAAAACAGCATTTTGTTGGTTGGTTTATAGAAACCGCTGAGGATACTTTTGATGAGGAGGTGGCGACTTTTATGGATTTTGATATTACCCAAGGTGGCAATACCAGGTTTATATATGTATTGCCTTACGGCAAAAAGAAAGCATTGGTTGAATATACACTGTTTTCTGCTGATTTATTGGCTTACGCCGAGTACGAAAGCGAAATCCAAAATTACCTAGAGAAAAAAGGAATTAATAACTACCACATCTATCAAAAAGAAGTTGGAAATATCCCTATGAGCTGTGCTCCACTGCATGAGCACAACACGGAGAATATGGTTTTTGTCGGGAGCGCGGGTGGATGGACAAAGCCTAGTACAGGATTTACATTTTATAATTCTAATGTAATGGCGGACAAAATAATAAAAGGCATCAAAAATAAAGATATTTTGCGTCAAGCAAAACCAAATGCTAAATTTAGGCTTTATGACATGATATTTATAGATGTGCTATACAAAAGAAACGATCTTGGTTGGGCGATATTTACAGACATGTTTAGAAACAATGACATCACATTAATTTTCAAGTGGTTGGACGAACGCACTACTTTTGGGGAAGATATCAAGGTGATGACGAGCATACGACCGTTAATACTTTTCACTAAAATGGCACTTCTCAGATGGAAAGATGCACTTTTTGCAATTATAAAATAGAAATAAATGTTGACTAAAGAAACCGTACAGTTCTTCAGAGAATTACGGGAAAATAACCACAAAGATTGGTTTGATCTTAATCGCAAAAGATACGATGCCGTCAGAGCTGATTATCTGTCGCTGACGACTACGATACTAGAAAAAATGAAACGGCAAGATCCTTCGTTTGATTTTTTGACACCGAAGGAGTGTCAATTTAGAATCAATAGAGACGTGCGTTTTTCTAAAAATAAAGCTCCCTATAAGACTAATCTCGCAATGATATTTGCTCCTAATGGTAAGAAAATGCATGGTGGTTCTTACTATCTGCACTTAGAAGAGGGACAGTCTATGGTCGGTGGAGGTATGTATATGCCCGAAGCTCCGTTGCTCAAAAAAGTGCGAACAGAAATACATTATTTTTATGACGACTTCACCAAGATTATCAATAAATCAGGTTTCAAAAAAACGTACGGTGGCGTCGATATCGACGATAAGATCCTGCTCAAAAGAGCTCCAAAAGGGTTTGAGGAGACAGATCCCGCTATCGAGTATCTAAAGCTAAAAAGTTATACGGCTATCAAAAAATTTGATGATGCTATGATTACTTCACCAGAACTAGTGCCTTTTGTAGTCGAGACTTTGAGTCATTTAAAAGATTTTGTATCATTTATAAATAGAGCAATAGCAAGTAACGAAGATGGAGGAATTTAAAAACAATCTAGCTGGCGTCATGACCATAGGCGACGAAATACTCATAGGTCAGATCATAGATACCAACAGTGCATGGCTCGGCCAAGAGCTATCTAAAATAGGTATAAAAGTAGTTAAAATCGTCAGTATACAAGACGATCTAACCGAAATAGTCACCAACCTCACAGATACTCTAGATCAAGTAAAACTGCTTTTTGTGACGGGGGGTCTAGGCCCAACCAAAGACGACATGACCAAAGTAGCCATCGCTAAGTTTCTGTGTGTAGATATGTACTTTGATGAGCCTACGTTTGCAAAAATCAAGCTTTATTTTGAGCGAATCAATCGTCCAATGTCCGCTGCGCATGATGCACAATGTCTCATGCCTGTAGGTGTAAAACTACTTAACAATTCGATGGGAACTGCACCTGGAATGCTTTTTGAGCACAATGGAAAGTACATCATCTCGATGCCAGGCGTACCTTATGAGATGAAATCGATCATGAATGAAGAGGTGCTCCCATGGATAAAAACGAACTTTGCCAGCGAAACTATTCTTCACAAGACGATACTAACTGCTGGTGAAGGCGAAACCATGATCGAGAATCGTATAGGAGCAATCATTTCCACTTTTCCGCCTTCAGTAAAGATCGCTTACCTCCCTTCGCTCGGCCAAGTGCGACTGCGACTAAGCGCTAGAGGCGATAATCCAACTGAACTACAATCAACTCTAAACCACTACACCGAGCTAATAGTAGCTGAAGTCAGCGAACTCGTATATGGCTATGACGAATCCAATCTCGAGACTGAACTAGGCAAACTTTGCAAACTCAAAAACGTAAAAATAGCTACGGCTGAGAGCTGTACGGGTGGAAATATTGCTGCACGAATCGTGAGTGTATCTGGGTCATCGTCTTACTTTATGGGAAGTGTAGTGGCTTACGACAATGCTGTCAAAACATCTATACTAAAAGTAGCCCAATCCACACTAGATACAGATGGAGCTGTGAGCGAAAATACCGTCATCCAGATGGCAGCAGGTGTCAGAAAACTCTTAAATGTAGATGTAGCAGTGTCGGTATCTGGCATAGCTGGATCTGAAGGTGGCACGACAGACAAGCCAGTAGGCACGATTTATATCTGTGTGCACAATGGCATTGCCTATAAAGTAAGGAAACTCAACCTCACTAAAACCAGGCAGCTCAACATAGACACCACGACCAACTATGCACTCAATCTGATGCGCAAGTTTATAGCTGATAATTATTAGTAGAAAGAAGTTGCAGCAGTTACATAATGATAAATTTAAATTTCCAAAAACAACTAGATTTTTAAGAGTATTATTTTATTTATCACTATCGAATTTAAAATTTATGCTGCGTTAAAATTAGGGGTGTTTTTTAACTAAACAACTGTCTTATTTATGGGGTTAATATAGCATAGGTAAAGTAAGCTATTGTGAAGCGCAATACTGCCGGTTAAACACAAAGGTTGATAAGGGCTAAAAGCCTTGTTTCTATCACTAGTCCGTCTATTTTTTATATACATTATTCTGTGCTGCATTTCTTCGTCCTGCTTGGTTTTCAATGCTGGCAAAAATATACTTTTTTTTGTAATTTTTAGTTGTTATGGTGGCTTGTGCGGCTTGGGAATATATGCAGCTGTTGGACGTTGACATTTCGACTTATTTAATGTGTTTTCTAATGTCGTCCTAAATTAGTTTTCGTTGTTGTAACTGTAAAACGGAACGGCTGTTATCAAATAAGTCTACGTTTGGATTTTGATAGTCTTTTGTTCGGTTCATATTTCTTTCAGAAAGTATTCTTTCCATTTGTCGTGGCCTATCAAGGGTTTTCCTTTCGGCTTTATATAAAAACTTGAAAAGCCATTTGTTCTCCGTCTCGTTGTTTGCAGAAAAGTAAAAATTCAGACTCAAAGGCTTTTCCGAGTTTGTCAAATATTTTTATTTCTATATCGTTTCTGATCAAGTAAATGTTCTCAAACCCGTGATTCAGTACTTCAAAGCGTTTAGAAAAAAGTCCTGTAAGTTTTTTTTCTTTACTTATTCTGTAGTTGGCATTGTAAACATACCAAGGTCTGTTTGCGACCGAAGTTTTGTGACCGTCTGCTCATTCGCTGTCTACGTAAACTTTGATTTTCTTGCGTTTAAACGATTATATTTGATAGGATCTTAGACCATATCCTAGATTTATAAATAGTCCAATATATAATTTGTAACAATGGTTTGAGCAATAGTTCTTTTGTTATATTTATTAAGAATTTTTTGTATAAAAATACTATTACTTAAGTTTTTTGTTTTTATAATTTAAAAGTTTCTTTGCTAAAATACAGCTTACTACTTTTTAACCAGATTTTTCTTCTATTTCTTTGCGGGTATTGCCTACCATAGTTCCGCCTTGGCTAGCTATTTTTTTGTTTTCGGCAAAGGATTTCGGCTTTTTTCCTTTGCTTATTTCGGTGGCAGTTGCTTCTGCAAGCTTATTGAGTACCAATTTGAGATTGGTCAGATTATCTCTTAGATTTTCCTTTTTAAGATCTTTGTGGTTTTTGTATTCCTGTACCGAAAGGCCACTTCAGGCTTTGGGTACTTCATCGGTAAGTATAGGGTACTCCTATTCTTTTTTTGCACCTCTTTCCTCCCATTCATCAGTAAGTTCTTTTCGAATTTCTATGCTTTACAGCCGTTGGTTTATCCATTCTTTGCTATAACCTTTTTTTAAGATAGGTCTCCATCAGTCGGTCAATTTCTATTTCTGGGTCTGCTATTTCGTCTATTCTTGCACTAGCTACTTTGGCTATCCACAGTTTAAAAGGTTCTGCTTTAGGTGATGAAAACGATTGTATGAGGCTGAACAGTTGCTCAGTATCGGCCATGTCGGTTTTATGGAATTTATCATCTGTAGATTGCATTTTAAGTTGTTCGATTTTTTTGGACTACTCACTTCCTTCTTTTATTAGCTTGGATTTTAAGTCGCTCCAGTATTTTCTTGGTCTTTCAGTATCGGCAAGAACTTGTAATACATACACAATTGAAAAGTATCATTTCTCTTCTTCTTCAACCGAAAGAGAACGCACTTGCTTTTCTTCGAATAACTTTATAGAGGTTTGCTTTTCCATTTTTTATTTGATAAAAATATTTTCTTGCTTTCTTTTCTGCTTCGGTGCAACCAAAGTCTTTATCATTGAGCGATGAATGGTTTACGTACAATTGGTTTTTATCGAGCACTTCAGCCAAATACTGTTTCTTTTTTATTAACAATAATGCTTTAAATTCTTAAATATGATCTTTTTACCTTAGTTAATTAACATTGTAATTGAGGAAAGAATTTTTATCATCTCTTCTCATATTTTGTGCGATAGCAAAATATCTCAGGTATCTTTGTGAATGGTTGGTTCACGAGGCTTTTTTTTCTGTCTGTTCATGGTTGCACTGTGTCGCTATTAAGAGCTGCTTGTGACGTTAAAGTAAAGTAATAAAGGTTTGAGATTAAAAGTGCTCCTGATAATTAAATGTCATAAAGATATGAAAAATCTTCTTAGCTTAAGTGCAGTTAGGAAATCCAAATCTATGAAACAAATAGGAAGACAAAGCGGGGAACAATGTTATGGCGTTTTGATAGACATTTCCTTAATACAAAGGGAAGTTTTGTTATTGATAAAGTTGATGTTTTTTCCATTCACTTATATCCATGACTCACATAAATCTTACCCACCATTTTGCCAAGCTTTTCACTAAAAAAAATACAATTCCGTATTTTTTGTCAACCTGTTTTGAAGATTTATTAGATTACGGTACATTCTATAGTGGTAGGCGATTATTTAATATATCGTCTAACTCAGCAGCTTTATGGTTTAATTTTTCAAAATTACTGAATAGCTATCCACTATAATTTACGTAATATTCTAGTAATATCTACTCTTTTTAATGATTGCTCACATTCCATAAAAAAATACTTGCATAGCTTAAAGTGTGCAAGTACTTTTTATAAAAGGGTCATTGTGAAAGACGGAGCTTATCCGACTTTATTGTAAATTTTATTGGGACTAGCTAGCTTCTTCACCGCTGAATGTTGCTTTTATATAAGCTCTATTCATGTAGGCGATGTTTTCTAGAGATATTTCTTTCGGGCACTCAGCTTCGCATGCTCCTATGTTAGAGCACATCCCAAAACCTTCTTTGTCCATCTGTGCTACCATGGCTTGAGTACGTCTGTTTTCTTCGACTTTTCCCTGAGGCAAAAGTCCTAGGTGAGCGATCTTCGCACCTGTGAATAGCATAGCAGATCCATTAGGACAAGCTGCTACACAAGCTCCACAACCGATACATGCTGCTGCCTCAAACGACCTAGAGGCTAGCCCTTTCTCAATAGGAAGTGAGTTGCCGTCAGGTGCCTGACCTGTATTGACAGAGATGAAACCTCCCGACTGAATCACTCTATCAAAAGCTGATCTATCCACAACCAAGTCTTTGATAAGTGGAAAAGCTTCTGCTCTGAAAGGCTCTACGATGATCGTCTCTCCATCATGAAAGTGTCTCATGTGTAGTTGACAAGTAGTGGTGCCTGGCATAGGACCGTGAGGTTGGCCATTGATGACCATATTGCATGTACCGCAGATACCTTCTCTGCAGTCATGTTCAAATGCTACGGGTTCTTGTTTTTTTGTGATGAGTCCTTCATTGAGAACATCCATCATCTCTAGGAACGACATGTGTTCGCTAGCAACTACAGGATAGGTTTCGAACTTTCCTTGTGTGCTTTTATTTTTTTGTCTCCAGACTTTTATATTTAACTTCATGGTATTATTCTTTTAGTATATAAAATATTAACCTAGGTTTACTTATTTGTAAGATCTAGTTATAAGCTTTACGTTTTCGAATACTAGCTGTTCTTTGTGAAGTATTGGCTCGTTTTCGTCCCACTCCCACGCTGCTACATAAGCGTACTCGTCATCTTTTCTGAGTGCTTCACCTTCTGGAGTTGCTGATTCTTCACGGAAGTGACCTCCACATGACTCGTTGCGGTTGAGTGCATCCAACATCATGACTTCGCCTAACTCAAGGAAGTCTGCTACTCTGAGTGCTTTCTCTAGTTCGGTATTATATTCGTCAGATGTACCTGGTACGAACACATCTGCGTAAAACTCTTTTCTGAGTTTGCGTATCTCAGCCCTTCCGTATTGGAGACCTTCTGCATTTCTAGCCATACCGCAGTAATCCCAAACAAGTTTGCCTAGTCTTCTGTGAAAACTTTCTACAGACTGGTTACCCTTGACACCGAGCAGGTGATCTATTTTACCTTTAATATTTTTTTCTGCTTCCGCAAATTCTGGTTTATTGGTATCTGTTTTAGGTGTTGAGATCTCATTTGCCAAGAAACTACCTACAGTGTAAGGAATGACAAAATATCCGTCCGCTAGACCCTGCATCAGCGCAGATGCTCCTAATCTATTTGCTCCATGATCTGAGAAGTTGGCTTCACCTAAGGCAAAAAGACCGCTGACATTGGTCTCTAGATTATAGTCCACCCACAGACCTCCCATCGTATAGTGTACGGCAGGATATATTTTCATAGGGTGTTTGTATGGATCTTCACCTGTGATTTTCTCATACATTTCAAACAAGTTACCGTATTTTGCTGCTATGACCTTGACTCCCATCTCTTTGATTTGCTCCTTAGTTGCATTAGACATGGCATGTATGGAAGCTTCAGTTTTACCATATCGCTCGAAGGCATCTGAGAAGTCTAGAAACACTGCCAGACCTGTAGGGCTGACCCCATGTCCTGCGTCGCACTCTATTTTTGCAGCACGTGAAGCTACATCGCGTGGTACTAAGTTGCCAAAAGCTGGATATCTACGTTCTAAGTAGTAATCTCTATCTTCTTCTTTTATTTCTATACCTTTGAGGTTACCGTGCTTGATTGCTTCGGCATCTTCTTTTTTCTTTGGTACCCATACTCTACCATCATTTCTGAGGGATTCTGACATGAGCGTTAATTTGGATTGGTAATCTCCAGATACAGGGATACACGTGGGATGTATCTGTGTGAAACAAGGATTGGCCATCAGCGCTCCTCTTTTTACAGATTTCCATGCGGCAGTGACGTTGCACATCATCGCATTAGTAGATAGGTAAAATACATTGCCATAACCACCTGTAGCCAGTATCACACAGTGTCCACCATGTCGCTCTAGCTCACCGGTCTTTAGGTTTCGTACGATGATACCTCTAGCTTTTCCATCTATTTTGACTAGGTCTAGCATCTCATGTCTGTTATACATCTCTACTGTACCAAGAGAAATCTGTCGTGAAAGTGACTGATAAGCACCTATCAAAAGTTGCTGTCCTGTCTGGCCTCTTGCATAAAATGTCCTAGAGACTTGTACGCCCCCAAAGGATCTATTCTCTAACAACCCACCGTATTCCCTAGCAAAAGGTACACCTTGAGCTACACACTGATCTATGATATCTACACTACACTCTGCTAATCTATAAACATTAGCTTCACGCGAACGATAATCTCCACCTTTGATAGTATCATAAAATAGTCTATGGATACTATCACCGTCGTTCTGGTAGTTTTTAGCAGCATTGATACCACCTTGAGCAGCAATACTGTGCGCCCTACGAGGACTATCGTGATATGTAAAACACTTGACACTGTAGCCAAGTTCACCTAGTGAAGCCGCTGCCGAAGCTCCCGCCAGTCCGGATCCTACTACTATGATTTCTAGCTTTCTTTTATTATTGGGCGCTACGAGCGGAACAGAAGATTTGTAATCTGTCCATTTATCGGCTAGGTCGCCACTAGGTATATTTGATTTTAACTGCATATCTTAGAGATTAAAATATTTTTGAATTTTGGTTTGACAACTCCTATATATAATGTAGGAAAACTCTTGTCTTCATTATTTGATAAAAAAATGATAAAGAGGAATAGTAGCAAATCCGAATGTTATCAAGATCGAAAATACTTTACCTACTGCTTTGATGAATGGAGTGTATTTTTTGTGGTTAAGGCCAAGGGATTGGAATGCGCTTTGGAATCCATGCCAAAGGTGAAAACCTAGCATCACAACTCCTACTACGTAAGCAGCCATCAATAGAGGCTCTTTGAATGCCTCAGCAACTCTGAAGTAAAGATCTTTGATCGGCCCCTCGGCTACGTCGTAGGTGACATAAGGCAATTGGTCTAATTTCATTTTGAGCCAAAAGTCACCCATGTGTATAAGTATAAATGCAAACACAACGCTTCCTAGCAAACCCATGTTTTTGGAAGCCCACGAGGTCTTGTTGTGGTTAGCAACTGCATATTTAGTTCCTTTTGCTTTGCGGTTATACCACGCTAGCATCATCCCGACGACAGCATGTAGCAATATAGAAAAATACAATCCGTAAGAGGTAAACTTGATAACAGGATTGGTTGTCATAAACTTGGCATATTGATTAAATGCCATACCTCCGTCGTCTTTTAACAATAGGAAATTGCCAATTAAATGGATGACCAAAAAAGAAATAAGAAACAACCCAGTAAGGCTCATCACCAGTTTTTTGCCTATGCTAGAACCAAAAAAACTTACCAACCAATTCATATTTATGACTTTATATATTTTATTAAAAATGAGTGATATCAAAGATAATCATTTTGTGATTACTGATCCTCGCTATTTTACTCAAGAAAGTTTGCAAATTTAACAAAATCAAGATATAATGTTTTAACAGTGGTTTATAAAATTATTATTTAGAATTAATCTAATGTTTTTTTATTAGCTTTTTTTCAAGAGAAGTTGTGCTTATCCTGGTATGTAATTAGTGCTTTTTATATAATCAAAGAGCTATTCTATTAGATAATTTTATATAAAACAGGAGGAAAGACGGTTAAATTTTTAATACTAGAAGAAAATTTTCAAAAAATATTTTAATTTTTTTAAGGAACACATTAAATTTTTATGTAATTTGTAATCGATTATTTTTAATAGTTTTAGTTATAAAATTGATGTGATAGTTAGGTATCTTCATAGAGAAGATGTGATATAGATTAAGTATATAGAGAATAACTTGGCATTTTATTTGCACCTGATATAATCGGATTATTAGAAGTTTTTATTTTTTAATCAATTTAACACACACAGTTGCATGGCTATACGAGCTATAATTGCAGACCATCAAAAGATGTTTGCAGAAGGAATACAAGCCATACTGACAGATATAAAGCATAATCTACTAAAAGTAGTAGGTGTCGCATACGATGCAGAGGAGCTTAGGCGAATGTTAGACTTTCCTGTAGATTTATTAATCTTAGAATTGTCAATGTTTGAAAGCGAAGGTATAAAGTTTATCACTTGGCTTAAAAAGACAAAACCAGAAACAAGAGTAATAGTACTAAGTTCATACGGAGATCCACAGATAGTGCGTGAAGCATTTATAAATGGTATAGACGGATATGTAATCAAGTCAAATAATTCTTTAGACTTGCTTCAATGCATAGAAAAAGTGATGGAAGGTAGTACCTATTTAGGCGAGGGCCTGAGGTTAAGTCCAGAGCTAAAGATACAAAAGAAATCTGTCAATATAGAGCACACACATACAAAAGTCTATGAAGATAGATTTTTACTAAAGCAGTTACTAACGAAGCGTGAAAAAGAAATTTTATCGCTTATCGTCCAGTTCAAAAACAATAAAGTAATTGCCCAAGAGCTATTCATTAGTGATCAAACAGCAGCAGCTCATAGAAAGAGAATAATGAAAAAATTTGGTGTCAACAACACTGTAAACCTCATAAAATTCTCATTAGATCACGAATTGGTATAGTTTTTGGAATAAGGAATAAATAATCCATTTTTTTATATGGCAACCCCTTGCCTTTTTTAAAGTAACACAAAGCAGTAGAAATTCATTTAGATTCATCTGAGGTAAATTTGGAATCATTTTTTTAGTTTATAACTTAAAACAAATTATCTCATGAAATCGGAGAAATTTACATTTTCAGAGCTAAACCAGTTTGGTAGATTTATCAAGTTGAGTTTACTGTCAGCCATGCTGACGTTTTGGGTCTCTGGGGCTTATGCACAAACACAAAGTTGTCCACTCGCATGTAACAACTTAGTACAAGTTTCCATGGACGAAGATTGCATCGTCGAAATTACCCCTGATATGATGCTAGAAGGTCAGGGCTTGCCAGCTAATTGTACTTATGTGGTACAAGTGATAGGCATTAACGGAAAACCATTACCTGCACCGTCACCGTTGCTAGGTTTTGCACACATCACTTCTGCCAATATCGGCCAGACGCTGGATGTCAGAATCTTTTTGGGCGCTAACTCTTGTTGGGGTCGTATCAAGATAGAGGACAAACTTGCTCCTGTAATCGTTTGTCCAGCTGACTTAACGATTACTTGTTATGACAACAGAGCTTTTAGCTTACCTACAGCTACAGACAACTGTGGAGGCTTAGCAGTAGTAAAAGAGCTCTCAAACGTACTTACTGAGTCAGGTTGTGCATCTATCTTCAGAGCGACACGTGTGATAAGATACCAGGCTACTGATGCTAGTGGTAATGTGTCTAATATTTGTACACGTACTATTTATTATTCACAAGTTACATTGGCTAATGTCAGGTTCCCTAAGAACTACGATGGTGGTAACGGACAGAGACCAGCTCTTGAGTGTGATGGTACGTGGGAATGGGGGAGATTTGTGACTTCGCCTACTGGTACATCTACACCCATCAATAACTGGGATACTAATAATAATGGTTATCCAGACCCTAATGAGACAGGTTCTCCTTTTGTAGCTGATCCGGCTAATATCACGGGTTATGTACTAGGATATAAAGTCGGAACACCAATTGCATCAGGTGTGGGTCTGACAGGATGTACAGCAGGTAACCTAGTAGGCAATAACATTGCAACGGGTATTTATCAATCTAATTGTGATGGTAACTCAGGTATGGCCAACTTTAGAATAGATACATTCTACAGCGCATTTATAGGTAACAGTACACTTTGTAAATTAAATACAACTTTTACGGACACAAGGATTGATATCTGCCCTAAAAGTTTTAAAGTGTTAAGACAATGGACAGTTTTGGATTGGTGCTCAAGCCAAACTAGACAAATGTTCCAGATTATAAAATTAGAAGATACCAAAGCTCCAATAGTAACATGTCCTGCGGACTTAACATCTTCATTGTCATCTGATTTGGTAGCGGGTCTTGTCAGTGCCGATCCTTACACTTGTACAGGTATGTGGGCAGTTAGACCTCCAATTACGATCTCTGATTGCAACACTACAACTTGGATAGTAAAAGTCAAAAAAGCAGATAACTCAGGTAATGATCCAGGTCCAGACGTAGAGTTTGTAACTAAGGATGGCCAACTAGAAGTCATAGGAACATTTCCAAACTTTACTATAATAGGTTTGCCCCTTGGTAGAACATGGGTAAAGTATATCGTAACTGACGCATGTGGTAATGAGGGATTTTGTTTTACAGAGGTAGATGTGGTAGATACTACTCCACCAGTTGCTGTATGTGATGAGTTCACAGTAGTGACACTATCTAATAATGGTTGGGCGCATGTATTTGCTGAGACTTTTGATGATGGTAGTCATGATAACTGTACAGCGGTAACATTTGATGTCAGAAGAATGACTCCAGGATGTAACGCAAGTACTACTGTTTGGGGACCATTTGTACAGATCTGCTGCGAAGATGTAGGAAGAGAAGTGATGGTAGAACTTAGAGTAACTGATGCATTCGGCAATAGAAATACTTGTATGGTAACAGTGAATGCTCAAGACAAAGTAGCGCCAATCATTACATGTCCTGCTAATGTTACTATCAACTGTGGAGCAGATACTTCATCAGTAGTACTAGGAAGACCAGTATTTTCAGCAACACCACTTACTACACCATACTTTACAGATAACTGTACAGGTGCTAGATTGAGTTGGAGAAATTCAGGTGCTATAGACGACTGTGGACAAGGTATAATCACTCGTACATTTACGGTTGTTGACCGTGGTGGTAGAAGTGCTTCTTGCAGTCAAATAATCACGGTAAGAAATACCACTCCATACAATGGACCAAGTAGCTGGCCTACTTCACCATTCGAAGTCAATGGATGTATGAATATAGATACTGACCCTGCCAAAACAGGAAGACCAAACCTGGGCAATGGAACTTGTAGCCAAGTAGCGCACACTTATGAGGATCAAGTATTCCCGTTTGTTGATGGTGTTTGCTTCAAGATCTTAAGAAAATGGACAGTAATCGACTGGTGTAAGTTTGCACCAAACAGAAATACAGCAGGCAATCAGTATCCTGGCATACCTACAGAGGGAGTAAATATGTGGACATATACTCAGATCATCAAAGTATCTGAAAATGTAAAACCTGTAATCAATACATGCACAAAAGCACCTACTGATGCCTTCGGTGAAAACTGTAACGGATTCGTAGAGTTGACTAACACAGCGATTGATTGCACACCTGCTAACCAGTTAACATGGAAGTATGTTATCGATCCTAATAACGATGGTAAAACACCATTCATACAAGGAAATACAAATGATGCATCTGGAACATATCCAGTAGGATCTCACAGAATCACATGGACTGTAGAGGATATGTGTGGCAACCAATCTACTTGCGAATATGTGTTTGTGGTGAGAGATCGCAAGAAGCCTACGCCATATTGTAGAAGCGAAGTCACTACAGTCGTGATGCCATCAACTGGAACGGTAACTATAAAAGCTGAGGATTTCAACATCGGATCTTTTGACAACTGCCCTGGAACACTTACTTATTCATTCTCTACTAATAGAAATGAAACAACTAGAACTTACACTTGTAGTAATCTAGGAATCAACACTGTAACCATGTATGTCTGGGATGCAGCTGGCAACTTTGATTTCTGCACAGTATCTGTAAACATCCAAGCTAACGGATCTGCTTGCTCAGGTGCAAGATTAGCTGGATCAATAGGCACTGAAAACAACCAAATGGTTAAAGATGTGAGTGTTGTATTAGAAAACATGAACAGTACAGAAGTGAAATCACAAATGACAAACCAATCAGGTGGTTATGATTACGCAAACATACCAGAGTTAGTAAGTTATAAAATCACACCTGAGAAAAATGATGATGTACTCAATGGAGTATCCACATTGGACTTGGTAATGATTCAAAGACACTTATTAAATATAGCTAAGTTTAACTCACCATACAAATACATCGCTGCCGATATCAACAAAGACAGCAGAATAACTGCGGGTGACCTGACTGAGCTCAGAAAAGTAATCTTGGGTATCAATAGTAACTTTCCTGCTAATAAATCATGGAGATTCCTTGACAAAGCAGTGGCTATAAACGATATCACCCAGCCTTACAGCACTAATGAGTATATCTATATAGCGAAGTTTGACCAGTCTATGATGGCTAATGATTTCGTAGCTGTGAAAACAGGAGATATCGACGGATCAGCAACGGTAAATGCTCAGAGCGAAACAGCTCAGACTAGAACCAACAAAACCTTAGTATTGTCAACAGAAGACAAAACTTATGAGCCTGGTGAAACACTAAAAGTAGAAGTTACAGCAGAAAATGTCAATAATCTTAGTGGTGCACAATGGACACTTAACTTTGACCACAAAAACTTAGAGTTCGCAGGTGTTAGGTCTGGAGCAATCACACTAGATGCTTCTAACTACAACGCAGCAACTGCAAGTAATGGTAAGGTAGCGTTCAGTTGGAACCAGTCAGACGGATTGATATTAGACAAAACTAAAGTACTATTCACATTAGAGTTTAGAGCAATTGCGAACAATACAATTTCTAAAACATTATCAATATCATCTGATATCACAAAAGCCGAAGCTTACACAACCGACTTGAGTGAAATGAACATGAACCTTGAGTTTAGAAAAGTGAAAAGTACCGAGATATTTGAGTTAGGTCAAAACAATCCTAACCCATTCGAAGAGAGTACAGTTATTAACTTTAACTTACCTAAAGCAGCAGCAGCAACCATTACTATCTATGACCTTTCGGGAAAAGTTGTGAAAACAATCAAAACAGAAGGATTGAAAGGTGCTAACAGAGTTACTGTAAATGCAAGTGATCTTAAAACAAGTGGCATCCTATTCTACGAGTTAGAAAGTCTGGGATTAAAAGCTACTAAGAAGATGATCAATCTTAAGTAAGATAATTATTGATAAGTTATATACTTCCAAAGTAATTCGAAAAGTCCATGCATTAATTTGCATGGGCTTTTTTCGATTTTAGTTAGTTTTGACTATTTTTTTATAAGTCTTACCTACTGCAAAAGCGATCTCTATGATATACAAACCATTCGGTAAACTTGATATATCTATAGTTTCTTCTTTGATGTCTATTGGTCCTACCTCTAAGCCTTGCAGATTATAAAGCTTCAATCCTTTGATATCAATCATGCTTTGAATCCTAAAAGTGGATATGATAGGGTTTGGAATTATTTCTAACGGGTGCGATAGGGAAGGATATTGTGTACTAGAGCTAGTTTCTACTATTGCCTTTACTTCCCTCAAACTAGACGAACACTCTAGTAAATCATATCCTACCTCAAGATCATAAAAATAATAGTACAACAATGAACCTGAGCTAGTACCCAAAATTCGAAAATCGTCTTTTAGTTCATAAGGATATCTAGGTATTCTGAGTTGTGTGCGGACGAGTCGTGGTGATTTAAAACCAAAGTTTTCTAGATTAACAGCTTCGTCTGTTGTGATTCTATATTTGCCTGGTATGGTAAGCGTGGCTTCAATAATCAATCGTGCTATACCTCTGCCTAGCAAAAAAGTTTTTTCGTAAACTATCACTCCTTTATCTGTTAAGATGACTATTTTTCTTATCCCTGGCAAGTCTGTATTTACTTTTAGGTTTTGTATAAATACAGGATTTATAACTTCTATGATTAAGTCGCCATTGATATTATCACTGCTGTATAAGTAAGATGAAGGAAACTCTTTTTCACCTACAAACCCTATCCAAGGTGAGGAACTCGTGAAACCTTGTGCCTGGTAGGTGGTAGTCTCCTCTAGTGGCGGTGTAACAAACGTTGTTCCTACAAAAAGAAGTTTATCTGGTTCGTCAGCCAAAAACCATTTCGTATTTCTTGTCGTTGAGGTCAAAGTCGCTCTATTGCCTTGCTGAACTGTGTCCCCTTTGACGTCATAATCTAGCTCACCTAAAATAACTGATACTTTGCGCAAAAATTCCTTGTTACATTCATCTCTGATATACACAAAATAATTTCCCGCCTCATTTATAGTAATACTCTGAGTTGTTGCACCTGTACTCCATAAGTATGCGGCGGCATCTACAGCGCTAAGCACCAAACTTTCATTTTTGCACCATAGCACATCTTCACTTATATTTATTAATCTATCTTTTTCAGAAAAACATCCATAGACTATATTTACAGGTTTGCTTACATACTGACACCCAAGGCGATCTCTAAACGTTACGTGAAGTGTTGAAGGTTCAGTAATCCTTATATTTCGGTCGGTTTCACCATTGCTCCATAAATAATTATTAAAACCTGCAGGAGCTGTCACCTCTATATCTTGGTCATAAATATATACTAATTGATCATAGATCAATAGTTGTAAAGTTATACACTTTCCTTCTTGGGCAAAATAGGTGTTGTCTGCCATCAGGTCAGTAAATTTGTCTATCTGTCCCGAAGGCCAATATATCACTAAACTATCTATCAGCTCAGAGGTTCCTAGTCCAAAATGTTGTTGATGTGAAGAATAAGTACTGTAACTTTCGCCGCCTTGTACATAACGCATATACGTAGCACTAGGCGTATAAACTAAAAGCTTAGCACCAACACCAGAAGCGTTAGATATAGAGCCCTTGAGGCTGACTTTTAGATAATGATTGCCGTTAGGATTATTGAGGAGGAGCTCGTCTATATCTTGAGCACGCCCATTTTGTAGATTAAAATTGTGGCCATAAAAATCTATAAAACCATCGTCATTGAGATCGCCTACGGACATGGAGTTAAATCTATCTAAGCCCGAAAAGTTCCTGATACGTGTAAAGGTTTTGTTGCGATTATTATGAAGAAGAAGAGGTTCGTCTAGTCCTATAAGTATAATATCTAGCCAGCCATCATTATCAAAATCACGCATGATACCATTGAGAGCAAGCGATAAAAGGGATGTGCTTAACGGTATTTTTTGAAAACTTTTATTATCTATGTTCTCAAGGAGTTCGTGTGAAGCGTAGTGATTGACTACATAAGCATCTAAGTCACCGTCGTTATCTATATCTCCAAAAAGTGTAATCCAGCTTTGAGCGCCAGAGTTAAATCCAAAATCACTGCCTTTTTCAGTATAACTGCCATCAGGATTAGATAGAAAGAGTTTGTTTATCCTTCGTAGATCTGCTGGGCTGTTGACTCCAGCTCTACACTTAGATAATGCTAAATCAGGTTTCATATCTCCATTGAGATCCACCCATGCACTACCATAGTTGCCCGAACCATCGCTAGTATCGCCGATGCGTTCGTCTATGAAATTATTGAGAACTAGGTTACCTGATTGATCATTGAGGTATATCTTGTTGAAACTGTCATCGTCACATGCGAAGTAGTCCAGCCACCCATCATTGTTGATGTCCACAGTGTTGGTCGCTTGGGCATAATAATTAGCATTGAGGTTTTTTAGGGTTAGCTTACCGCCAATGACAGAGATGATTTGCAGGTTATCTTTGTTACCTTGGATTAATAGCTCATTAGTGCCATCATTATTAAGATCTCCAGCTGAGATAGAGTTTTTGCGGATGCCTGGCAATATTAAAGTATCAATTAATTCAAAGCCAAAATTTTGACCTTTACTTTTATACCATTTGATGATTAAACCCTGGTCCAAAACTACCAAGTCGTCCACAAGGTCACCATCCATATCTAGGATAGCTCCCGTGTAGGTACTACGTGTAGGAAAGTCGTTTTTATACTTTTGGGTTTGATTGCTAAAAGTTGGCTGACCAAAAAGTACAAGGCTTATTGTGGTTAGAACTAGTGTCGTAAATAAGTTTATGTTTTTGTGCATACGTAAGGCATTGAAATATAGCTGCAAATATATGTAAATAATTCAAAAGCAGAATTAAAAAACACAAAAAAAGTTTGGTAAACCTATTATTGCTTACCAAACTCAATTAAAATATTGTAAAACAGGCATTTTTTTAGAAAAAACCCTTGGCAATCATGTAAGGAATGATGAGCCAAAGAAGGCCCTTGATTAAGAAGAATAAAAAACCAATCCATCCCAGTTTTTTGAGGCTGGAAACTATGTCCTTGTCTGCTTTCATCTCCATTAGTCTGCGATTACTTCATAGGTTTTGAATGAAGAAGTCATGGGCATTTTGCGTCCTTCTTCTTTTGCTTTCTTGAGGTCATCGAATCCTCTTTTGTGTCCTTCTATAAACTCAGGTGAGCTTGTCCATGACTTGAACTGATCTTCTGAATCCCAGTGACTTACTATCAGGTAGTCTCCTTCTCCACTTTGTGGTCTTAGTACTTCCATAAACTTGAATCCTGGCATGGTGTCAATGGCTTTTGCTCTACTTCCGAAAAGTTCTTCAAATCTCGGTTTGTAGTCCTCCTCGCAGGAGATGTAATTGATGGCTACGAATGCTTTTTTGTCCATTATTTAATTTTAAAATTTAATATTTATTTTAGAGCCACAAAATTAAGAATCACTTTTAAATTTACCTAATTTTATTTAGACTAATTTTAAATAGATGATAATTAACCTCTTTTTTACATACTGCAGGAAGTCTTAAAGAACGTTTTTACATACAGATTAACACAAGTTTACATAATTTTGTGTAATTTTATGCTTCTAAATAGCTATTGGGGTTTAACCCCAAAAAAATAAAACTTATACTTCATTTAAAACAAAAATAAAATGCACCACTCAAGACATTATGATATTGTATTGCTAGGCGCTACGGGATTCACTGGTCAGATCATTGCAAAATACCTAGATGAAAAAGCAATATCAGAAGGCATCAAATGGGCGATAGCAGGTAGAGATGAGGCTAAGTTAGCGGTTCTAAAAGCAAATTTAACGATTTCAAATCCAGATATTTTGGTTTTTGATATTAAAAACTCTTCCTCTATTGAAAACGTCATAACGCAATCGGTCGTGGTTATGAATACTGTTGGGCCATTTAACTGGTATGGGAGAGATGTGGTAAAGTCGTGTGTCGAGCATCAGACGCATTATATAGATATCACAGGTGAACCGTCGTTTGTGGCAGAGATGTTTATCCACTATGATGTTAAAGCAAAAGCTAATCAAACTGCCATTGTCAATTGTTGCGGTTTTGATAGCATACCAGCCGATTTTGCAGCATGGATTACAGCTAAGAAACTTCCTATAAGTGAACCCAAAACCTTGCAAACATATATCAGGACCAATGCCAGTTTTTCAGGAGGTACATTGACTACAGCTGTACATGCACTCTACCTTGAGTCACAAAAAAAGTCAATCAAGCATAAAGTCAAAAGGCATCCTGATGCACCCAAAATGATTATAAAACTTCACAAATCTAGTGATATGGGTGCATGGGCGATTCCTATGCCTGTAGTCGATCCGCACATCGTCAAAAGAAGTGTAGCAAGTATGCCGCAGGACTACGGTGAGGCGGTGAGTTATGGACAATATTTTGTCAGGTCTAGTTTTGCCAAAGTACTCAAAACCATCTTGTCGATAGCTTCGATAGCTTTGTTGGTAAGGTTTAAATCGACGCGTGAGCGATTATTTAAAAAATTTCCATCAGGATCAGGACCTAGTCAAATGAAAAGAGATCAGAGCAAATTTGAAGTGGTATGTATAGGAAAAACAAAGACAGTAACTGCTAGAACTGTGTTTTCGGGTGGTGATCCTGGCTATACCGAAACTGCCAAAATGATGTCAGAGTCAGCATTTACTTTACTTGATAAGGTAAAAAACAAAAGTTTAACTTTCGGAGTACTTACACCTGTACAAGCATTTGGTCAGGGATTACTAGATAGGCTCAGAAATGAAGGCATACATATAGAGTAAGTTGAATTATATCAAAATCGAAAGAGGTAATTTAAATTTAATATACAACATATATATAAATTATGTGATATTTGTGCGATGATAAAAACTCTTTGATGTTGTAAAGTGGGTTTGTCGACTAATAAAAACGCATACTTTAAATTGTCTAACGAATTGTAATAGTGAATAAAGTTGTGCTCATCCCAAACCGAAGGTAACATTTTTGATATTCAAACGTATTAGAAGTAATGAGATATAATTTTTGAAACTAAATTTGAAACTAAATTTTAAAAGCATGAAAACAATCAACTGTAAGGATTATAATATCCACATCAATGACTGGGCTAGCTTTGGTAATTATATATCGGATATTAATCCTACGAGTGTTTTTGTGCTGGTAGATGAGAATACTGAGAGATACTGTCTATATAATGTGATGGAAAATCTCGCATCTCCATTTACAGTAATTAGAATTTCCTCTGGAGAACAAAACAAAAACTTGATTTCCAGTCAGTTCGTATGGACAGAGCTCATGCGAAATGGTGCTGATAGACATAGTCTGCTGATCAATCTCGGTGGTGGAGTCATAGGTGATCTAGGTGGATTTTGTGCAGCGACGTACATGAGAGGCATTAATTTTATTCAAGTACCTACGACGTTGCTGAGTCAAGTAGATGCTTGTATTGGCGGTAAACTAGGCATAGATCTGATGGGTTTTAAAAATATGGTGGGACTGATCAAGAACCCAGATGCAGTATTTGTTTTTACTGATTTTCTCAAGACTTTACCTGCTCAGCACATCAAAAGCGGTTTTGCAGAATTGCTCAAGCATGGCCTCATAGCTGACAAAGAAGCATGGCTGCAGTTGACGGCGACGAAATCTTTTGAGGCCATAGACTACGAAAATCTAGTATATGAATCATTAGAAATCAAGAAAAATGTCACCGAGCAAGATCCGAATGAAAAAGGAATACGAAAAATCTTGAACTTCGGTCATACGATAGGTCACGCTATAGAAACTTACTGGATGGATAGCCGCACTCCACTGCTGCATGGCGAGGCAATTGCGATAGGTATGATCAGCGAAGCATATATATCTTATCGCGTGGGAAATATATCCGAAAGTGAACTGTTTGGCATCCGTCAATCGATTTTGAAACTGTATGGACATCACCCAAAATTTGTAAAACCTACTCAAGAAATCATGAAAATCATGACTGGAGATAAGAAAAATTATGCTGGCGAAATCAGATTTTCGCTCCTCGAAGCGATTGGTAAAGCAACTTTTGACATCACAGTAAATGACAACATGATCGAGGATAGTTTTCTGTTTTATAAAGAGAAAATAAAGTATTAGGAGTTTTTATATGTAGGCTGTTAGTGATTCAGGATATTATTTTTGTGATAAACAAAAAGGCCTTAAATCTATTTGTGATTATATACAAACCAAAACAGAGATAACCATGAAGCGACAGATAGATCCTAAAGCAATACCTACCAAAGACTTACACCAATATATCATAGGCGCCGTAGCTCCTAGACCTATAGCTTTTGTATCAACGCTAGACGAAAATGGTGTTAAAAACTTAGCTCCTTACAGTTTTTTTAATGCGTTTTCATCCAATCCACCTATCGTCGTTTTTTCGTCTAATCGCAGAGTGAGCAACAATACCACCAAAGATACACTGCACAATGTTAGAGTTTCTAAAGAGTGCGTGGTCAATGTTGTGCCCTACAGTATCGTGCGGCAGATGTCTTTGGCATCGGTGGAGTTTCCATCAGAGGTAAGTGAGTTTGAGGCAGTAGGACTTACACCACAGGAATCTGTAAATGTAGCTGCTCCTGGCGTACTAGAGTCTCCCGTCAATATGGAGTGCATCGTCAAAGATGTCATAGAACTAGGCGAACACGGTGGAGCAGGTCATCTTATCATCTGTGAAGTAGTGCATATCTCTATATCCGAAGATGTACTCAATGACAATCGCCTAGATCCACACAAGCTGGATCTAATGGGCAGACTAGGACGCAACTACTATGTGAGGGCGAGTGGAGAAGCACTCATCGAGATCTACCAATCCGTCACCGAGATTCCGCTTGGATATGGTGGACTTCCAGATTTTATAAAACAAAGCAATGTCCTGACAGGCAATGATATAGCGACCCTAGCATCTCTCAAAAATCTACCTACGGCGGCAGCAATCACCGCTTTTGCAAAGGAATATGCCTCACGCGTTAATGACTTACGCTCGTTATCGATATTTGAGATTCATCATTTGGCTTCGACGATGATAAAAGATGGAAAAACTGATGAGGCCATGATGGTGCTGATGAGTATAGGGTAAGGGTAAAAATTGTATTGAGAGTATAGATTAGCGCATTGGTTTTTTAACTTTGCTAAAGTTGACTTAAGCAGTATGCTTTTTCCAAAATATATATAGGTACATATTTTTTATAGGTGATTATTAGCAAAATAGCTCGATAATCGCTACCTTTTTCACTGACTGAATAAAGGTAAATTCTTTTTTTATGATGTGTGATAACCATTGGAATTTGCCACAATCAACGATATTGCGACATAATTATTTTTAAAACAAGACATTTATTTTTTGTTTTTCTAAAAAAGTTGCAAATATAATTAATAGCACTATATTTGCTAATGTTTTGTTAACTCGATAGGATTGAGTTTATAAATTTCGCTATAATATTGGAGTGCAAGTAGGTTGCACTGTGGTATTTAACTTTAGGGTTATTTCGTTTTTTTCAGAGATAAATATAGTTGTCTTTATGTCTAAAATCAAGTATTTGCACATTGTGTTTTCAGAAAAAATTCAGGCTTATGACATTCCTAAGTTCAGAGCTGCCGTTATAGAAAAATCAAAAAGAGAATCGAATCTTTTTCATAATCACTTAGA
>Ga0105045_10000052_pt1 | contig 56800 bp, 44 predicted proteins | sample MAT02_FD_78089 | JGI IMG/M metagenome (GOLD analysis project Ga0105045, IMG submission 78089) | Freshwater microbial communities from Lake Fryxell liftoff mats and glacier meltwater in Antarctica - MAT-02 (megahit assembly) | ecosystem: Environmental > Aquatic > Freshwater > Ice > Liftoff...
AAAAATATGGTTTAACTGACAAATCATTTGAAAGGTATGAAGAATTGCAGTTTCCACGTTCTGAAAACATTGTAAACGAAAGTCGAAAATTCGGCAAAATGGGTCAACTAACCAACCCCATCTTAATTGGATTAAGAAACTTTGCAATGTGGGCAATACCTTCGAGCGTGGCAATCAAAATGATAGACAAATATTTTTCATACAGAGTTACAAACCTTGAAATATAAAAGCCGAACTACTAATCGAATACACGGTCATACCAACCGAAGCTGATGGGGTAAACTTTGATTACACGTACATGATCCCTAGTCGCAATTGATGTTGCGATACTCTGATTCCCATCAGACGTTTAGTCTGCTGAATAACTTTTGCAAAAGCTACCACTCGGTTGTAGTCCACAAACTGATGGGTTAAGTTTTATATACACGTCCAAGAGTGATTGATAGCCACGTTTCTTTGATCGCTCAAGCGTGATAGTTGTTCCTAATATGGGGCTTTTGGCGACAGCCCAACCACCTTTATAACCTTCACACCCATTCCGGTTCATTCGCTTCGATCCTACGCATGGTCATCGATATTGCAGGGTCGCTCATTCATCTCGTTAAGACAATTATCTCTCAGCCAATGCCCGCCGGATCTACTCATCAGATATCAGAACTTCGGGTATTACTATGACCATCCATCCCCTTTTGCGGTTCCTTCCCTTGAAGCACTGCTGCACTTCACCTAATGAGATCGGTCAGTCATCTTGTCAATCTGACAAGCCTCTTATATTTACAATTTTGACTTCTTACTAGCTGTGCAAGGCTTTGCACAGTTCCTTCTCTAAATTGCGATTTCGTATCACGATTTTGCTTCGCAGGGTTCAGTATTAGTCCTGCTTACTTCAGTGCATGGATCACACCATACCACTTTGCAGCTTCCTAATACTTCAGGAAGTTAAACCAGCGGATGAGAGGCTTTCACTCTCTATACAAACTTGTTTTTTATAATAGTTTTTACAACTAACTTTATAGTCTTCCATTTGCCATTCAAGGCACACACAGTACTTTCAAAAAAAATGAGTTTCAGTGGCAAATGTTATATTGTGCCAAAAAAAGTACTGAACAATTTGAGTTGCTTTACATACACAAAAATAAAAATGTGGTGGAAAGATAATGGATTGAACTTCCATCCAAAGAAAAGTAGATCAAAAATTTAATCGTATCATGATGATGCCAACTCACTAATAAAAAAACCCTTGATTATTACAGAAGTGTAATCAACCATCGTGTTCTATCTAACCTATCAGCATGAAGCCATATAATCCGTAAAGCATAGCAAGGTATGAGTAGCTATCACAACTTCATCTCAGGTACATCACTATCTATAATGAGTTTGCCTTCAGTTGCAGTAATAATCTCTTCAACTGAGACCCCAGGAGCTCGCTCTAGTAGCTTGAATCCGTCTGGTGTAACTTCGATTACTGCAAGCTCAGTGACGATTTTTTTGACACATCCAACACCCGTTAATGGAAGTGAACAGGTTTTTAACAGCTTTGATTCTCCATGTTTATTGACGTGCATCATGGCTACGATAATATTTTCGGCAGACGCTACGAGGTCCATTGCGCCTCCCATCCCTTTGACCATTTTACCAGGTATTTTCCAGTTGGCTATGTCTCCTTCTTGAGATACTTCCATAGCGCCAAGGATCGTAAGGTCCACGTGCTTGCCGCGAATCATAGAAAAACTCATCGAAGAGTCAAAATAACTAGCGCCAGGAAGTGCAGTGATTGTTTGCTTGCCCGCATTGATCAGGTCAGCATCTTCATCTCCTTCAAATGGAAAAGGGCCCATTCCAAGTATTCCGTTTTCGCTTTGGAACTCAACATTTACGCCTTCAGGTACATAGTTAGCCACGAGCGTAGGTATCCCTATACCAAGATTGACATAGTAACCATCTTTTAGTTCTTGCGCAATTCTTTTTGCGATTCCTATTTTATCTAAAGCCATTATAATAATATATTTTTGATACTTTTTCGATTTGAAAAATTGGATTTTAAAATCTTATTCAGAAAAAAAAAGCAATGATTGTTAATGAATACATAAAATCTGATCGATCTACTATTGATTATCTAGTTCTGACGGTACGTTGTTCGATGCGCTTTTCATAATGATCACCTTGAAAAATACGCTGGACGAAGATACCTGGGATATGAACTTGATTTGGGTCTAGCGCTCCCGCCGGCAATAGCTCCTCCACCTCTGCTACGGTAATCGTCGCTGCGCCACACATACTTGGGTTAAAATTGCGTGCCGTTCCCTTAAAAATCAGGTTGCCTGCTTCGTCTCCTTTCCAAGCTTTGACAATAGCAAAATCAGCCTTAAACGCTTCTTCCATGACATACATTTTGCCATTAAACGCTCTAGTTTCCTTGCCGATAGCTACCTCAGTGCCATACCCTGCTGGTGTAAAAAATGCTGGAAATCCTGACTGTGCAGCTCTACATCGTTCGGCAAGTGTGCCTTGAGGTACGAGTTCCACTTCTAGCTCTCCACTCAACATTTGCCGCTCAAAAACATCATTCTCACCCACATACGATGAGATCATCTTTTTGATCTGGTGGTTGATTAGCAATAGTCCTAGACCAAAATCATCAACGCCAGCATTATTTGATATACAAGTGATGTCTTTAATCCCTAGTTTAACAAGTTGTGATATGCTGTTTTCGGGTATTCCGCAAAGGCCAAAACCACCTAACATCAAGGTCATGCCGTCCTCTAAGCCTTGTAAAGCCTCGGTTACATTCGCTACTTTTTTATTGATCATTGGTATCCAATATTTTTAATCTTTATGGTAAAAGGTGAACTAAAAGTTTTAAAATATGCCGTCTTATTACTGCTATTTGCCCGTAAAAATAGGTTTGCGCTTAGCTAGAAATGCAGACGTACCTTCACGATAGTCAGCCGATTGGCCTGCCCTGGTTTGTAGTTGGTCTTCTACTATCAATTGCGCTTCAAGATCATTGCCGAAACTCTGATTGAGTGCTGCCTTTGTCAATGCGAGACCATGAGTGGGCATATTACTCAGCATAGTAGCGATATTAAGCACTTCACTGTCAAAACTGTCATCTGCAAAAACCTTGTAAATCATACCCATACCCAAAGCTTCATCGGCTGTAACTTTGTCGCCTAGCATCATCAGTGCTGATGCACGCTGAAATCCTATCAGTCTAGGAAGTATAAAAGTACCGCCACTATCAGGAATCAAACCTATCTTGCTGAATGCCTGAATAAACGAAGCCGAGGATTTGGCCACCACAATATCACATGCCAAAGCAATATTAGCCCCGGCGCCAGCGGCTACTCCATTGACAGCAGCTACTATAGGTTTTGGGATCGACCTGATCAATCTGATGATGGGATTGTAATGTTCAGAGATGATTTTGGTGAGGCTCGGGCCTTCAGGATCAGTAGCTTCTATGAGATCTTGTCCCGCACAAAACGCTTTGCCACTGCCTGTGATGACGATACAACGCACCTCATCATTATCACCTAAGACAGTCAAAATCTCTTGCATTTCTAGTGCCATATCTCTTACAAAACTATTAAACTTATCCGGTCGTTTGAGTGTCAAAGTCGCTACTTTGTCTTGGATACTTTGATCGATCAATTGCATAGATGTTACTTTTGTTTTGATTAGGTTGATAAAACGATGCGTTATCAATAGTATCAACAAACCTACTATGCTATATGGTTTAAAAATAAGTAAAAAATATAAAATAAAGTTTTCACATTTTCGATTTGCCGACTTTTGATTATGATAAAATAGTAACTTATATGCTTTCGCTAAATGGAGCTATATTTTGCTTAAATATTACCAACATTACATCCAAAATAAATTTGAATAAATAATAAGGCTATCCAATAATTCTATATTAAAAGCACAACCATATCCAATATGCAAAATAGTTTTTCTCATATTTAATATCTCCATTTGAAACCCTATTGAATCTTTGGTCAATCCGATCTTTTTGCTAGTCTTATCTTGTCAGTAAATATTAACTAACCAAAACAAAATAATATTAATATTTTTAATAATATTTAATTTATTAAAAATCAATTAATTAAAAATATACAAAATCGGTACGCCCTACTCTTCTCCATTATACAACTACCTCACACTTCTATGATGATAGACTCGCCTTTGCTAAAGTCTCTGCAAGTCCATTGCCAAAATTCATTAAGCTGGATTTTGTCAAAAACTGTCACTATAGGATAGGAGACGCAGGTGCCAGTCATGAGCTCGAGTTCTTGATTTAAGTGTTGATAAGTAAAATCGATTCGATTATCTAGTACTTTGCCTATTAGAAACCCTTTAAGTATCTGTCCCCCATAATATTCCGCCCAAATCATACTACCTTCTTGATGATAATGAAAAACTGTCTGGTCAGATACTTCGCCATTGTTAGCATTTTTGGCTGATCTGAAAGTTTTATTATTAAGGTCTATGTTTGTCATCGGTCATTAATTTATAAAATAATCATTATAAAATACCATTTTTTTTTCTGTAAACGTCAATACTAGTTAAAGTTATTAACCCTAAAATCCGCAAGTAAAATAAAAAATAGAGTGAGAAAGTCAATAAAATAAATACTCTAAAGATTTCTCACTCGCAATAATTTTCACTAAATTCAGTGAAAATCATAGCGGTATGCCGAAATTAATGTTTTCTAGGATTAATATACAAGTTTTTGATAGTTTAAATTTCGTTTATGAGCATTTTGACAATGAAGGTGTAGGATCGGTGATCGAAAAATGTCTTGGTCAACGTAGTATTTCAGCTAAGTTTAATTATGCTGAGGTGATAAAAAATATGTGGATGATATATTTTTGTGGTGATGATTGTGCCGAGGATATTCAGACACACCTAAGACCATCGCTGTGCGAAACTTAAAACCTCAATTTATGTTCGGCAGATACTATCCTGAGGTTGCAAAAGGAACTTAGCACCGAAAAAGTTATCAAAATATCCAAAGATGGTGTAGCCAATGAGTTCAATACTAATGCTAAACTTAATGAGTTGAATATCTATTTATTAACGCATACCAAAGCGTTAAATGCTGACATAGAATATGACCTTGATTTTGATACTCAGTTTATCCCGTGTGAGAAAACTGATTCCAAAAAGGCATATAAAATGGAAAAAGAGCGAACCACTAGTCCGCCCTTTTAACTGAAGCTAAACCTAATTCCGATAGCATATACGATATAGACCAATTGGTATAACTTCTCGGCACAAACTATACCAGTAGTTTAACCTTGGCTACTGATAGACGCTAAAACCGATAAATCGATATCAAAATCCAAAATTAAACACTCATTATTTTGCTCTGGCAAACAAAATCCGTAGTAGGAATTGTTGTTTCAGCTATCTCAGTAAATCCGCCCTCCACTTCAGTAAAGTTCCTGTAACCTCTCGCTTGCAGGATACTCGCTGCCATCATACTTCTGTATCCACCTGCACAGTGCATATAGAAGTGTTCGCTAGGATTGACGTCTTTGATCCAGTCATTGATGTAGGCCAATGGTTTGTTGTAGGCCTCATCTACATGCTCGGCAGCATATTCTGATTCTTTGCGAATATCTACGATTTTGCTCTCACCCATTTTAGCTTCTTTTGCAAATTGCTCCGCAGTAATACGATTGACTGAGTCTGTTTCTTTGTCTGCATCGATCCAAGCTTGGATACCACCTTTGAGGTGTCCGATTTGGTTATCAAAACCAACTCTTGCCAATCTAGTGACCGTCTCTTCTTCCTCACCTACTTCAGTGATCAGCAAGATAGGTTGTTTGACATCTGCTATCAGTGTGCCTACCCAAGGTGCGAAGTCGCCATGTAATCCTATGTTGGTACTTTGAGGCACAAAAGTTTTGTAAAAATCTGCATTATTTCTAGTGTCTAGGATCAGTGCTCCTGTCTCCTCTGCTGCTACTTCAAATTCTGCTGGTGATAATGCTTGCATTCCGTTGTTTAGCACGGATTCGAAGCTTGCATAACCTTTTTTATTCATAGCTACATTCATACCGAAGTAGCTCGGAGGAGGTGTCAAACCATCCAAAACTGCTGCAATAAACGCTTCTTTGCTCGGTTGATTAAGGGCATAATTCATTTTTTTTTGGTTACCCAAAGTATCTACTGTCTCCTTCATCATATTCTTGCCACATGCACTTCCTGCGCCGTGTGCAGGATATACGATGAGATCATCTGCTAGCGGCATGATCTTATTCATCAAGCTATCATATAGTAAGCCCGCTAGTCCTTCTTGTGTCATATTGGCAGCTTTCTGTGCCAGATCAGGCCTACCTACATCACCCAAAAACAAGGTATCTCCACTAAAAATTGCATGGTCTTTGCCATTCTCATCTCTTAGTAGAAAAGTGGTACTCTCCATCGTATGACCTGGTGTATGTAATGCTATGATAGTCACATCACCGATCTTAAACTCTTGCCCGTCAGTTGCTGCAACACAGTCAAACTCGCATATAGCAGTCGGTCCATAAACGATAGGTGCTGATGTAGCTTTACTTAGATCAACGTGTCCACTGACGAAATCTGCATGAAAATGCGTCTCAAAAATGTATTTCAACTTAACGCCGTCTTTAGTCAATCTATTTAAATAAGGTTGTATCTCTCTCAATGGATCTATGATCGCAGCCTCGCCATTAGAGGTGATGTAGTATGTGCCTTGCGCAAGACAGCCTGTATAAATTTGTTCAATTTTCATGGTAAAATATTTTTGATTTTAGAATGATGATTATTTTTAAGATTTCAATTTATTTAAAATTATTTTGGCTTTTGACGTAAGTCAAAAAAAAATGCTTCAATGTGGCAATCGCTCCCTAAAGTAGCCATAAACCCACGTGCCTGCTACAGCACTCAAAAGCGTGATCGTAATGATCAAAAACCCACTGCCGATCTGTGCAAAAAGCGGCCCAGGACAAGCACCAGTAATCGCCCAGCCTATACCGAATATGACTCCGCCATATATCTGACCTTTGTTAAAAGTCTTGTCTTCAAACTTGATTTTCTCTCCGCTGAGGGTTTTGATATCATACTGCTTAATCAGCCAGATAGAAAACATACCGACTAGTACTGCTGTACCGATGACTCCGTACATAAAGAATGATTGCATTCTGAACATCTCTTGGATTCTGAACCAACTGATGATCTCTGCTTTTACAAAAACGACTCCAAAAAGAGTTCCCACGATTAGGTACTTAATATTGGATAAAAAATTTAACTCGTCTTGCGCACTCTCATTAGTACACATCGCATCTTGATGGCGTATATCTACGCTACTTTTACTCTCCATATTGTTTTATATTTATTTAATAATACTGCATTATGATTTACTTATTAATTTATAACTTGAAAGATCAATGGTAGCAATACCAATGTAGAGAAGAATCCACCGACCATAAAACTCACTGTCGCTACCAACGACGGTAGCTGAAGATTAGATAGTCCCATGATGGCGTGTCCGCTAGTACATCCACCTGCATATCTAGTGCCAAAGCCCACGAGAAAACCGCCGAGTACAAAAAACACAAATCCAGTCGCAGTAAATAAATTGTCTATGTGAAAAATCTCTGCGGGCATCATTTGACTATAGTCCGTGATTCCATATTGCGCTAAGCTAACTTTTGTGCTAGCAGCTACTTCTATCCCACTGCTGTCAGTAAGAAAATTGGCCGCTATAAATCCGCCTATAAAGATGCCGACAACAAAAAAAAGATTCCAAATCTCTTTCTTCCATTCGTAGTTAAAAAAAGGAATTTTAGCAGGCAAGCACATCGCACATATATGTCTAAGTGACGACGATATACCAAATTTTTTGTTTCCTATTATTAACAAAGTGGGCACTGTCAATCCTATCAGGATACCTGCAAACGACCAATGCCAAGGTTGCTTTATGAGTTCTAACATTATTATTATTATTATTATTATTGAATTTTATTAATTACTACTTTGAAATTTTCCAGTGGCGCAGCTGACATAAGACTTTGCCCTATGGAGAATGTTGTTTTGACCTTGCTCAGGATATCCGAGCCTAGATAGTTCATGAACCAATGCTCCCCTCTCAAGTCTATCGTCACCATTTACTGTAACCTTTTGCTTATGTATATCCACTGCCACTATATCTACGCAATCCATGAGCTTCAGTGCATTGAGGATACTAATGCTACATCCACTACATTTGATATTTTCTATTAAAATCTCTTGTACTTTCATGATTCTTTTTTATCTGTTCTGATACCAAAAAATGTATAAAGAGGACAAAACCCGACAGTACTTGTGATCAAAAACATCACTGCTACTATCAATAATCCTGTAGCTATACCGGCAGACACAAAGCCACCAAAATACAATATTGCAAAAATTACTGCCACGACAGCGCGCAATACACGATCTGACATTCCCATATTTCTATTCATGATTCATTGATTTTATAAAAGGTTATACGAATTGATTAACATTGTCCCAAGTCCCACCATTGGTCACATCAGTGAAACCAGCTTGATTTAAGATAGATTTTGCTTGACCACTGCGATTGCCACTGCGACAGAATACCACAATATGCTTTTTGCCTTTGAGCTTAGAAGCTTGTCCGCCTATCTTATCGAGCGGAATATTGACTGCACCTTTGACACTGCCTGATGCAAACTCACCGGGCGTGCGTACGTCTATCAGGTAAGCGCCATCTGCGATGATCTGCTGCAAAGCTTCGTTATTGTCGTCGCTTGACGCAAAAAGTTTTTTAAGAAATCCTAGCATAATATTAATGATTAAATTTGGTTAAAAATATTGATTAAAAAATTTATATCTAATAACTTTCCATGTAGCTTAGTCCACTCAGAATGTCAGTTAGTCTAGTTGAGTATTGTCTCTTTGATGATGATATATACCCCCATCATCAATACAAACCATCCGAAAGCAGGCTTGAGCTTTGCACCGTCTACACGCTTAGATAAGTAACCTCCGAGGATGATACCAAGAATCGCAAAACCAGTAACTATGCTAATCAGATTCCAATCGATATAGGTTGCTTCTCCTTCACCAAAGAAGCCTATCAGTGACTTGGCAGCGATGATGACGAGTGAGGTACCTACTGCTTCTTTCATCGGAAGCTTAGACAGCACGACCAAAGCTGGTATAATCAAAAATCCACCTCCCGCACCTACCAATCCTGTAAGCACACCTACTACCACACCTTCGATCAATATCAATGGATAGTTAAACTTCTGCTCCTCTACGATCTCAGTTGGTTTCTTTTTATCTTTTTTGATCATGCTGTATGAAGCCAAAATCATTAATATTGCAAAAAGCAGCATCAGCAATATTCGCTTTGTCACCATGAAAGCACCTATCCTAATAACTTCATCTGGGATTATAGGAACGATATAAGCTCGCGTTAAAAACACTGCAATAATGGCTGGAATACCAAAAATAACCGCAGTTTTGACATTAACCAATCCTTTTTTAAAATAAGTAACCGTGCCCACGATACTTGTCAGCCCTACTATAAACAATGAGTACGCTGTCGCCGCCACGGCATCTACCCCCAGTAGGTAAACCAAAACAGGAACTGTAAGTATGCTCCCTCCGCCCCCTATCAAACCTAGCGACACACCTATCAATATCGATGCTAAATATGCTACAATCTCCATTACTATTTTTTAAATTTTGTTACTTTTTATAATTAACTTTTTGTAAATATATAGATAGCTATTATACTATCTGAATTATCAAAAAACGGTCACTCTTTACAACAGCTTTCAAGGCACAACACTATGTTTTTCATGTGTGGAAAAGTCAGTGATACAAACTTATTGCGGCCTACACGCCTAGAAGTCAATACGCCCTTATCCTCCATCACCGTGATGTGCTGAGATGCAATCGCCTGCTCTATGTGCAATGCTTCTTGAATCTCAAGGTTGGTCATCTCAGTATGCTCGGTCAATAAATCAACTATACCAAGTCTCACAGGATGAGCTATGACTTTAAGCATTGCCAATGCTGCCAACAACTTTTTTTCCTCTACTCTCTCTTGTAATAACATAATAATTTATTTAATGATGCAAAGATAGCAATCTTTCTATGTATTTACCTCATATATGGACATAAATTTAGCTATTTTTACTATTTTTTAACAAAAATGGAATTATTCTTAAGTTTGGAAAGGATATTTTAACTAAAGAAGTGTTACGCCCAAAGCAAAAATAAAAGTACTAATAAATAACATAAAAACTGTGTGGTCAATAGCTATAACCATAAATTTTAATAGCAAACAATTTTTAGTTAATAAGAAGTTCTATTGAAAATCTGGTGCCTAAAAGTAAAATGTAGTCTAAAATTAGGTAGTACGGGATTGAACTTATTTATCTATGAACAGAATAAATAAAATAATATTAAATAAACAACATTAAATGCTATTGCTATTATTGCTAAATCCTGAAGGGGTTTTATGGTTATAAAACTAGGCTGCAAATGCTGTGCGACCCCACAGGGATCGAATGCTGTTGCGGGTGTGATGATACTATAAATATATGACCCATTTTAGGACTATTTAATAAGTTTAGCGTAAAATAGAAAAAGTATTGATCAAAAATTTAAAAAGTCAAATTATAATAAAATACTACAATGGAATCATTGACACTAAAAATAATCCATATTATGGATACTCCTTTAATTGCTGCAATAATCATCAATTGGAATGATTATAGCCCTAAACTAGTTTTGCTATCGTATTCAGAGTTAAAAAAAAGGAATTATTCCATATCTGAGTGATTCAATAAAACATTATACGTTGTATCAAGTTCTATAATAGGAGACAATCTAGTCTGTCTATTTCCGATTATACAACAATTTCAAAACCGTCATAAAAAATGAAAATTTTACTAACAGGTTCAACAGGTTATATTGGTAAACGATTGCTCCCTGTCCTTATAGAGCTAGGACACGAGGTAATTTGTTGTGTAAGAGACATCAATAGGTTTAACCCTCCTGAATCGTTGAGAGAAAATATTACGGTGCTAAAATTAGACTTTTTGGATGCGAAGTCTTTAGAAAATATTCCGAAAGATATAGACGGTGCATTTTATTTAATACACTCTATGTCCTCATCTGGCGACTATGAATCTATGGAAGAAACTTCCGCTATAAACTTTAGAGATGCGCTTAGCAATACCAGTGTAAAACACGTAATTTACCTAAGTGGAATAGTTAACGAGAAGGTACTTTCAAAGCATCTGGCATCTAGAAAAAATGTAGAAATTGAGCTCAGCAAAGGGAATTACAATTTTACGGCATTGAGGGCGGGCATCATCATAGGTTCTGGGAGTGCTTCTTTTGAGATCATCAGAGACCTAGTCGAAAAACTACCTATCATGATTGCCCCAAAATGGCTTCAGACAAAGTGCCAGCCTATTGGAATCTCAGATGTAATTGCATTTCTTTCCAAGACATTATTTAACCCCGAGACCTATAATCAAAACTTTGACATAGGTGGTCCTGATGTTCTGACATATAAAAATATGCTTTTAGACTTTGGAAAAGTGCGTAATCTAAACCGAAAAATCTATGTTGTTCCCGTCATGACACCCAAGCTATCTTCGTACTGGTTGTATTTTGTCACTTCTACCTCTTACAACCTTGCTGCTTCATTAGTCCACAGTATGAAAATAGAAGTAGTCTGTAGGGACACTCGCCTGAATGAGATTATAGATATTGAGCCTTTGAGTTATAAAGAGTCTTTAAAAAGAGCTTTTACAAAAATAGAGAATAACGAAATTCTTTCCAGTTGGAAAGATTCTTATTCTAGTAGTGGTTTGAACTTTAATATCTCAGACTTTATACAAATCCCTTCTTTTGGGTGTTTTAAAGATAGTAGAACCTATCCCATTAAAAATCGTGAGGTAACTATAGATAAAATCTGGAGCATTGGTGGCCAAACAGGATGGTATGCAGGTAATTGGCTATGGAAACTGAGAGGTTTTATAGATAAACTATTTGGCGGCGTTGGATTGAGAAGAGGTCGAACTAATCCAACTGCTATAAATGTAGGAGATACTATTGATTTTTGGCGTGTATTGTATGCTGACAAAGTAGAAGGTAGATTACTTCTGTTTGCTGAAATGCGACTTCCTGGTGAAGCATGGTTAGAGTTTCAGATCATAGACAGTGAGCTTACACAAACAGCTACATTCAGACCTTTGGGCTTAGCGGGTAGATTGTACTGGTATGCAGTATTTCCATTTCATGGCTTCATATTTGAAGGCATGATTAAGAAAATTGCAAACGGGTAGATGGTTATACCAATAGTATATACAATATAGTCCAGTTGGTGTTAAACAAACTAAAAAATCGATAAATTTAACTCAATCTCACCCAAATAAATAACCCATTACAACAAATATTGTAATGGGTTATTTTTGTCTATAAAATTCTTAAAAACTTATCTTACAAGCGTCACATCTCCTTTTCTAACTTCTGTCTCTCCATTGCTAAACTTCAGTTCTATGACATAAGCATATACTCCAGGTACTGCATCTTTTCCTTTGAATCTACCATCCCAGAAAGATTGAGGGTCGGTAGGTTTGAGGTTTTCGCCACTGAACATTAGATTACCCCATCGGTCATATACTCGGTAAGTAGTCACTGACTCTACATCTAGACAGTTGATACTGAAGTAATTATTATTTCCTTGACCATTCGGTGCAAAAATATTAGGTACACATTCTGGTGTTACTTTCTTGATTAATACCTTGATGATGTCACTCGCTATACAACCGCTCTTATTGACAACAGTCACCGCATAATTAGTATCATCTTCGGGTTTAGCTAATAGCGATGTTTGATTCTGTGCCGCAGTATTGACTACACCATTAATTTTCCACTCTATGCTTATAACTCTATTGATGCCAGGTACATTGACTAGAGATAGCAATGAGTCTTCTCCTATCTTCAGGAAGAAATCATTACCTAGATTGATGCTAAACAATGGTGGTTCCAGAATATTTACGACCGGTGTTTGGTCATTAACACATCCGTTTGCATCTTTTACCAGAACTTTATATGATCCGGTTTTAAGATTGTTTGCTACTAACGCATTGCCGTAAGTCGTACCTCCATTAAAGGATATTTGGTATGGTGACGCACCGCCAGTCAAATTGCTCAAAGTGATGGTGCCTACTTGACCAAAACAAGCAATCGTATCTACTTTGATATTAAATACAGGCAAGTCGTCAGCCTTTACCACAGTCACTGCATCGCTAGATGAACATTTCGTGACTGTGTCTCTTACGGTTAAAATGAAATCGCCACCATTATTTACCGATAGAGTATTTCTATTTCCCACTACTATATTATTGCTTCTCCACTCATAGACTAGGTTATTACCTACAGAAGTATTAGTACCACCCAATGTTGCTGTTTGGATAGTACAGTCTAGATTCTTGTCTGCACCCGCATCTGCCACAGGTATTGCATTTATTTTAATTACTACATCTTCATCGTCATTAGGACAAGGTGCTTGACCAGCAAAACTGTACTTAAATGTATAGCTTCCCACAGGTCTTCCACCTAGATTAAAGGTACCATTAGCGGCATTAAAACCTGTAACTCCACCTATAACCACTGTCCAAGTACCTCCAGTTTCTTCTCCATCTAATCTATCAAATAAGCTTACCACATCTGTTGCCCCAGCACAGAACTCTGCGCCTCTTGCGTTACCAGCTGACTTAGGTCTAAAGACAGATACTGTAGCGGTTTTTGTTACCGGACATCCAGGTGCAGCAGTGGTTAATCTATAAGTCAAAGTATAAATACCTGCTGGGACACTACGTAAGTCCAACACACCATTAGTGATTATTAGCAGTGGATTGACTGCCGTCCAAGTTCCTGATTTAAGGTCGCTGAAAGCTTTTAAGTCCAACGTATTAGCTGATGTACATACACTTGGTATAGTTCCCAACACGATTTGCTCACAGCTACAATCTATAACTGAGATAGTCGTAGGGATATTTGTGTTTTGACATGGAGAGACTGATGTCATTTGAAATTGATATACCTTATCACCTATAGTTCGACCGGTGAAGTTTACTCTAGTGATATCGGCGATGTCCTTCCCTGTCTCATCTACCCACTTGCCAGTACCATTAATGGACTCTATAAGTGTCCTCAAGTCCAATATGGTTGTACCTTGTGGACTAGCAGTGTTACATACTACGGTATCTCTAGTTACAGCTGTGTTTTGCAGCTCTATGCGAACTGTTATCGTGGTATCCTTTCTACATGCGCCCGCAGGTGCAGGTACTAGTGCGTACTTCAGTTTATATACTCCAGCTTCTAAACCTTTTGCGTCAAGCAACTTACCTGGCGTAGGAACTGCATTATTTGTAGGTGAAGTGACCGTCCAGACTCCAGGGGCATTTCCTGCAATTTCTAAAGTTCCAAGATCTAATACTCCACTCAAGTTACAAAGTGGAGAAGGAATACCTAAATTTATAATAGGACAATCACAAGATCTCACTGTGACCTCTACATCTGCTGATACAGGCGTACATGGAGCAGTTGCAGTAACTGAATACCTAAATCTATATACTGAACCAATGGTCTGCCCAGTGAAATCAACCGCACCCGCAACTATAGGCAACGTAGGTGTACCACTCGTTTGTGTCCATGTGCCTTGAGTAGTAAAGCCTGATTTAAGCATACTATTCAGAATTATTGAAGTACTACCATTACCAGTGCTAACATTGCAGGCTGTACCTGGCAGATTTGCTTCAGCCCTTGGTTGTCTTGTGATCTGAATCGGTTCTGTAAACGTGGCAGTACATCCGGCTACTGGATCTTTGAGTGTAAAGGTAATCGTATAGGGCCCAGATGCCACTCCAAATGGATTAAAAATATTCGTACCCGTGACGGCACCTGGAGCAGAAGACGTCCACGAACCCAACATACCAGCAGGTGTAGTTGTCAATACTTGTACAGAGTTAAGATCCAGTGGTGTATTTGATCCATTACAAAGATTAAATCCTGTGATCCTCACCTGTGTACATTTACAATCTACCACTGTAAACACTACGGTTGTTTTTATATCTACACATGGTGATTGTGCAGTAGTAGTAGTGTATTCGAGTGTGATTTTATCGTCTTTGGCCAAGCCAAGACCATTGAGCGTACTTGGCGCAGTGAAGCTACCTGCTGGACCTGACACAAGTGTCCACCTACCAGCAGAAGTAATGGCTGTTTTTAATGTATTGAGATCAAAAGTCGTTGTGCCTGTAGTACTATCATTACATACAATGCCAGTCGTTGCAGTTAATGAGGCATTGGGTGCGCCAAAAACAATTATTTCTATTGTTGGTTTACAAGTTGGTGTGATTTCCCATTGCAAGGTATATGTACCAGGTGCTAACCCAATCGGATTAAACTGATTATTGGTGATCGTTACTCCTGCTGGTGATATGATACTGAATGTACCACCAAGCGTTGGATTCCCCTTTCGAGTATTGAGATCTACCCTAGTAGATCCTGCATTACACAATGGACCTATAGGTAATATCTGAGGACAAATACAAGGATTGACTTGTATGCTCAGCGTATCTACTTTATCTGTACATGGTGACATTGCGTTGTCTGTAGTGAACTCAAACCTATAAGTTCCTACTGGAACACCAAAGAATGAAACGGAATTCAAATTACTGATATCAACTGCCGAAGAAGTTATTTCTCTCCATACACCTGTAACACCCAATGGTGAAAGCTGGGCATTAAAATCAACAGTACTTGCTCCAAAACCATCATTTGTTCTACATACAGATACAGGTGAAGCTGGAAGTGATAATATCGGACTTAGATTATTGACAACAGTCACTTCATCAGTACCTGAGCATATTCCTTGCGTCACGCTTACTGTAAAAGTACCCCCAGCCATAACACTAATCGTCTGGGTAGTAGCTCCATTACTCCATAGGTACGTCGCAAACCCTACTCCTACATCCAATGTTCCAGTACTGCCATCACAGATAGTGAGCTCGCTAATCTGAGGTGTCAGTGTACTACCTACGACTACTGAGATACTCCTAGGTACGGATTCACAACCCGCTGGTGATAATGCAGTCAGTATTAACTCAGCGCCCGTGCTAAGGGTAATCGTTGCACCTGAAGTTATAACTCCCGTTGTGGTATTTGTCCATGTAAATATAGTACCTGGTATAGTTGATATAGCTGTTAGTGTTGTCATCTCTCCGATACAAATACTCGTGCTACCACTAAAACTAACCACTGGTGCTTGATTTACCCTTATCGCACGATTTGCCGTACTTGTACAGCCATTAGCATCAGTAGCTGTGACTGTATATGTCGAAGTGGTCGCTGGGCTCACACTTATACTGCGTGTGGTCTGCATATTGGACCAAATATAAGAAGTGAATGCGGTACTGTTATTTACTGAAATTACAGCATCTGAACCATTTATACATCTATCTGTATCTCCATTTAACAGTACTTGAGTTCCACTCGTAAGCGGTACAGTCAGACTTCGTTCTACCACACATCCTGATCCTGTATAAGTTAAAAGGGTAAAACAATTGCCCCACACATCCATATCTACTTGTTGGAATATAGTAGTATTATTGTATCCAATAGCAATTAAGTTTTCGCTACAATCGTATAACTCAAACCTATCAAGACCTGAACTAGATCCTCCTATGTTAAAAGTTGCAACATCATCCACTCGTCTATTACCACATTGCAATGGCAAATAAGTAAATGCTGGATTCGGTCCTTGATCCACACTTACGAAAGTCTCTGCTGTACCTGTGCAACCCCAATTATCTGTTACTGTCAGTACGAGATAGCCAGATGTTTGTTGTGAAGTCTCTTCTAATATATCATACCTATCATCACCTGTTGTGAAGAATGGTGACCCAAAACCTTGAATACCACCAGGTGGTGTCCAAGTATATAAGAATGGAAAGGTACCAGATATCACATTTCCATAGATAGGATCTGAGTTGCCTACTACGCCATCTTTGCATAAGCTTACGCTCAATGGATCTACGGTAACGGTCACTGGATCCTTAATATCAACTTGGACTTCTTCCATACCTATACAACCTTTATTATCCATAAATACAACTGTATAAGATGAAGGTGCAGTAGGACAAACGCTTACTGTCTGTCCACTTCCTGAGTATCCTGGTCCAGTCCAGATAAAACTCACATAAGTACCAGATCCACCAGTAGGATTAATGGTTAGATTTAAGCAATCGCCTGGATTACATACAAAAGCTGGATCAGGACTAAAAGTTCCTTCTAATTCTGGATATACGGTTACTAGTATTTTTTTAGGTGGACTTATACAAGGTTGCCCTGGTAAAGTAGCGTATAGATTATATTCTACGATTTGGATACTGTTTGTGTTATTTACCAAGTTGTCAAATATGCTCATATTCCCAAATGGAAAAGAACCTGACAATGTTTCACCCGTTACATTTGGATTATCTGTGGTAGTTAACACCAATGTTGCAGTTGAATTATTTGATGTTGCTATCACATTTACTGTATTTCCAGTACATACTTCGAGATCATCACCTTCTATGATTACTATGGAATTACAAGCGGGCTGACCATTCCATACAAATGGTGTAGATAATGCACACGATAAGTTAGTCCAACATCCCAACTCACCATCTGCAAAGGAGAACATAGTAATTTTAAGACTTGCCGCTTGACATTCATCAACGGTAGTAAACTCCCTTACTTTCAGGTTAAAACAGAAGTTGACTGTCTGAGTACTACCACATCCACCGGGTAGACCCCAAGCGTCATCAGGGTTACTTGCGTTTGTACAGAGTGGCCCAGATCCCTGAGAAGCCCAATACCAACCCGCAGGCATATCGCCACCGCTGGTCAAGCCTCCTGGTCCCCATTCTAATCCTAACTCCCCATTAGGTAGCGTTATAGGTGCATACTGAGGACTATTAAAATTGTAATGGACGTCACCCGAAGGTAACCAATTAGCACCACCTGGCCCTTGTCCTGAAACAGGTAAAGCTACTAAATCCCAGCCATCATATATAACAGGAACGATTCCTTGTATCCACTGACAGTTATTACCGTTAGGTGGCACTGTACCTCCTGGAGAAACTATAAAATTAACGTTGTAGCAGAAGTTCACTACTTCACCCGAACAATAAGGGCCTTTGGGGTCAGCATTGGGATATTCTGGTCTAGTCGGTATAAAAGTAGCAGAATAACAATCAAAATTTCCACCACCAAAGGCATTGGCACAAACACTAAAATTATCATCTAGGTTGATACCACCAGCGCCCTCCACTCTCACATAGATAGTACCACCTCCTATAGGAACTGGTTCTGTTGTTCCTCCGTTAAAACAATTAACAAATGGGCCAAAACAGTCATAAGCTAGACTAATTATAGGGGTAAACGAAGCACCCGTCACTTGTATAACAGCAGCAGAAACGGTAGTAGGATCAAAGGTAAACGCATAATAAGTAGCATTACCTAAAGGGTCACACGCGCCATCACCGCATATAGATAAATTACAGCCTGGAATACAAGCTTGGCCATCTACATTAACACTAACCGTAGGCGCTGCAGCGCAATCTACAGCAGAGTTACAGGTTTGTAATAACGGAGTCACACTTAATCCAAAGTTACCACACCCCGCCACAGTCGAACCTACTCTAAAGTACGTATTCTGTGTATCAAAATCTTGGCATCTGATGGTGGTGGTGACATTGCCCGCACACGACGGATCAAATATCGTTCTATCCATGGGCGCTATACCACTACAGTCTGTCCCTTGGAATATTTCAAATACATTTGAGCCTGTAATAGATGAATTGGTATAAGATATCGTTAATCCTATCACACCCGCTGTAGCTGGATATACAAACCAAACCGAGGCTTGGGCGCCATTCGAGCAATTGCTGCCAATGTTATTACCAGCGCAACAAGTATTAGTTTGAGTAGCAGTTCCTATAGTTTGAGCCGTACATGGCGTATCGTTAGGGGGAGTTACGTTTTGGATAATATTAAATGTATATGCAGTTCCTGTAAGATGACCTACTGCTATATAGTATGTAGTGCCACCCGTTACAGATATAGTGGTAGTATTTGAAGTAATACAACCCCCACCTGGTAGCTGACTTGGTGCATTGGTTGCACACGGACTACCTGTGAAAATGCCCAAGTATGCACCACCTGTTATACTCATTATATCTATAGATGAAGCATTTGCATCCACCGTAAAAGTATGCCATGTAGTAGGGTCTGTACCAAAATTACATCCACCGATGCTAAACAGTTCTGGACAGGCATTTGTATTGTTTCCACTAACTGGAATCGGTACACATATACCATTCATATTTATTGCTGCGGCCATTTCACATGGATCATTATCTGGACCTGAAACTCCGGATCTAGCTTGCTGTACATCTATCGTAAAATCACCTGCATTAGCGGATGATGTTGCGATTTGTAAATCATAAGTACCTGGAGGGATACATTCAAAATCAAACATGGTACCTACTGTAAAACATACCTCGCCTGGCGAAACCGTAGTACATCCACTCTGAACTAAAGTTGCAGCACCACTTCCCATCATAGGTGTACCACCTCCACCAGTTATAGTTACATCTAGTCCCGTACTTCCTACATCAACAGTGACAGAAAACCATACTGATGCTTCATATACAGCTCCAGCACACGCCCCCGTCAAATCACTTCCTGCGCAACTATTGGTAGAACTTGCACTTCCTGCACTTCCTATGCCTACTGCATTTGCACATAGATCATTGCTTGGCCCTACATTGTATTTGATATCAAAACCAACTGGTCCTGACCCGCCTGGTACACCGATACCTATATAGTAAGTTGTCCCCGCAGTAGTAGTAATTGTTTGTGATGCAGCACCCGATAGACAACTTCCACCTGGAGCAATCGTGGTGCCTGGACAGTTGGTAAATACTGTGAGAGTGCCATCAATATTTCTTATTTCTGTAGTAGTAGTTCCAGCTGGAGCTGTAAACTCATACCATACTATAGCATCTGTAGCATAGTTTAGACCACATCCACCTACAGTTATACCTTCAGGACATGCGCCCACAGATGTGGAACCGGTCACTGCAAAAAATTCACATAATGGTGCAGATGGAATAGCTACAGCAGCTGTACATAGATCATTTGCAGCTGAAATATTGACTTCTGTGGTGGCAATAGTAAAATTTCCCTGATTAGCAACCATAGAAGATACAAATAAATATAAGACACTACCTGACACGGGACAGTCCATAATTACCGTACTACTACATGTTGCATTGCCAACCGTAGCACCACCACAACCATCATACACACTCATCACACCAGCTGTTAATCCTGACAATGTAAATGTCACTGTCTTAATATCAGCCGGAACAGTATAACTGTACCACACTGAAGCTACGCCATTAGTACCGCAAGCTGTTATATCTTGGGTAGCACAGAGGTTATTTCCATTGGTTGATGAACCAGTTAATGCAGTAGCACCACCGCAAGCATCATTAGTTGGAGCAGGATCTACTGTGATGTTTATATCATCAGTAGCTGTACATCCGTTAGCATCTGTAACTGTGACTACCCACAATCCACTATGTGTGGCAGGAGTAGCAGATACTATATTTAGTGGCGAACCACTTAGGGTGCTACCATTTGGTATCGTCCATGTGTAGCTGAGTATTCCAGTACCCGTTCCTGCGACTCCTAAGTTGATATTACTACCTTGACAAACGGTAAAATTAGCTGTGGCATTTCCATTATTTGTATTTTGAATGGCTACACCTGTAGGCAGTGGACTGACTACAAGTGTTACTGTAGCGGTAGTGTAACAGCCTGTAGTTACATTTTCTAACCTTGCATAAACATCAGTGTTGCCAGAAGAATATGGTGAAGATAATGATCCAGTATCGCTCATAGCATCTGCTAATGAAGCATGATAAGTAATTGTTAAACCTGATTGTCCATTGTCAATATCCGCAATCGTATTAGATCCGCCTGGGAAAGTCTCAGCATCTGTCAATGTAAATGAAGCCATACCTGGACTAGTAGCACATTGTCTAAGCGTAGTGTTACTAGATGTCGGAAGCGGTGCTACGGTAAGGGTTATTGTATTAGTGGTAAAGCAACCTGTGGTTGAATTTTGTAGTCTAGTATAGATTGTTGTATTTCCAGAAGGATATGGTGACGAGAGAGCTCCCGTCCCACTTACAGCATTAGCCATACTAATGTAGTAGGTGATTGTTAATCCAGTTTGTCCATTGTCAATATCGAGACCAATATTTGATCCACTTGTTCCCTCTGCATCCGTCAATGTAAATGAAGCCATGTTTGAGCTAGTGGCACATTCTCTAAGGGTAGTGGTACTAGAGGTAGGCAATGGATTTACCGTTATATTTATATTATCTGTTGCTGTACATCCGTTAGCATCAGTAACAGTAACTACCCACAATCCGTTATGAGTAGCAAGATTAGCCGTTCCAATATTTAACGGGGAGCCAGTCGTTGTACTACCATTTGGAAGAGTCCAAGCGTAAGATAGCGGTGCCGTACCTGTTCCCGCGACACCTAAGTTGATATTACTACCTTGACAAACGTTAAAATCAGCAGTTGCATTTCCATTATTTGTATTTTGAATAGCAACACCTGTAGGAATTGCATTTACAAGCAATGTGACTACAGCGGTTGTGTAACAGCCTGTAGAAGGGGTCTCTAATCTTGCAAAAACATTAGTGCTACCAGAAGAATATGGAGAAGATAATGGTCCTACGCCACTCATAGCATTAGCTAATGAAGCATGATAAGTAATTGTTAAACCTGATTGTCCATTGTCAATATCAGAAATCGTATTAGATCCACCTGGGAAAGTCCCAGCATCTGTCAATGTAAATGAAGCCATACCTGGACTAGTAGCACATTCAGTTAAGGTCGTATTGCTTGAGGTTGGTAAAGGATTAACCGTTACAGTAGTAGTGGTACTCGCCGTACATCCGTTAACATCAGTTACTGTGACAGTATAAGTAGTATTTAAAGCTGGAGTTACTATTTTGATAGGGTTAGTGGTCATATCATCCCATACATAACTGCTACCACCTGATGCTTCAAGCGTGGCGCTTCCTCCTATGCACACTTGTCCGTCATCAGCATTTCCACTCATATCAGTTTCTGCTATAACTGCCACCGCTGGTGAGGCGCTTTGTGTGACTGTGATGTCAAAAGATCCTTCATCTGAATTAGCACTAGCTACTTGGATATAATATATAGTCCCAGGTACTAGACAAAACGGTCCCCCACCATCTCCAATTTTAGTACCACAACTAGAATATAATCCTATCCCCTGAGACATTATTGGCAATGGATTGTTAGTAGGAAGTACATCTATAACCAACTGTTGGTTAGGAGCTGTCAGGGTAAATGAATACCAAACTGACCCAAATGGAGTCGAGACACTACCTGGTGCTATCTCACCACCTATACTAGTCGCATCAACTGTGGTACCAGGAACTGTCAGGCCAGAAGTTAAACCTTCAGCAGCCGAGCATAGATCATTGGTGGGGGGTAACATTGCTGTGTTGCTCCTGTCTAATCTTACACTCCAGCCTAATAGTCCTAAATTTTTATTAGAAAATTCTCTAGCATATCCATATTTCCCAGATAGTTCTAATGAAATATTGGTATTAAAACCACTTCTAGAATTGTGCTCTATTAATTCTCTTAAGAATGGATAAGCATTAATCTTACTATTCGCATAAAATTCTGTGTTTATGGATTGCTTAGAAAACATTTTAATCCAATAGAAATCCAGGCTTTTTCCCGATTGGATTCCGATTGAAAATAGGATGACTACTGCTAACATTAGCTTGATAGACTCTTTGACAAAAGAATTACTCATTTGAATTATGATTTATAGTTGAATGCTCGATTATGGATAAAAAAATTCTACGGGAACAGAAATTAAGATGTAAAACTATAAGTATTTATTAACTATTCAAAGGTAATTAGCGTTTTTTCCATTTGCAGCCTACATATTAATATTATTGCTATACGATAATATAAAAAAATAAAGAAATTATATTCTGTAATATTATTAAATATAAAATATAATTCTAATAATTAAAATTAAATACTATCAAACAAAATTAAAATTGGAAATTGCGTTTAATAAATTTTCTAAAAAATCAATCTTTAAATAATCAAGCCATGCTAGAAAATACTATTATTTGGAATTGTGCTAAAAAGTTGTTTCCTTTACCAAAAATTGTAATAAAGGATGAGAAATTTAGCACTTCACTGGCAGATATTCATAGGAATCGTACTTGGAATTGTATTTGGTATCTTTGCTAATTACTTAGATATAGGTTGGATAGTAAAAGACTTTATCAAGCCATTCGGAACTATTTTTATCAATCTTCTGAAATTGATAGCTATTCCGCTGATCTTAGTTTCCTTGGTCAAAGGCATCGTAGATCTTCACGATATCAGCAAGTTTAAGACGATGGGAATCCGTACATTCCTGCTCTATGTCACTACTACGATAATCGCAGTAAGTATAGGTCTCCTTATGGTCAATATCATCCAGCCAGGCAACAGCATCAGCAAAGAAACTGTAGAGCAGCTTGGTGGTACGTATGGCGAGCAGATGTCATCAAATATAAACAAAGCGACAAATACCCAACAACGAGGTCCATTACAGTTTTTGGTTGATATGGTTCCAGAGAACTTTTTTGAAGCAGCTAGTGTCAATTCTAATATGCTACAAGTGATCTTTTTTGCGGTATTTTTTGGCATAGCATTGTTATTGATAGACAAAAAAATAGGTCAGCCCATCATCGATATTTTCACTGGTCTAAACGAAGTGATTATGAAAATGGTAGATTTGATTATGCTAATGGCACCTTTTGCTGTATTTGCATTGCTAGCAAGTCTATTGGTAGAGATTACTAATCCTGATCTATTCATAGCGCTTGGCTGGTACATGCTGACAGTAATAGTGGGTTTGGTACTGATGGTTGTTGTTTACTCCCTGTTAGTGGTCTTTTATGTAGGCAAGAAGCCAAGTACCTTTTTTAGTGCTATGGCTCCGGCTCAATTGTTAGCCTTTTCGACAAGTTCGAGTGCAGCTACTCTACCTGTGACTATGGAGCGCGTTGAGGAACATCTCGGTGTAGATAAGGAGGTTAGTAGTTTTGTCTTGCCTCTCGGTGCTACGATCAATATGGATGGTACAAGTCTATATCAAGCTGTAGCGGCGGTTTTTATTTGCGAGGCGATGCAGTTCAATCTTACATTTGGTGCTCAGTTGACTATTATACTCACAGCGACACTTGCTTCTATAGGCTCGGCAGCTGTGCCTGGTGCAGGACTGATTATGCTAGTAGTAGTGTTAGAGTCACTTGGTCTTCCACCTGAAACCATGGCAGTAGGTCTTGCTTTGGTATTTGCAGTAGATAGACCACTAGATATGTGTCGTACGATTATCAATGTGACTGGAGATGCAATGGTGGCTTTAGTCATAGGCAAATCACTCGGAAAACTCAATGAACCTAAAGCCAAAAACTGGGACGACAACTTAGATACTGTAAAATAAGAATTCTATTTCCTAAGTTACTTATAATTAAGAATAATGCTTGAAATAGAGCATAATTAAGTATTGTAATTGCTCACAGCCTCAAATACAAGCTACTTTTTCTTATTGACTTTATCTAAGTGTTCGACACCTTTTACGTCAAGTGTTTTTGACAATTTTGCAATCTTTTTTAGATCAATGTTACCTATAAAACTAAGGACAGTAAAGTTATCTTTTTCGCCTAGTATCATGACTAATTCTGAAATATTACCATTTGTCTCCTTGGTTACAAATCTTATATTAGACTCGTTATCTCTGATTTTCATTAACTCTTCATAACCGGCACCTATCACTCGTTTGTTGGCATCTGCGTAGATTAACATGGCATTTTTGCTAGTGGTAAGAATTTTCAAGCCTTTTAGATCTTTGACGATGTCCAAAAACTCTGAATCATCTTTGTCAGATGTAGCTTTATTGAGCAAGTCAAATGCTTTCGAATTAATAGAAATTATTTTAAAATCACCATTAGTTTTGTAATCATTAAAAAACTTATCTATAGCGTCAGTCTGAGCGGATAATGAAAAAGAAATTAAAACAAATGATATCGTTAAAAAAAATATATGCTTCATTGTATTTGTTTGATTTTGAAAAAAATTAAGTTAAAACACTGAACGTTTTGAATCTAACTCTTAGACTTGAACATCGTGCCAATTGTTACTCAAAAAATAGAAATTTTTTGCAATACCTTCATTTCTTCTTTCACTTTTTCTGTACTGTGATTCATTTTATTAGAGATTAGTGCCAGTGCTTCCATCGTCACCTCTAGTGCTTCGTCAGGATCGCTGATTTCCTTCACTACTTCAGAGCTATTTACCTCAGATGTAGGCACACCTTTAAATAAGAAAACTGAAGCTATAGCCAAAGTCATCACGGCAGCTGCTGCATAAATGTAACGCCTGATGGATAGTGTCTGTATTTTTGTTTTTTGAACTGATGTTACATCTTCCTTTGTAATTTGTGTAATAAAAGTACTTAGATCTGGCGCTTTGACGGACTTCTCATCTTTTAGCTCAGCAAACAAGTCAGTATATAACTGGTGTTCTTGACTTATATTACTACTATTAAAATACTGATATAACTGACACTCTTCTTCTAAGGTAGTCTCTGCTTCCCAATATTTTTCTAATATTTCATTTATATTATTCATATATATTTTTTTAACTACATAAAAATCAAATAATTGTTATGTATTATATTTTTTAAAGTTTCTTTTTATTAATTGATCCTTTAGTGATTTCCTAGCGCGATGAAGGCTGACTTTGACGAAATCTAGACTATTGTCAGTTAAGTCTGCTATCTCCTGATAAGTGTATCCTTCTACATCTCTAAGAAAAACAATCTCTCGTTGTTTCTCGGGAAGTTGATTTACTAACACCATGATACTGCTCATGCGTTCGTCCTTCTCCATAACTTTGTCTTGTGTATCTGCACCGTCGCTTAAGTGATGATAATCTGAGACATCCATTGACGAAACTTTTTTCGCTCTAGTTTTATCTATACAAAGATTGCGAGTCACTGTCATGCACCACGCTTCTTTATTTTCTATGTCAGCATACTGCTCCTTTCTATTCCAGATTTTGATCAGCAACTCTTGCAATATATCTTCGGCATCGTAGGTACTACCTACGAATTTCAGTGCAAACCGATACAGTTTGTTTTTAAAAGGTAAATCTAACATTTCCTTTCCGTATTGTTCGCTATCCATACACTAGTTTATTGACGATTGTACAATTGATTTTGTTACAAAGGTCTTAATAAATTAATAAAATAAGATTTAATTTATAAAAATACTTTTAAAAAGTATAAAAAAGACTGCTTTGAACCTATTTTATCACAATACATTTTTGCTCCTTTTGTAGTTAATGTCTCTGTTGATAGCAATAGAAGCATTGAGCTCAAACCCGACTAATAAAATGAATGAGTTGAGCTGAATCCAAATCATAGCCACGATCAGAGCACCGATAGATCCATATATCTCATTGTATCTACCGAAATTATTGATAAAAAATGAAAAACCAAGAGAAGTCAACAAGGATAAAAATGTAGCTATTACAGATCCTACGTTTATAAACCGCACCTTGCGATACATCGATGGTCCGTAAGCATATATAATCGTTATACCAGTATAAACCAATGCAATTGCAACTGTCCACTTGACTAAAGTAAACAATAAAAGCAGTGCTTCGGGCATAGCATATTGAGCCCTGAGGTAACCAAAAATCTTAGACTCTGCTACTAACATAGCTAGCGACATAATCAATAAAATAGTTAGTATGATTGTCAATGCAATAGCGATTATACGCTTTCTTATGAGGTTTCGTGGCTTAAAAGTATCACTGTAAGTCTTATCGAAGCCTGACATTAAGGTCAGCATCCCATTAGATGAAAAAAACAAGGCAAGTAAAAAACCTATCGATAGTAATCCGTCCCTCTTGATAGAAGTGATGTCTTCGATTATTCCAAATAAATAATCGTTTGCGTTTTTGGGAATAATCCTAGATAATTCAAGTTTTAGGGTAAGCATATAGTCTTGTACGATTGGGATAAGTGGCAGTAATGTGAACAAGAATATTATAGCTGGAAAGAGCGATAAAAAAAGACTAAATGCTATAGAGTTTGCCCTCGTAGTGAGATTATCTTTTTTGAACTCTTGCATTATAAAATGATATACATCATAGATAGAAACTCCTCGAAAACCTCTTGGCGAATACTTCTTTGACCAACTATTTAATTCTTTTAGTTTAGGATGATTTTTAATTTTATCAACGGTATCATTGTATGTCTTGATAAGTTTATTGACCATCAAAATACACTTTTAATCCATCTTTCATATAATCAGGACAACTGACGGTCTTACCTGTAACCATATCTACAAAAAACAGTTTGACCACGCCAGTGTGTAGCAACTCCTCACTTTCATTATAAAATTCATAGTCAAATACTATCATCCTTGTCGGAAATGTTTTTAGTATAGTTCTGATAGTGATTTGGTCGTCATACTTAGCAGGTCTGATGTACCTAGACTCCACGTGAGCTACAGGCATCATCACTCTATGAATCTGCTCTAAGTCATTATATATCAGCCCAATATTGCGCATCAGCTCTACCCTTCCGATCTCATAATATTGCGCATATAGACCATAATAAAGATAACCCATCATATCGGTCTCACCGTATCTCACTCTCTTTTTATAATCAGATGTAATCAATTTACAGTTTATTTTTTGAAAAGGTTAAAAATCATCCTACAACTAGATCGAATCACGAACTATGGGGCATGTCATACAGTGCGACCCGCCTCTAGCCCTTGATAGCTCGTTAGACGGTAGTGTAATGATGGTTTTGGTTAATGAATGTGGATCTAATGAACCATCTTTTACAAGCTTCAAAAAATCCTTCGCATGCATGATTGAGTAACCCGCATTTATAAAGGCGGTCTCCGTCTTAGGATTGCGGTCATAGGCTAATGCTAGACCAGGTTTGAGTGCTACTAAATTGCATCCGTCTGTCCATTGTTCTCTTTCTTGATAGGGTGACTCACCATTGCCACTAAATATAAACTTAGTGTCGGGGTTGATCTCTTTTCTAAAAAATGTTTTGATACTATCATAAGACGCCTCCTCTCCATTAGATCTATAAACTATGACATTAGAACTCACACCATCATAGACGATAGGCTTGTAGCAGACGATCTCATTGTGATCTATAATAGTAAATAATGTATCTATGTGCATGCACGTACGGTCAGATGGAATGTTAATTTGTACTATGTTTTTGATAAGTCCCTTAGCAAAAAGGACATTCATCAAGCTTTTGATAGCAAAATCAGTGGTTCGCTCCGAACATCCAATCAGTAAATAATCGTCTGACAGCATCATCACATCTCCACCCTCAAGGGAAACCACTTCACCTTTTTTAGACGGTGGAAACTTATCTAAGTGGTTAAGATTTATTATTCTATTTTCTCGATCTAAATTCTTAAACATCGGGTGTGCATAAAATATAAATCTTGTTAAAAGATTTTCTCTAAATCGTGCTACTTTAGCCGCTTTAGTGATCAGTACGTGATCTTTTATCGAAACGGCGATGTCTCTCGTAAATATAAAATTGGGTATGGGGTCAAAATATATGTGATCTTGATCCTCATGGTATCCTGTGATGAGTACTTTGGTCAGCGAGATATGGTCAAGTGACAGGAAAAGCTCTATATCAGAGGGTGGCAGCTCTTCATAATCTACTACTTTGGTGATAAGTTCCAGTTTTATTTCTGGGCTCGCAGATAATCCCTCTTCTATCAATCGTTGGGTATCAAGGACATTCTCTTTGCCAATGATATGCTGAAGTACACGTCTAAATATATCATGTTCTTCTTTCATTTGTGGCAAATGCACTATGTCATCAAAAAGCAACTCTTCTGCTTTTTTGGGCGATATTCTTGCGATTCCTTCATCAGGTCTATGTATGATTACCTTTCTGAGTGCACCTATTTCCGAATTTACATTAAGCATGATACTTACATTTGGTTTCAGTCACAAAGATACAAAATAAACTAATTTAATAATGATTAATCATAAATGGTTAGTGAATAATTAAAAATTGATAATTATAAATTATAAAAAGATAACAGATTTGATAATACCAAAGAAAACAGAGTTAGACCTAAAATGCGTCACGTATTTAAGATACCTTTATAGTCACTTAATCATTCGATCCCGAAGGGGTCGGACAGCATTCTAAAGCATAGTTTTATAAACATACAGTCCCTTCATGCTTATTATTTAATGTTGGATTTGTTGAACTAAACTAAATTGAATTATTAATTTTACGTAGAGGATGGAAAATAGAGAATGAAAATTAAAATCAATAAAAAACTATCCTCTCTGTCGCTCTAACAAAATCATCATCATCAGTGATAGCAAGATTCTATCGTCGTCGTCACTGTCCATCTTACCAGTTTTAGTTACTCGAAATTTTCTACCCCAAAAGGAAGCTTGTTTTTTTAGCCTCGCTATAATCTGCTTGTCATTGTCCACAACGGCGTACGAAGGGTTAAAAAAATAACCTGTTAGCACACCCAAAACAGGAATCGCACCCAATAAGTTGTCAGCAACTTTGATCCAAGGATTTTCCTCAGTGATTCTATATTGATGCTCATTTTTTTGGTCTATGATGACATACTCCGCTTTTAGGAGAGATTTCCAACCTTTACGAGCCACTTTGCCAATAGGATTTCCTGCTGCATCACTAAAATTGTAAGCTGAAGAAAAGTCCAACCATCTATCAGCCTTAATTCTGTAAAGCAGTTTGCTCTTTGCATCATTATCAAAAATCTCAATATCTTCCTTGAGTTTAAACATCTTTTGCCTTACATAAGCTACCATGTGCCCATCGGCATCTACAGCAGCAAAGTCATTAGCAAGGGTTCCTATTTTAAAAGTAAAGTCTACTGGGAATTTTATATTTTGCATTATATGTTTTGTTTTGTACTGATTATGAAATAAGATTACTTAGTACTTCTGATCTTAAAAACCATAAATCCACATTGTAGGTCATATTTTCCTGAAGAAAACTCAAACTCTTTAGACTTCCTGATAGCCAATGAAACTAAACTTTTTTTAGCTATAGTTGACAACGCTGGATTAAATTCTGCTTTAGTAACTACACCTTCCTTATTGACACAAATATTTACAGTTACTTTGCCATTGTCATCAGACAAGATTAAAATACTCGGTACTTCGTCTATCTTTCGGCGGCCGAGCTCCTGGGCATATATCTGTATAGACAAGTCCTCATCTATGACAAAATCGTTGATATAATCGTCATTCTTTGGCATATTGGGATCTGCGATTACAGGCTCTGAATCATCCATAGCGTGATTAATATCATCAGTATTTCCTTGAGGTTGGCTGTTCGGATTAGTATTATCGGCCTGATTTCCATTTAGGGAGCTATCGCTATTGGGATCTAATCTAGTACCTTGAGAGATTGGCTCTTCGTCAGGAATATTTGTTTGAGGCTGGGTTGGGTTCGCCTCTGTTTTATAGTTACTCTGTGTGGTATCGTTATTGCTATTATTATTATTTGACTGAGAATCGTTGCGATTAGTATTATTGCCAGCTATATTGCTTCCCCCGCAAAGATTAACAACCTTAAATCTTGCTTCATCATACCCCGCTTTAAGAGCACTTTGATAATCTTGACATGCCTGGATTAACTTGCCAGCATTTTCGATCAGTTTGCCTCTAAAGAAGTAAGCTTTACCACTGTTGGGATCTAATGCAATAGCGGCAGTAAGTGAATTGATAGCTGCTTCACTATCGCCCATAGCTTCAAAACATCTGCCGAGTACAAATGCTGAAGCTGCTTCTATGCCTTTGAGCTCTATCGCTTTGACAGCGTCTATCTTAGCACCTGCGTAGGCGCCCAAAGCAAATTTTGCCATTCCTCTGTGGATCAAAGCTTCCTTGAATGTTGGGTTTTTAGCTATCACTTGATTATATTGAACCACAGCTTCTTCATTTCTACCTGTTTCTAAAAGATATTCTGCTTTGACATATATAAAACCTAACTCTTCGTCTAGAGCCTGTGCTGACAAAGAGTTTTGAACTAGGCCTGCAAAAAATACTATAATGAATAATTGTATTGACTTCATTTTTGGTTGTTTATTCGTTTATCAAGGTTATTACTAAATGGAAACAATATTTTATAAGATAAAATTCCACTTATCACTATAAAGACAATACCTAGTCAAATATTGTTAGTTAAGAAAAATTTAATTAATAAATAAAATCACATCCTTCTTTTTACAAACTCTTCAATTGCTAGCATAAATCAAACCACATCGCCCATGCAGCAATACTTATATTTATCAGTTATATATTACTTTTTAGGTGTTACTTTCTTTTTGACGGCAGCCGCTTTTGGCTTTACAGCTTTTGGCTCTTCTTTTTTGAAAGCGTTAGGAACTTGCTCTTCTATCCAAACCTTAACTGTATCAAAGGGTACGGTTTCTAAGAACGGTACTTCAAGTTTTTCTCCATCTACTTTCGGTAACTTAAGGTTTAGCTTTCCGAACTTGATGTATGGTCCCCAACGACCATTCTCGATAGAAACTTTTTCACTTGGCCAATTTTGAATATATCTATTGGCTTCTTTTTCTACTTTGGTTTGAATGATTTCTTGTGCCTCAGCTTCATTAATGGTCTCAAGCTTGTACCTCACTGGAATACTGATAAACAGATCATTCCACTTTACAAAAGGGCCAAATCTACCTTTACCTTTGGTGATCGGCAAGGTTTCATAATGTCCGATAGGTTTATCTTCTTCTAATTTTTCTTTTAGCATGACCAGTGCCTCGTCAAAATCCATTTCTGTTGGGTCAATGTTTTTAGGCAAATTGACATAAGTCTCTCTATACTTTATATATGGACCGTATCTTCCTACATTCAACATCAATTCATCTTCTTCAAAATGCCCCAAACTCTTTGGAAATTGAAATAATTCTAGTGCCTCCTCTAATGTTATTAATTCTAGTGATTGACCAGCTTTGAGGTTAGCATACTTTGGTTTAGTACCTTCAGGAAGCTCTTCTCTGTCACCGATCTGAATCACGGGACCATAACGAGAAACTTGTGCCACCACGAGATGTCCAGACGCAGGGTCCTTGCCTAGCTCTCTACGTCCGTTTGCACGCTCAGCGTTTTCTTTGGTATTCTCTACCGTATTGTGAAAAGGCGTATAAAAGTCCTTTAGCATCTTGCGCCACTCTTTGCCTTCTGTTGCGATTTTATCTAGTTCATCTTCCACTTTTGCAGTAAAACTGTAGTCCATCACATTAGCAAAATGCTCTGACAAGAAGTCACTCACCACCATACCTAGGTCTGATGGATAAAGCACATTTTTGGTCGTGCCGGTCACTTCACTTTTAGTGATAACGCTTATTTTACCGTTTTGAAGTTTTAGATATTGAAAATTCCTATCGCTTCCATCTCTGCTTTCCTTGGTAACATAACCACGCTCAGTCTCCATGATTTTAGTAATAGTAGGTGCGTATGTAGATGGTCGTCCTATACCAAGTTCTTCTAATTTTTTGACTAAACTTGCTTCAGTAAATCTACCCGCAGCTCTTGTAAAACTCTGCGTAGAATCCATATACGAAAGGTTCAAAAGTTCACCTACTTTGAGAGGTGGCAGCATACCTTTAGTATCTTCATCTTCGTCATCATCTGTGGATTCTAAATAAACCTTTAGGAAACCTTCAAATTTTATGACTTGGCCAGTTGCTTCTAACATCTTGTCTTTCATGGTCGAGATACTGATAGAAACTGTTGTTTTTTCTATTTCGGCGTCAGCCATCTGACTAGCAATCGTACGTTTCCATATCAGATCATATAATCTCTGCTGGTCACCTGTGGGTCCGATATTTCGTCGGTCTATATAGGTAGGACGAATGGCTTCGTGCGCTTCTTGAGCATTTGCCGACTTAGATTTGTATTTGCGGACTTTCAGAAATTCAGCTCCGTAACTACTTTTGATCTCCTGACTTATACCTTCTATAGCTGTCTCACTGAGGTTAAAAGAGTCTGTACGCATGTAAGTGATAAAACCTTCTTCGTACAGTCGCTGCGCCGTTGACATGGTACGATTGACTGCAAAACCTAGTTTTCTACTCGCTTCTTGTTGTAGGGTCGAGGTAGTAAACGGAGCTGCTGGAGATCTTTTGAGTGGTTTTTTATCTATGCTTTTGATGTTAAAATCAGCATCTATACACTTTCTCAAAAAATCGTTTGCTTCTGATTCTGTAGCTAATCGTGGGCTATATTCTGCTTTGAGGACTACATTTTCTGCTCTATCATTTTTGACATTAAAGTAAGCCGCAACTTTGTAAAAGGTGGTTACTTCAAAATTTTGGATTTCTCTTTCACGCTCAACGATAAGTTTTACAGCCACGGATTGTACCCTACCCGCAGAAAGTTTATTTTTGACTTTTCTCCATAATACTTCTGACAATTCAAAACCTACCAATCTATCAAGGATACGTCTAGCTTGTTGTGCATTAACTAGATTCAGATCTATAGTACGTGGATTAGCTACAGCTTTCTGTATAGCTGGCTTAGTGATTTCGCTAAATACGATCCGCTTAGTGGTGTTTTCGTCTAGTCCTAATTCTTTGGCTAAGTGCCAAGAAATAGCCTCACCTTCGCGGTCCTCATCCGTAGCGAGCCACACTTCAGATACTTTTTTGACTTGTTCCTTTAACTCCCTGACAACTTTAAATTTCTCAGGAGAAACGACGTAATTAGGTTCAAAATCATTTTCTATATCTATACCTTTATTTCCTTTGTCTAAGTCTCTGATGTGACCATAACTAGACTTAACGATAAAGTCTGGACCTAAGAATTTCTCTATGGTTTTAGCTTTTGCAGGTGATTCGACGATGAGCAGGTTTTTTGCCATGCGATGTAATTATTAATAGGTGTAAGTAAAAATTTACGTTAAGAAATATTCCCATCGTATCCTGATAAAGTAACTGAAAAATTAATATTTGTTTGACACAAAACAGTTTCTACATACTTACCAGAAGCACAAAAGTATATAATTTTGATATTTATTAGATTATTTTGTAATATATTTATGCAAAGAATAAGATTTAAGTTCAATTCTAAACTTTATTGATGATGCCGAAACCAAATGAATATAATGTAGGTTTAAGAGATTTGGTAAATGCTGATGATAAAACGATCGGTGTTTTGAATAATATAAAAGTGCTGATATTTTGAATATAGTCATCTCTAATACTGAAGTCGAATTACTAGCCGAAAAAGCCATTTTTCTACCTTGCGATCGTACGCTAGTGATCGCAGATCTTCATCTAGGAAAAGTCGAACATTTCAGAAAAAACGGATTTGCCATTCCTGCCGCTGCTGGTGATGAAACATTAATCGTACTTGCGGAGTTGATCCTTAAATATGCACCTTGTAAAGTAGTGTTCTTAGGCGATCTGTTTCACTCACAGCACAACTCAGCTGTAGATAAGCTCGCAGATTTGATAGCTGGCAGTGACCAAATCCAATATATACTCGTCATGGGCAACCATGACATCATGTCTAATAAAACTTACCTAAATCTAGGGTTGACGACAGTCACGGAGTTAGTGATAGACAATATCCTCTTTACCCATGAACCGCTACAAAAAGCTAGCAACTACTATAATATAGCTGGTCATATACATCCTGGAGTGCAGCTACGGGGTGGAGGAAAGCAAAAAATGAGTTTGCCTTGTTTTTATTTTGACCAAAAAAGCGGTATCTTGCCTGCGTTTGGACATTTCACTGGCAAATATCTCCTAAAAATAAAAAATAATAGTCGCGTTTTCGCTGTTGGAGATGGACAAGTATTCGATATTGCAACCCAATAAATATTTTGGCGAAAACCTAAAAAAATAGTTACATTTCATGAAAATAATCCATACTGCAGATTGGCACATAGGCAAGATATTACACAGACAGGATTTAGAACCCGAATTTAGACTTTTCATTGAAGATTTCATCAGATATGTCGCCACAGAAAAAATAGATGTCGTACTTATATCTGGTGATGTTTTTGATCAGGCTAATCCTGCCAATAAAGACCTAAAAGTATATTACCACGCCATCACTAGACTGAGTAGCGCCGGTGCAAAAGTCATCATCACAGGCGGCAATCACGATAGCATCGGTTTGCTCAATGCACCTCGCCCTATATTCACGTCGCTAGATATTCACGTCATAGGTGGCGCCAGATCTAACCTCGCTGACGAAATCATCCCCGTCCTAGATAAGCAAGGAAATATATCTTGCATTCTACTCGCTGTACCGTTCCTAAGAGATAGAGACTTGCGTCAAGCCATAGCAATCAACCTCGTAGATCCCAATGAAAATACGACAGCGCAAGCCATAAAAAACCACTACGATACACTAGTACAAATAACTAAAGAAAAATATCCCACTGACATTCCCATCATAGCAATGGGTCACCTCTACATGCAAGGCGCAGCTACCTCAGAAAGTGAACGCGACATACACATAGGTAATCTCGTAGGCATGGATGTGCGTATGATGCCTGCTGAAATAGATTATTTTGCACTAGGACACATTCACAAACCACAAAGAGTAGGAGGAAATGAACGGATCAGGTACTGTGGTTCTCCGATATTTTTGGACTTTTCTGAACGAGAATATGAAAAGCAATTTATAGAAATAGAGATCAAAAACAAAGCAATCGTAGCTATCAAAACTGTGCCCATCAAGACTTATCGCAAAATGCTAAAATATACAGGTACAACTGTAGAGATACTAGTAGCACTAAGGTCATACAAGCATGAATCCCCCCTACAATCCTACATTGAACTGGAAGTAATAGAAGAAAATCTAGATCCTACTACCTTCATCACTTTCCAAAAAACTGTGGAGGAACTGGATCAGACAGATTTTAAAATCCTAAAGACAAAAGCTACAAAAACCAACACTTCGTCAGCAATCCCAGCTCTCACGCAATCGATACTTGATTTCAAACCACTAGATATACTCAACCATGTATTAAAAAATAATAATATATGTAAAAATAGTGAAATAACCGCCTTTCATCGCATATATACAGAGATCATGGATACCATAGAAGATACCAACAATGATGCTGAAGCAGAAGTTAGTATCGAACAATAAGCTAAAAAGACAAAAATGAAATTATCAGTAATAAGAATAAAAAACATCAACTCGCTGAAAGGCGAACACGTCATATCGTTTGATGAAGCACCACTGAGCGAAGCGACACTCTATGCCATCACCGGACCTACAGGAGCAGGCAAATCTACGATCCTGGATGCTATCTGCCTAGCGTTGTTTAACAAAATCCCAAGGTTCTCAGGAAAGGTAACCAAAGCGGAAATAGAGCGGCTAGGTTCGATCATGACCTATCACACCAAGGATGCTTTTGCAGAGGTAGATTATGAAGCCAATGGACAACTATACAGATCTACGTGGAGCATCAAAGAGAATAGAAATGGCAATCTGAATGATTATGAAATGAGGCTCGCACTATTGCCGCAAGCAATCTATCTAGATTTTAAAAAAGGTGAAATCCCAAGTGAAAACGAACGAATCATAGGCTTGGACTATGAGCAATTCATCAAAGCCATCATGCTTTCTCAAGGCGAATTTGCTAAGTTGCTACAAGCTACCACAAGCGAAAGAACTGCACTCCTAGAGCAAATCACAGACAGTTATATCTACAGAAACATTGGTCGAAAGACTTATTTTCTTTTCAAAAGTAAGCAAAGAGAAATCGCTGATCTAGATATAAAACTGAGTACCATAAATGCTATGTCAGCAGAGGATGAGGCAAACCTGTCTGCTGACCTAACAGACAAAAAAGCAGAAAGTATCACCAAAACTGCGCAGTTAGATGAGTCCAAAATTCATCTTACTCAGTTAGAGCAATTAGCCAATAAAAATATTATTCAAGCAGCAAAAATAACAGAAAAACAAACAATAACACAAAAACTAATCGCTTACGGTGATAGAATTGACAAAATAATGCGACATGAAAAGCTAATACCACTAATGTCAAGGTTAAATTTACTTCAATATACCGTAGAAAATGCTTTAGCATTGCTCAGTAAAAACGTCACTTATATCAATCAAAAAACAGCAGCGGAATCAAAGCTAACCCAAACCATATCCAAACTGAAAGATCTGACGAAAAATGAGGTTAATGAAAATAATTTTGCCGAAAGGCTAAGAACTTACGAAGCAGAGGTAGCTGCACTAATCGTAGAGATTACCAATCTGACTACCAACGGAAGCAGAATAAGAAACGAAATCAAAAAGGTCGTTCAAGAAAAAAATCTAACCGATGTAAAGGGCATCACAGCCAACAATGACGCCAACCAAAACCTAGTAGGAATCCAGTCATACATCGCAAAACTGAAATCAAACTACACCTCAGAAACCACCTCATTCCTGACACTAAAACAGGCTGTGGATGCTCATCAAACCAACATAAGCAAGTGGAAAGAAGTAAAAGTACTCATGCAAAACCTAAACATACTGCACCAAGACCATAAGCAAACTTCTGAACGTCTAAACAATGATAAAAAAAACATCACAATACTAACTGCTCAAGTAGATCAAGCAGCTCTGCAGGCAACTAACCTCAGTGAAAAGCTAGTAAAGCTAACTCAAGAAAAGGAACTGCAAAAATCACAATTGAATATGACTGAATACCGTGCACTACTAGAAGATGAAGTGCCTTGTCCGCTATGTGGCGCAACAGATCATCCCTATAAAGATGAAAGCAAACTGATAAATCTCGGTGAACTGACGCTCAAAATAGACCTAATAGAAGATAAACTGCAAGTGGAAGAAAAACAAAGATCATCTTTACAAAATCAAGTATCTAGTTTGCTAGGCGGTGTCTCTAAACTAGAAGAAAAAATGGTAAAAGATACCACCAAAATTGCTCAACTTAAAGACGATCTTGCACTTTGCGAAGTAAAAATAGCAAACGATGACGATGTGCAAGCTTTGATGGTCAATATCGACAAAAATATAACCACTGAAGAATCAAAATGGAAGTATGCTAAACAACAAATCGAAATCAAAGAAGCGCTGGAGGATCTGAACGAAATAGAAAGTAAACTCAAAGAATTGGTTATCATCAAAAGCCAATATACCATTACAAATGCACAGAAAACTAGCTTGTATGCTGGTAATGATCTGAGTAATGAAATGTCCTCGCTACAAGACAACTTTAACACCGCAAAACAAGAAGCCACCACTGCACTATCACAACTCGATACCAACCAAAAATCAATACTAGAAAACCAAGCGAATATTGATAATCTAAATAATGAGCTAGCCCCCCAAATCTCTAGCCTTGGCTACGATGACGTCGCAGTAGCTAACACACACATACTCAAAGAAGAGGACTATCAAAAATGGAAAAAAGAAATCACACAACTCAATAATCAATTACTCGAGCTAGATGCACAACTTGCAGACTTAACCCAAGAAATAGACAAGATAGAACTGATACTCGGCGATACCGAAAAGTGCTCCATCTCAGACCTTCGGTATCAGATCGAAACTAATCAACAAAGCTTGTCAGCTATGCTAAGAACAATCGGACATATCGAAAATCAACTCGTCCAAAATGAAAAAACCAAGATAGAAAAAGCAGCACTTCTAGACTTAAAAACAACAAAACTAGAACACTTAAAACCTTATGAAGCCTTGAACGCCATGATCGGTGATGCGACCGGAAACAAATATGCTGCAATAGCGCAAAACCTAAACCTAAGTCACCTTTTGAACCTCGCAAATCAACGCCTGCAATCACTCAATGATAGATATAATTTTGTGCCGACGAGTATAGACCAAGATTTAACCGTAGAGGACAACTATCAACTCGGCGCACAACGTAGTGTCAAAACACTATCTGGTGGCGAGACTTTCATCATCAGTCTCGGGCTGGCACTCGGACTAGCAGATATGGCCTCCAAAAACGTCAAACTCAATAGCCTTTTTATAGATGAAGGCTTCGGCACGCTTGACAAAGATACCTTAGAAACCGCCTTAGAAACGCTATATAAACTCCAAGCAGAAAGCGACCGTACCATCGGCGTAATATCTCATGTAGAAAGCATGAAAGAACGGATTTCGACACAGATACGAGTGCATAAAGACGCCAATGGGTTTAGCAGTATAGAGGTGGTGGCATGATGAGCAACTACAGAATAGAAGTCAAAAAAATCAATCGGATAATATAACCTTTAGATGAGAATTAAGGTTCGTTAATTTATTAGATAACTACCCGTATCAATTCTAACTAACCACTTAAACACAACCCAGTATGACATTAAATCAATTTATAGCCGATTATGACAAAGATGGTTCAATTATACTGCTAGAAGGCAAAAGAAATGTATTGCCTGAGGATGTAGCACGCCTTACTCAACTAGGTGAGTTGCTGGCATCTAAGACCAAATGGATGAAGTTTAGAAGCGGTAATGCCGATGGATCAGATCATTACTTTTCGATAGGTGTATCCGCTGTGGATCACACACGATTGCAAGTGATAACACCATACTCAGGCCATCGAAAAAAAACCAATAAGGCCTTTCAGACCATTTCCCTCGACAATATAGATTTAATGGCAGAACCAGAGGTAGTCTATCAATCCAAAGGCAATAAAAAAATCGAAAAACTGGTAGATCAATACATAGCAGGCGCACGAGATAGATTCTCTATCAAAGCTGCTTATATCATCAGAGATACTATCAAAGCCATAGGTACAGATGATATTGCACCTACTACTTTTGGGATATATTATGACGACCTAACCAATCCTAGACAAGGTGGCACAGGACATACGATGAATGTATGTGAACAAAATAATATTCCTATCATAGATCAAAACACATGGTTCGATTGGTTAAAATAATATTGCTGAAAACAAACGTTATTGAATAAAATAATATAAATCATAGAAAAATAATGCTTGATATACCAACGAAATGACACTTTCCGACGTCTATAATGGTATAAGGATATAAATGGTCACTTTATAAAGCATTCAATAATCAAAAAAAGGTAAGTTATGAAACTCATTCAAATGTCACTGATAGCTATGATATTAGTAGTGTCAGCATGTAGCAAAGACGATAAAGCCGCAGAACTGGACTGCTCTCTAGTTTTTTGCACTTTAGATTTTAGAAGTATCACAGTAGATCTGGTCAACAGTGATGGGGAAGCATTAACTCAAGGCTCTCCATATTTTCTGGAGCGAACACTAGAAGGGTCAGATAAAATCATCGAAGTAACTAATTCGATGGAAGACCGATTTGTAATTTTGGATGATAGTCATCTATCGATCCTCAATCCTGAAGGAACAAATATCATCGTCAAAGTATTTCGAGTGGGTGTTGCAAGTAATGATTTAATAAATATTAGTAAATATGTAATCGGTCGTGATTGCTGTCATATCTCTAAAGTATCTGGTCCAGATAACATCAAGGTGGAAAATTAACCCTTAATAGGTAATATTTAAAAAAAAAGGTCAATGAAATATAATTCATTGACCTTTTTTGTGTGATAATCGGTGCAACTATTAATGACTGCACCAATAGTGTTTTATAAGTTAATCCAAAATAAAGGAACAAATTTTCTATTCATTCGATTCTAAAAATACTCGCTTAGCCTAAACTATGGAAATATCCTTGGAAGAAGAATCAATAAAAAAGAGGAAGTTTATAGAAATAATTTGTTTGTAATATTGGTACTAAGGTCTGTCCTCTTCCTTGCTCGATACTTTGAACCTAGTATCAATCTTTGCTTTCTCTAATATGGCATTGAGACCGATAGCTTTAGTAACTAGTAGGTCGATCTTTGTTTTTGAGTTTAAAAAGCGTATGTTAAGCAATTTTGCATTTTCTGTTTGCGCATTGGTAGGACGCCCTGCATAGCCTACTACTGCACTATATAGACTAGCTACTTTCTCTCTCAGCTCTGGCTCGGCAGCACCTACATAATTGTCGCCAGTGGTCACTACCATGGTAGCACGTAGGTCATCAATCTCTTTGTTTAAAAGTGTTAAATTGAGCTTTTTAGCCAAATTTTTATCACCTTTAGTATCTATTTGCTTGGCCGTCGCTTGTATTGCGTCAAGATTCTCTACTTCTGATGCTATATTTTCGGTCAATGTGTACAACTCCATCGCTGCTTTATATTTAGTATTTCGGTCATCAACAGAGTGAATAGATTCGGTATCATAAGCCAGCTGTATATCACTTTCAAATGTTTTGCTACCTTTCGTAACTACTACTTTGTACTTACCTTCTGGTAATGTAGGCGCTGCAAAACCACCAAATGCAAGCGTACTTCCCTTGGCTACTTTGGGACGTTTCAGGGTATAATTCCACTCTACTTGATTGATTCCCTTTGACTTGCCTGGTGTCAAGTCTGCTACTTTGATACCATTCAGATCAAAAACCTCCATGGTCATTTTGCCAAAGGTATGTCTCTTTCCCATATAGTAAGTGATCTTTGCGTTGCTGCTAGGATTATCACCTACAAACTCTCCCACGGTTGCATATCCATTAAAACCTGAGCCTTCATTGATTATGGTAGGTTTGGTTGCTAGAAATACAAATTCATTGCTCAATATTTCGTTTGATATCTGTCTGAGTGGCGAGATGTCGTCTATGATGATGACACCACGACCATGAGTAGCCATAATCAAAGCATCTTCTCTTGGGTGCAATTGCAGATAATGTATAGCTACAGCTGGCATATTGTTTTCAAATTTTGCCCAGTTTTTGCCACCATCTAAGGTAATGTACAACCCATCTTCTGCACCGAAAAACAGCAAATCTGGATTTTTATGATCTTCTAAAATAGATCTACCAAAAACTGGCAAATCTGACGAAGATATAGATGTCCATGTAGTACCGAAATCAGTAGTTTTGTATAGGTGTGCACGCATATCACTTTGTGTATGACCGTCTAGCACTATATATGCTGTAGCTTTATCAAAATGGCTCGGTGCAATGTGATAAACCCATAGATTGGCGGGCAGGTTTGGGAGTCTGGGTGTCACATTTTTCCATGATTTGCCACTGTCTCTGGTGACTTGAATATTGCCGTCATCTGTTCCTATCCAGATCATATCCTTGTCTATAGGTGACTCATTAATGGTAAAAATAGTACAGTGATTTTCTGCACCAGAATTGTCAGCACTCAGTCCACCCGAGTCCACTTGTTGTTGTTTTTTGGGATCATTTGTAGTCAAGTCCTTTGAAGCTTTGCGCCAAGATTCTCCTTTATCATCAGAAATATGTAGAAACTGACTGCCCATATAGATTCTATCAGGATAGTGGAAGCTAGTGTTGAGTGGCGCGTTCCAGTTAAAACGTAACTTGGGATCTCCTGCTTCTGCAAATGGTTTGATAGTTTTTGATTGATTTTTTATGAGATCCACTCTCCACACGTTTTCTGCACCTTGCATCTCAGAGTAAACGATATTGGGATTTTCAGGGTGCGGATATACTTTAAAACCATCTCCTACGCCTACACTTACCCAATGTCTGTTTTCGATGCCACCAGGTTGCTTGCTAGGACCTACCCATGAGCCATTATCTTGGAGTCCGCCATATACTTTGTAAGGCTTTTGGTTATCATAAGACACATGGTAATATTGCGAAAGCGGAAGATTTCTGACCATTTCCCATACGGTACCTCCGTCCCATGTCCGATATACACCACCATCTGTACCTACATAGATCACATTAGAATTGATAGGGTCGAAGGCATAATCATGAAAATCTGAATGTACGCCAGCACCTATAGATCTAAATGTCTTGCCACCATCTTTTGATATAGAACCACTAAGACCCGCTTTTAGTACGATATCAGGATTGCGAGGATCTACGACGATACGCGAGAAGTAAAAAGGTCGCACGACTAACTCAAAATCACCGTTCAACCGTTTCCATGACTGTCCAGCATCATCTGATCTATATAGACCTTTGTCTTCACTTTTTTCGGTTTCGAGTACTGTATATAGGATACTTGGATTGGATGGGGCGGCAGCGATTGCTATTCTTCCCAGTTTACCAGTAGGAAATCCATTATGGATCTTATCCCATGATTTTCCACCATCAGTGGTTTTGTAGAGTGCACTATTATTGCCACCACTGTTAAACGAATATGCTGTCCGTCTGAACTCCCAAAAAGCTGCATACATTATCTGGCTGTTTTTAGGATCCATGATGAGTTCTGAGCATCCCGTAGTAGCATTGACATAGAATATTTTGTCCCAGGTCTTACCACCGTCCATGGTTTTGTAGATACCTCTGTGCTCACTATCACCCCACAATGCTCCGAGTACTGCAACAAAAACCTCATCACTGTTGTCAGGGTTGACGACTATACTTGCTATTCTCTCTGAATTTTTCAAACCCATATTGATCCAATTTTGGCCTTCGTCAGTACTTTTGTATATACCGTCGCCTATCGTGACCGAGTTTCTAGTCCAAACTTCACCTGTACCCACCCATATCACTTTGTCAGGTGCACTAGGATCAAGTGTGATACAACCTATAGACTGTGTATGCTTATCAAATATAGGATTAAAAGTCACCCCAGCATTATTGGTTTTCCAGACGCCTCCGCCAGCTGCACCCACATAAAAAACCTTAGCGTCCGTAGGATGAACCTCTATATCAGAGACACGCCCACTCATTAGTGCGGGTCCGATTTGTCTAGCTCTCACTGCACCAAAAAGCTCATCTCCCTTTAGGGGAATATCTTTTTGGGCAACCAAAGGGTAATTTATAAAGCTGCTCACTGTGATGAGTAATGATAATGCTAAAAAGTTTTTCATCTACTGGATTTTTAATGGTGAAAGGTTATCAATAATGTAGTTTTTGAAAAAAAAAGCAAACAAGATGCTTACTGCTTCTTGTTTGCCTTTCTCTAAATTTAAAATGTTAGTTTAGTTTTTGTAAAGTCTTAAAGTAATTCCTTACTCTACTGGAAACTCAAATATCTTGTCATCAATCGCAACATTGGTTTCTATTTTTGATATCACGATCGTTGCCATAGCCTTGCCATCAAATCTTTGCTCAAGGCTAAAAGGCATCATCAAGCCATCTACTTCTTGATAATCAGAAAATGCCGCCTCTGAAATCTGTCCTTTTCCTTCTCCTTTCTTTATCGTACTCCTAGTAATGATAGGTACAAAATTTTCTTTATCAAAAAAGTAAGTCGTTGAGTTCTCTACCTCTACCCCGTCGATTTTAACTGGCTTTTTTGTAAGCTTAAGTTTTATACATTCTACGCCATCAACGGTCTCAGTACCATCTATTGCTACGACATAACCCTTAGCCTTGTAGTTTAAAAACGGATCAGGGAAATCTCCAAATTCATCTTTTAGCATTTCAGAGTCTTCTGTTTCCATTTTTTCAGCTTTCATGGTCATGAAGTTAGTCTGCCATCCTGTAGTTCCATCAAACGCTGGCTGCACCATTGACATACCTTGGAAAGTAAATTCTATTTTTGATTTGTTAGGCTTAGCGTATATAGTCGTGGGAAATTCCATACCTTGGGCACTCACTTTAGCTGTGGACTTCAAAGAGGTAATCTTAGACCATGCGTCTTTTCCCCCTATAGTTTCTAGGTATTTTGATACTACTTCATCAGCTGTCTGTGCTGAACTCAAAAAACTGAAACCCAATAAAAATACTCCTAAAATAATCTGATTGATTCTCATAAATTAATGTTTTGTTTATTATTATTTTATTAATTAAATTAATTGCTCAAATAACTTATTAAAAGCCATTCTTCGATACAAATACAAATGTAATCTTTTACCTTTTTCTGAAACTAAAATTATCGACTAAAATCAATATGCTATCGATAAAACTAAAAAACAATGAACAAATACGTCAGAATAAGCTCAATTGCCCTCCCTTCTGTGGTATTTCATCTTCTTGCGGGAGGATAAGGCTTGGGTTGTTGTTTTGTACGCTATTAACTTTGTCAGAGACTTTATAGGCATCCATCGCCGCACTATTGTATGGCAGTAGTAACGACATTGCGTCTTTGTCTGACAAGTTATCATTTATCCATCGATGTTCTGCTTCTGAGGTAAGTATCACAGGCATCCTGTCATGAATCGGTTTCATAATCTCGTTGGCAACTGTTGTGATGATCGCAAACGTGTATTCTACTGTACCTGTAGCAAGATCTATCCACTGATCCCACAGTCCCGCTAGTGCCATAATGTCTTGATCTATACACGTAATCCTATAAGGAAGTCGCTGCTTCCCTACTCTCTTCCATTCATAAAATCCATCTACAGGTATGATGCATCTCTTGCTAGTCAGTAATATCCTGAACGAAAGCTTGTCTGCCAATGTCTCTGCTCTAGCGTTGATCATTTTGGAAGCTATATGTCGGTCCTTCGACCAATGTGGGATCAATCCCCATTTGTATAGATGTATTATGTTTTGCTCATTCATCGTCACCACTGGATGAAAATGCGTAGGTGCTACATTATAGTTGGGCAATGGATTGTACCTATGCAGCTCCTCAGTGTGGAAAGTTGCATTAAATCTTTTCTCTATTTCCTTCTCAGTTTTAGTTAGTGAAGATCTTCCGCACATAAAGGTAGTTTTATTTAACTTGCTTCACAAAATTATCGATTTTTGCCGATATCAGCTCATTAGATTTCTGCTCTGCTAGGCTTCGAGTTTGATAGATGCCTGCTACTACTTGAAACAATGATTTGTCTTTTAGCTTATTGACTTTAGCGCTTTTAAATCCTTTAGCCTTGAGCAATTTTAATACATTATCGGCATTAGATTTATCGCTGAACGTACCTGCAATGATTCCAAATCCAGCGTCGTTATTATCCTTGATCGTGCTCATGGGTTGAGGCGTTACTTTGGGCGGACTTGGTTTTTTGGCTGTTGGAGGTGGAGGTGTATTTTTCTTTACTTCTTCTATTATTTTTACCTTTTTATCTACTTCGTCATAATCTATATTACCATTGATGATATCGCGATTTGTAATCATCTCAGCTGGTACTTCTTCCTCCATAGCAGTGACATCAGTACTATCTTGAACGACGGCAGTGCTATATTGAGCCACCTCTGGCAAGTCATTCATCTGTTTGTTTTTGTTATACGCTGCTACCATAGCTGTTACCCAAATGTACGCAATCAAAATCAAAAAAGCATATATCGCAATACGTAAAAGTCTGCCCATTTTCTAATACTTAATTTTTCTATCCAAAGTCAAAAGTACGTATTTTTAATTATTATCACAATATTTAAACTTTTTTTTCTATTATTTGAAAATTAAAACTCAATTTAGTGTAGTTACGAATCCATTCTAAACTGCAAAAAACATGTTTTAAAACTCAACACAAAATATAATTAAACCATCTAAAGGTGACTAATACGATCAACCCCAAAATAAATAGCTACCAAAAGCATAATGATCTAGATATTTAAAATTACATTTGTATAACACACCGTTAAATACCTATAAAAGAGTTTAAAAATTCTTAAAAAAATTATAAAACAATGTTTTCAGATACTACACAGACTTTAGCAATAATGATACTCACTAGTTTACTTTTAGTATTGAGTACTTACTTCCATTTTATAAAAAAACAGTCTCAAGTTGCTTTTGTCATGCTTTTGCTGATCAGTATAGTGGTTAGGTTGTTTATGGCATCTGTAGATCCATACCTTCATGAGTGGGATGAGCGGTTTCACGCGCTAGTAGCAAAACATATAATGTCTCATCCCTTCCAACCGATGATAAGATTAGATCCTATACTGCCATATAAAATCGAAGATTGGTGTTGCAATTATATATGGGTGCATAAGCAACCACTTTTTTTGTGGCAAATGGCTGTATCGATGTTTTTATTTGGTATTAATGAGTTTGCACTGAGACTTCCATCAGTCGTCATGGGCACAGTATCTATATATTTTATATATGACATAGCCACCAAATGGATAAAAAACATTGACGTTGCATACTTTGCGGCTCTACTTTTTACTCTTTCATATTACCAACTCGAACTTACTTCAGGTAGATTTTCATTAGATCAAAATGACCTGACTTTTGCTTTTTATGTCACTGCAAGTATATGGGCTTTTACTTCTTATCTGACAGCTACCAAAAAGATTCTATGGGCTATATTGATAGGTCTATTTGTAGGCTGCGCAGTCTTAAATAAGTGGTTGCCAGGCATTCTTGTCTTTGGTGGTTGGGGACTGTATCTTTTACTAGAAACCAGGTATAACTTTGATCTCCAAAAATGGAAATACCTCATTTTAGCTGCGGTGATAAGTATTGTTATATTTGCTCCATGGCAGCTATACATCCTTAGTGCCTACCCTGTCGAAAGTGGAATCATGTATGAACACAACAAACGACACATTTTTGAAGTACTAGAAGGACATGAAGGCACTGTGTGGTATCACATCAATCAGATGAGATTGATCTACGGAATGCTGCTTATCACTTTCGTACCCTTAGGTATATATGCGATAACAAAAAACAAGGAGGTTGACAAAAAATTATCCATTGCATTTTTTACAATGTCCATCGTGATTTATGCTTTCTTCTCTATCCTAGTTCAGACTAAAATGCCTGCATTTACTTTTCCTGTCAATGCCATAGTTTGGATAATTATCTCCGTGGGCATAGTGACTACCTTGAATTATATTTCAAAAGCCAACACACTGATGGCCATAAGTGCCATCCTACTCGGAGTTTATACACTCAAACCCTGGCAAATACTGGACTATAGGGCTATAACTAATATCGAACGAAACAAAAAAATAAACAATACGAACATTTACAAATCGCTGAACTCTTCACATGAATTAAACGGGCGAGTAGTTATTAATTGCAAGAGTTTTGAGGACGTGGAGCTGATGTTTTACAATGATGTCAACGCCTATCATTGGTATCCAACTGAGCAAGTCTTGGATAGTTTAATGCAGAAAGGGTATAAATTTGCAGCGTTCAAAAACCATACTAATCATCAGTTGCCTGAATACATTTATGGCAATAGCGAAGTGATGATTATAGATGAACTTATTGAATAATAATACTAAAAAAAGTAGATAAACTGAAACTGTTCAATAAAGTGTGTATGATAAATTTTATAACTTTGCAATATGAAAAGCAAGAAAACAGAGACAACAGATCAAGTAATTAAAGATCTTTTCAAAAAAAAATTAAATTATAGGTGAAATCAATGAGACTTTTCTAAGCAATTCTCCTCGCAATATGAACTAACACTTTTCTCATCAAAGACGAGTGAATCGACATCCAAATCTATTGATTTTTTAAAATCTAAACACGCACTTATTTTGTCATCTTGGAGAAGTTTACAGACACCACGATTAATATATGCCGTCTCGTAGCGCTCATTTAGATCTATGAGTTGAGTAAATTAAATTTTAACATTCTTTAATTCGCCTTATAATAATTTACTGACTTCAGATAATCAGATTTAGAGTAATCCTTACAAATATTCCTACTCTTAAAGTGAGAATTTACAAAACAAAGCGACAAGAGTAAAACTAACAAAAATTAGTAACGCTTCATTTAGTAAAAATTTAATCTTTATAAAAAGCAAAGAGATTGCAAAAAAAATGTGTGAAAAATATGATAAATTTACTGAGATTTTCCTTCTAAACCATTTTTTTGCTCTAATCATAATCTCTTAACTATTCATCACCTTCAGATTTTTATCAACGTACCTATATCAATATGTGGAAAGAATCAATGCTCTCCACCAAAAGACTCTTATTCTCATTGATTATAAATCTTGAACCAATAACTGGATGACTACTTTTTGCACTCAAAGAGAATTCTGTAAAATTGGATTTATTAGTACTGAAATCAATTAAGCTCGTATAGTAAGATATCTCAAAATTTTTCCGAAAAGTACATCTTGGTATCTGATTTTATCTCCTTCCTGATAGAATTTATTGTCTAACCCAATAAATAATATTGAAAATGAAGATCTTAATGCCAGAAGGTCATTGTAATCAGGATGCTCATATAATAGTAACTTGCCAAAACTAATGTTATATATTCGCTTAGAGAATATTATCTCTTGACAAAAAAAAAGATTTATATCATTGCGATCATAAGGCATAGGATAAATCTGACTCAACACTTCTAAATCTTCGTTAGAATTTATAAACTGAAGTCCTGCAAACACGGCTCTATCAGTAGCCCCGATTCCATACTAGGTCTGCCATATTAATTCCCCAGTCTTTATATCTCGTTTCTCTATGTAAATCCCATCTTCTTGTGCCTTACCCAAGCGGTAATATACACTATAAACACTATGATCAATATTTTCTTAATTCTGATCGTGAGAACATGAAAATAAAAATATCGAAATAAAATGAACTACGCTTTGAATGATCTTTGTTTTTAAATTAAGTGATTGTTTTTGATTTTGTACTACTTAGTGTACTGTTTTTGTACTGTTTCATAATAATTTATGTTTTAAGAGCTAAATAAAAAAAATATAACAGTTATAATTTATATTACAAAATGATTTTAGCATATTATTGATTTAAAAAAAATAAATGTATAATTATTATAAAAACATCTATTATTTAATAGAAATGATTACTTTTGCGCAAATTTTGTAATACTTAGTCTCATTCTTATGCTGTAAAACGTACGGTTTATATAAGTTTGAAATTCTAAATTTATCATTTTATAATAGATTAATCTATACCCATGTCACAAAGAAAAGGAAGAAAAGAAGAGCAAGAAGAAATACAAGTTGTAGAAGTAACTGGCAGTAATGTGCAGGCGGGCAACTTTTTTGAGCAAAACCAAAAAATGATTACTTATGTAGTCGGTGCACTTGCTATCATAGCTGGTCTATACTTTGCCTACAAGTACCTCTACATCGGGCCAAAAGAAAAAGAAGCTGTAAATGCGATGTATAAAGCAGAGGAAATGTTTGCTAAAGATTCATTTGAACTGGCTTTGACAAACCCAGGCGGTGGTTTTGATGGCTTTCTTAACATTATAGACAATTATAGTGGTACTAAGTCTGCCAACCTTGCAAAATATTATGCTGGTATCAGTTACCTCAATATCGGTAAATTTGATGAAGCTATAGATTATCTTAACCAATATAGCGCAAACGACAATGTCACTGCTATCACTAAAGCGGGAGCATTAGGTGATGCTCATGCAGAAAAAGGTGAAAAGGACAAAGCAGAGTCACTATATAAGGAAGCAGGCACAAAGAACGAAAATGAATTATTGTCTCCTTACTACCTCAATAAACTCGCTCTTTTATATTACTCCAATGGCAAAAGCCAAGAAGCAGTAACTCAGCTAGAAGAGATCAGAAATAAATATCCTGAATCTCCTGAAGGTAGAGAAGCAGAGAAACTGATCATCAGATTCCAATAAAATATAAGATCTCAAGGAACTAATAAACTTAAGAGGTAGGATTTTGTTAAAATTCTACCTCTTTTTATTTATACCGATAACCTAAAAATAGCTCTATATGTCCAGTAAAGATAAAAATCTGTCCTTTCCCACAAGCGAAGTTCCCAATGTCTCTAATGCCAAAATCGGTGTCATCACAGCCGAGTGGAATGATGACATTACATTGCCAATGCGAGATGGCTGTATCGCTACGCTACATGCACATGGTTGTACAGCAGCTGACCTTATAGTCGTATCTGTACCTGGTGCGTATGAGCTTCCCATCGCAGCCAAAATAATGCTAGCTAACCAAAAAATGGATGCTATCATTTGCATAGGATGCGTCATCAAAGGTGAAACCAAACATGATCAATACATCAGCCAAGCAGTTGCCGAAGGAATCATGAACCTCAGCATATTGTCAGGTAAACCGATCATATTTGGAGTATTGACGCCCAACAATCATCAGCAAGCCGTAGATCGATCTAAAGGAAAGCATGGCAACAAAGGCATAGAAGCAGCGCATACTGCACTCAAAATGATAGATCTAGCCGCCAAGCTCAAAAACCAAGATAAGCCAAAGATTGGATATTGAGTATTTCACTATTAATCCCTTTAATTAAGTACAATCTGTAACCTTTCGGACCAAAACTAAATACAATTCCAATGAAAATACATGCCATAGAAACAGGTAGATTTAAACTAGACGGTGGCGCCATGTTTGGCGTAGTGCCTAAGCGTATGTGGTCAAAAATGCATCCTGCAGATGACGATAACCTATGCACCTGGCAGATGAGGTGCCTACTAATAGAGGACGGTGACCGCAAAATCATGATAGATACTGGAGTAGGCACTAAGCAAGACGAGCGTTTCAGAAGCCATTTTTATCCTCACTTGATGCATACTTTTGAGGATTCATTGGCTGCGTTAGGAATGACAACTGACGATATCACTGATGTCTTGCTTACTCATTTTCACTTTGATCACATAGGAGGAGCTTTAGCTTACAATGCAAAAGGAGAAATAGAACCTGTGTTTAAAAAAGCCAAATACTGGTGCAACGAGGTACACTATGATTGGGCTTACAAAGCCAACGCTAGAGAGGCAGCATCCTTCCTCAAAGAAAATTTCGTTCCGCTCAGAGATATGGGCATACTTGAGTTTATCGATGTCCAAAATGGTATAAAGTTTAGTGAACACATCACACTTGACTTCGTCAATGGGCACACAGAGGCGATGATGATTCCTTATATTCATCTAGACAATGGGAATACAATTATCTATTGCGCTGACTTGATACCTTCACATCACCACGTACAGCTCCCTTATATTATGGCGTATGACATGAAGCCGTTAGAATCTCTACGAGAGAAGCAATTATTGCATGATAGAGCGACAGACGGGAAGCACTTTCTGTTTTTTGAACACGATGTGGATATAGCCTTAGGCTCAATCATCAGAAACGATAAAGGGCGTGTAGTTTTCGGTGGTGAAGTATCACTAGATAGTGTAGCCTAACCTTTATTTTCAAACAAATATATACTTCGATATGAATTTTCTTTTTGACGAAAGTCAGAAAAAACCACTATCCTGAAATTTTCTTAAAAAAGAATGCACTTTTTAATAGACAAAAGCATAATTTAATTGTTAGAAGGTCAAAATCTTAGAAAATATGTATAAAAGCATGCAAGATGTAGTGGATGATCTAGAACGCCACAAGCATTTAATCAGAATCAAAAGAGAAGTAGATCCAAATTTAGAGATAGCCGAGATTCACAGACAGATATATGACCAAGGCGGTCCGGCTATACTTTTTGAGAAAATAAAAGGCAGTCCTTTCCGCGGTATATCCAATATATATGGTACTAATGAACGAGTCGATTTCCTTTTTAGAAAAACGCTGAGTAAGGTTAAAAAAGTCATCGAGCTAAAAGCTGATCCAACCAATTTGCTTAAAAATCCGCTACGATATCTAAGTGCACCGTTCACTGCGCTCACTGCATTACCTATGAAATCCATAGGAACAGTGCCTGTTAAATACGGAAAAATAACTATAGATCAACTTCCTCTAATTAAGTCATGGCCTATGGATGGCGGTGCTTTTGTGACCTTACCACAAGTCTTCACATTGCCTCCAGGCAGCAAAAACATGATGCAATCCAATCTAGGAATGTACCGAATACAACTTTCAGGCAATGATTACAAACTCAATAAAGAGATAGGACTTCACTACCAGCTACATAGAGGTATAGGTGTCCATCACGAGGCGTATAATAGAAGTGAAGAGCCCTTCAAAGCGTCTATTTTTATAGGTGGACCACCGTCTCATGCATTCTCTGCCATTATGCCTATGCCTGAGGGATTGAGTGAACTTACTTTTGCAGGCATGCTAGCAGATCGTAGATTTAGGTACGCTATCGATCCTTTGGGTCACGTGCTCTCATCTGATGCAGACTTTGTCATCACAGGTAAGATAGTCAAAAACAAAAAAATGAGTGAAGGTCCTTTTGGTGATCACCTCGGTTATTATAGTTTAGCGCATGACTTTCCTGTGATGGAGGTTGACAATGTATATCACCGTAAAGATGCGATTTGGCATTTCACTGTAGTAGGCAGACCACCACAAGAAGACAGTGGTTTTGGCTACCTCATCCACAAGCTAGTAGAAGACCTAACCGCTGGTGAATTTCCCGGTTTGGTGGGCATTCATGCAGTAGATGCTGCTGGTGTACACCCACTTTTGATAGCCATCGGACAAGAAAGATACATGCCTTTCAGACAGCCCGTGCCTGAAGAGATATTGACTATTGCAAATAGAATACTTGGTTCGGGTCAGACCTCACTAGCAAAGTTTCTCATCATTGCGGCACATGAGGACGACAGGAATCTGGATATACATAACATACCAGCTTATTTTGATCATGTGCTACGCAGGATTGATTGGCGTCGTGACCTACATTTTCAGACCAAAACCACCATCGACACACTCGACTACTCTGGAGATGGATGGAATACTGGCTCAAAAGTTGTGATGGCGTGCAGAGGTCCACAGATCAGAAAACTTTCGTCTCAGTTGCCTTACTTTCCTGATACATCTAGCGTCGCTAACTCTTCCTTAATCCAAGATGGAATCTTAGCTATAGCGACTAAACCTTTTAGTGATTATGCTTCCGCAAAAAATGAATTAGATGCCTTGACACAGGAACTCAAAAGTATGGATTTATCAGCATATCCTTTGATCATATTGTGCGATGATTCAGACTTTACGGCCGCAAATGTCAACAATTTTGTTTGGGTTACATTCACACGTGCCAATCCATCACATGATATATATGGTGTGGATGCCTTTACAGTATTTAAGCATTGGGGGTGCAATGGTAGCTTAATTATAGATGCTAGGATCAAGCCTCATCATGCACCACAGTTGGTTCCGAATCCCAATATTCAAAATTCAGTTTCAGAATGGTTAACAATATAACTTCGCTAATATCAATATGATTGAACAAAATAACAATATATACCTAATCAGTATTTGTAGACAATTTGAATATTATAAAAACCTAGGTGCAAAATGTATTTACCAGCTAAACGATGACCAACTCAACTGGCAGTCCAATCAATCTAGCAATAGTATTGCTATGATTATAAATCACCTTGCCGGCAATATGCTATCTAGATAGATAAATTTTTTTTTTACCGAGGATGGAGAAAATATTGGCGTAATCGTGACATAGAATTTACTGAACTTTTTCTTATTAAAGAAGAAGTTTTGGATAGGTAAAATGAAGGCTGGAATTGCCTAGAGCAAGCGATAACCACTATAAAAAATGAAGATTTATGCAAGATAGTATATATTCGCAACGAAGGACAAACAGTTATAGACGCAATCAACAGACAGCTTTGCCACTATCCTTATCATATAGGTCAAATAGTATTTATTGGAAAATTTCTATTAAATGAAAAATGGTAATCCCTTTCTATCTCAAAAGGTAAATCAATAGCATATAATAATGCTAAATTTGCACTTGTCAAAAAAGTTGAGGACTTTACGGACGAATTCTTAAAAAATTAGAAGAGAATAACGTTTCCAAAATAAGGTAAACGGATCATAAAATATAAAATTAATAAGAAAAATATTTGTTCATATTTTATCTTTGATTAAATGTAAGAATCCACTACTCAAAATTTTGTAAATAATCAAGTAGGTTACTAAAAGTAACGAAACCATTTTATGCAAAACTTAAATAAAAAATAATATTTCGTTTAGTTTATCAAAAAGTCCTTGATGTTTAGTAATTTCGCAGCGAATTAAGAAACTCAGGTCATTATTGAGACTTTTTATGTATATTCTGATCTACGATTATTTAACTTTACTCAGTATAATAGATACCATTTTTTTTATAAATATTATAAATTTTACCCTTACCATGATTATAGGAGTTCCAAAAGAAATTAAACCTAGCGAAAACCGTGTGGCCTTAACCCCTGCGGGTACGTATGAGTTCGTAAAAAGAGGTCATACTGTTTATATCCAAAGTACAGCGGGTGATGGCTCAGGATTTTTAGATGAAGAATATATTAGTGCTGGTGCAAAAACACTTCCTACTATTGAGGACGTATATGCAATTGCTGAGATGATCATCAAAGTTAAAGAGCCTATCCAGTCAGAGTATAAACTGATCAAAAAAGATCAACTTATATTTACTTACTTCCATTTTGCATCTTATCAACCACTTACAGAAGCGATGATAGCAAGTGAAGCGGTTTGTTTAGCTTACGAAACAGTAGAGGCCTCAGATAGATCACTTCCTCTCTTGGTGCCGATGTCTGAAGTTGCAGGTAGAATGGCAATACAGCAGGGTGCAAAATACCTAGAGAAACCACAGCAAGGCCGTGGTGTACTATTAGGTGGCGTTCCAGGTGTACATCCCGGTAAAGTGTTAGTATTAGGTGGTGGCGTAGTAGGTACCCAAGCCGCTAAAATGGCAGCTGGACTAGGTGCATCAGTAACTATTCTGGATGTGAGTCTAAAAAGACTCCGTTATCTTAACGACGTTATGCCTGCCAACGTAATTACGATGTTTTCTAATGAGTTTACAATTAGAAGATTGATTAAAGATCATGATTTGATCGTAGGTGCAGTTCTTATCCCTGGTGCAAAAGCGCCAAACTTAATTACCAGAGATATGTTAAAAGACATGCGTCCTGGCACCGTTATAGTCGATGTAGCTGTTGATCAAGGTGGTTGTATAGAAACTTGCCGCCCTACAACCCACGATAATCCTACATTTATAGTTGACGATATCGTACACTATTGCGTGGCGAATATGCCAGGTGCAGTACCCTACACTTCTACCATTGCATTGACTAATGCTACCCTACCTTATGCACTCCAGTTAGCAGACCAAGGATGGAAAGCAGCATGTAATGAAAACAAAGAATTGAAATTAGGATTAAATATCGTCAATGGTAAAGTAGTTTACCAAGGTGTGGCTGATGCTTTTAATCTAGAATATACACCCGTAGAAAGTATTTTAGCCTAAAATTCAAGTTATAAATACAATATCCTAAGATAAAAGTCACAAATTATAATTATTAAAAGGCGTAAGAGTTTTCTTATGCCTTTTTTTGTACCTAATTTTTTTTGAAAGCCGAAGTGAAGCCTACTGTATTGTATGCTTATAATACATGCTAATAATCTTACACCAATCGTATTTATAAAATAGTCCAAAATAAAAGAACCTATTTTTTATTCAGTCGATTCACAAAATACTTGCATAGCATTCGCTATGGAAGTACGATTTGAAACAGAACCGATGAATAGATAGCGTTTATTGGTCAATTTTGTGTATGCTATTGGTATTATACCAATAAGTAGGGTCTAATGAAAAAGTCAGAATATCTTCTAAATGAAAGAAAACCGTTCAAAAAACCAGCGATATGTGAATGAAGAATCGGAAGTGCGTCTGGCGCAAAACTACCGCAAACTTATAAGCTACCTAACATTTGCAATCGCAAAAGCATATGACTG
>Ga0105045_10000054_pt1 | contig 56755 bp, 42 predicted proteins | sample MAT02_FD_78089 | JGI IMG/M metagenome (GOLD analysis project Ga0105045, IMG submission 78089) | Freshwater microbial communities from Lake Fryxell liftoff mats and glacier meltwater in Antarctica - MAT-02 (megahit assembly) | ecosystem: Environmental > Aquatic > Freshwater > Ice > Liftoff...
ATCTGGCCAACAACCTCCATCTGGCCAACAACCTCCATCTGGCCAACAACCGTACGGCCCGCGCCTGAAGCGCTTGACGGCCCATAACCACTCATAACCCTCGCTCGCCAAAGGACCCGGATGATCCCCGCCACGCTCGCTCGCCGCTACGCTCGCGCGCTCTTGCAGCTCGCCGATACGCCGATGCAGCGCGAGGTCTTCGGCCGCGACCTCGCCACCTTCGTCCGCAACGCCAGCGCCCCGGCCGCGGGCGACGCCTCACTGCTGACGGTGCTCGACTTCGGGATCCACCCGCAGCTCGAGCGTCGCGCCGTGCTCGACTCGGTGCTGCACCGCATGAACCTCGACGGGACCGTCAACAAGTTCATCCAACTGGTGTTCGAGCGCGGCCGGATCGGCGGCCTCCCGCAGATGGCCGCCGCGTTCACGGAGATGGCCGACACGCTCGCCGGGCGCCAGAAGGCCGTGGTCACCTCGGCCCAGCCGCTGGCGGCGGAGTCACTCGCCAAGCTCAAGGCCTCGCTCGAGAAGGTCATCGGCAAGACGATCCTCATCGACACGAAGATCGACCCCACGCTGCTCGGCGGCGTGGTCGCCCAGGTCGGCACCTACGTGTTCGACGGCAGCATCAAGTCCCAGCTCGAGCGCATGCGCACCAGCCTCCGCTCGGAGTAGTTCCCACCGGGCCCCCCAGGCCCAGTCGTTCCATTGGGCCCCCGCCCGCGACCCGTTTCCAGCCGCGCCACCCCCGGAATCACGAGAGACCCCATGGACATCAGAGCCGACGAAATCAGCCGGATCATCAAGGAGCAGATCCAGGGCTACGAGACCCGGATCTCGGTCGAGGAGACCGGCACGGTCCTGACCGTGGGCGACGGCATCGCCCGCGTCTACGGCCTCGACAACGCGATGGCCGGCGAGCTGCTCGAGTTCCCGCACGGGGTCAAGGGCATGATCCTCAACCTCGAGGAGGGCAACGTCGGCGTCGCCCTGCTGGGCAACGACAACCTGATCAAGGAGGGCGACGTCGTCCGTCGCACCAAGTCGATCATGAGCGTGCCCGTCGGTGACGCGCTGATCGGCCGCGTGGTCAATGCGCTCGGCGTGCCGATCGACGGCGGCCCGGCCCTCGCCGGCACCGAGAACCACGTGGTCGAGCTCAAGGCGCCCGGCATCATCGCCCGCAAGTCGGTCCACGAGCCGATGCAGACCGGCCTCAAGGCGATCGACTCGCTGGTGCCGATCGGCCGCGGCCAGCGCGAGCTGATCATCGGCGACCGCCAGACCGGCAAGACAGCGGTGGCGCTCGACTGCATCATCAACCAAAAAGGTCAGAACATGATCTGCGTGTACGTGGCGATCGGGCAGAAGGCCTCGACCGTAGCGACCGTCGTCGATCGCCTGCGCCGCGAGGGCGCGATGGAATACACCATCGTCGTCGCCGCCAACTCCTCGGAGTCGGCGCCGCTGCAGTTCCTCGCCCCGTACACGGGCGTGACCATGGGCGAGTTCTTCCGCGACAGCGGCCGCCACGCGCTGCTGGTCTACGACGACCTGTCCAAGCAGGCGGTGGCCTACCGCCAGTTGTCGCTGCTGCTGCGCCGCCCGCCGGGCCGCGAGGCGTACCCGGGCGACGTATTCTACCTGCACAGCCGCCTGCTCGAGCGCGCCTGCAAGCTCTCCGACAAGGAGGGCGCGGGCTCGCTGACGGCGCTGCCGATCATCGAGACCCAGGCCGGCGACGTGTCGGCGTACATCCCGACCAACGTCATCTCGATCACCGACGGCCAGATCTTCCTCGAGAGCACGCTGTTCAACAAGGGCATCCGGCCCGCGATCAACGTCGGCATTTCGGTGTCGCGCGTCGGTGGCGCGGCCCAGTCCGCGGCGATGCGCCGCTACGCCGGTCCGCTGCGCCTGTACCTCGCACAGTACCGCGAGCTCGAGGCCTTCTCGCAGTTCGCGTCCGACCTCGACAAGGCGACCCGCGACACGCTCGCCCGCGGTCAACGGCTCACGGAGCTGCTCAAGCAGGGCCAGTACGTGCCGCTGCACGTCTCGCTGCAGGTCGTCAGCATCTACGCCGGCACGCGCGGCCACCTCGACGAGCTCGACATCTCCGAGGTGCGTCCCTTCGAGGCCAAGTTCCACGCCTGGCTCAAGGACAACCGCGCCGACATGCTCGATCTGATCAATCGTGCGAACTCCAAGCCGGATCTCGCCAAGGTCGACGAGGGCATCGAGAGCGCGATCAAGGCGTTCAAGGAGCTCTACCTCAAGGACCCGGCGCGCAAGCAGGCCAAGGCCTGAGGAGCAAGCCATGGCCAACCTGAAGGAGATCCGCGGGCGTATCGCCTCGGTCAAGAACACCCGCAAGATCACCTCGGCGATGAGTCGGATCGCCGCGGCCCGCCTGGTCAAGGCCCAGCAGGCCGCGCTCGGCGCGAGACCCTACGGCGAGCGCCTGGAAGAGGTCGTACGCGCCCTCGTCGCCGGCACGGCCGAGTGCGAGGTCTTGCACCCGCTGATGGCGCCCCGCAGCGGCCACGGCCGCGTCGGCCTGATCCTCATGACCGCCGACCGCGGCCTCGCAGGTGGCTTCAACGCCAACGCCAACCGGGCCGGGCTCGCCTTCGTTCGCCGCGAGCGGGCCGAGGGCCGCGAGGTCGTCGTGATCGCCGTCGGCAAGAAGGGCCGCTCGTTCCTCGGCTCGAACCGCCAGGCGATCGAGCGCTTCCACGAGGCACCGACCCTCGCGACGATCGTGCAGCGCTCCAAGGAGGTCGCGGCCGAGGCGATGGCGATGTTCGAGCCGGCCGCCGAGGGGCAGACCGGGTTGCCGCAGTGCGACGCGGTCTACCTGACCTACAACTATTTCCGCAGCGTGCTCACCCAGGAGCCGCGGACCGTGCAACTGCTGCCGATCAAGCCCCCTGAGGCCAACGCCCAGGGCGATCAACCGGTCGCGCCGCTGTTCGAGCCCGACCGCGAGAGTCTGCTCGGACACCTGCTGCCGATCGCCATCGAGGCGCAACTGCAACAGGCGATGTTCAACTCGATCGCCGGTGAGATCGCCGCGCGCCGGACCGCGATGGACGCGGCGACCGACAACGCCAGCCAGCTCATCCAGGAGCTGACCCGCCACTACAACCGCGAGCGTCAGGCCGCGATCACCAAGGAGCTCATGGAGATCATCGGCGGCGCCGAAGCCCTCAAGGGCTAATCCTGCCAGTCGATCCTCCTCGAGCGCCCGCGTTCACTGCCCCCGTAGCTTCGGAGCCCCATGACCACCTTGCCGCCTCCGCCCACCAACAAGCCCAGCTCTCTCTTCGGTTCGCCCACCTCGCTGCTCGGCGGTCGCCCCAGCTCCGCGCCGCAGCGCGCGGCCGAGGCGGACGTGCCTGTCCCAGGTGCTCTGGGCGTCGGCAAGATCACTCAGGTCATTGGCCCCGTCGTCGATGTCGAGTTCGCGGGCAACATCCCCGAGATCTTCACGGCGCTCAAGCTCACCAACCCCCGCATCAGCGACCGGGCGGACAACTTGACCCTCGAGGTCGCGCTGCACCTCGGCGAGCGCACGGTGCGTGCGATCGCCATGGACACCACCGACGGCCTGGTCCGCGGCATGGAGGTGCGCGACACCGGCAAGCCGATCCAGATGCCGGTCGGCAAGGGCGTGCTCGGCCGGATCATGAACGTCATCGGCGAGCCGGTCGACGAGCAGGGTCCGCTCACCACCACCGAGACGCGGTCGATCCACCGCGCCGCTCCGACCTTCATGGAGCAGAGCACCAAGGTCGAGGTCCTGGTCACCGGCATCAAGGTCATCGACCTGCTCGCGCCCTACCGTCGCGGCGGCAAGATCGGCCTGTTCGGCGGCGCCGGCGTCGGCAAGACCGTGCTCCTCATGGAGCTGATCAACAACGTCGGCAAGAAGTTCGGCGGCTACTCGGTGTTCGCCGGCGTCGGCGAGCGCACCCGCGAGGGCAACGACCTCTACTTCGAGATGATGGAGTCCAAGGTCATCGTCGCCGACTGGGACGAGCACACGCGCAAGGTCAACTCGGTCGACACCGACAAGAGCAAGGTCGCGCTCGTGTACGGCCAGATGAACGAGCCCCCGGGCGCCCGCGCCCGCGTCGCGCTGTCCGGCCTGACCCAGGCGGAGTACTTCCGCGACGAGATGGGCCAGGACGTCATGCTCTTCGTCGACAACATCTTCCGCTTCACGCAGGCGGGCTCCGAGGTGTCGGCGCTGCTCGGTCGGATCCCGAGCGCGGTCGGTTACCAGCCGACCCTGGCGACCGAGATGGGCGCGCTGCAGGAGCGCATCACGACGACCAACAAGGGCTCGATCACCTCGGTGCAGGCGATCTACGTGCCGGCCGACGACCTCACGGATCCGGCGCCCGCGACGGCCTTCGCCCACCTCGACGCCACCACGGTGCTCAGCCGCGCGCTGACGGAGATCGGCATCTACCCGGCCGTCGATCCGCTCGACTCGACCAGCACGATCCTCAGCGCCGAGGTCGTCGGTCAGGAGCACTACGACACCGCCCGCCTGGTCCAGCAGACGCTCCAGAAGTACAAGGAGCTGCAGGACATCATCAAGATCCTCGGCATGGACGAGCTCAGCGAGGAGGACAAGCTGATCGTCGGCCGGGCCCGTCGCGTGCAGCGCTTCCTCAGCCAGCCCTTCGACGTCGCCAAGGTGTTCACCGGCAATGACGGCAAGCTGGTCGAGCTCGCGGACACCATCCAGAGCTTCCGCGAGATCGTCGAGGGCAAGCACGACAACCTCCCGGAGGAGGCCTTCTACATGGTCGGCGGCATCAGCGAGGTGATCGCCAAGGCCAAGAAGCTCGCCGGCGGCTGAGCCAGATCGGCATATCGCTATATCCTCATCGGAGCAGGGAGCACGCATGGCCGCCACGACGATCAAACTCGACATCTTGACCCCGCTCGGTCCGAGGCGCCGCGGCGTCGAGGTCACGGGCGTCGAGATCCCCGGCATCGCCGGTGAACTCGGCGTGTTGCCTGACCACGTGCCGTTCGTGACGCCGGTCGTGCCGGGTGTGGTCCGCTTCCGTGAGGGTGACACCTCGGTGCGGATCGCGGTCGGCGCCGGCTTCCTCGAGATCGGCGGCGACGGTCGCGTGGCGATTCTGGTCGAGCGCGCGCTCGAGGTCGGCGACATCGACGTCGCCGCCGCCCGCGACGCGCTGGTCCGCGTCAATGTTGAGCTGACTCAGCAGCACGACTCGATCGACGCCGCCGAGCACCGCAAGCTGCGTATGGAGCAGGGCTGGCTCGAGGCGCAGATCCGAACCGCGACCTGATCGACGGCGTCGGCCGAGCTTAGGGCGTGCGGCACCGGCCGCGCGCCTTTTTCTCGCGGCGGTGTCGCTGCCGCAGATGTCGCATGTCTCTTCGGACAGGTACGCAGAGGTCGGCGAGCAGCTCGCGCGCGTATGTGCCACGAAGGGAATGCGCCAGTGGCGGGTTCGCGCCATGCACCGCCACCGTGTCGCTGGATGCGCATTGCCAGGCTTCCCGGGGTGTTCTAGCGTGACACCATGCATGTTCGTTTGATGATCTCGAAGTATTTGGTGGCATCGCTGGGCGTGGTGGCGGGTGGTTTGACGGCGGCCTGTGGCGGCGCCGGCGAGACGACCGAGGAGGGCAGTTCGGGCACCGGGACCACCGAGGACGGCGGGACCACCGGCGAGCCGACCACCGATACGCCGACCACCGGCGACCCGACGACCGGGTCGACGCTGCCGGTCTGCGGCAACGGCATGCAGGAGGAGGGTGAGGCGTGTGACAACGGGGCCGACAACGCCGACGACAAGGCGTGTACGGGCACCTGCGTCGCCAACGTGTGCGGCGACGGTCTGGTCGGCCCCGGCGAGGGCTGCGACGACGGCAACCAGGACGACACCGACGAGTGTACCAACACCTGCGCGGTGAAGGGCTGCGGGGATGGTGTGGTCGCCAAGACCGAGGTCTGCGACGACGGCAACCAGGACGACACCGACGAGTGCACGGCGAACTGCACGCCCGCGGAGTGCGGCGACGGCTTCGTCCAGGTCGTGACCGGCGAGGAGTGCGACGCCAAGGATCAGAACTCCGCCGAGGGCGTGTGTACGCCGGAGTGCAAGGACGCGGTCTGCGGCGACGGCTTCGTGCTGCTCGACGGTGAGGCCTGCGACGACGGCAAGAACAACGGAGACATGGGCTCGTGCCTGACCGACTGCACCTTGAACGTGTGCGGCGACGGCAAGCAGAGCCCGTCCGAGCCGTGCGACGACGGCAACCTCGACGTCGGTGACGGTTGCAACGAAGCCTGCCAACTCGAGGACTGCGGCAACAACGTGGTCGACGCCGGCGAGGCCTGCGACGACGGGGCCAACGGCGACAACGACGACGGCTGCACCGATGTGTGCACGGTGCCGGCCTGCGGCGATACCTTCTTGCAGGCGAGCTTGATGGAGGACTGCGACCTCGGCGAGGCCAACAAGGACAGCGGCGACTGCACGTCGACCTGCAAGCTCCCGATCTGCGGCGACGCCTTCGTGTGGGAGAATAACGAGCAGTGCGACAACGGCGACATGAACGCCGACGACCAGGCTTGCAAGTCGGACTGCACCGACAACATCTGCGGCGACGGCTTCCAGGGCCCCGACGAGCAGTGCGACGACGGCAACGACGTCGACACTGACGACTGCACGCAGGTCTGCAAGAACGCCGCGTGCGGCGACGCCTTCGTGCAGGGCACCGAGCAGTGCGACCTCGGCCCGGCCAACGCCGACGACGGCCTGTGTACCCTGATGTGCACCAACGCGACCTGCGGCGACGGCTTTACGCAGCTCGGGGTCGAGGACTGCGACGACGGCAACATGAGCAACACGGACTCGTGCGTGCAGGGTTGCAAGGCGGCCAAGTGCGGCGACAACTTCGTCAACATGGGCGTCGAGGACTGCGACGACGGGAACATCTTGCCGAACGACGGCTGCAACGCGACGTGCAAGCTGGAGAACGTCGCGGTCGGCGAGGCGAAGATGCTGGCCAAGGCGATCCCCGACGACAAGTACACCGGCACCCAGGCCAGCATGATCTGCACCGACCTCGTGGTCGCCAAGGCCGGCATCATTAAGGGCGTGTTGCTGGTGGTCGGGATGGATCACACCTGGATCGGCGACCTCACCTTCAAGCTGTTTAGTCCCGCCAACGCCAAGACGCTGACGGTGCTCAGCCGTCCGGGCGTGCTCGAGGCGCTCGACAACGGCTCCGACGTGTCCTTCGAGAGCTCCGACCTCAAGAAGACCTCACCGATCCTGTTCCGCGACCCGGGCCCCACGGACGCGGAGAAGATGGGCGACACGATCGGCGGCACGCTCACCGTGTGCGCCGACGACGGCTTTTGCGATTACTTCCCGAACCCCGGCAAGGGTCCAGGCCTGAAGTTCTCCGACTTCAACGGCGCGCAGGCGATGGGCACCTGGAAGTTCTGCGTCGCCGACGCGGCCCCCGGCGACACCGGCACCCTCGACATGGTCAAGCTGACGCTGCTGTTGAACTGAAACGGCTGCGCTCGCGACGAAGCCCCGCGGTCACGACCGCGGGGCTTCTTCAATTCGGGCTCACTGGATCGCCAGCGGCAGCAGGGTGGCCGCGAGCACCGGCTCGTGGCGCAGCATCATCGCCTGGCCGAGGGTCTCGAGCACGGCGCTCACCGCCCCGTGACCGAGCTCGGCCCGGATCTGGTCGATCGCCGCCGTGAACTCGGCGCGGCCGAGCAGGTCGGCCGGCGAGGCCTCGACCAGGCCCTCGAGCAGGTCCTTGAGCGTCGGCTCCGGCGGGTAGACCTCGAGCGCGGTGTCGAGGCCGACCTGCCCGAGCGTGCGCGCCTCGGCCAGCGCGGCGTCGAGGTCACCCATGGCATCGACCAGACCGTGGCCCTGGGCCGCCAGCCCGGTCCACACGCGGCCCTGGGCGAGCGCATGGATGGCTTCGTACTGCTTGCCGCGACCCTCGGCGACGCGCCCGACGAACACCTTGTACACGTCCTCCATCATGGCGAGCACCATGGCTCGCTCCTCCGTGGTCCACGGGGTCATCGCCGACCACATGGTCGCGTGCTTGCCCCGGCCGATCGCGTAGGTGTCGACGCCGAGCTTGCCGAGCATGGTGCCGAGCGCCATCTTGCCGCCGACGACCCCGATCGATCCGGTCAGGGTGTCGGGCTGCGCGAAGATCTTGGTCGCGCCGGTCGAGATGTAGTAGCCGCCCGAGGCGGCGACGCGGCCCATTGACACGACCACCGGCTTGTTCGCCTTGACCGCCGCGACGGCCCGCCAGATCTCCTCCGAGGCCTGCGCGCTGCCGCCACCCGAGTTGACGCGCAGCACCACGGCCTTGACCTTGTCGTCCGCCGCCAACTGATACAGCGCCGCCGACAGCGTGTGTCCGGCGATCTCCTGGCGCGCGCCGATCAGGCCGCCGCCGCGACCGTCGACGATGTTGCCGACCGCGTACACCAGCGCGACATGGGGCTCGCCCGGCCGCTTCATCGGCAGCATGCCGAGGAACACCTGCAACTTCGCGATGTCGAGGCCGCCCGCGCCCGCGCTCTCCTTGAGCTTCATGCGCGACCACTCGGTCCCGGCGGCGGCCTCGTCGCGGAAGCTCTCCCACGGCGCGACGACGTCGACCAGCTTCGCCAGCACGGCGGCCTCACCGAAGAACATCGCCTGATCAATGGCCGCGATCGTCTGCTCGCGACTGAGACCGCGGCCCTCGCCGACCGCCGCGATCAGGCTCTCGTACATCTGATCGATGATCGCCCCGAGGGTCGCCAGCATCTCCTTCGAGGGCTCGCGGCGGGTCAGCGGCTCGGCGGCGCCCTTGAACGCGCCGACGTGTACGAAGTCGGGGACCACGCCGAGGCGGTCGAGCAGCCCCTTGAGGTGGATCGGCGTCGCGGCCGGGCCGGTCAGGGCGACCTCGCCGAGCGGCTGGAGCCCGATGCGATCGCAGGCGCTGAGCAGGAAGTAGGCGAGGTTGCCGGCGCTGTCGGCGTGACAGTGCAGCTTGCGCTCGCCCTGCTTGCCCTTGAACGCGATCATCGCGGCGCGCAGGTCCTCCGCGCTGGCGAAGTCGATCGCCGGGGCGTCGACCCTGAGCACCAGGCCGCGCACGTGGGGGTCGGCCGCGGCCTTGCGCAGGCGCTCGGTGAGCGCGCGCAGCTCGGTGACGCCGCCGCCGCCGCCGAGCAAGTTCATCGGCGAGAGGTCATCGATCGCGCCGCGGAGTTCGTAGGTCAGGAAGTGCGGCGCGTCCTTGGAAAAATTCGCGGACTTGGTCGGCGCGTCGTAGGGCCCGGCCGCCTCGAGGTTGTTGGCCATCATGGCGCTCAGAGGGCCGAGCGCGGCCAACGGGTTGCTGGCCGGGGCAGGGGTGCCCGGGCGGTCGTCGGCGGGCCTGGGCGCGTCCTCGGGCTTGGCGCCACCACCGTTGTTGCAGGCGCCCAGCAGCAGGGGCAGGGACAGGGACAGGGCCAACCATCGCTTCGTCATCGGGGAGTCTCCAGGCAAAACTTCGCGGGTTTCGACCCGCGCGAGGCTGCAACGTTTCGCGCCGACAAGCCAGCCCACGTCGTCAGCTCACGCCTGTGTGCCTGTTCAGGTGCATCCGCGGCTGGTGCGGATATGCTCGTCCCCCGCATGCAAGCCCCCGCGCCCGAGGCCATCGCGTCGCTGTCGGAGGTCGTCGCCGATCCGAACCGGACGTACATCGCCCACGCGTGCGTGCGTGCGCTGCAGGAGGGCCGCACGCGCCAGGGCCGACCGTTCCTCGACCTCAGCATCGCCGACGCCACGCGCGTGCTGGCCGGCAAGATCTGGGACGACGCCCCGGACGCGCTCGCGGCCGGTCGATCGATCGTCCGCGGCCAGATCGTCAAGATCATGTTTCGGGCCGAGCTGTATCAGGGCGCCCTGCAGCTCGGCGTCCGCAAGATCCGAGCGATGCAGCCCGGCGAGGTCGACGTCGCCGCGATCCTCGGCGACGGCCATGCGCCGGTGGCCGACGTGCTGTGCCGGTCGCTCGTGTTCGACATCGAGACGGTCCCGGCCCAGTCGCGTGACGAGCTGCCGGCTGGGGTCGCCAAGGCGCTCGAGCGGTTCTCCGGCGGAGAGGACGGCGCCGCAGATCTCGCGTGCAGCCTCTCGCCGCTGCTCGCCCGGGTCGTCTCGCTCGCGTTCGCCGACGGCGAGGCGGCGCCCGACGAGGCCGCCGTCACCGTGCTCGCGGTGCCGCCGGAGGGCCGCTCGCGCGACCAGGCCGACTATCCTCCGTGGCTGCGCGTCGTCGACGAGCGGGCCCTATTGCAGGCGTTTTGGATCCTCGCGTCGCAGGCCGAGGTGGTCGTCAGCTACAACGGCCGCAACTTCGATGTGCCCTTCCTGGTCACCCGGAGCCTGCTGCTCGGCGTGCCGGCGCGGGTCGATCTGCTCGGCAAGCCCTATGAGCTCCGCCCGCACCTCGACCTCTACCGCCTGCTCCAGCCGGGCCGGGCGCTCGGGCCCGCGGGCCTGGATGTCCTGTGCTGGGCGCTCGGCGTCGAGTCACCCAAGGGCACCCTCGACGGCAGCCAGGTCGCGCCGACCTACGCCCGCGGCGACATCGAGGCGATCGCGGCCTACAACCGCGGCGACGTCAAGGCGACGGTCGCCGTGTACCAGCGCGTGCGCGACACGATCCTGCGGTTTCGGCCCGAGTGGTGAGGTCACGGGCACATTTCTTGTGCTCGGTCGGTCACCTGTGCTTCGGTAGCAGGCATGCTGGTCCCCCGCTTTTTCGCCTTGCTCGCCATGTTCTCGACTCCACTCGCATGCGGCGGTGGCGGGGCCGGCACCGGTGAAGGCGAGTCCGGGACCGGCACCGGGACGGAAGGCGACAGCGAGGAGGAGCCGCTCGGCGACCCCGAGCTGTTCCCGGGCCTGCGCAGTGAGGTCGAGATCCTGATCGACAAGCGCGGCATCCCGCACATCTACGCCGCCAACGACCGCGACCTGTTCCACGCGGCGGGCTACCAGATGGCGACCGACCGGCTGTTCCAGATCGACCTCATGCGCCGCCGGGCCTACGGGCGCGGGGCCGAGGTGCTCGGCGTGTCCAAGGTCGACGATGACAAGATCTCGCGCCTGTTTGACTTCAAGCGCTGGGGCGCGCTCGACCGCGACCGCTTCAAGGCCGACGCGCCCGCCGACTACGCGCTGTTTACCGCGTGGGTCGCCGGCGTCAACCGGCGCATCGACGAGATCGCCGCAGGCGACGCCCCGCTGCCCTACGGCTTCGGGCCCGGTGAGGCCAACTACACGCCGGAGAAGTGGGACAACGCCGACCCCTTCGTGATCGCCAAGATGCTGATGTTCGGCAACTCGAACACCCTCGAGTACGAGTTCCTCGCCAGCGTGGTCAAGCGGGTCGCGCCCGCCACTTACGACGCGATCCAACTGCTGCGGCCGGGCGTGCCGACCTTCACCGTGCCGCCCGAGGACCGCCCGGCCAGCTCCGGCGGGGCCCCGAAGGCGACCCCGCGCGGCCCGGACGTCCTGCAGTCGATGCACGAGCAGGCCGGCAAGCACTTGCCTCCAAACGCCGCGGCCTCGCTGCAGCGCATGCACGCCGCGCTCGCGGCCTTCGACGTGCTCGGCAGCAACAACTGGGCGGTCGACGGTCGCTTCACCGACAACGGCAAGCCGCTGATCGCCAACGACCCGCATCAGCCGCTGCAGAGCCCCAACGTCATGTACGCGCAGCACCTCAACAGCCTCGATCGCGGCGGTGACCTCGACGCCGCCGGCTTCGGCTTCGCGGGCGCGCCGGGCGTGCAGCTCGGGCATAACCGCCACGTGCAGTGGGCCGCCACCACCGGCTTCGCCGACTGTATGGACCTGTTCTCCGTCACGGTCGCCGACGGCAAGGTCAACGCCGGCGGCAAGTCGGTCGCGGTCACCACCCGCACCGAGGAGATCAAGGTCAAGGGCGAGCCCGCGGTCACGCTCTCGGTCGACGACGTCGACGGCTACGGCGTCTTGCTCGGCGAGGCCCTGCCGTTCCCCGAGGCCCTGGTGGTCGACGGCGGCCGCCACGTGCTGATCAACTGGACCGGCTTTCGCGCGACCAACGAGGCCGCCGCGTTCCTCGCGATGACGCGCGCGAGCTCCGTCGCCGAGTGGGAGACCGCGGTCGAGAAGATGGAGGTCGGCACCTTCAACTGGCTCGGCGCCGACAAGGACGGCATCAGCTATCACCTGAGCACGCTGATCCCCGATCGCGGCGACCCCTCGCTGCGGCCGATGCCCTTCACGGTGGTCGACGGCGACGACAAGGCCAACTACTGGACCGGGCAGTCGCTGACGGCGGACAAGCTGCCGCGCAGCCACGCCGAGAAGACCGGCTTCATCGTCACCGCCAACAACGAGCCCTTCGGCTTCACCGCCGACGGCGACGTACACAACGACCCCTGGTACTACGGCGCCTTCTACGACCCCGGCTACCGCGCGCAGCGCATCGAGAAGCGCCTGAAGGAGCTGACCGGCAAGGCCAAGGTCACCGTCGCCGACATGGAGGACATCCAGACCGACAGCCACAGCGGCGTCGCCGATCAACTGCTGCCGGTGCTCGCCGAGATCTTCGCCAGGGTCCCGAGCGACGAGACCCTCGTCAACTTCCGCGACCGGCCCGAGCTCGCCACCCTCGTCAAGCTGTTGACGGTCGACTGGGACCGCAGCATGCGGCAAGACGAGCCCGGCGCGCTGGCCTTCCACGTGTTCGCTCACCTGCTCGCCACCCAGATCTACGAGGACGACCTGCCGGTGGTGTTCGGCCCGATCATGGACGCCTCCGGCGTCACCGCGCTCAAGCTCACCGGGCTCATCCTCACCGGCGAGTATCCCATGGCCGACGGCCTGCTCGACGCCGGTCGCGAGGTCGAGGTGATGACCGCCCTCGCCGACACGGCGCTCTGGCTCGAGGACCAGTTTAGCGCCGTCAACCCGGCGATGTACGCGTGGGGCATGCGCCACGGCAGCCGCTTCGACAACGGCTTCGGCGGTCTCCTGGCCGGCGACTGGGTCCCCACCCACGGCGGCGAGGACACCGTCAACGTCTCGGCCAGCTCGTTCTTCCAGCCCGACACCACCGAGGTGGTCGAGCGCTTCGAGTCGACCGACGGTCCGGTGTTCCGCCTCGTCACCCGCTTCCAGGACGACGGCACGCCCGAGGCCTTCGTCAACTTCCCACGCGGCAACAGCGGCAACCCGGACAGCCCGCACTTCACCGACACCCTCGAGGACTGGCGCGACGGCGTGTACACCAAGTACCCCTACAGCCGCGCAGAGGTCGACGCGGCGCTCGAGGAGCGCCGCACGCTCAAGCCGTGAGCAATAACTTCGGGTACCTCGCGGGGGCCTTCAGGTCCCGCGCCAGGTCCGGCGCTTGCCGGTGTCGACGTGTACGAAGCTGCTCACGGGGTAGTAGCCGACGCCGCCGGGGTGGACCTTGAGCAGGTGCTTGTAGACCTTCTCGGTGTCGACGCCCGGCAGCGAGAAGTCGATCGCCTGGCTGCGCGTGTGGTTGCTGTCGCGCGAGACCTCGCGGCCCTTCTTGGCCAGCATCAGGTTGTACTTGCTGTTGCGATAGCCGCTGACGACGTTGATCTTGCGCGCGCCGAACTTGTCGGCGGTCGCCAGCACCCGCGCGATCAACTCCGGCGGGTGCTCGCCCGGCAAGCCGCTGTTGTGACAGCGCAGGAAGCGTCCGAGCGCGGCGCGGTCGAGCACCACCGGCCCCGTCCACGGCATGATCTCCTCGGTCCACAGGTGACGCACGTAAACCACCGTCGCGGCGTCGTCGCCAGGGCCGGGCGCGGGCCGGCAGCGCGGGTCGACCTGACATGTCCTCTCGGGCAGGTGTACTCCCGCAGCGCAGCAGTCGCGGGCGGCCGGCGGCGGCGTGTGCTTGTCGGCGAGGTAGCGGTCCTTCTTGCTCGGATCCCCGGCCGTGGTCACGGCGGCCAGCGCGAGCAGGGCGGTCAACAACGTCACAGTGTCTTCCCGGGGAAGTGCGCCACGGGCACGTAGGCGGGGGCGCCGGGGGCCGCGTCGGGGTCGCGGCGAAACAGCACGGCCTCGCGGATCTCGGCCTCCTGGGCGTCGACCACCAGGTAGTCGACCGGCCAGCTCGCCGACAGCGCGGCGTCCTCGTCCTCGCGCGAGAAGTAGGCGCCGACGCGCGGGTGCGAGTGATAGACGATCGTCGGCGGGTCGTCGGCGGCGATGCTACGCGCGAAGTCGAGGTACTCGCGCCCGCCGAAGTTGTAGCCGTTGGCCGAGGTGCGCGGGTTGGCCTCCGGGTCGAGCGCGTGCAGCCGGTCCTGAAAATTCTTGCAGGGCACCAGCGTCATGCTCGCCCCGCGACCGCGGATGTAGCCGCAGCACTCGCTCGGGAACTCGGCGCGCGCCTGGGCGTAGATCGCGTCGAGCAGGGCCACGGGGATCTGGTCGGCCGGGGAGATGGACTTCACCACAGGTATTGTCGCTCCCACTTGAGCGGGAGGAAATAGCGGTCGCCACGATCGCAGAGCACGGTCACCACGACCCCGCCACAGCCCTCCGCGGCGAGATCCTTGGCCACACGCAGCGCCCCTGCGACGTTGCCGCCCGCCGAGTGACCGACCAACAAGCCCTCCTCGTGGGCCAGGCGCTCGGCCATGTCCCAGCCCTCCTCGGTCGACATCCAGATCATGCCGTCGAGCGCGGTCTCGTCGTAGATCTTCGGCACGATGCTGCTCGGGATGTGCTTCATGCCCTCGAGGCCGTGCATCGCGTCGTCCGGTTGCAGGCCGAGGCAGCGCACGGGTCCGAGCTCGTGCAGCCGCCGCGACGTGCCCATCACCGTGCCGCTGGTGCCGATGCCGGTGACGAAGTGCGTCACGCGGCCGTTTGTCTGCGCCCAGATCTCCGGCGCGGTCGAGTGGTAGTGGGCCAGAGGGTTGTGGGGGTTCGAGTACTGGTCGGCGTACCAGTAGAGATCGGGGTGCTGCTCGGCCAACTGCCTGGCCAGCACGATCGCCCCGTCGCTGCCCTCCATCGGGCTCGAGTACTCGATCTCGACGCCGTACGCGGTCGCCACCTGCTTGCGCGGCACGCTGACGTTCGCGGGCATCACCAGCGTGATCGGCACGCCGAGCGCCGCGCCCACCATCGCGTACGCGATGCCGGTGTTGCCGCTGGTGCTGTCGAGCAGGCGCATGCCGGGGCGCAGCCGGCCCTCCGCGAGCCCCTGGCGGACGATCCTCAGCGCCGCGCGATCCTTGACCGAGCCGGCCGGGTTGGTGAACTCGCACTTGGCCCACAGCTCCACGCCGGGGCAGGCGGCCTCGATCCGGTGCAGCCGGACCAGCGGCGTGTTGCCGACCAGGTCGGTGAGGTTGTCGACGCGAACGGCCCGCGTGGGCAACAACTGCGCCTGCAGTTGGGCGCGGGCGTTCGTCGAGGTGGACAGCATCGTCAGCCGCCCGCGATCGCGGGGATGATGCTGACCTCGTCGCGCTCGGCCACCGGCGTCTGCAGGTTCTCGAGGAAGCGGATGTCCTCGTCGCCGACGAACACGTTGACGAAGCGCCGCACCTTGCCGCTCTCGTCGCAGATGCGCTCGCGGATGCCGGGGTAGCTCGTCTCGAGCGCCTCGATCACCGCGTGCACCGTGCCGCCGGCGACCTGCACCTCTTCCTGACCCTGGGTGTACTTGCGAAGGGGAGTGGGGATCCGAATGGTAGCCATGGAAATTCTGTTCAGAACAGTGAACAAGGTCCGGCACAATCGCAAGCGCCAGGCGCGGCTCAGAACGCTGCTTTGGGCCCCAACACGGCGCCTGCGGGCCCTGTAGCGGTCAATCGCGGGGTTTGAGCGCCCGCACACGCGCTGCATCCGGCGCGCGGTCGCGGCCGCAGCACCTGCGGCGCCAGCGTCCGCGTGTCGATCGCCCACAGCTCGCCAGCCACCGCGGACCCGGCGTGCAACGCCACCGCCAGGTGCGCCATCCAGTAGCCGAGCAAGCCGGCGGCCGGACCCATCACACCGACCGCGCTGCACGACTCCTGCAGCTCCGGCGGCGGCGGGGCCTCGAACATGCAGCGCAGGCACGCGTGCCCGCGCACCACCGCCTGCACCTGCCCGCGCCAGCGCTGCAGCCCGCCGATCACCAGCGGGAGTCCGTGCGCGAGGCAGGCGTCGTTGACCATGAACTTGAGGGCCGGCGCATCGGAGCACTCGAGCACCACAGTGCCGCGTGGCTGCGCGATCAACAGGGTAGCGAGGCTGTCGGCGTCGAGTCGCAGGCGTAGCGGCTGCACCCGCAAGCCCGGGTCGCGCGTACGCAGGCGCAGCGCGGCGGCCTCGACCTTGGCCATGCCGACCTCCGCGACGCTGTAGAGCACCTGCCGGTGCAGGTTGCTGACGTCGACGACGTCGTGGTCGACGATCGTGATCTCCGCGGCGCCCGAGCCGAGCAGGCCGAGCAGGGCCGGGCAGCCGAGCCCGCCCGCGCCGAGCACGAGGTAGCGGCCGCCTTCACGCATGGCTCAGGGCCCCGGCGTGCGCAGGTCGGCGTCGCCACTGAAGTACTCGTCGAGCGAGAAGTAGCGCTCGCCGGTGTCGCACAGCACCGTGACCACGTGCTTGCCGGGCCCGAGCTCGCGCGCCAGATCGATCGCCGCGACCATCGCAGCGCCGGCCGAGATGCCGACCAGCAGGCCCTCCTCGCGAGCAAGGCGCTGCTTCATGCGGTAGGCCGCCTCGTCGCCGATGCGGGCGATGCGTTCGAAGGCGCCGCGGTCGAGCACCGGTGGGATGAAGCCGGCGCCCATGCCCTGGATCTTGTGCGGCCCGGGCGGATCGCCGCTGAGCACCGCGCTGCGATCCGGCTCGACCGCGACCATGATGACCCCGGGGTGGCGCGCGCGCAGCACCTCGGAGACGCCGGTGATCGTGCCGCCGGTGCCGACCGCCGCGACGAAGCCGTCGATCGTCAGGCCCTCCATTTGCACAAGCAGCTCGGGTCCGGTGGTGCGTCGATGCACCGCCGGGTTCTCCGGGTTGGAGAATTGATCGAGCATGACGTGCCCCGGCCGCGTACACAGCTCGCGGGCCGTCTCGACGGCGCCCTCGATCCCACGAGCCTCGGGCGTCAGCACGATCTCCGCGCCGTAGGCCCGGAGCAGGTTGCGACGCTCGAGGCTCATGCTCTCCGACATCGACAGGATCAGCCGATAACCCTTGATGGCAGCGACCAGCGCGAGGCCGATGCCGGTGTTGCCGCTGGTCGGCTCGACCAGCACGCTGACGCCCGGCGTGATCCGTCCGGCGGCCTCGGCGTCCTCGACCATCGCCAAAGCGATGCGGTCCTTCACCGACCCGCCCGGATTGAGCATCTCGCACTTGCCCCACACCGTCGCGTGCGTGGCCGGGTCGGCCAGCGCACGGATCCGGCACAGGGGCGTGTTGCCGATCAGACTCAGGATGTCGTCGACGAGCGCCGCGCGCTGCATGGCCGCGTCAGACCACCAGGTCGGTGCTACGACGGTGGGTCTCGCGGGCCTCGCCGAGCAACTGCTCGAGGCTCAGTTGACCGACCGCGGCCTCGAAGCGGGCGTCCACCGAACGCTCGACCATCCGCGTGATCTCGTCCTGCGGGTCGCCCGTGGAGGGGCCCCCGTTGGCGGGGGTCGAGAGCGCTTGCAGCACCTCGGCGACCGCGATGTCGGCCGCGGGACGCGCCAGCTTGTAGCCGCCGCGGGGTCCCCGCTTGCCGACCACGAAGCCAGCCTTACGCAGCTCTCCAATAATTTCCTCCAGATACCGTGAGGGAATCGCCTGCTGCTCCGCGATGACATGGGCCGAGGCATATCCCCGGTGAGCCACATGGCAAAGAGCGCGCAGACCATATCGTGCCTTGGTCGTCAGTTGCATTTTTCCCGTCAGTCTCGATGAATAGCCGCGGCGGCAGATTGCCATAAGAATCCGGCCCCCGTCATCGGTTTTGCGCCGCATTTTTCATCCCCGAGCCTGGTTTCTCGGCCGTCATTGCCGTGTAAATATGTGGAAATAGAACCTGGAAACAAGTCGAAAACGGCACTCGGGGCCAGCAGGCCCGCTCCGCGCGTCACAATGGGGAAATCAGCGCGGCAGCGCGCGGGGCGCTGGAGTGATCCGGCCACAAAGGCGCGATCTCCCTCGGAGGTGGGTCGCGAGACTTCGCGCGGGCTCGCGCGGGAAGGCGGGCGTTGACAGCAGGGGTGCGGAGGGAATAGGCACGCTGCCGTCGGTCGAGTCGCGCCTCGGGAACCTGTCCTGAGCGGAGGGCCGATGATGCGCTCGCTGCGCGAAGAAAGCTCCCATGGACGTCTCCGAACTCCGCAAGAACGCCAAGCTCCAGATGGATGGTCACCCCTACGTGGTCACCGACTTTCAATTCGTAAAGCCGGGCAAGGGCCAGGGGCTCTACAAGTGCCGGCTCAAGAACATGATCACCGGCGCCACGATCGACCGGACCTGGCGCTCGGGTGAGCGGCTCGAGGCGGCCAACGTCGAGTCGCGGCGCATGCAGTACCTGTTCGCCGGCGGCGGCAGCTTCACGTTCATGGATAGCGAGAACTACGAGCAGATCGAGCTCGGCTCGGATCTCGTCGGCGACGACAAGAACTTCTTGTACGAGCAGCTCGAGGTCGAGGTCCTCTTCTACAACAACCGCCCGGTCGGCGTGACCCTGCCGAGCCACATCGTCATGAAGATCGTCGAGTCCGAGCCCGGCGTGAAGGGCGACTCGGCCAACAACCCGACCAAGCTCGCCACGCTCGAGACCGGCTACAAGCTGCAGGTCCCGCTGTTCGTCAAGGAAGGCGAGCGCGTCAAGATCGACACCCGCACCGGCGATTACATCGAGCGCGTCAATACCTGAGGCATGGCCTCGCCACCTCGCCCGCTGTCGTGGGAGCGCCGCGCCGCCGTGTGGGACGCGGCGTTTGCCGTGGTGCGGGCCCACCTGCGTGGCGCTGGCTTGCGCGAGGTCAGCACCCCGGTGCGCGTCGCGGCCCCGGCGGCCGAGCCGTACATCGACCCGATCGCGGCGCCCCCTGGCTGGCTGGCGACCAGCCCCGAGCTGGCGATGAAGCGCCTGCTGTGTCGCGGCAGCGGCCCCGTGTTCCAGCTCTCGCACGTGTTTCGTCGGGCCGAGCGCGGCGATCGACACAGCGAAGAGTTTCACCTGCTCGAGTGGTATCGCCTCGGCAGCTCGCTCGCGGCGGTCGAGCGCGACGTCGAGGTGATCGTCGCCGACGTGTACGCGGCCGCGGCGGAGGTGCTCGAGCATGACGAGCACCACGTCGCGCCGCCCCGGCGCTGGATCCGGACCAGCTTCTTCGAGGTGTTCGCGGCGACCGCCGGTGTCGTGCTGCGCGGCGACGAGGACGACGCCGGGCTTCGTGCCATCGTTTCGGCCGAGCTACGCGCGGCGGTCTGGGACGACCGCCCGGGTCCGCTGACCGACCGCGATCCCGAGGTGCGCACCCTCGCCGCGTGGACGGCGGTGTTTAGCGCGTGGTCCGACGCGAAGCTCGATCCCTGGCTTTTGGGACAGGTCGGTGTCGGCGTGCACCTCGGCGAATTCCCGGCGGGCCTCGCCGCGCTCGCGGAGCGTGACATGCAGGGCGGCCGGGCGATCGCTCACCGCGTCGAGTCGCACGTCTGCGGTGTCGAGCTGGCCAACGGGTATCGCGAGCTACGCGACGCCGATGAACAGCGCCGCCGCTTCGCCGCCGTGCACGCGCTGCGAGCGGCGCTGGGCGAGCCGGCCCTGCCGACCGACGAGGCCTTCTTGAGCGAGCTGGCGAGCCCCGGGCTGCCGGTCTGCACTGGCATGGCCCTTGGCCTCGATCGGCTGATCATGCTTGCCTGTGGGCGAACCCGCCTCGATGACGTCACGCTGGCGCTGGGCGCTCCCTGAAAGCGTGCCGCCGGCTCGCCTCGTCCACGGCCCAGGAGATCTTCCTCGGACTCGATTCGGACCCGACGCCGACCTGACGCCGACCTCGGATCCGCGGTCGCGAGGTGCCGAAAGTTGCGGCGTCGTCTCGCTGCGCGCCGTGGGACCAACCCGCGGCCGGCCCGCGATCCCTCGATATGCGGCCGGCGGGCGCGGCGAGGGCAGGGGACGCCCGCAGCCCGGGCCAGTCCCGGCCGGGTCCCTCGCGTGTCGGGGGTCTGCCGGGCCCGGTCCGGCCCGGGCCACGGGCTTGGACCGCCGGAGTGGGTGGGGCGCCCCCGCACCTGCGTCTTGAACTCGCCCGCCATCTCTGTACACTGGCGCTCTCCATGCGTCCGATTCTCGCCGTCGTCGCCGCGTGTGCCCTGACTCTGATGTCGGGCTGCACCAAGATCGCTGCGCGCGATCTCATCCGTGAGGGCAATACCCTCTACCAAGATGGCAAATACGTCGATGCCATCGCCAAGTACGACGAGGCCGCGAAGTTGGAGCCGGACGGCGTCACGTTGTTTTGGAACCGGGCCTGCGCTGCCGAGAGCATCGTCCTCAAGATGCGTGATCCGAACCAACTGGTGGACCGCAAGCTCTACACCGATATGGCGCTGTCGGACTTCAAGACCTGGGTCGATCGCCTCGAGGCCAAGACCGAGGCCGACGGCAGCGCCTATCTCGAGCACCGCCTCGCGCTGCTCGACGCCGACGAGCGCTGCGACGACCTGCTGAGTCACTGGCTCGAGAAGCACAACGCGGAGCCCAAGGAAGAGGGCTGGTACAGCGTGATCGCTCGCCAGTACGACAAGTGCGGGCGCACCAAGGACGCCGATCAGTGGTTCGTCAAGCGCACCGTCGACCACCCGGCGAGCGTGCGCGCGTACCTCAGTCTTGCGATTCGCAGGCTCGAGCAGCTCTACCCCGAGCCCGACAGCGGCCTGCAGTACAACGCGAACTACAGCGACGACGAGCGCACAGCGATCGCCAACGAGGTCATCGCCCTGCTCGACAAGGCGACCCAGATCGACCCCAAGTTCCGCGAGGCTTACACCTACCGATCGATCGCGTTCACCCAGCGGCAGCTCGCGCGCCGCTACGGCGACGACCCGACCCAGAACACCGCCCAGGAGAACCTCAACCGCATCCTCGCGCGCGAGGACACGATGGCCGCCTGGCGCCAACAAAAGGCCATCTGCGACATCGACCAACAGCCGGAGTGTCCGCAGGACAAGCCGCCCGAGGGTCCATGTTGCATGTTGCCGCCCCGCCCGCTGACCGCCGAGGAAGAGGCCGCGGATGTCGAGCAGAAGAAGCTGATTGACGCGGAGATCGCCGCGATGGCGGCGGGCGTTGAGCCCAAGGGCAAGGGCAAGGGCAAGAAAGGCAGCAAGTAGGGGATGTTCGACCATTACCTGCACTATCAAAAGAGCGATCCGCGGCGACAGAAGCGCATCGCGATCGCCACGATCATCTCGGGCACGATGACCTTCGCGGGCATCCTGTTCGTCTGGGCCGCCAACAAGATGAACATCGTCAAGGTGGATGCACCGACGGTCAGCTTCATCATGGTCCAGATGTCACTGGAGGAGGCGCCACCGCCACCGCCACCGCCGCCGCCACCCGCGGCCGCGGAGGTCGAGCCCGAGAAGGAGGACATCCCCGACGAGGACGTCCCCGACGAGGAGATCGTCCAGCCCAAGGAAACGCCTGACAAGGTCCCCGACGCCAAGAAGGCCGCCGGCGGTGCCAAGGGTCCGGCGATCCCCGGCGGCGTGCCCGGCGGTGTGCCCGGCGGTGTGCCCGGCGGTGTGCTTGGTGGAGTTCTCGGTGGTCAGCTCGGCGGCCAGCTCGGCGGCGTGGCGACCAAGCGCGAGCCGACCCAAGCGGCGGCGCCCAAGCCCTTCTCGGTGGTCGTCGGCAACGCGATCTACAAGCCCGACCCCGATAAGAATGCGCTCTCGGCGACCAAGGCCGCCACCTTCGACAAGCGCCCCGGCACCAACGAGACCTCGTTCTGCGTCGATGTCGACGGCAAGACGGTCGACGTGAAGACCAAGAAGAAGTTCCCGAACGACCCCAAGGTCGACGAGATCTGCCGCGACACGATCAAGAAGTGGCGCTTCAAGCCGTTCATCGTCGGCGGCAAGTCCGTGAAGACCTGCTCGGTCGCCGAGTTCAACTTCAAGTTCAATCAGTGATCAGTTTCTTCAGTGATCAGTTCCTTCAGTGATGCAGGGCCCAGGCGGGCCCGAATCCTCCCCACGGCCTGATCCGGCCCCCCACGGCCCGACCCGACCCCTGACCCGATCCGACCCGAAAGAAGACAGCAAGTCATGGAGCTCATGGAATTTTCGACACTGCTCGCCAACACCGGGGGCGCGGACTTCTCTCTCGCGGGCATGTGGCAGCAGATGGGCATCATCGCCAAGCTCGTGATGGTCCTGCTGCTCCTGATGTTCTTGCTCAGCTTGGCCCTCATGCTCGAGCGCTCCAGGGCCTACGCGCGGGCCAAAAGCCAGTCGATCTCGTACATCAAGTTGCTTCGCAACTTCCTGCAGGAGCGCAAGCTGCAAGAGGCCGTCATGGCCGCTGGCCAGCACGGCGACAGCCCCCTGGCCAAGGTCGTCGGCGCCGGCATGAGTGAGTACCTCAAGGGCATGGAGGCCCTTCAGGAAGAGGGCCCCGAGGACGTCGGTGACTTCGATCTCGTCGACGCCGTCAACCGCCAGCTCGAGCGCGCCAAGGAGCGTGAGACGGCCAACCTCAAGCGTGGCCTGACGGTCCTCGCCACGGTCGGCTCGACCTCCGTGTTCATCGGCCTGTTCGGCACCGTGGTCGGCATCATCACCGCCTTCCAGGGCCTGTCGACCGACGGCGGCGGCGGCCTGTCTTCGGTCGCCGGCGGTATCTCGGAGGCGCTGGTCGCCACCGCGGTCGGCCTGCTGGTCGCCATCCCCTCGGTGGTCGCGTTCAACCTGTTCAACGGCCGCGTTGAGGGCTTCCAGATCGACATGAACGATGTCGCCTCGGAGCTGATCGACTTCGTGCTCAAGGAGGGACGCTACTAAGATGGCAGGCGCCAATCACCGCCGCGGGAGCAGCGGCTCCAAGAAGCACCGGCACGTCCCCTACAAGAACGACCGCTCGGTCAAGCCGGCGCCGACCAACAGCGAGATCAACGTGACCCCGCTGGTCGACGTGTGCCTGGTGCTGCTCATCATCTTCATGGTCGTCACGCCGATGCTCGGCCGTGGCATCGACGTCAAGCTCCCGCTGCTCGTCTCGGCGTCGCAGCACAAGGAGGGCGACCAGGTGTTCGTCTCGGTCAACGACGACGGCGCCTGGGTCGAGACCGACCTGTTCACCGAGAAGGACCTGTTCCTGCTCCGGCTCGAGGAGGACCTCAAGGTCGCTGCGGGCAAACAGCTCGCCAACGACGCCAAGGGACCGATCCTGTTCCTCAAGGGCGACAAGAGCACCGACTGGGGCAAGGTCAAGACCGTCATGGAGTGGGTCACGTCCAGCAACGTCCAGATGCAGGACATCGCGCTGGTCGTCGATCTGCCCGAGAACACCTGACGTATCCCCTCCGCGATCGGACCGCCGTCCGACGGAGGGCTCGAATTCCTCGGGCCTGCACAGGCAACACCAGCGGCAAATCACCGCCAGGAGCCCGCTGCCAGGCCCTTTGTGATGTCCGGCCAGGGACCAGCACCTCGCTTCACACCTCCCCCGCGCGGGGTCGCCGGCTTCTGTTTTTCCTATACCTTCGCGCGAAACTGCCGTAGGGTAGCCTACGCAAAGGAAAGTCCACCATGGGCATGTCAACAGGCGGCTCCAAAGGCGGAGCCCAGAGCGATATCAACGTCACCCCGTTGGTCGACATTTGTCTGGTGCTGCTCATCATCTTCATGGTGATGCTCCCGAAGAACGTCCCCGAGATCTCGGTGCGCGTTCCGCCGGACAGTAAACAGAGGCAAAAGCCGCAGCAGGCCAACGAGAACCTCGTCCTCGGGCTCACCAAGGACGGCGCGGTCACCCTCAACCGGAACCCGCTCGACAAGGCCACCCTCGGAACCACGCTGGAGACCCAGCTCAAGTTTCGCGACAAGAAGGTCATCTTCGTCAACTTCGACGACGACGCCAACTACGGCACCGCGGTCGAGATCCTCGACATGGCCAAGCGCTCGGGCGCCGAGGTGCTCGGCATCATGAAGAACAAAGATAAGCCGACGCCCAACAGCCTGCGCCCCGGCGCGGCCTGAGTAGTACGAGCCGCTAGCACGAGCGGCCGAGTCATCCGATTAACGAAGAGTCAGAAGTCAGGGATCCACCGCCATGCGTACGTACAACACCCTCGATCTCGGAACGCAGCGTTCGTCTTCCGCGACCCCCACCGAGGTGGGAGGTCGCGGCGTGCTCGGGCGCTGGCGCCTGGCCGCGCTGTTCGGCCTCACGGGCCTGGCCGGCTCGCTGAGCTCGTGCGTCAGCGACCCCGATTGCGGCGTCTGTGACCCCGATAACCTGATCTTGCAGAGCATCGCTGGCGTCAACTATGCCGGCAAGATCGTCAAGCTCCTCGGCCCGACCTGCGAGGGTGAGAACTGTCCCGGCGAGATCACCGAGGGCGAGTATTTCGTCGAGAAGGTCATCCCCTGCATCCAGACCGACGACGCCCTCGACGCCGCGCGCGGGGCTGACGAGTGGTGCAAGGTCTCGCCGCTGATCGTCGACTCGGGCATCCAGTTCATCTTCAACAACCTCCTCGATCCGACCTCTGTCGAGCTCGTGCGCAAGCAGGCCGTGAACCCGCAGTTGTTCGAGGTCTTCGACTGGAAGACCCACATCGTCCACCTCGAGGGTCCGACCACGCGCTTCAACGGCGACTACTTTCCCGGCGCGACGCAGACCAAGCCCGACCTGGTCGAGCGCTCGACCAACCTCTCGTGCATCGAGAACCTCGAGAAGCAGGGCATCCCCTACAACCACACCACGTTGGCCGACAACCCGACGATCTGCGACGGGACTTACAAGGCCGAGGACGGCAAGGTCTGGCCGCTCAAGGCGATCCAGCAGCGAAAGAGCGCCGACGGCAAGCTCGAGCCGACCACCGTCGACACCTACCGCGGCGAGACCGACAACCGCCGCCAGTCGCAGTCCTGTAGCCCGCCGCAGAGCGGCACGGACACCTGCTGCGACACCTGTGACTACGAGCTGTCGATCAACGTCGCCAAGTACGGCGTGACCGCGCCGGTCCCCGAGAGCGAGCGCTCCGACGCGCAGCGCCGGACCTGGCGCGCCGAGCCGTCCGGCGACTCCGCGATCACCTGCAACCCGATGGGCGACAAGTACATCGAGTGCAAGGACTTCACCCCGCATGTGTTCCGCGGCGGCGAGATCCGGCACTTCGAGTACGACTGGGACGGCTCCCAGGACGGCAAGCTCGAGAGCTTCCGGATCCCGCTCCAGGACAAGCTGCGCGAGACCCACCCCGACCAGCGCTGGGCCGGCCACGAGCAGCGGACCGTCCCGTGCGACACCAGCGAAGATTGCACCTCCGACACCAAGGCCAACCTGCCGGGCACCGAGTGCGTCGGCACCCTGGGCGACAACGGCCCCGCGTGCAGCAACGGGAGCGGCGACGAGTGCATCAACAGGCGCTGCGTCGCGGAGTGGTTCGGCGACTGCCGTGCGGACGCCAAGACCACCGGCGAGGGTGGCTACTGCGTCGACAAGCGCTGGAACGGCAAGGGCGTCAGCGCGTGCTTCACCAACGCCGGTCCGCTCTACGTCTGTGCTGCCACCGAGACCTGCGGCGACGAGGACTTCGGCAACAAGGGCCGCACCCAGGGCGCTGGCTCGCGCTTCTCTCTCGCGGACGCCAACGCGGACGGCGTGGTCGAGGCGATCGAGGGCTGTCGCACCAGCCTCGGCGGCGGTGACAAGGTCGCCTGCGATCCGCTCTATCAGGACAAGATCGCCACGGTCGACCGCTACGACCGCAAGGAGACCCTGCCGACCAGCACGCGCGACTGCGTCTGCGAGGACGAGCCGGCCGAGGGCTGCCAGGAGTTCGTCGACGCGCTGTGTCGCGTCGACGGCGACCCGACCAAGCCGATCATCGAAGAGAAGAAGGGTGAGTACGTGGTCAAGTTCGTGACCCGCTCTGGCGGCGTCATCTACGACCCGGCCGTCAAGGGCGTCCTGTTCCTCCCGGCCGACGTCGGCAACGTGGCGCGCAGCCTGGTCGAGGCCTGCTCCGCTGCCCGCGACACCGGCATCGAGGGCCTTAGCATCAAGGACGGCTGGCGCGCCAACGACTCGGGCGGTGAGTTCTACGAGAACTTCGACCGCGCGATGTGCTCGAGCTCGGACTACAAGGTCGTCTTCAACAGCGAGCCCGACCCCGGCGAGGGCGCGCTCGAGTACATCCGCGACAAGGTCGGGAACACCCTCAAGGGCAAGTCGAACTACGTGCTGCGTACACCGGACTTCCACGTGGTCCCGGGGTCGGGCTTCCCGACCGACAACCTTCGCATCGGCGCCTGCGACGACTTCGAGCTGCGCTTCTCCAACAAGTACGACCTCAGCGAGTTCAACCTCAAGAAGCTGCAGATCCACGAGATCGCGGCGGACGGCAGCTTCATTCAGCGCGTCGCTGGTGGCATCGACTGCTCGACCGACCCCGAGCAGGGCATCCCGTGCCTGACCACCAACATACGTGACCAGGAGATCGGCTCGATCCGCCTGTCCATCGACACCGCGCTGTACGGCGGCGATGTGCTGGTCGCCAAACGCCGCTACCGCGTCGTCGTCCCGGGCCTCGCCGACGGCGAGACCGTGAAGTCCGCGCTCGAGGCCAACGGTGACTCCTACCGCAACGCCTTCTGGGACGCCTGCGGCATGCCGCTGGTGACCTCGATGCCGAAGCTCGACGCAGAGGGCAAGATCAGCGGATCGGGCATGGCCGCCTCTCCGGACTACTTCTACGACTTCAACATCGACGAGCCCAAGCCCAAGGAAGACAAGGAGAACGACAACGTCCAGTTCTCCTGCGACAACGCGCCCGACCACTACAACCCCGACCAGGCCGACATGGACGGGGACGGCTTCGGCGACGTCGTGGACCTGTGTCCGACCGTTCCGAGCGACAACAACAAGGCCGACACCGACAAGGACGGCATCGGCAACGACTGCGACCGCTGCACCAAGCAGGTCTCGAAGTACAACGCGAAGGCCGAGGACGCGATGGCGCCGGTGTTCATGCAGGTCCGCAACATCCCGTCGCAGGACGACTACGACCGCGACGGCATCGGCGATGTCTGCGACAACTGCATCGTTCGCGCCAACTGCGGCACCTTCGGCCCCGCGGCGGACGGCCTGACCCCGGCTGTCATCAGCAGCACGGTCCCCTTCGACGACGCCAACCTCTGCCAGGTCGACAACGACGCGGACTTTCCGTACATCGGCGACGCCTGCGCCCCCGGCGGCGTCCTGATCGATCCGATCGAAGGTGCGGCCGGCCCGATCGGCTTCGGCAACACGGACGACTTCGATCAGGACGGCATCGTCAACCTGACCGACAAGTGCCCGCGCCAGCGCGTCGTCTCCCAGGCCTGCCAGGGTGACGACGAGTGCCCGGCCTTCTCCGAGTGCACCGCTGGCTTCTGCAACCACGGCGACATCGACGGCGACGGCGTCGGCGACCTGTGCGACACCTGCCCCGAGACGGCCAATCCGAAGCAGGCCCAGGACGGCGGCATGCAGGCCGATGACCCGGATCAGGACTTCGTCGGCAGCCAGTGCGAGACCAACACGGCTTGCCAGGACAACCGCCCCGACTTCCGCCGGATCGCGTTCTACACCAAGTCTGCCGGCGGCCAGTGCTGCGTGCAGACCTTCAGCGAGTCCCTCGGCTTCACCGACCCCGGTTACGTCGTCATCGACGAGGACTCCGGTATGTGCACCGTGCTGGACCCGGTGGTGCCGCTGACCGCCGATTGCGCGGAGGACCAGGAGAACGTCACCTGCCGCCGGCTGCCCAAGTCCGTGCTCGCGCGCCCGGGCGTCGTCAACCTGCCCAAGGGCTGCGACGAGGTCGGTACGCCGCTCACGCTTGATAGCCCGGAGATCAAGGGCAACGAGGATGTGCTCTACGGGTTCATGTGCCTCATGCCGCAGCTCGACTCCGACTTCGACGGCGTCGGCGACGCCTGCGACCTCTGCGAGTTCTCCTTCGACCCGGACAACGCGTTGTACAAGGACGTGAACAACAAGGTCTGGCCGAGCTTCGGCAACTTCTGCCGCGGCGACTACGACCCCGAGAAGGGCATCCAGACCTGCGCGGACGCCCCGACCGACACCGAGGGCACCGGGGGCACCGGGGGCGAGGGCGGCACCGGGGGCGGCTCCGAAGGCTGAGCGCCCGAGCGATGGCGTGAACCCCACGCCGCAAACAGACGGCGACCACCTCCGGGTGGCCGCCGTCTCTTCTCGTCGCTCTTCGTCGTGCCGGCCTCCGGAGCGGGCATAAAAACAGCGCCGCGAGGTCGCGGCGCTTGGCAGCCGGGCGTGCGCCTCAGAGCTGACCGGAGTCGAAGATCGTGACCGGCTGGCTGGTCGTGCCGCTGCGCGAGCCGACGGCCTCCATCTTCTTCACGATGTCGAGGCCCTCGACGACCTTGCCGAACACGACGTGCTTGCCGTCGAGCCAGGGGGTCTCCACCGTGGTGATGAAGAACTGCGAGCCGTTGGTGTTCGCGCCGGCGTTGGCCATCGACAGCAGGCCGGGGATGTCGTGCTTGAGCTTGAAGTTCTCGTCAGCGAACTTCTCGCCGTAGATCGACTCGCCGCCGGTGCCGTTGCCGCGGGTGAAGTCGCCGCCCTGGCACATGAACTGGGTGATGATGCGGTGGAAGCCGGAGCCCTTGAAGTGCAGGGGCTTGCCGGATTGCCCGACGCCCTTCTCGCCGGTGCACAGGGCCCGGAAGTTCTCCGCGGTTTTGGGGGTGACGTCGGCGAAGAGCTCGAACACGATGCGGCCCGCCGGGGCGCCGCCGATGTTGATGTCGAAGTAGACGCGGGGGTTGGACATGCGGCCTTTTAGCACAGCGGGGCCGAGCGCGCCCCGGACCTTGCTGGTATCGTGGCTCTCCGTGCCGCTTCTGCCCCGGATCCCCCTGTTCGCCGCGTTCGCGGTGCTCTGCTCGTGTGGGGCCCTGGTACCGCAGAACCCCACGCAGGGCGAGGAGGAGGGCGACGAGGGGTCGACCGGGCCGGCGATCACCACCACGGCCACCACGGTTACCCCGACCAGCTCGGTCAGCGCGGCGGACCGCCGGACCCCGCCGACATTGTGATCGTGACCTTCAATGTGCGGCGATGCTTCGACGCCAACTGTGACAGCGGGCAGTCGCTGGCCGCGGCGATCCTCGCGTTCGACGCGGACATCGTGATCTTGCAGGAGGTCGAGAACCAAAACTGCATCGACGCGCTGACGGTCCACCTCGGCGACCAGCTTCCACGCCGGGTGAGTCAGGCGCGCTGGGCCAGCGCGGCGGCGGCGGCGGGTCGCACGTGGCCGTGCGCGACGAACCAGTCGACCGCGCGGTGCAGGGTCTCGGCCAGCGGACGCACCGAGAAGCCGAGCTCCTCGCTCGCCTTGCCGTGGTCGTAGAACAGCCGCTGGCGGGCGTAGGCGACGGTGCCCGGGGTGATCATCGGCTCGCGCCGCGACACCCGCTCGGCCCAGCCCTCGAGCACGCGCCCGACCGCCGAGGCGACGCCCGCGGGCACGCGCAGCATGCCATGCCGCATACCGACGACCTGGCGCAGCTCGGCGACCATCTCGAAGATCGTGAGGTTGTGGCCGGTCAGCAGGTAGGCCTCACCGCGGCGCCCGCGGGCCTCGGCCAGCAAGTGGCCGCGCGCGACGTCCTCGACGTCGACCAGGTTGAGGCCGCCCTCGAAGCTGACCCGGATCTTGCCGTTGAGCGTATCGATGAGGGTGCGACCGGTCGGCGTCGGGGCGATGTCACCGGGGCCGAGCGGCATCCCCGGGTTGACCACCACGAGGTCGAGCACCGGCGCGAAGGCCAGCGCGACGTGGTGCGCGAGGTACTTCGAGCGCACGTAGTCGAAGGCGTGGGGCCACAAGTTGTAGGCCGCTTCCTCGTTGGCCGGCTGCCCGCTCGGGTCGACGCCGATCGCCGCGATCGAGCTGGTGTACACCACGCGCCGGACCCCCAGCCCCGCCGCGGTCCCGAGCACGTTGGCGGTGCCGGCGACGTTGACGTCGTAGATGATCTTGGGGTCGGGTACCCAGGTGCGATAGATCGCCGCGAGGTGGTAGACGACGCCGCAGCCGGCCATGTGCGCGGCGAGGGCCGGGCGATCGAGGATGTCGCCGCAGACCCGCTCGATGCCGGGGTCCGCGAGCTCGTCGAGGTTGCGGGTGTCCTCGCCGGGGCGGATCAGGGCGCGCACGGGCCGACCCTCGGCGCGCAGGAGTCGGACCACGTGATGGCCGATGAAGCCGGCGGCGCCGGTGACGAAGACGGTGTCGCTGCGCATGCGTGGAGTCTAGCCGTTGGGATTACTGCAGGTGTTGTTCTGCAGGGCCCAGCCGGTCATGTCGCTGTAGGTGTAGGGCCCGTCGAGCTGGTCGTAGGTCGCGACCTCCTTGGTGTCCGGATTGAAGCGAAACGCGCTGTTGCAGCCGGCGCCGGTGGTCCACACGTTGCCGTCGAGGTCGATGCTCAGGCCGCGCCGCTCGCACTGCGAAATTTCGAAGGGTTCGCTGACCTGCATGGTCTCGCGGTCGATGTAGATGATGCCGCCGGTCATGCTGTTGTTGTAGGTCCAGTAGTTCATCCACATGCGGCCCTTGGCGTCCTCCTGGATGCCCGACATCACGTAGGCGACGTTGTTGGTGGCGAGGTCCCAGGTGTCCATGACGGGGTCGTAGCGGGCCGCGCTGGCCTGGCCGGTCGCCAGCCACGAGGCCAGCCAGGGGCGGTCCTTGGTGTCGACGGTCATGCCGTAGGGGGTGATCGGTGGGGTCAGGACCTTGAACTCGAGGGTCTCGGCGTCGACCATGGCCATGCGATCCTGGCCGGGCACGAGGTTGGTCATCCAGAAGTTGCCCTTCGAGTCGATCGCGCCGCCGTAGGGGGACAGCGACGAGCACTCGAAGCCGGTGATCGAGATGCTGTCCTCGACCACGCCGGTGTCGCCGTTGAGGCGGTTAACCCACACGTTGGCGTCGACGCCCTCCTGGCAGCCGCCGGTCCACAGCTTCTCGTCCTCGTACTTGCAGGTCACCTCGTTGAGCGTGCCGGCGCCCCAGGCCACTGGCCTTTGCGTGGTGTAGGGGAACGCGGTGTACCAGGCGACGCAGTCGTCCTGATCCCAGGCGAGCACGTCGTCCTTGCCGCTCGAGGTCTGGAGGCCCGGTTGACCGTTGCGCAGCGGGTCGCAGTCGGCGTGGCGGGCGATGACCTTGGTGACGCCGCCATTGCGATTGGCGACCGCGACCGCCCCGCCCGAGATGGTGACGCTGGTGCGCGACGGGCTGCCCTGGCCGTCTTGCCGCGTCAGGTAGCGCCCCTCCTCCTGCATCGTCTGGGTGTTGAGCTTGGTGAGCGTGCTGTTGTTGGTGTTGGCGATCCAGATGTAACTAAACTCGAGCTCGGAGCCGCAGTCGCACACGCCCTGGGTCTCGCGACCGCCGCCGTCGGGGGTCGGCAGATCGAACTTGATGCCGCCGCTCTCGCCGGTGCCGGTCGCCGAGACCTGGCCGGTGGTGCCGCCCGAGGTCGTGCCGCTGGCGCTCATGCTGCCGGCGGTGGTCGGCGTGCCGGTGGCCGAGTCGCCCGAGTCCGTGGTGGTGGGCACGGTGGGCGAGCTGGCCGAAGTGGTCGGGTTCGTCGGCGTCGCCGTCGCCGCGGTCGTGTCGCCCTGGGTGTCGCCGCCGTTGTCCCCGCAGGCCGCCACTGTCATGAGCGTGGCGACGAGGTAGCGACCGGCGTCCGGGAGGATCGAGTGGGCACGTGAAGTACCGAGGAGAGGCGGGATGATCGTGTGGGGCATGGGCGGGGGGCTCGGGATACCGGGCGGCGCCGGGAGTATCTCCCTGGCTACTCCCAGGTGGAAGTCCCCAGGGCGCGCTCGTGGTAGTTGGCGTGCTCGTGGGTAGCTGGCGTGCTCGTGGGTAGTTGGCGGCCAGTTGGCGGCCAAATGGGTGGTCGCCGCCCCCAGATCTAGCGATATGTCCCATCGCGCCCCCGGCAGCGGCGGCGGACGACAACCGCGGGGTGGCCGATACCGGCGTCATGTGCTGCTGTTGCGCCAGGGTCGTTTGTGTGTGGATTTTGGGTTGACATACTTTTGTGGCGAATGTACGCAGGGTGTGCTCGCTTCCGACTGTTTTCCTCACGCACGCGCACACCGCCCCGACACTCCGATCATTCTCCCGACCCGGATCGACCCGGGCCGGAAAACGCGGATACTGTCAGATTCGGCCCATTTGGGCCTGATCCAGGCGATATGCGGCGAAGACGCGCGCCCGCGAGGCGCGCCGCGATGTCCATACACCTGCGCCTCGGGCCAGGTGCACGCATTCGTTCGGCCCGAGATCCACCCGACAGGAACACCCATGACGATGACCCACGCAAATCGCAGCACTCTGCTCCTGGTCCCGCTCACCGCCGTGCTCGCAGCGCCCGGCTGTTACGACGGGGCCGAGGCGATCCAGTTCGAGGACGCGCGCATCCCGGCCGAGATGGACCACGAGGAGCTGTTCGGCGCGTACGTGCCCGCGCCGCCGCCGGAGGTCGAAGAGCAGAGCGACGAGTTCACCGACGCCGTCGAGGGCACGGCGATCTACGGCGGCTCTCCGGTCGCGGTGTGCGGCTGGCCGTCGACGGTCGAGCTCGGCGGCTCCTGTACAGGCACGCTGGTCCACCCGCAGGTCGTCATCTACGCGGCGCACTGCGGCGCGAGCTACAGCAAGATCTACTTCGGCGAGAACTATCAGGCGCCGGCCAAGACGGTTACGCCGAGCTCTTGCAAGATCATCCCCGGCGGTAAGCCCGGTAGCGGCAACGACTTCGCGGTGTGCAAGCTGTCGTCGCCGGTCACCGGCGTGCCGATCACGCCGATCCTGATGGGCTGCGAGACCAGCGTCCTGCAGCCCGGCAAGGCGGTCACGCTGGTCGGCTTCGGGAACGCGGACAACGGGCCCTACGGGATCAAGCGCCACGTCACCACGACGATCAACGGCATCGACGCCAACAACGAGATCTCGATCGGCGGCAACGGCAAGGACACCTGTCAGGGCGACTCGGGAGGACCCGCCTTCGTGCAGCTCGCGGACGGGACCTGGCGCGTGTTCGGCATCACCTCGTACGGGGGGGCCTGCGGCAGCGGCGGCATGTACTCGATGATGCACAAGGGCATGAGCTGGTTCGAGACCACGGTCGGCCTCGACCTGACGCCGTGCCACAACGCCGACGGCACCTGGGCGCCGACGGCGGCCTGCGGCAACTTCCCGAAGGCGCCAAACGTCGGCGGCGGGACCTGGGCCGGTGGTTGCAGCGCGGGCTCGCCGAGCGGTGTGCTCAGCAGCACCTGCGGCGCGGCGTACGTGGGCGCTCAACCGCCGCCGCCTCCGCCTCCGCAGCCGGGCACGCCCTGCGTCGGCTGCACCAACTATCCCGGCGCGCTGTCGGGCAAGGGGGACTCCGACCAGATCCCGAACGGCCAGTACTACCAGAGCATGGTCGCAGGCGCGCACGAGGGCTACCTGGTCGGGCCGGCCAACACCGACTTCGATCTTTACATCTACAAGTGGGTCAACAACGCCTGGAAGATCGTCGCCAAGGCCGAGAACAGCGGCACCAGCGAGACGATCAAGTACAACGGCACCGCCGGCTACTACACCTGGATCGTGTCGTCGTACAGCGGCAGCGGCAACTACAACTTCTATCTCAAGAAGCCGTGATGCGACTTCAACAGCCGCAGCCGTGGTACGGGAACGAATAGCTCTGCAAGGCGGCGTCCTCCTGCTGGCTGCGCACCAGGGCGCCGCCGTCACCGACGAACTCGAGCCGACCGTCGCCCTCGAGGTCCATGATCGCCAGCGGGCGCGAGAAGCCGCCCCCCGGCTGCTGCACGAGGGCGCCGGCTTGCAAGGCGAACAGCAGGAGGCGCTGCTCGCCGAAGCTGTCACTACACGGCTCGCCGCCGTCGCCGACCTCGACGTTGACGACGCTGCGGCCGCCGCCGATCTCGTCCCAGCGCGAGATGGTCAGCGTCTCGTCGAGGAAGGCCGACCAGACGGGGTAATCTTCGGGGGCGTAACGATCGGCGCGGTCGGCCTCGTAGGTGGCACGCAGGCTGGCGACCTCCGGGAGCAGACCGATCGCGGTGAGGACCTGCTGCTCGAGCGCGCGCTCGCTCTCGGGGTCCTGCGCGCGCAGGCCGAACACGGCCGGCGTCGGGAGGTCGGCGCGACGGGCCCACACGCCCTCGCAGCGGCGCGTACGGCCGTCTTCGGCGACCCGGCTCTGGCGCGCGAGCAACAACTGGGCCCGGGTGAACACGTCCTTGCGCAGCTCGAGCATGCCGGCGGCATCCAGCGGCTCGCCCTCGTTGCCGTACAGCAGGATGTCGCCGTCCTCGCGGCCGTAGAGGGTCATCGCGCCGGTGGTCGCCGTACAGGCGCTGCCGTCCCCGGCGTAGACGACGACGCGAGCATTCACGAGGGGCGCGAGCTCGGCCGGTAGCTTGGCGAGGTCGACGGCCTTGCTGGCGATCACGCTGAAGTCGTTCGGGGGGCTGCGCAGTCGTCCGGTCGCCCAGGCGAGGTCGGGCTCGGTGACGAGCACGAGCTGGCCCTCGTACACGAGCATGGCCGCGCCGGGGATCGCCGGCAGCGCAGCGAGGTCCTCCGGCGACGCGACGGTCCCCTCGATCGCGGGTGCGACCGGGCTGACCTCGGGAACAGGTGCGGGCTCGAGGACAGGTGGGCTGGCCTCGAGGACAGGCGAGGCCTGCGCCTCGACGATGGTCGGCGCCTCGAGCGTCCTCGCGATGTACGCGACCGCGGTCACCATCGGAGCCAGGAGGATCGTCGCGTAGATCGCGGTGTCGAGCTTGGAGCGGGCCATCGCACGATCTTACGCGAGTCGCGGGGATAAAGATTCCCGGACCGGCGAGGCGCTCAGCGCGGGAAGCCGGGGGCGAGCACGGCGAGCAGGCGCGGGATGTCGGCGACGCCCTGTCCCTTAAGCCAGGTGTCGGCCGGCTCGCGCCAGCGCTGGCCGTCGGCGCCGGAGGTCAGCTCGCCGCGGCGGCGGCGGGCGGCGGCGGCGTGCAGGGCCATGCCGGCGGGGTCGCAGCCGGCGGCTGCCTCGGCGAGGTGGACGCGCGCGCCGCTGCGATCGCCGCTGCGCGCCGCCAGGCCGGCGCGCACCAGTTGGGCGAGGGCGTCGCCCCACGGGGCCTTCTCGGACTCGATCGCGCGCGCGTCGGCGAGGACCCGCGCGGCCGGGGCCCCGGCGGCGAGCAGGCAGCGGGCGCGCAGGTGCAGGGCCTCGATCCGCACCAGTTGGATCCGCAGCAGGGTGCCGAGGTCGGGCCAGCGGCGGTCGATGCGGGCGAGGGCGGCGGCCGCGTCGCCGCGGTAGAGGTCGAGGTCACAGCGGGCATGGATCTGCCAGTAGTGCTGGACCTGCACGCCACGCGTGGACCAGCGGCGCTCGGCCTCGTCGATGCCGGCGGCGGCCTCGTCGACGGCGTCGCGGGCGAGCCAGTGCAGGTGGGTCGGACCGGCGCGCAGGCTGGCGACCAGGTACAAGTTGCCGCGGCGCTCGGCCTCGCGGGTCAGCCCCGGCACCCTCGCTGCGATCGCCGCGAGCTCGCCGAGGTAGACCTGGGCCTGTAAACCGAACAGGTTGGCGTTGATCAGCTCCCACGCGCTACCCGAGCATGCGCGCAGGATCGGCTCGGCGGCGGCGCAGGCGTCGGCGGCCTCGCGGAAGCGGCCGCCCAGGTAGGCCGCGATGCCGGCGGTCATCGCCACGGTGCCGCGCGCGTGCGGCTGATCGAGCCGCTCGGCGAGGGTGCGGGCGGTGTGCAGCAGACGCGCAGTGCGACGCACGCTGCGGGTCCCGCCGACCGCCGAGAACGCGACCTCGCCGGCCAGCGCGCGACAGATCCGCATCGGGTCACCTGCCCGAAGAGCCAGGCGCAGCGCGAGGCTCTGGAACTCGCCCGCCGCGATGTCGTCGACCATGCCGAGGCCCGAGGCGCCGATCGACCAGGCGACGTCGGCGCGGCGCAGGAGTGCGGGCGGGATCTCGGACTCGCGGCGCTCGCGAAACCGCAGCCCGCGCAGCGCCAGCGCGACCCGGTGGCCGAGCAACGCCAGCAAGGCCAGACCGCGCGAGGCCGAGAGGCCCATGTCGACGCTGGCGAGCACCTTCTCGAGCACCGCGAGGCCCTCGTCGATCTGGCCGCTGCGCAGGCGTTCGAAGCCGGCGCGGCGCAGCAGGTCGAGCGCCTCGTCGCCGTGCAGCGCCTCGGCGGCGCGCAGGTAGGCCTCGGCCGCCTCGACGCCGCGACCGTCGTTGGCGAGGGTGTCGCCGAGCAGCACCTCAAGGCGCGGGCGCTCGTCGGCGGTGGCGTGGGCGAGGGCGTCGCGGTAGAGGGCTGCGGCGCGCTCGAAGGCCAGCGCTGCGGAGGCGCGGGCGGCGGCTTGCAGGGTATACGCGGCGGCGCGGGCGGCCTCGCCTGCGGCCTGGAGATGGACCCGCAGGCGCTCGATGTCCGGGGTATCGCAGCGCTCGAGGGCGTCGGCGAGGGCGCCGTGGATCGCACGCACACGCGCCGGATCGACGTCGACGAGCACGGCCACGCGCACGCGCTCGTGAAACGCCTCGATGTGGGTCTGGCCGGCGACTCGGTGGCTGCGCAACAGATGTTCCCGTCGCAACGCCGCGAGGATCGGGTGCCAGTCGCCGGGGTGACGCGCGACTTCACCGACCACGCGCGGGTCGATCGGCTCGGCGGCGACGGCCACGACCTCGAGCAAGGCGCGGCTCTCGAGGTCGAGCCCGGCGATCCTTCGGCGCAGCAGGGCGTCGAAGCTGGCGGCCCTGGCGAGCGCGTCGAGGTCGGTCGCGCCGGCGACGAAGTGACACAGCTCGACGATCAACAGCGGGTTGCCGCCGGCCTCGCTGGCGATCGCCGCGGCCTCGCCTTGACGCGGAGAACCGGCGAGCCGCGCGTGGGCGAGGGCGGTCGCGTCGGCCGGCGCGAGCGCTGTCAGCTCGACGCTGCGATGCATCCGCAGCGGATGATCGCGCAGGCCGTCCCGCAGCGCCCGCACGCAGGCGTCGTCGCTGGCCTCGCTGCGGTGACTGGCGATCAACAGCAGCGGGGGAGGATCGGGCGCGGCCAGCAGCTCGCGGAGCAGGGCGGCGCTGTCGAGGTCGCCCCAGTGCAGGTCGTCGATCACCAGCACCGGAGGACCACTCGCAGCGAGCCGCGCGAGCAGCCCGCGCAGGGCCTCGAAGGCCTGCTGACGCAGCTCGTGCGGAGCGAGGCGATCGTCGCCGGATCCTGACCTGCTGCGGGCGATCGCCGGCACCCGGCGTAGGACCGGGAACAGCCGCGCGAGCGTGTGCACGTGCGGCGGGAGCAGGGAGTCGACGGCCGCCTCGTCGCGCCCGTGCAGCTCGCGGGCGAGGGCGTCGATGACGCCGTCGATCGCCTTGTAGGGCACGCTCTCGCGTTCGCTGCAGCGACCCACGAGGACCACGCTGCGCGGCAGGTCGCGCTCGCGTTCGGCGACGAAGCGCGCGAGCACGGCGCTGCGACCGAGGCCGGCCGCGCCGCGCAGCAGCACGACGCTGGCCTGGCCGGCGCGCGCGTCGGCGAGGGCCTCGTCGAGCGTGGCGAGCACATCGCCGCGGCCGAGCAGCGGGGTCGCGCCCTCGGCCGACGACATGCCGGGGAGCGCGGCCATCGTCGTGTGGCTCGCGCGCGGCTGCGCGGGTCCGGACTCGTCGACTAGCAGGGCCAGCAGCTCGTCGTCGCCGGGTCGGTCGTCGGGGTCGCGCGCGAGCAGGGCCAAGCACAGCGCCGCGAGGTCGCCGGGTAGCCCGGGGTCGCGGATCCGCGGATCGGGTGCGTCGCGCTCGAGCTTGTCGCGCAAGACGCAAATGAGGTCGCCGGAGAACGGCAGCTCGCCGGTCAGCGCCTCGAACAGCATGACGCCGACGCTGTACCAGTCGGAGGCCGGCGTGCTCGGGAGACCCGCGGCCTGCTCGGGCGCCATGTATTCGATCGTGCCGACGATCTGCCCGGGGCTGGAGCTGCGATCGCGGCGGGTCTGGGCCTCGAGGACGAGGCCGAAGTCGAGGATGACGACGCGGCCGGTCGCGGTGACCAGCACGTTCGAGGGCTTGAGGTCGCGGTGTTGCAGGCCGCGCCGGTGCAGCGCGACCACCCCGAGCGCGAGCTGGCGCAGGAGCGGCCGCAGGCGCTGGGGATCCGCCGGTCGCCGCGGGCTCGTGGGCCCGCTGCCGGCGAGCGAGGAGAGCTCGTCGGGGCCGAGCTGCAGCGTACGGTCGAGGCCGTTGATGCGGTTGATGCGGTTGATGCGGTTGTCCGCGGTGGCCATGGTCGCGTCGCTGGCGGCGCTGAGGAAGTCGAGGCCATCGACGAGCTCCATCGTGAAGAACCACTGCTCGCCCTCCGAGACGAGCTCGTGCAGGCGCACGAGGTTGTCGTGGTGGACGTCGGCGAGGGCGCGAAACTCCCGTTTGAACCGGTAGAGCGCCTCGGGGTCGAGGGCCTGGAGGACCTTGAGGGCGACCCGCTCGCCGCGCTCGCGATCGAGGGCCTCGTGTACGACGCCGAAGCCGCCGGCCCCGAGCCGGCGCAGGAGCTCGAAGCGGGCGGTGCCGCGGAACTCGGCGCCGGAGGCGGGGTCAGGCGGCATCGTGGGACAGTGTAGTCGCGGGCTCGGCGGCCCGCGACGGCTTACTGCGGGACCGTCTCCACCTTGGTGTTCGGGTCGATCTCCCAGCGCCAGCGATCGAGGATCGCGGTCGAGTCGAGGACGCCGTCGCCGGAGTCGTAGGCGCCCCAGCGGATCGTGATCACGCTGCCGGGCACGACCGGCGCGGTGGTGGTCAGCCACGAGGTGGCCGCGTGGCCCTCGAAGCCGGTGCCGGTCAGCTCGGCGGTGCCGAGCGGACACAGGAACTGCTTGCCGCCGGCGTTGCACGGGGGTCCGCCGTTGCAGCCGCAGACGTCGAGGAACGCGTTGTTGACGCTGATCGGGTTGCCCATCATGTCGAAGGCGATGTTACCGTCGACCTGGCCCATAGGGATCGGCGAGAGCATGGCGACGAAGAAGTCATTGAACTGACTGCACACGTAGCTCGGCCACTCGAAGGTGTAGAAGGTGAAGTCGAAGGCGAAGCCGTAGGCGTTGGTCGGCACGCGGATCTGCAGCTCGAGCGCGGCGCTGTCGTGCGGCTGACCGGTGACGACGTTGGGGCAGGCCGGCGACTCCTTCGGGAAGCCCTGCGGGTGCGCGCTGGTGTAATTTTTGTTGTGACCGTTGGGCGAGATATAGCCGGGATCGGTGGGCTGGCGCGCGGCGCCGCTGGAGAGGCCGAGCATGCGCGTGCCCTGCTTGGGCACGACGTTGGGGCCGAAGCCGGAGACGAGGCCGTGACCGACGTCGAACTGGGCGCCGGGCGACGGGCTGCCGTCGACCTGCACGTACGTGGCCGAGACCACCCCCCAGTCCTTCTCACCGGTCGAGACCTTGCAGATGTCGACCGCGCGGGCGCCGTCCATCGCGTCGTTGCTGGCGAGGTCGAGGGCGCCGTCGCAGTCGGGCAGGACGTTGTCGGTCATGCCGTCGCAGTCGTCGTCGAGGTCGTTGGCGGCGACCTCGAAGGCGCCGGGGTTGACCAGCTTGCCCTTCTCGCAGCCCTCGCCGTCCTGGTCGCAGCAGTCGCCGCCGCACACCGTGAAGCCGTCGCCGTCGGCGTCGACGTCCTCGTCGATGACGCCGTTGCAGTTGTCGTCGAGGGCGTTGCCGCAGGCCTCGTTGCCGGGGGTGACCTCGCCCTGGCAGGCGCCCCAGACCGTGCCGCTGACATCGCAGGTGTGCGAGCCGCCGACGCACACGCCGAGGTCCTGGGTGCCGTCGGGGCCGGTGTAACAGGGCTCGGTGGTCCCGGGCGCGCACACACAGTCGCCGACGCCGACGTTGTCGGCGCTGCACGGCGCCGCGACGCACTCGCCGGCCTGGCAGGTCTGTCCATCGGGACAGTCGCTGTCACCGCCACAGCCGGACACGTCGCCGGTGGTGACGGTGGTGGTCGCGCCGGGGTCGGTGGTGGTGCCCATCGAGGCGTTGGTGGTGACGGCGGGGCCGGTGGCACCTCCGTCGGTCGGGTCATCGGCGGTGGTGCCGGCCTCGCTGAGCGTGGTCAGCGTCACCGTGGCGCTGGCGCTGGCGCTGGCGCCGGCGCTCTCTTCTCCTCGGTCGCCGTTGTCACCACACGCGGCGATGCCCGCGACTACACAGATAACCCGAAGCTTGCGCATACCAAGATCCCCCGATCCCAGCGTAGAGGCAGAGCGCGGCGGATCGCAACGGCGCAGGTGTCGCGGCTCCGCTCGGCGTGGGCGCGCGGGTACGCGCCTACATCGGGATCGGCGGCATGCACAGGGCGCCGCCCTCGATCTGCGCGTTGGTCCGAAAGGTGTTGAACACCTTCCAACTGTCGACGGGCTTTTGCGGGATCGTGCCGTCCTCGCGGACGTTGGTGACGTAATAGGCGTGTTGGTTCCAGATCCGGCGGGCCTGGATCCAGCGGTCGTCGGCGTCGCGCAGGACCTGGAGCGCGGGCTGGCCCGAGAGCGAGACGATGAGGATCTCGGCGGAGCCGGCGTTGTCGACGTCGACGACGGTGGGGTACTCGCTGAGCGTGTAGCTGACGCGCGGCTGATCGAGCAGCACCGCGCCGGTCTTGCCGTCGTAGATGCGAAAGGCGGTCTCGTCGGCGTACATGGCCTCGGCGACGCCGTCGCCGAGGAAGTCGAAGGCGGTGCCCCCGGCGGCGCCGGAGCCGTCCTGGACGTTCACCTGCCATTGCACGTCGGCCATCGTCGGTCCGTTGTAGACCGCGTAAAAGCTCTGCGAGGAGCTGGCCCACTGCGGCTTACCGTCGCCGTCGAAGTCGTGCACGGTGCCGGGCCGCTGCCACACGAGGTAGGCGTTGGCGGGCACGCCGGTCGGCGTGGCGGGGCCCCACTTGATCGCGCCGGTGTGCTCGACCATCCACAGGCCCTGCCCGGAGGTGATGAAGATCTCGGGCTCGGGGTCATCGTCGAGGTTGGCGACCTGCGGGATCGACTGGCTGGTGATCGTCGGGTAGTTCTCGAAGTACACGCTGCCGTCCCAGCGGTAGGCGGAGTGGCCGGTGATGACCTCCATCTTGCCGTCGCCGTCGAGGTCGGCGGCGGTGGTCGCCTCGAGCTCGCCGGCCATCGGGTTCGGGTGCTCCCACAGCAGCTTGCCCTCGTGGTCGTAGACCTCGTGGTTGAACACGATCTCGACGTCACCGTCGGCGTCGAGGTCGTGCAGGGCGATCGCGCCGCTCTCGCGCGAGAACTGATCGGCGGCGTTGCCGTCGGTCACGTTGGCCCACTTGAGCGCGCCGTCGTGCTCGAAGGCCTTGATCCGGTAGACGCCGCCGGCGTTATAGACCGCGACGATCTCCGGCAGGCCGTCGTTGTCGATGTCGCCGAAGGCCGGGGTGGCGAAGCAGGACACGCTCTCGCTCGGCGGGATCTGAAAGTGCTCCGTGCCGGTCGCGCCGTCGAGCACGTGGATCGGGCACACGGCGCCATAGCCGATCGTCGGCGCCGACACGAGCAGCACGTCCGGGATGTCGCACAGGTCGATCTCGCCGTCGCCGTTGTCATCGGTGAAGTTGCCGGCCAGCGGCGTCACCATGCTCTGCTCGCCAGCGCCGAAGCTCCACTGCAACGACGGCGCGAAGCTGTCGGGCGGCGCGAACTCCTCGCAGTCGCCGACGCCATCCATGTTGTCGCTCACCTTGCACTGGTCGACCGGCGGCCCGGTGTCGGTGGCGGTCGCGGTGTCGGTGGCGCCGCTGTCGTCGCCGGGCAGGTCGAACTTGATGCCGGTCTCGCCGCCGCCGGTCGGGTCGGTGGGCTGGGTGGTCGGCTCACTCGTGCCGGTGCCACTGGCTGTGGCGCTCGACGAGTCGCTCAGGCCCGTGGTCGGGCCCGGGTCGCTGGTCGGCGAGCTCAGGGTGCCGGGCGTGCCACCCCCGGTGCCGGTGCCAGTCCCGTCGCCGCCGCCGCCGCCGTTGTCGCCGCAGGCGCCGAGTAGTCCGAGAGGGAGGAGGACCGAAGCCGCGCGGAAGGTAAGGTGCATGGCGCTACTACAGCCGACCTGCGCCGGCAATTCAAGCGGGTCATCACACGCAAACACTCGGCTGTCGGCGGCGCGCTGCTAGCCCTTGACGCCGCCCGCGGTGAGGCCGGCGACGAGGTGGCGCTGGGCGACGTAGAACAGGAGCATGACCGGCAGCGAGACCAGGAGAGAGCCGGCCGCGAACTTGGGCCAGTCGGCGCTGAATTCCGAGATGTAGCGCTGGAGCACGACGGGCAGGGTGTACAGCTCCTCGCGCCCGAGCATGGTGTGCGCGAGCACGAATTCGTTGTACGCGCTCATGAACGCGAACAGCCCGGTGACCGCGATCGCGGGGCGGGCCGCGGGGAGCACGACTTTAATGAAGGCCTCGAAGCGGGTCGCGCCGTCGACCATCGCGGCCTCCTCGAGGTCGCGTGGGATCGTCTCGAAGGCGCCGCGGAGCTGGAAGATCGCAAACGGGACCGAGGTGGTCGCGTAACACAGGACCAGGCCGGAGCGGCTGCCGAGGAGTCCGAGCGCGTCGAGGATGAGATACAGGGGGATCGCGCTGGCGACCGCGGGGAACATCTGGGTGGCCAACAAGGTGCGCAGGCCAGCGTCCTTGCCGACGAAGTCGAAGCGGGCGAGCGCGTACGCGGTCGGCACCGCGATGAGGATGCCGACCGCGGCGGTGGCGAGCGAGATGACGATCGAGTTGAGCAGTTGGATCCCGAACAGCCAGCGCTCGGGCTCACCAGGGGTCTTGAGCGTGCTACCGATGACGCCGCGCAGGTGCTCGAGGGTGGGCTCGATCGGCAGCGGGAGCACGCGCGGCTCGAGGTCGACGGCGCCGGAGAAGGCGAGCGCGATCACCCAAAGGATCGGGTAGAGGGCGAAGGCGACGGCGAGGATCAGGACGAAGTGGGCCGCGATCGACTCGAGCGGACGGACCTTGCGGCCGGGTGCGGTGGGCGTCATGGCGGGTCCGTCAGGGTCGTTTGGTTCAAGGGACTATTTCAGGGGTTGTTGGGCCGGTGGTGGGCGGTGCTCATGGCGGCGCGGCGGCTGCCGAGCACGCGCCGCAGGCCGCCCGGGAGGCCGCCGAGCCAGCCGGGCAGGCGGGTGCCGATCATCAGGAGCAGGAAGATGAGCACCGAGTAGGCGGCGGCGTAGCCGTACTGGGCCTCTCTTGTGAAGGCCCAGCGGTAGGCCTCGGAGACGAGGATGTCGGTGGTGCCGTCGGGGTCGCCGCCGGACACCAGGAACACGACGTTGAACATGTTGAAGGTCCAGATCGCGCCGAGCGTGACGGCGGGCGCGAGGGCGGGGCGGATCAGCGGGAGGGTGACGAGGCGCAGGCGTTGCCAGCGGCTGGCGCCGTCGACCTCGGCGGCCTCGAGCACGTCGGTGGGCACGGCCGTGAGGGCGCCGAGCGTGACGACCATCATGAAGGGGAAGCCGAGCCACACGTTGGTGGCGAGGTTGGCGGTGAAGGCGGTCGAGAAGTCGGCGAACCAGGCGATCGGCTGCATGTCGAGGCCGAACATGTCGTTGAGGCCGTGGATCATGCCGGTGACGGCGCCGAACTGCTTGTTGAACATGCCCTTCCACGCGAGCGCGGTGACGTAGCTGGGGACCGCCCAGGGGATGATGAGCAGCACGCGGTACATGGCGCGCAGGCGCAGGGTCGGGCGCGAGAGCACGAGGCCGAGGCCGAGGCCGATCAACAGGTGGAAGCCGACGTTGAGCAGGGTCCAGGCGATCGTGACGAGGAGGACGAAGTAAAACGATCCGCTGATCAGCAGGGGGCCGCCGCGGGCGCTCAGGATCTCGATGAAGTTGGTGAGGCCGACGTAGTAGCCCTGGCCCGGGCTGCCGGCGTAGAGCGAGGTGAGGGCGCCGATCACCAGCGGCAAGATCACGAGCAGGCCGACCGCGAGCACGGAGTGAGCGACGTAGCGGTAAGCGGGCAGCGAGCGGCGCACGGCGGTGCGAAGCTGCGGGTCGCGGGCGCGCTGGACCAGGCGGAAGGCGGCGAGCAGCAGCAGCAGGCCGAGGATGACCAGCGCGGGGGTGGTGCTGGCGGGCGCGGGCGGGGGGCGACGGACGTCGTCGAAGCGGAACTTGGCCTCGGCGCAGGCGTCGGCGGGGCTGGCCTGGCCGCGCAAGACCTTGCGGATCGCCTGGTTGGTGGGCTCCCAGGTCGAGCGCATCGCCGGGGTCGCGGGCATCGGCACGGCGACGCGCGCCTGCGCGGCGAAGCCGGGGAGCAGACGGTCGCCTGGCGGAAGGGACATGTCCGAACGGGCAGACAGCGCGCCGGCCTGCTGCCGCAGCGCGGAGGCGGCGGGGCCGGCGAGGTGACGCGCGAGCGCGATGGCCTCGGGCCGGGTCGCGCCGGCGGGCGAGAGCATCACGCTCTCGACGGTCAAGGGCGGACGCATGACCTGGCCGCTGGCGCGGACCCTCGGCAGCGGGACGACGGCGTACTCGAGCTCGGCGTCGGCGATGTTGCTGGCGAGCCACGGACCGGAGATCGCGAACGCGGCGCGGCCGCTGCGAAACAGCTCCTGGACCAGCGCGCCGTCGGCGTCGCCCGGGATGGCGCCGCTGTCTTGCAGTTGTTTGGCTAGCGCGAGCGAGCGCTCGGCGGCGGGGCCGATGAAGCCGAATTGCTGATCGTCGGTCAGCATGCGGCCGTCGAAGGCGAGCAGCAGCGGCATGTGGCCGTAGGCGCCCTGGGCCTCGTAGGCCAGCGGGTAGACGCCAACTGGCAGGGTCGGCGCGAGCTCGGCGATGCCCTCGAGATCGGCGGGCAGGCGATCGAGCGCCACGAGCCCGGTATTGACGAACAGGGCGACCGACTTCTGCGACAGCGGCACGGCCCAGCGCACGCCGTCCTGGGTGACCGCGGCGAGGGCGTTGGCGGCGAACACCGCGGGGTCGTCGATCGCGGCGCCGGCCGGGCCGAGCAGGCCGCGCAGGCGGTAGTCGCCGATGCGCTCGTGGGAGTCGATGAACAGGTCGGGGCCGTCACCGAGCGGGATCGCGGCGGCGAGCTTGCTGCCGAAGCTCTCGTGGGCGACCTGCAGGAGCTCGACCTTGACGCCGCCCGCGGCGCCGTGGGCCTCGATCATGGCGACGAGCGCGGTGAGCTCGGCGTCGCGGTAGGCGTGCCACAGGCGCAGTGGTTCGGCCGCGTGCGCGAGGGTGGAAGTAAGCACGAGAGGCACGACGAGCACGGCGGTGAGCCATGCGAGGGCGTGGGGCAGGGGACGCACGAGGTCCCCAACATAGCGAAGTCGTGGCGGCTTTGCGCGGCCGCAATGCATCGGCCGCCGGTGAATCTTGCGGTCGGCGTGTCCCCTGGCGTCGACTCAGCCGCGCCAGTGCGGCGGGAGGGTCTTCTCGAGGTACGGCAGCTCGCCGAAGCGGCGCATGAAGGCGGTGATCCCCGGCGGGAAGCGCTGCAAGATCGTGACCTCGGGGAGGCGCTCGGTGACGCGCTGGATCAGGCGCAGGTAGGGGTAGATCGTGAGGTCGGCGATCGACAGCTCGCCGGCGAACCAGTCGCCGTGGAGGTAGCTGGCGAAGCGGGCGAGCTCGGCGAGGATCGCGGCCTCGGCCGTGGCGATCGCAGCCGGGTCGCGGTCCGCTTCGGGGGTGTAGAGGGTCGCCTGCATCAGCCCGCGCTGGGCCGGGTAGAGGTAGCTGTCGGCCTCGGCGGCGATCCGGCGGGCGATCGCGCGGGTCTGAGGATCAGGCGGTAGCAGCGGGCGCGCGGGGTAGCGGTCCTCGAGGTACTCGAGGATGACGCTCGACTCCCACAGGCTAAACTCGCCGTCGACGAGGGTCGGCACCTTGCCGCGTGGGTTGAGGCCGAGATACTCGGGCGCGCGGTGCTCGCGACTGTCGAAGCTGAGGGTCTTGAGCGCGTAGGGGAGTTGCTTGTGCTCGAGCGCGAGCCAGACCTTCCAGGCGTAAGGAGAACCGGAGCCGTAGTAGAGCGTGAGTGCCATCCTGAGCGCTATACACCCGCCGGCCGCGGGAGCTGACGGGCGTGGTGAGATCGGGTCTGCGGTGTTATGCAGGCGCGGTGACTGCCACGCCGACCACCGCCGAATTGACCACGGTCCTGCGTGAGCGCTTCGGTTTCCCCGAGTTTCGTGCGGGCCAGCTCGCGTGCGTGGAGGCGCTGCTGGGCGGCGGTAACTTGCTGGCGATCCAGCCGACCGGCTACGGCAAGAGCCTGCTGTATCAGTTGCCGGCGGCGATCCTCGAGGGCATGACGGTGGTGGTGTCGCCGCTGCTGGCGCTGGTCCGCGATCAGCTCGGGCACCTCAACGATCGCTTCGGGTTGCCGGCGGCGAGCGTCAATAGCGACCAGAGCGAGGAGGAGAACGCGGCGGCCCGCGAGGCGGCGGCGTCCGGGCGGGTGAAGCTGCTGTTCGTGTCGCCGGAGCACCTCGATCACGTCGAGCGCTTCGCGGCGGTGGCTCGCCTGCCGGTGGCGCTGCTGGTCGTCGACGAGGCGCACTGCATCTCGACGTGGGGGCACGACTTCCGGCCGGCGTATCGGCAAATTGTCGGGCTGGTGCGCGAGCTGCGGGCGCAGCGGCCGGCGCTGCGGGTGCTGGCGTTGACGGCGACCGCCGACGCGCGCGTCGAGGAGGATATCCGCCGGCAACTGGAAGGCGAGGGCGCGCCGCCGTTGCAGGTGCACCGAAGCAGCATGGACCGGCCGAACCTGGCGCTCGCGGTGGTGCCGGTGAGCGGGGTGGCGCGCAAGCTGGCGTACCTCGAGCAACTGCTGCCGCGGCTGCCGGCGCCGGGGCTGCTGTATTGCGCGACGCGCGAGCGCACCGAGCTGGTGGCCGAGTATCTGCGACTGCGCGGGCAGGACGTCGTGGCGTATCACGCGGGGCTCGAGCCGGAGCGCAAGCGGGAGCTGCAGACCGAGTTCCTCGCGGGACGGTATCCGGCGATCGCCGCGACCAACGCGCTGGGCATGGGCATCGACAAGAGCGACCTGCGCTTCGTGGTCCACGTCGACGTGCCGGGGTCGATCACCGCGTATTACCAGGAGGTCGGCCGCGCGGGTCGTGACGGGCAGGCTGCGCGCGGGATCCTGCTGTTCGATGAGGACGACCGACGCATTCAAGAGCACTTCATCGACGCGGCCCAGCCGGACCCGCGCGACTTCGAGGCGGTCATGTCGGCGGCCGACGCGGACGATCCGCCGGGGTTGACGGAGATCAAGGTGCGCACGGGGCTGCATCCCACGCGGGTGACGGTGGTGGTGGCCGAGCTGGTCGAGCAGGAGTTCCTGGAGAAGCGATCGAAGGGCGGGCGGCAGGTGTATGTGCCGACCGGGAAGGCGGGCGCGCCGGACCTCGAGCGGTATCAGCGACAGAGCGCGGTGCGGGGCCGAGAACTCGGCGCGATGCTGGCGTACGGGCGACTGGGCACGGACTGCCTGATGGCGACGCTGCGCCGCGCGCTCGGCGACGGCGAGGTGGCGGTGTGCGGGCGCTGTTCATTGTGTAAGGACCAGCGCTCGGGCGTGCAGACGGAGGCGAGAGTGGCGGAGGCGGAGGCGTGGCTCGAGCGCCGGGCCTCACCGATCCCCGCGAGCGTGCGACCGCCGATGGCCGAGGGGCTGGCGGTGCTCGACGGGGAGCTGGCCGGGCCGATGTTTCGCTGGTTCATGAAGCATCGCGAGGACGCCGAGCCCATGCCAGAGTCGCTGCGTGCGCTGGTCTGCGAGCGGGCGAGCGAGCTGGCGCAGGGGCGAGAGGTCATGGGCGTGGTCGCGGTGCCGTCGAACCGTTGGGGCGGGCGCGAGGCGGTGACGCACGCGATCGCGGAGGCGCTCGGGGTGCCGGCGTTGCCGTCGGCGCTGGTGTGGCGCGAGGCGCCGGAGCACACGCAGGCGGAGCTGGCCAACAACGACCAGCGGCGCAAGAACGTCGACGGCAAGCTCGGGCTGGCGGGGGCGGTGCCGCGGGGCGACCTGCTGGTGCTCGACGACGTGATCGGCTCCGGCGCGACGCTGCGAGAGGCCGGACGAGCGCTGCGCAAGGAGGGCCGGGTGACGGGGGCGATCATCCCGATCGTGGTGGCGAGGGTGCGGCGGCGGCTCGGCGTGGCCGGCTCGGGGCCGTGAGGCCGTGTTCAACGCGTTGCGCTCGGCGCGAGCGAGTCGATGCGCGACAATGCCACGTTCAAGGCAAGATCTCCTGCAAGCGACGCACGAGAGGACGTCTCAGCAGTCGCGCCCGGGTCGCTTCATTGGCCAGCAGGCTCTCGAGGAAGTAGGCGTCCCACTCGTTCTTGCGGGTGAACATGTCGCCGCTGATACGCTTGAGGATGGGGCCCGAAGTTTGACTGCGCTTCGCTGCGCCGATCGCGGGCCCCAATAGAGAATGATCGGGGTCTCGTACATTCGTGCGCTTCCATGCGGTCGGCCAGTCGGCGGGCGAGCGTTTGAGGCCGAGCGCAGCCCGGATCCCGGGCTCATCGACCAACAGGGCTTCAAACATCGGCTCCATGCAAAGGACGCCTATTTCGCCGCGCTTGAGCTGATGCGGACGCGTGCGGGTGGCCGGTGTAGTTCGCGCTGTCAATGCCTCGTAGCGGGCCTGGGACCGTGCTCGCCACGGATCTGCCAGCGTCGGGCTGTGCCCGAGGAGTCGGTACAGGTCGAGGGTCTCTCGCCAGCGACAGCGGGCTGCTTGAGGGTCCCACGGCGGTTGCAGATCCCAGGCGACGATCGCTGCGTCGAACGGCTGCTTAGCGAGCTCCTGCATGAACAGGAGATCGAGGGGTAACGTGCCGGTGAGCGGGGGATTGCTGCGATCGAGCGCCACCAGGCTGCGCTTACTCATCGGCACGATCCGCGGACGGCTGACGCAGCCGAGAGCGGTCGGCAAGATCTCGCTCCAGATCCGGGCCAGCGCCCCGTGCTCCTGCTTCGACGGGACACTGCTGCCGCTGCCCTCCACGAACAAGGCGATGCGCAGCGGCACGCTCAGGTCTCCGGCTCTTCGTGGATGTAGATGGCCCCCGCCGGCACCTGGCCCTGGAGCGCCTTGACGGATCGTCGGTCCGCGAAACGCTCGTAGCGGGTCTCGCCGCCGGTGCGCTGGACGTGCAGGATACTATCGAGTTCGACGTGGTCGAGCAGCCACGGCGAATGGGTCGTGATGATCACCTGGATCCCACGAGCGGCCGCAGACTGAAGATGCCGCAGGATCGTGACGAGCGTCCATGGGTCGAGGCCGTTCTCGATCTCCTCGATGCACAGCAGAGAGGGCGGCGGCTCTCGCACCAGCAGCGCGAAGAGGGCCGTGATCCGACGTGTCCCTTCGGACAGCATCCAGGCTGGGATCGGGAAGGTCTTGCCGCCGCTTCGCCGCCTGGACGCCGGCATCTCTTCCATCAGGCTGTAAAACACCTGCTCATCGCGCTCGCTCTGGGGCTGCGATACCTCAATCCCGCGGATGTCTTGCAGTACGTCCTGGATCCACTCGACGAGCTGATGGCGCTGCGCGTCATTGAGCTCGTTGAGCAGGGCTGGCAGGTGATGGCCTTCCTCGTCGAGGATCGGATCAAAGACCTTACGACGCGCGGGTGATGTCTGCGCGAGCCGATTGGGACTGAGACGGAGAAAGACAGCGCGGCTCCAGAAGTCGCGGAGCGGCGACATCGACGAGGAGGTACGGATCAGTTTTTTCGGCCGACCGAGGCGCGGTGTGAAGCCAAGCGCGAGGCGTTCGGGATCGTCGAAGACGACTTCAGGGCCGCTGGGAGACGGCGATACGAGACGACCCTCGCCCGGCAGGCCGATCTGCTGGATCAGGCTGTGGGCGCGCGGCCTGAACGTATCATCGAGCTCCTCGCTGGTGATCTCGGGAGTGCGGTCGCTTCGTTCGCCGACCCGGAGGCGGTACGAGAACTGAAGTGGTTTCTCTGAGCGCTGCTGCCAGCGCAGACGAAGCTCGAAGGAACGCCTGGTCTTCGGTGCCCCGACGTTGATGAGATCGTGGATGCCATAGTAGCGGTCGCAGGCGACGCGAATGTCTTCTCGCAGTGCCAGATCAATCCACTGAAGGGCCTCGAGCAGGGTGCTCTTCCCGGAGCCGTTACGGCCGATGACGACGTTGAAGGGCCGCAGCTCGATGGGACCGGAGCTTTCGGCGGCCTTGAAGCGGTCGAGCTCCACCTGGATCAGAAACAGCGGCGCGGCCGGGCGTACGAGCTTCTTGGACGAGCCCTTACGGACCTTCTTGGGCATGCGGCGGTTATAACACAGCCGTCCTCGTCGATGAGGACGCGACTTTTTAGCCGCGTAGTGACGCGCCGGTGGTGGCGTCGAAGACGTGGAGGCTGCGCGGCTGCAGGCGCAGCGTGTCGCCCTTCTTCACGCCGCTGGCGGTCTCGAGGCACAGGGTGATCGGGGTGGTGCCGAGCTCGCCGCGGATCTGCAATTCGGGGCCGAGCAGCTCGACGAGGCCGGCGCGCACGCTCAGGCTGGCAGGCTGGTCGCCTGTCCGTAAGGACAGGTCGTGGGGGCGCACGCCGAGGATGATCGCGCGGCCGTCGGACAGCGCGGGGAAAGTGGCCGGATCGAGGGGCACGGCGGTGCCGTCGGCGAGGCGGGCGATGTGCTGGTCGTGGTCGTCGCGCTCGGCGGTCGCGGGCAGGAAGTTCATGGCCGGGCTGCCGAGGAAGCCGGCGACGAAGCGGGTCTGCGGGGAGTCGTAGACGTCGAGCGGGCTGCCCGACTGCTCGACCTGGCCGTTGTTGAGCACGAACATGAGGTCGGCGAGGGTCATGGCCTCGACCTGGTCGTGGGTGACGTAGATGCTGGTGGCGCCGAGCTGCTCGTGTTGCTCGCGGATGTCGACGCGGACCTGGGCGCGCAGGGCGGCGTCGAGGTTGGAGAGAGGTTCATCGAACAGGAACAGTTGCGGGCGGCGGACGATCGCGCGGCCCATGGCGACGCGCTGGCGCTGGCCGCCGGACAGCGCGCGCGGCAGGCGATCGAGCAAGGGCGTCAGGCCGAGCATGGTGGCGACCTCGCCGACGCGGAGGTCGATCGTGGCGGCGGGTGTCTTGCGCAGCTTGAGGCCGAAGGCGAGGTTGTCGCGCACGCTCAGGTGGGGGTAGAGCGCGTAGGACTGGAACACCATGGCGATGTCGCGGTCGCGCGGCTCGGCGCGGGTGACGTCGCGCTCGCCGAACATGATCTTGCCGCTGGTGACCTCCTCGAGGCCGGCGAGCAGGCGCAGCAGGGTCGACTTGCCGCAGCCGCTGGGCCCGACGAGCACGGCGAAGGCGCCGTCGGGGACCTCGATGTCGACGCCACGCAGCACCTGCGTGGTGCCGAAGTTCTTGACGACGCCGCGACAGGAGACCGCGACCATGGGCTACTTCGCGTCCCCCTGCGGGACCAGCAGCAGGCCGGTGACGGGCGCGAGCGTGAGGTCGAGGGTGCCGTCGGCGGCGACGGTGAAGGCGGCCTTTTTTCCGTTGAGCACGTCGACCAGGACGGCGCCGGCGGGGGCGGAGACCTGCATGACGGCGCCGCCGAACTTGGTGGTGGAGTCGTGGACCTGATGGGTGTTGAGTACGACGAGCGCGTAGGTGCTGGTGTCGCCGCCGGTGCGTTCGAAGGCGAGGATGCCGGCGTCAACCTCGTCGGCGGTGTGGGCGGTGCTGTAGACGACTCTGGCGTCGCCGCGGCGCAGGGCGGGGTAGGCGGCGCGCAGGGCGATCAGGTTCTTCGTGAACTGGAAGGTCTGGCCGGTGGTGTCGTAGGCGGGCGGGGCGGTGTCCATGCCGAGGTAGGGCAGGGGCCGCCACATGTCCTCGCGGTTGCTGGGGTCGTTGCCGCCGCGGAACTCTTGCTCGGTGCCGTAGTAGAGGCATGGGATGCCCTCGGCGGTCATCACCAGGAGCAGGGCGTTGTGCAGCAGGGCCCGCTGGCGGCCCGGTGAATTGTCGACCTTGTTCTGGCCGGCCCAGTAGAGCAGGCGTGCGACGTCGTGGTTGTCGATGAAGTTGACGAGCACCTTGTGCGGGGCGATGCCGGCCGACAGGGCCGGGGCGGTGGTCCCGTAGTTGATCGTCTTGTTGGCCCAAAGCCCGGTGATGCGGTCGGTGCTCTGCGCGTCGAGCATGACGTCGCGAAAGACCTGGTAGTGCTGGGGGAAGTAGAACGCGGAGTCGAGCTGGTCGCCGGTGATGGCCGGGCCGTCGTCGCACTTGGGGTCGGGGGTCTCGGGCAGGTCGTTCTTGGTGAACTGTCCGACCAGCGCGTCGTTGCCGTCGAAGGCCTCGCCGAACATGAAGAACTTCTTTTTGCCCTGCTTGTCGAGCCGCTGGCGGACGCGCTGGGTGAAGAAGCGCCAGAACTCGCGCTCGACGTGCTTGACGGTGTCGATGCGAAAGCCGTCGGCGTCGGTGAGCTCGATCCAGCGGGCGTAGCTGTCGACCATGGCCAGCTTGACGTCGCAGCGGGTGGTGTCGATGTCCTTGAGGCCGCCGGGGAAGTCGCCGGTGAGGAGCTGTTGGGGGTCGTCGTAGTTGAACGTGCGGCCCTTGCGGTTGTAGGTCTCCGGACGCCCGAAGAGCTCGGGCATCGGCGTGACGTGGCCGGTCTTGGGGTCGTACGGGAAGATGATCGGGGCGAGGCCGGCGGGGCCGAGCGAGGTGAAGGCCTGGATGCCGGTCGGGTTGAAGTCGGGGTCGTACTCGGTGACGTGGGTGAAGCCGGACTGCTCGAAGCCAGGCGGCACCGGGGAGCCCTGCGGGCGGGTGCCGGTGCCCTGCAGCAGGATGTCGGGCGAACCATTGAGGTTCATGTCGTAGTAGAACATCTGGCCCATGTGGTTGGTGACGATGTCGATCACCACGAGCATGTCCCGGTCGTGCGCGGCGCGGACCAGCGCGCGGAGCTCGTTGAGGTCGCCGAAGTGGGCGTTGGGCTGGGTCAGGTCGACGGCCCAGTAGCCGTGATAACCATCGATGTTGGCGTCGGTCTCGATGTTCTTGATGACCGGCGAGATCCACAAAGTGGTGACCCCGAGCTCCGCGATGTAGTCGAGCTTCTGCTCGAGGCCGGCCCAGTCGCCGCCGTGGTAGTGGGCCATGTTCTCGCGGTCGAGCAGGTAGTTGTTGCCGTCGTTGCCGTCGGCGAAGCGATCGACGAGCACCTGATAAATGACCTCGTCGCGCCAGTCGCGGGCGTGGGTCGCGAGCGCGACGGGCTCGTCGAGGGTGTCGAAGTGCAGGCAGGCCGACGTCAGGAGGAGCGTGGTCAGGAGCGGCCAGAGGTGCGGGCGATTGGGGGTCATGGCGGGTGGCCTCTGCTGGGGAATCTAGTCGCGGAAGTAGCTGGTGGACCCGAACCACCACTCGGCGCCGAGGCCGATGAAGTGGTCGATCTTGCGGCGCGCGAACACGTCGTCCACCGCGTAGAACGAGCGGGCGCCGCCGTCGCGCACGGTCAGGAGGTAGAGCAGGCGGATGTGCGGGCGCTGGAAGCCGCCGCGGCCGCCGGGGGTGATGAAGGGGACGAGGCCGATGCGGCCGAGGCCGGCGATCACCGGCTTGAAGACGTTGGGGTCCGACTCGAAGGTCACGCCGCGCTGCTGGGCCTGGTACGAGCCCTCGAGCGAGAGGCCGGCGATCTCGCCGAACCACACGGTCGGGCGCACGATGACGATGCCCTCGTTGAGGTCGTCGAAGTCGAGCGACTTGCTGGCGTTGCGAAACTGTCGGTAATACGAGCCCATCATCACGCCGACCGGGCCCTTCTCCCAGTTGCCGCTGAGGGTCAGGAGCATCTCGTAGGCGCCGGTGGTCTTGCGGTCGGGGCGGAACTGGCGGGGCGCGTTGAGCTCGCCGTAGGCGGCGAGGCCGTAGGCGAAGCGACCGGTGAGGGTGAGGTAGGTGCTGCGCTTGCCGGTGAAGGCGGTGAGCTGGCCGCCGGCGACGAAGCCCTGGTCCTGGGGGAGGGTCTCGTAGATCTTGGACTCGACCTCGCGCTGGCCCTCGGAGACGTGGTGAAATTCGCCGTAGAGCACGCCCTTGATGCCGCCGGACTCCATCATCGGCCAGGTGTGGGTGAGCTTGAGGCTGCTGATCAGCTTCTGCCGGTCGAGGATGAACACCTCGGTCTCGCCGAACTGGTTCTGCGGGGGGGCGCGCATCACGGACTGGCGATAGTAGGGGTCGGTGGGCTGATTGAGCCCGGCGTGGAACTTGAGGGTGGTGCGGCGGCTCTCGCCGAACCCATAACCGACACCGCCGCCGATCGTGTTGAGGTTGTCGAGCGGCCAGAAGTCGAGGAGATAGATGTCGTCGCCGCGGTACATGCGAGAGCCGGCCCAGATGCTCAGGCCCTTGGCCCCGAGCCCGGTCTCCTCGACGTAGAGGTTGCGCAGGGCGATCTTGGCGTTGAACTCGCCGTTGTAGTGGAAGACGGGGTTGGCGAAGGCGGTGGTCGCGACGATGCGGGTGTAGGCGCCGGTCTTCTTCCAGTAGTCCTCGCGCCGTAGCTCGAGCTCGGCGTAGTTGGACTCGTCGAGCCGCGAGCCGCGAGCGATGATGTCGGCGTCGCGACCCGCGCGACCGGTCGCGTCGCCGCCCGCGATGATCCGGCCGTACGACCCGAAGTGGAAGCCGTCGGCGTACCCGGGCGGCTGGTTGGGGTCCTTCGGACCCGGGGGTGGGGGCGGCTCGGACTTCTTGACCTCGGCCTCGCTGCGGGTCGACTCGGGCGCGGCGTCGGTCGGCGGTGTCGGGCGGGTCGAGGTCGGGGTGGGGGTCGGGGTGATCGGGGTGATCGGGGTGATCGGCTCGACGGTGTCGGGCTCGTCGGCAGTCGTGGGCTCGGGCTGCGTGATCGGCGCGATCGGCGTGATCGGCGGCTGGGCGGCGGTGGGCGTGGACCCGGACGGCGGCGGCAGCGGAGCCGGGGCCTGCGCGGCCCCTGGGGCGAGGGCGGGCGCGGCGAGGGCGGGCGCGGCGATCAGCAGGCTGCCGGCCAACCCGAGGCCGGCAGAGGCGACGCGAGGTGGCAGGCCGGGGAGTCTACGGGTGTCGCGTCGCACAGGGGTACAGCGAACTGTTTGACCAGATCCGCGGGGCATTGTCGACCGCGATCTTTCAGACTGACGATGGGCGGATAGTGCGGGACGGGGCGGCGGGAATTTGTCAAGATCGCGGGCGTCGTGCGCCACGTCGGTCATGCAGCGCTGCTCGGGGTCGTCGTCGCGTGGGGGGCATGCGTCGAGGCGCCGCCGACCGGTGACTGCCGCGTGATGGTGTGGGCGCAGCCGCAGGCCGTGGGGGCGCGGCTCGAGGTGATCGGGAGCTGGGACGGCTGGCTCGCGCCAGGGATCCCGCTTGAGGCGTCGGCGGAGCCGGGCTGGCAGACGGCGCGGATCGACGGGGAGGTCGGGCCAGGCGAGTACGGGTATCTGATCCTCGAGGACGGAGTGCATCGGACCGACGAGCACAACCCGCGCACGACCTTTTGGACCGCGCAGGACGACCTCGAGGTGTCGTTGATGATCGTGCCGGACTGCGGGGTGCCGGTGTTGACGGTCGAGAGCGTGGAGGTCGGGCACGACACGCTGAAGGTGAGCGCGAGCTTCGCGACCGCCGAGGATGGCTCGCCGTTGAAGTCGGCGACGGCGACGGGGGCGGCGGGGGCGGTGCCAGTGGTCGTGGACGGGCGCGGGAGCGTGGCGCTGTCGATCGCCGGGTTGTCGCGCGGCAAGCACTCGTTGGTGATCCTCGCGGAGGACGCGGCGGGTCGCACGGCGCAGGCGCGGGTCTCCGCGTTCGTGCGACCGGCGGCGCAGACCTGGGCCGACGGGCTGCTGTATCAGATCGTGACGGATCGCTATCGCGGGCCGGGTGGCGTGGCTCTGGCGCCGCCGGCGACCCCGGGATTACGCGCAGGCGGCACGCTGGACGGGATCACGGCCGAGATCGAGGCCGGCACCTTCACGGACATGGGGGTGACGGCGCTGTGGATCTCGCCGGTCTACACGAATCCGGACGAGGCTCGCGAGGGTCGCGGGGACGGCCATATGTACGAGGGGTACCACGGCTACTGGCCGGCGGATCCGCGAGGGGTCGATCCGAAGATCGGCGGGGAGG
>Ga0105045_10000058_pt1 | contig 55105 bp, 39 predicted proteins | sample MAT02_FD_78089 | JGI IMG/M metagenome (GOLD analysis project Ga0105045, IMG submission 78089) | Freshwater microbial communities from Lake Fryxell liftoff mats and glacier meltwater in Antarctica - MAT-02 (megahit assembly) | ecosystem: Environmental > Aquatic > Freshwater > Ice > Liftoff...
ATTCAAAGCAGTTTTTAAAAAAAATTAAATATAACGTCATAGAAATTATTTAAATGTGTAAACCATGTGGGTGTGTTAAAGTGTAAACCATGTGTGTGGCGGACCAAATGAGCGAATTTTCTCAAGTTGATGACATTGGGCTTTGCCCTAGGCTTTTATAAACCAGGGCTTTGCCCTGTGAAACCGTTGCTCCAGGCTGTAGGCCTGCTTTATAATCACTCATAAGATATTTTATTTAAGCAACTTGAAGACTTAGCTTAACGCGTATGCGCGGTAGCGGTTATAGGTATTAGCCCCACGCTCATTCAGGCCCTCCGGCCTTTCATTTCACATGGGGCTAATACCTGACACCGCTACCGCGGTAAAAAAAAGAAATCAATAGTAGAATTTGCTTAATAGCTATTTATATTACCTATTTAACAAGATTATCCCAAAGTTTAATTTCTTCATTTCTTGTGGTATCTTGGCTTGCTTCTTGGAATTCTTTTGCCATTTCATTTTTTTCTGTTTCAGTGAGGGGATTGTTAAACATATTTATCCTTGTTTAACTCTATTATATAGTGAATAGATGTAAATTTTACTAGAACTTACTTATTACGAGGGGATCGGGAGGTTAGGAATTGGCATGTTAAAAGTACCACTGGCAAAGCCAGTGGTTAAATTGGAAATTAAGCGATTTGCTCAGTTGAGCGCTTAATAATAGGAGTTTTATTTTCTGTAATGGTTTCTTTTTCAATAATCACTTCAGTAACGGATGGGTCTGATGGAATATCAAACATCAAATCGCGCATGGTTTTTTCTAAAATCATTCTTAAAGCACGGGCCCCTGTTCCTGAGGCAATCGCTTTTTTAGCAATTGCTTGGATCGCATCCGTCGTAAATTTAAGATTAACACCTTCAAGATCAAACATAGCCTGATATTGGCGAATAACTGCATTTTTAGGCTCAGTTAAAATAATCACTAAGTCTTCATGAGTCAATTCATTACAATTTGCAATACTGTTAAATCGGCCGATGAATTCAGGGATCATCCCATATTGGACAAAATCTTCAGGCTCTGCTTTTGAAAGAAAAACACTTTTTTCTGAGGAAGATTCAATGATGAGATCTTTTTCACTCAAATTAAAACCAATGGTTGATTGGCCAAGGCGTTTTGCAACGATTTTATCTAGGTTGGCAAAAGCTCCGCCAACAATGAATAAAATGTTTTCCGTATTAATCTTAATGTACTCTTGATTCGGATGTTTTCTTCCGCCCTTTGGTGGAACATTAGCAGTCGTTCCTTCAACAATTTTCAATAAAGCTTGCTGAACACCTTCTCCTGAAACATCTCGTGTAATGGAGACATTTCCTGTAGTGCGGTTGATCTTATCAATCTCATCAATATAGATAATTCCAAGTTCAGCTTTTGCTACATCAAAATCTGCAGCTTGAAGTAAGCGTAAGATAATGTTTTCCACATCTTCACCGACGTAGCCGGCTTCCGTTAGCGTTGTCGCATCGGCAATTGTAAAAGGGACATCTAAAATGGTAGCTAATGTTTTAGCAATTAAAGTTTTACCGGAACCTGTTGGACCAAAAAGCAGTACGTTAGACTTACCAAATTCAACCTTTTCATCAGAATCTTTTCCAAGAGACAAAATGCGGTTGTAATGGTTATAAACGGCAACTGCAATTGTTTTTTTAGCGCTATCTTGTCCAATGATGTATTGGTCCAGACGTTTTTTAATCTCTTGAGGCTTTAAAACTTTTGGCTCAAAGACAGCAGAAGATTCCGGTTTTTTCTTTTCAAGAATCCCGGAGCAGAGGTTAACGCATTTATCGCAAATGTAAACACTTGGTCCGGAAATCAGTTTTTCCACAGCTTCTTCGGTGCGACCGCAAAATGAACATGCGATAACTTGTGTGTCATCAGAATCTTTCTTTACCATCTTAAGCTTCCTTTATTTTTTCTTTAACGCAACAACTTCATCAATAAGCCCATAAGCTTTGGCTTCTTCCGGACTCATATAAAAATCACGGTCCGAGTCAATTTCAATTTTTTCAATTGTTTGGCCTGTGCAATCTGCCATAATTTCGTGAAGGAGTTTTTTTAAATAAATAATTTCTTTGGCCTGTACTTTAATATCTGCTGCAGTTCCGCCAACGCCACCGGATGGTTGGTGTATCATGATTCGGCTGTTTGGAAGGGCAAAGCGTTTGCCTTTAGTTCCTGCAGTTAAAAGTAGGGCTCCCATTGAAGATGCTTGGCCAATGCAATACGTATTGACATTGCAACCCATCCATTTCATGGTATCGTAAATAGCAAGTCCTGCAGTGATATAACCACCGACAGAATTAATATAAATATGAACATCTTTTTTAGGATCTTCCATTTTAAGAAAGAGAAGCTGTGCAACAACAACGTTTGCAACATGATCGCTGATGTCTGTTCCAATAAAGATAATCCTATCTTTTAAAAGACGAGAGTAAATATCCATCGATCGCTCGCCACGGCCGGTATCTTCAATCACGTAAGGAGTTAGTGAGTTTGTTGCGCGTTTATCTGTCATAAAAGATCCTTGAATTTTAGTTTTTCATTCTCTTTAAATATAGAAACGATTTTTCTTTTTGAAAAACCATTCCTATAAGAAGAGCTGATTATAATTTAGTGTCCTTAAGATCGTCAAGATTAATCTTTACGAGCGCGTTCAATCAAGTAATCTTTGATTTTTCGATCGATTAATTGACTTTTGATCTGCTGGTTAATTTCCTTTGGATCATCTTTTGGATTTATATAAGAATTTTCACGGTTTGTCATGTAGGCTTGAATCATAAACTCTTCCATGATTTCATCTTGACTTACAGAGATGTCAAGTTTTGCAGCAAGTGTTTGAGTAATAAAATACATGCGCAATGAATCCATCATTGTAGCAAGTGTTTTTTCATCAAGGTTACGCCCTTCATCCTTAAGCATGGACATCGGAACATCAAATTTGTATTTTTCTAAAATAGCTTTTTCAAGTTGATTTCTTAAAAGCTCTTGAGCATGCGATTTGGCATTATTTTCCAATGAAGAAAAAATGCGGCTGTTAAGAGTCTCAATAGATTCGCTTCCAAGTTTTTTTGCAAATTCAAGATTGATTTCAGGTAGTACAGGCACTTTAATCGATTTGACCGTAATCTTAAGGTTTGATGGTTTAAAGTCTTCTTCTTCAGGATGTACATGATTATGATCATGATCATCACACTGTTTGCACTCTTTTTCGCTTACAGCTTCAAAAGTTTCGTTCACATTTTTACCGATCAGCACATCAAAAAGCCAGCCACCGATTGAATCTTTTGTAATCTTAAAAACTTGATCTTTACAAACTGCGGCACCAGAATCTAGAGACTCAATATCTAAGGCTGCAAAGTCGCCTTCTTTAACGGCTCTATCAGTAACTTCATCCCAAGTTGCTTGATTGAGTTGTAACTCATAAATGCGTTCTTCAACTTGGCTTGTCGTAACAGCAGAAGGAATCACATTTTTTAAGACAAGTGTTGTTGCATCGATTTCAGGAACATCAGGTCTTGCTTCAAATGTATAAATAATTTCAGCGCCATCTTCGCTTGAGATTTTTTTAATTTCAGGCTGTACGCTATTTTGGAAAAATGGATAAACTTTAACAAGTTGAACGGCATCTTGAAAAGCTGTATTGACCAAGATGGAATTGAATTCTTCGTTAATGTTGGATTTGAATTTTTCAAGGATAACATGACTTGGAGCTTTTCCTTTTCTAAAGCCCGGGATCACAATTTCCTTATTGATGCTTTTAATTGCTTTTTCGTAAGCAGCTTTTGCAGCTAAAGCAGATACCGTAACTTCAAGCTTAACGCTAGAGCCAGGTAATCTTTCGAGTTTGACGCTTACATTTTCATTTTTAAATTCTGACATAAAAAAACCTCATTAAGAAAATTGGATTGGATGGTTGGAATTGATAGCAATATTATAGCGGGCGATGAGATTCGAACTCACGACCCTCACGTTGGCAACGTGATGCTCTACCACTGAGCTACGCCCGCATTATAATCTAAAATTTGTTTTGCAAAAATAGTTTGTCTGACAAGTCTATTTTTAATAGCGGGCGATGAGATTCGAACTCACGACCCTCACGTTGGCAACGTGATGCTCTACCACTGAGCTACGCCCGCACTTCACAAGACAGATTAGTCTTGAAAAACGGTGATTGTAATGGGAAAAAGATTTTTCAGCAAGGAAAAATTTTCACCACACAAAAAAAACTGAAGTTGTGATTTTTTAAACACGAAGACACGAAGAAACGAAGACCGTTAGAAATTCATGAGAAATAACTAGGAAGGGCTCTGATTTTTAAAAAGTCATGCAAAAAGAGATCTTTTAAGTCTGCCTTGTTAAGTGTTCGTTTTAGCACTTTGTTTAAATTTTGAATTTTTTTAATGACAAGTTGTCAATTCTAGTTATATACTGCGCGCGTAAGCAGTTTAATCTGGGTTTCCTTTGCGTATAGGATTGTTTTTAACCCCTTTTGATTTCAAACACAGTTAAGAGAGTCGTCATGTTAAATTTTCGCAAATTAAAGCAAGATATTCCTCCCGGAATTTTAAAAGAGGGAAAGGCACTTTTTGATAAAAAAATGGTTATTTCTGCAAAAATTATTAAGTTGCAATCCAATAATGTCCGCATTAGCTGTCTTGTAACCGGCAGTTTTGATAATACCTACCAAAGTGAAATTGAAATTGAAAGACGCGAATCCATCCTTGTAGATTCAGATTGCGATTGTCCCTACAAGTATGATTGCTCCCACTTGGCAGCCATTTTATTTTATCTTGAAGAGCACTTCGATTCGATTTTAATTGAGTATTCAAAAGAAGCTGATCTTGATAAGTTTCAAGCCATTGATGAAGAAGAAAAAATCACACTTCGAGAAACAATTAAAGAGGCTGAAACAAAAGAAATTGTGAGGCGAGGTAAGAAATATCAGAAAGAAGTGCTTCAAGAATATGTGGGAGCAGCAGAAGTTCTTGGAAAGTCCCCATTTTTTATGCCTTTTCATGAAGTTACAGCCGATAGGGCAGAGCTTGCTGTTATCTTTACGTGTCCACAGGGAAATAATAGACGCAATGCTGTAGAAATTCAACTTGCCCTTCGTTTACCTTTTCGATCTAAACCACTTAACATAATGAACATAAAAGAATTTTTAGATGCGGTTCGCTATGAAGAACCCCTCTACATTGGCAGCAAAAGGTATTTCTTTGTTAAAAATTCATTTGATAAACATGATTTTGAAATCTTAAAACTCATCTTGGACTTTGCAAGATTTCCCGATATTCAAAATGAAGATCGTAATTTGCGTATAGCAACAATTGAATCAGAATCATTCGGCGCTATTTTAACTCATGCATTCGATTTAGCAATAAGTGGATCAAAAAATAGATTGAGCAATGATCAGGACGCAGATATTGAATCTGAAATTATTCCTTGTTTTTATTCACAGACACTGGAGGAGCCATTAAGAATTTCAGTATATCCTGCAATTATTCGCTTTGAGCTTGAATTTCTTGAAACAACTGCGCCAAAGATTTTACTAAAACCTTCATTGATTATCAATCAAGGCTCTTCCATACCCTTTGAAGATATCCTATTGTTTGAGTGTGCAAGTCCGGGGATGATTTATCAGAACACTTATTATCGATTTGCATCAAACATTAAGCGTAAACATTTAAGAAACTTGAATTCCATTCGCGATGTAACAATTCCCGAACCTCTTTTTGGATCATTTGTAGAAAATTCGTTACCAGAGCTTATGCATTTTGCAGAAGTTGCAAATAAGGAAATTATTGAACGGTTTGTAACTTTGCCTTTTGTTGGAACATTAGGTGCTGAATGTGAAATCAGCTATTTGAACGGGGAGCTTGAAGCAACCCTTCAATTTATTTACGATAACATTAAGGTGCCTGCTGCTTCATCTAACCTAAGTGTAGACTCGATTTTTCCTTTTATTACCGACCAGGGGATTTTAGCAAGAAACCTGACTGAAGAGCAAAAAATTATTCACGATCTATTTCAAGATTTTACCTATAATCCAATTCAAGGGATTTATTCGTCAAAAAATGATAAAAAAATTATCGAATTTATGACAGAGATTATTCCTAGCTATCAAAATCTTGTAAAATTTAATTGCCCGGAAAACTTGCTTGATCAATTCATTTATGATGAAACGATTTTTAAATTATCTTTAAGATCTTTAGATAGAATTGATTCGTATGAATTGGAATTGGAAGTAAATGGAAATTTAAAAGGAGTCACCCTTGATCTTCTATGGGAATGTGTTTCTTCTAAAAAAGCCTTTATAGAGCTGCCTCGTAAAATGCAAGGAAAGAGAAAAACAGGTTCTGATAATCAAAATGTTCATAAAGGCAATAAAATTCTTGTTCTCGATCTTGATAAATTACTGCCTGTTGTGCAAGTGTTTGATGATTTAGGAATCAATCAGATTGATGATCATAAAGAAGAGCGCCCCCTTTGGAGTCTTGCAAGCATTGAAGCTTCCCAGTTTGAAGGATTACCTATTGAATTTTCAATGACGAAAAAGTTAAAAATGATTCAGGATCAAATGATTGGAATGCATGATTTAACTCCTAAGGAAATCCCTTCAAATATTAATGCAACTCTTAGGGGCTATCAGATGGAAGGGGTGGGCTGGCTTGAGCGTTTACGTTCGATGCATCTATCGGGAGTGTTGGCAGACGATATGGGTCTTGGAAAAACCCTTCAAGCAATCATTGCAATTACCCAATTTAAAAAAGAACATCCAAAAAACATCTCAATCATTATTTGCCCAACTTCGCTTGTTTATAATTGGAAAGAAGAATTTTTTAAATTCAACCAACATTTGCGCACTCTACCTGTCGATGGTACACCGACTCAAAGAAAAAAATTATTAAATGATATCAAAGACTTTGATGTGATTATCACATCCTACAGTCTTTTACAAAAAGATATCGAATTTTATAAGCAATTTCCTTTTGGCTATTGCATTTTGGATGAGGCGCAAGCAATTAAAAATCGCGGCACAAGAAATGCGAAGTCCGTTAAAATGCTTCAGGCAACCCATCGTTTGATTTTGACAGGAACACCAATTGAAAACTCACTTGAAGAGCTTTGGAGTTTATTTGATTTTCTTATGCCGGGTCTTTTAAGTAGCTACGATCGTTTTCTTGAAAAATACATTCGCAATCCTAACACAAGCGTTGGAAATAATCTTGACATCCTAAGACGAAAAATTTCTCCGTTTATTTTACGACGTATGAAAAAGGATGTGTTGAGTGAGCTTCCGGATGTTTCTGAAATTATTTATCGCTGCCATTTATCTGAAATTCAGCAAGAACTTTATCATTCGTATGCAAAATCGGCACGTGAAGAATTGTCAAGCCTTGTGAAGAAAGAGGGATTTGAAAAAGTTCAAATTCACGTTCTTGCTACTTTAACAAGACTGAAGCAGATCTGCTGCCATCCTGCAATTTTTGCCAAAGAAAATCCTGAAATGGGCGATTCTTCTAAGTATGACATGCTTATGGAGCTTTTACAAACCTTGATGGAAGGCGGTCATAAGACTGTTATTTTCAGTCAGTATACAAAAATGCTTTCAATTATCAGAAATGATCTTCAAAAGAAAGGCATTAATTTTGAATACTTAGACGGTTCTAGTAAAAATCGCTTAAGCATTGTTAAAAAATTTAACGAAGATCCAAATATCCCGATTTTCTTAGTTTCCTTAAAAGCTGGGGGAACCGGGTTGAATTTGGTCGGAGCAGATACTGTCATTCATTACGATATGTGGTGGAATCCGGCTGTTGAAAATCAAGCAACAGATCGAGTGCATCGCATAGGACAAAAAAATTCTGTTTCATCATATAAACTAGTAACATCAAATACAATCGAAGAGAAAATTTTAGAATTGCAAAACCGCAAAAGAGGACTCGTCAAAAAAGTCATTAACTCCGATGAAGAAGCGATTTCTAAATTGACTTGGGAAGAAGTTTTAGAATTGCTTCAAACATAAGGAAATAAATGAGCAAAAAATCACAACAACCATTAAACTTGAAATCTTTTGCCGGTAAACTCTATAATTCAGCTTTCGGACAGCTCAATAAGTTCCGTGGAGTGTTTTCAAATGATATCGGTATAGATCTTGGTACGGCAAATACTCTTGTCTTTGTGCGAGGTAAAGGAATTGTCTTGGCAGAACCCTCTGTTGTAGCTGTCGATTCCCAAACAAACGAAGTGCTTGCTGTAGGGAAAAAAGCAAAGGAAATGCTTGGAAAAACCCCGCAGCGCATTATAGCTGTTCGCCCCATGAAAGATGGAGTGATCGCTGATTTTGAAATTGCCGAAGGGATGCTTAAGGCTCTAATTAAAAGAGTGACACCTGCAAGAAGTTTGTTTCGCCCAAAAATTCTTATTGCCGTTCCTTCAGGAATTACGGGAGTTGAAAAAAGAGCCGTTGAGGATTCCGCACTTCATGCCGGTGCACAAGAAGTTTATTTGATTGAAGAGCCGATGGCAGCAGCGATCGGAGTTGACCTTCCGGTTCATGAGCCATCAGCCAGCATGATTATTGATATTGGGGGTGGAACCACAGAGATTGCCATTATTTCTCTTGGAGGGATTGTAGAGTCAAGGTCTTTACGTATTGCCGGGGATGAATTTGATGAGTGCATCATCAATTACATGCGACGTACCTATAACTTGATGATCGGTCCAAGAACTGCAGAAGACATTAAGATGACGATTGGTTCAGCTTATCCTCTTGGCAGTAACGAACTTGAAATGGAAGTTCGAGGACGAGACCAGGTGGCAGGTTTGCCGGTAACAAAACGGATTAATTCAGTCGAAATCAGAGAATGTCTTGCCGAACCCATCCAACAAATTATTGAAAATGTCAAACTTCTTTTAGAAAAATGTCCTCCTGAACTTGCAGCCGATCTTGTCGATCGAGGCATGGTTGTGGCAGGTGGGGGAGCGTTGATCAAGGGCCTTGATAAAACATTGATTAAAGAAACCGGTCTACCTGTTATTATTGCTCAAAATCCTCTTCTTGCAGTTTGCCTTGGCACAGGAAAAGCGTTGGAGTACCTAGATAAATTTAAAAAAAGAAAGGCTAACTAAATGGTACCAGAAATTAATTTTGAAGGCTGGACAACCAATCAAAATCTCATTAACTGGATCAATGATGCTGTAGCCCTTTGTCGCCCAAGTGATGTCAAATTATGCGATGGTTCTATAGAAGAATATAATGAGCTTTTAGCTAAAATGGTTAAGTCAAAAACCTTGATAAAATTAAACGATAAATTACGTCCCAATAGTTATCTTTGCAGATCAACCCCTGATGATGTTGCACGCATTGAAGATCGAACATTTATTTGTTCGACAAAAAAAGAAGATGCAGGTCCGACCAACAATTGGCGCGATCCAAAAGAAATGGCGACAATGCTCACCGGTCTTTTTAATGGTTGCATGCAAGGAAGAACCCTATATGTGATTCCGTTTAGCATGGGTCCTATTGGTTCTGATATCGCTCACATTGGCGTTCAAATTACAGATTCGCCCTATGTTGTCTGCAACATGCGGATTATGAGCCGTATGGGAAAAAAAGTTTTGGATGTGCTTGAAGACGATGCATTTGTCCCCTGCTTTCATTCTGTCGGAAAGCCGATTAAAAAAGAAGAGGACGATGTGCCATGGCCTTGCAGTAAAGAGAAATACATTGTCCATTTCCCCGAAAAGAAAGCTATTTGGTCTTATGGAAGTGGTTACGGCGGTAATGCCTTACTTGGTAAAAAATGTTTTGCTTTAAGAATAGCTTCAGTGATGGGAAAAGAAGAGGGCTGGCTTGCAGAACATATGCTTATTTTGGCAATTACAAACCCAAAAGGTGAAAAAAAATATATAACAGCCGCTTTTCCAAGTGCTTGTGGAAAAACAAACTTGGCAATGTTAACCTCGACTTTGCCGGGTTGGAAAGTTGAAACTGTAGGCGATGATATTGCGTGGATGAAGTTTGGAAAAGATGGAAGACTGCATGCGATCAACCCTGAAAGCGGTTTTTTTGGTGTTGCATCGGGAACATCCATGAAATCTAATCCAAATGCAATGAAATCTATTGAAAAAAATACGATTTTTACAAATGTTGCCCTGACCGATGATGGAGATGTCTGGTGGGAAGGAATGAGCGATGTGCCCCCAGATCATTTAATCGATTGGAAAGGACATGATTGGACGCCTGAATCAAAAACAAAAGCTGCTCATCCAAATTCAAGATTTACAGCCCCTATTATACAATGCCCAGTTGTTGATGAAAATTTTGAGGATCCTGCAGGTGTTCCAATTTCAGCCATCATTTTTGGTGGCAGAAGATCAACGGTTGTTCCTCTTATCTATGAGGCCTTTAATTGGCAGCATGGCACATTTCTTGGATCAAGCGTTGCCTCCGAGACAACAGCCGCAGCTATTGGCGAAGTTGGAAAATTAAGACATGATCCTTTTGCCATGCTTCCCTTTTGCGGCTATAATATGGCAGATTATTTTGGACATTGGTTAAAAATGGGGGAAAACAAACAGCCTGACAAATTACCTCGTATCTATTTTGTCAACTGGTTTAGAAAAGATGAAAATGGCGATTGGCTGTGGCCGGGATTTGGCGAAAACAGCCGTGTATTAAAATGGATATTTGAAAGATGCGCTTCACCAAATGAATCACAGGTGAATAAGACAAGCATCGGCTTAACACCGTCTATGAATGCCTTCGATATTAGCTATTTAAATATTAACCAAAAAAATTTCGAAAAATTATTTGAAGTTAATGATACCGAATGGTTAATGGAAGTTAAGGGATTATCTGATTATTTTAAAATTTTTAAAAGTAAACTTCCCGAAGGGATCCACAAGGAATTGAAAGATTTAGAGAAAAGATTAAATGCAAAATGACCGCAAAGAAATAAGAAAACTTACTCAATGTTTATTTCTTAGCGGGGCTTTAAATATTGTTTTAGCCTCATTTTTTTTTTACGGAATGATCCGGGAAAGACCCCCAACCCCTTATTTTGAGCTAAAACCTGCAAATATTGATGAACAGCAAGTTCCCGTAGCAATGGATCATAGCAACGAGGAAATTATCCGTTACTTTAAATCTTTAAGTTTTGAATCGCTCCTAACAAAATTATCTCATGCCGAACTCGTTGAAAGCGGATATACAGTTCGGGATTTGGCGCTTAGCTGCCTTGTGACCTTCCATCATTTTGATCTTCGGCGTGCCCTCCTTGACGATGTTCAACCAACACAAGCTCGAATTTTATCTTTTGGCCTAAAAAAAGATGGTAAACAAGCAAAAGTTTTAGTTTATCCCGGATTATCCGATAAACAATTTGAAAGTATCATGCGTTTTGCAAAAAGAGAGCGCTGGCCACTAACCTCAAAAGGTTTATTTTCAAACCTAAAGCATAAAAATGAAGATCATTTTTTAGCTGATGCATTTTACCTAACCCCTGAGTTTCTTTCGGTTGAAACATTATTTAATCGCTCAGAAATAGGGATTGAAAAATTTGAAATTTTAAATGTTTTGTTGGATGGAAGTTTTGTCATGCTTTCAAACTTTTCAGAGCATCAAAAACAATCCCACGATTTAACGGCAGCAAGAAGACAGCATTTTTTGTTGGAATACATAAAAAACAATTCTAAGGCTGCAGCTTATTTACTTCTTAAAACAGACGGCCCTGCAATGGTCCGAAAGTTAGATGATGAGCTTGTCATTAAGATGCTCTCCTTATTAACTGAAAATACCCATGATGCCGGGAAATTTGCGCTAGCATTACTGACAAGTCCAAGAAGCGATGCCGTTTGGAAAATGGCCACTATTCGCCTTTATGGGTATGCAGGTGAAGTAATCCCTGAAAAATTTCATTATGAGCAAGCTTTAACAAAGTTTCTTCCAGCCAATTTGTTCTTGAAAAAAACTCGCGAACAATCCGCTATTCCTTTTGAAAATATTGCAAATACCACACCCCCAAATCATGGAATAAAAAATATTGAAAGCATCAAACCCTCAAACAGAGAAACTTTTTATGTGGTTCAAGAAGGCGATTCCTTGTGGAAAATTTCACGGCGCTATGATGTTGACATCGATCTTTTAAAAAAAATCAATCAACTGAACTCTGATTTCTTAAAACCGGGAACTATTCTCAAAATCCATCTCCAGTAAGATCAGTGACGTATGTTTTACGGGGCGCCATTTCATGGGAGCCTGTTAAAATGAGAATGATTTTATCCAGCATATATTTAAAGCAAATATTACTTGGCATTCTTGTATGAATAATGAAAGTGCAATCGTTTGTCAAAGTAATCATGTCTTTAACAGGTCGATCAAAAGGGTTGACGTCCATAAACCAATAAAGTTCTTTAACTGAGGGCCTAAGAGCATGGAGGGTATGTTTATCATTTTTAATTTTAATACTTACATGACATCTAGTCACTTTTGGAAAATAACAATGGAGCTCGCCATTTTGATGGGATGGGACTTCTGCTTTAAATTCTTTTATCCGTTTAATGAGTCCCTTGATTGAAATTATACCCCGTGTATCAAAATGTTGTTTATAGCTTAAATGATTTTCAAGTTTGATGTTGGAATAGAATTTTGACCATATTTCATCTGTACTTACCTCTTGCTGCCATTTTTTATTGACTCTTGATGAAATACAGAGATCCTTAACGTGAAAATAAGACAAAATATATCGATCAACATCCGGCACTGAATTAATAAACATAAAAACCTCCCTGTTTTTATCTATAACCCAACATTAAGGAGTATAGATTTAAATGTAAAATGCTAAAATTAAGGGAGATCCTCATGATCTAGGGGACAACTCCAAGGATTGCATCGAACAATGCGTTTAATTGTCAACCAGACACCCATAAAGAAACCATGTTTTTTGAGGGCTAAAATGGCGTAATTTGAACAAGATGGCATGAATTTACAATTTTCTCCAAGAAATGGACTGATGGTCAGTTGATAAAGCCTAATAAGGCCAATTAAAACAATTTTCATAAGCTCACATAGAGTTTTTTTAGATATCGGTTACAGGATATGCAGATCGCTAAAGCGGCAGGATAATATCAATTTTTTATACAACCGTTAAGGGTGACCTTTGTGTTAAATAAAGATAAACGGTTCATGTTTCCATAAATCGCTTAGATTAATTAAACTCCAGAGTAAACTAAACTTGATTTTTTGACTACTCAAAAGAATTTTTTTTATATTTGCATGAATTAAGTTAATAAATCAACATACCCAAACCATTATAAAGCTGTTTTAATTACTAGATATTTATTATAATAAAATTATGTATTGATCTATTTTATTGGAGGGGTATGGGGTTTTCTATAAATCTAAATTTTAAACAATTAGAATACATCCATGATGTTTTAAAATTAGAAGAGAATAAGTCTTTAAATCATATATGGTTAAATTCACAAACAGGGGAAATTGCCAGCCACGAGATGAAAGGAAATTGGCAGAAAATCGAACTTTCTAATGAAATAAAATCAAAAGTGAATCATTTTTATAGTCGTTTAAAAAAATTAAACGTCAAAGATGATAAAGAATTTTGTTTAGACTTTAGTGCTACTGAAGATTTATTTAAAAATGAAAAATCCAATCCAATCAAACTTTTAGAGAAATGTAAATCAGTCTTTGGGGCAGGCTATGTGGAGCGTTTATCAAACATCAAAGATTCTATTTCTTTGGATGAAGAAATCCAAAAAATTGCATTCGAGTTTTTAGAGGGGGTAAAGCCTTTAAAAGATGATAAAATCATTTCTATTCATAATTTTTTAAAGGGATTTGATTATTCTTTAAAATATAAATCTGATCTTAGTGTGGTGCAAATTTATAGCTTATTAAACGATGCAATTCAAGCTATTAATGAGGGAAAAGGAAAAATTGCAATTACTGATGATGGTGATAAAGGGATTAAAGGTAATAATCATTCATATTTTTTAACTAATAAAGATGGCCAAAAATTATGGGTCTTTAAACCGGAAAATGAAGAAAACTCAGTGACAGGCCTAGAAGGGGTTAAGTCAGGTGAGGGAGCAAAAAGAGAGCAAGTGGCTTCACTAGTCAATGATCATCAAAAATTTTTAATCCCTTTTACAGCTTACGTTGAGATAAATGAACAGGTTGGATCTGTGCAGTTGGTTATTCCAAATGTTACCTCTCTTAGTGAAATTAGGTGTATCAATCGGCAAGCTCTGGAACAAATTGAAGCCACTGATTTACAATATATTATGATTTATGACTTGATGTTTGGAAATTGCGACGGCCATTCAGGAAATATACTTTGTCAGAAAAGTGAGATGGGCGGGTATAAACTCTTTAGTATTGATCACGGTGCTACTTTATCTAAATCCTATAAAGATCTACTTATTCTTGGGTATACGGATTTAAAGCATATTGCAATAACCCCTCTAAATTCTGAAGTTAAAGAGTTTGTGAAAAGCTTTGATAACAAAAACAGCACTCAAATTTTAGAAAAACATGGAATGAATCAAGTAGCTGTGGATTGGCACAATCTAGTTTGTGAATGTTTGAAAGCCGCGTTAAATGTTGACCATAAAGAATTATTTGCAGGGGATATAGCCTTTGTTCTTATGGAGGGTCGTGTGATGATTTTGCAGTCACAAAACAAGATAGAAAAATTTAACATGCTTTTGAGTGAAGTTTTAAATTTTAAGAAAGCTTTGAAAACAATAAACTTAACTGAGCAAAATATTCAAAATCTACGGACGAGAATGGGAAATTCTATTAAGAGTAAAGGGATTTACCAATTACAAGATTTTGAATGGCAAAAACAGCTATTTTTAGTGATTGGAAATAATTATTGCAAAAGTTTACCAAATAACCTTATCAGAATTGATTATTAGTACTGTAAATTTTTAATCAATCATTTCTTTAAGTTGTTTTTGAAAATGTTCATTGGGTTGAACACATGGTCGTTTTTCTTTTAAAAAATTCAAGATTTGATCGTATGAGAGATGTGGAAATTTATAGGATAAGTAAATGATCATAACTGATGCACTTCTTGAAATGCCTGCTGCACAGTGAATAAGAACTCCACCTTGTTTAACTTGATTGTCGATAGTTTCTAAAAAATCGCGAGGAACCGCATTTTCTAACCTAACATCAGAATCAACAAGAGGGATATCAATAAAGCTAAATTCAGTAGGCGAAAAGTAATGCACAGAGTATTCGGTACAACAAACGATTGTGTTTATATCTTTTTCTAAAAGTTGGCTTTTTTTAAGATGAGTTGCTGCTTCATTTTTTCTACCAAGAATTCTTCCGGCTCCGTATTCATTACCAAGATAGATTCCTGGCAATATTTCATTAAAAGGTATATTACAGGCTTCTTCACTTACTTCAAAGCTGACTTCATTGAAGATTTTACTGATGTTTCCTGATTTAAGGTTTTGAATATCTTTATTATGATCTGACCAGCGGTAAGGCAGATTATAATTTTCCTGGTACATAAAATTCTTTACATTATCTATTGGCTGCATAATTTCTCTTGATAAAGTTTATTAGGGGCAATTGAAAGTGTCTATAGGCAGTGAACGTGCATCAATGCATTGTACTATAAACGGTTAAGCTCGTGCCACTCGACGATCATTTTCTTTGCGGTTGCAGGATGCTGATAAACTCCTGAATTTGGATTCGTTTTTACTAGATCGCAAATATTGCCCATGTAATCGTAAGCCACTTCTTTGATTTTTTTTGCAATAAAACGTGTGAATTCGTCAGAATCATTTCTTGATAGAGCTAAAGTATAGGCTTCTTCGTCCTCAGGCTGAAATACAATAATTGGCATATTGGAGTAAATTGCGACATAATTGCCGAGCATGCGAGCAATTAAGCCGTTTGCTTCTTCAAAAGGGTGTAATTTTTCAAAATCGTAGATGGTTTTTGATATCAGGGTTACAATCTTTAATACACTGTGATTTTCGCGAATTTCGTTTAAACCAGAATTTATTCTTTCGATAAGTGTTTCAAACTCTACCGTTTTTTCTAATGTGTTGTTATCTGACAATCTTGACTGCCATGATTTAATGCTTCTGGAAGTTAAATTTTCATGATTACGGGCCATTTCTTTTACTTCTTTAAATACTTCCAAAGAGGCAATTTCAGTATGACTTTTTAAGCCCGAAGAAGGGGCAGTATCAAAGATTATGCTCTTGTTTATAAATGAAATATCTCTACTATTAAAAGTACTTGTAATCATAAAATCTCCGTTTCTTTACACAACATTAACAAATCATTAATATTATTTCAATGTTTATTTTTTCTCATTAGATTCGATTTTATTAGATTCTTCAATAACAAATTCTAAAGAGGTTTGCACCTCTTTCATCACATTTTGAATGCATTCAAGAGGGTGAATATTTTTGTCATCTTCAATATTTGTAAAAACCGCAACAGAAACCGTTTCAGTGCTTAACATGCATGGGGGCAATTCAAATTTTTGCAAAACATAGTCCATAATGAACCTTGAAATCCTTCCATTACCGTCGCTAAATGGGTGGATGCTGAGGAAACGTTGGTATGCAAGGGCCGAAAACTCAACAACTTTAATAGGCTCATCACTGGTTAAATTGTCCATTTCAGTTTTAAACCATTTTAAATATTCATCGACGGCTTCCTTTACAAGATCACCCGGCAAATACCATTTTGGTCCTGAATATATATCCATTGTTCTTAATTCGCCAGGTACACCATCATTATTAGGCTGGTCAGCTGCTAAAATTTTGTGGAAATAGCAAATGGTATCAAAGTCAAGTTCTTTTCCCTCTGCTGCAAAAAGGGCAATTTCCATGTTTACTTGTTTCCAATTTCTTATTGCTGCATCTTTTACATCATCGTCTATAACTTCTGTAGAGACTCCACTTGCAGTACCGGATAAATTCATTCTTTTATCAATCCATTCACTATAAATTTGCGAGTCTTTTTTTATGATATCCAATGAAATTTCTTTATATTTTGAAACATTCGTGCTGATGTAATTAGAATGCCTTTTTATGAAAAATTCCATCTTCCTTTTTTTATCATTATCTCCTGGAACGGCTCTTTTAGAATCAATTAAATGATCAAAACGACTAAAAAAAACTTGCTTATATGTGGTAATGTTAAACTCCATTAAATTGGATATGTTTTTACATAACGTACTAGAAATGCAATCGGTAAATTGTTTTTTTGCAAATTTGAATACATTTTTTAAATAGCTGTTTTCTGGCACACCATCAAGTATTAGATTTTTTAACTCTTTTATATATTTTCCTTTGATTTCTTCACCGGTTGAATGTTTGGATCTAATTAAACTTAAGGGTTTATAAATAATAGAAAATTTATTATTTTTTTTATTTAAAATATCTATCGCGTTTGAAAATTGATTCTTTTTACTTACTAATTTATTAGAAGCAGCCTGATCATCTTTAAAAAGTAGAATCATTTCGTCCATTTTATACTCTTCTAACAGTAAATCTTCCATCGATTCGCAGATGCTGATAATGTCAGATTCCTCAATATTTTCCATTTTTTTTGTCAACCGGCTTAGACTGAAGCTTTCAAGGTTTGATTTTTTTGCTTTTAAAACATCTTCACAATTGTTGATTTCTTTTATAATTTTTAATTCAATTTTTCCCTGATTATTAAAAAGAGCTTTCATTTCTATAAGCCCTTTTTTTAACTGTTTGATCTCTTTTTTATTCAAATTTTCAGGATGAGTCATGAGTTCATGGGAATTGTCTAGCACCTTATTAATGTCTATTGATTTTTCATTTAGCAGAACGCTCTCTTTATTTCCTGATTGCAAGCTTTCACTTTTTTCCAATATCTTATTCCATAATGGATTTTTAAATATTTCATTAATAGACTGCATAAATTCTCCTTATTTATAAAATGAATAATAAATTAATTACAATCAATACAATTATTATTATAAACAATATTGTAATTAATAAAACATATAAAATTTAATATACATGATATAAGAAGGGTGTTGTCTCCTTAGTCACAAATACAGATATCATATGAAGATGAATATTATTTTATTTTTGTTAAGGTATGATAAATAATTTAAAAAAAATGGATTAACTTATGAATGATCTATAAACGCCACAAAAAGATAAAATTAACCTTCAGAATTCATAGAAGAAGTCTTGTAAAGTCACATGTTTTTTTTAAGGCTGAAAAGTAGTGATATGATAGCTTAAGTGGGAACGAATCGAAGTCTTATAAAGATGCGAAAGGGGGGAGTTGAACCCCCACGAGTTTTACCTCACTAGCACCTCAAGCTAGCGCGTATACCAATTCCGCCACTTCCGCAAAACTAAAAGAATCGAAGGCAAATCATAACTTTTTAATGCAATTTTGTCAACTCGGTAAATTACATAAATGCATACGTGTTTCAAGGGTCAGAGTATCAAAATCTTATGTCTGGATTAGTTGTTGTGGTATTAATTTTTTTAAATTATAATAATATTATACTAGTGAGGAGGTTTTTTTATGGAAAGTAAAGACTACAGCGTAAAAAATACACCAATAGATAATACTTCATACGATACAAATGTAACATCGAAAAAATCCTCAGAAGATTCATTTGTAAAAAATGATCCTACTCTCGAAAGAACCAAATCTCTTTCTTCAAAAATAGCAATTGATTCTTACCAAGTTGATGATTTAGAAGGCCATTCTGTAGAGAAGTCCGATTCACATGTAGATAGCTCTGTTTTAAAATTTAAAGAAGTAAATGGTCAAAATCAACAACATTCCATTTTTGATAACTCAGATGAAGCTTTAGATGAAGAGATTCGTGAAGCAAGGGAATATGTATCGCCTGATTGGGGTTATGCTGTGGATTCAGAATCAAGCAAAGATGGCTATGGTATAGATTCAAACAAAGATTCTAATGATGGTTATGGTATAGATTCAAACAAAGATTCTAATGATGGTTATGCTATAGATTCAAATAATGCGCCCACTGAGACGAAGGTTGAAATTCCAAAGATGCAAAAAATACCAAAAACACGAAGCGCTCTTCAAACTCAAACCAAAGAGCAAAAAGATGATAGTCGCTTGACACATTTATTTGAAGTATGTTCAAGTTCACTTGTCTCGGGGCCTAATATACTGAATCCTGATTTTAAAACACCTGAGAAACATAAACTTTATACCGATACGATTGTGACAATAATAAATACATCTCAAGATAAAGACGGGGTTGTAAAAAAATTGGGAGCAGGATTTAATAAAACAACTTTTGCTTTAAAATCTTTTGCTTTAACTTCAGGCTCTACAGACAATAAATTTTTACAAACCGAGTTAACCCTTGCAAAAAAAATCAGGGAAATGGATCTCAAAGGCGCTGTAAAAACTTATGGGATTATGGAAAGCGGAAATAATTTTATTATCGTTTCAAAAAAAGCCGATATGGGCACTATGAGCGGCTTAAAAATCGATGACAAGAAGGGACTTTCCTTACTTTTGGATGCCCATGCTAATATCAAGGAATTTCACGATCATGATATTTCTCATAATGATATAAAATTAAGTAATTTTTTAATTCATAAAGGGAAAAAAGAAAACGAAAAGATTCTGCTTAATGATTTTGGCTCTTCCATTATTGGCGCAAAAAAAGAAGGGCCAAGAATGGCCTCCACGTATGTTTTAGATCCATATACCCTAAGAAATATGGCTACAGTCAAAAATGAGTCTTATCCTGAAAGTGATAAATATGCCTACGGTCTATCTATAATAGAATTTTTAAGAAGAAATAGCAATGCTCCGATAGATACTGAATCTGATGATCTCGATATCAGAAATAGTTTTGCCCCTTGGGTAAATAATAATCAAATGACTGATGAGGAATGCGCATCATTTGTGAATAATTTAATTGAAAACACACCAATTCCGCGCCAAGTGCCGGAATTGCATGATTTGCTTAAAAGCTTGATGGCCTTTAATCCAAAGGACAGACCGTCTAATTTGGTTATTCAAGAGCAAATTTCTAGCATAAAAGCAAAACTTGCCTAAAACTTGCTAGCGGTATTCAAGAATTTAGAGTTGGCCCATATGATTTCAATATCTTTGTCTTCTGTTCTTTCGTACCATTTACTAAATGAAAGTGAGTCAACACCACCCATAATCTCATTGTATGGAGTATAGTTATCTTTTGTGCAATTAATTTTTAGAGATTCACCTTTGAAAAAAAATCCCATTGCATTCACTTCCAACTGTATAATTTTGGGTACGCAAATATTAAAAATAGCGTTACTGTCAAAATTAATCTTGTTTTCTTCATTAAGAAGTATTGCATAATAATGATTTTCATATTTACTAGATATAAACTTTACAGACTGAATGTTTTGAAAAAGAGTTTTCGCCAGTTTGCAATAAAACTCTTTATTCTTTTCTTCAATAATAGCTTTGATCGATTGGTAAACAGGTTTCAGATTTGTTTTGATTTGCTGTTTTAAATCCGGTGCTTTAATTTCATATTCATTTTCAAACTTTTTCCAAACTTCATCGCTCGAGCTTAATTGATCCCACTTTTTTGAAACCAAAGAAATTTTCCCCAAGAGTGGCATATCAAAATCGCTGCATATTAATTTGAGAAGTTCAGGCAAAAGATTAGTAATAGGGCCTTCGGGGCCATTCGGGTTATTAACCATAGGGCCTTCGGGGCCATTCGGTTTATTAACCAGAGGAGCGACAACTAATGACGGCGTTGTATAAAAAAATGATGAGACATAAGAAATCATTATAAATCCTTTTGAAATGATAAAAATTAAGGTTAAATTGAATTTTAGCAGTTAACTAATTAAATGTCAAATAATTAACGAGATATTAATAGTTTGGGGACGGTTTTCGCATAAGTGCGTAATTTTTAATCGAGTACTTAAATTTTATATTATTCAAACCTCGATTAAAAATTATGCAATTGTGCAAGAACTGTCCCCAACCGCTGATTCTTAATCAGGTTTTGACGGCGTCGGGTGGAAGGGTGAGTTCTTCGTTTACGCTATCAAATGTTTTTCCGACATTTAAGAAAGATGAAAATTTTGGATGTGTATCCATATAACTTGCAAGGGCATCCAAAATCTTAACCTTTTCAGACGGTAGCATAGCATCTAACAAATCTTTAATAGCGTTAACAAGTTCAGTTTCAACGCCCTTTTCAGGTTTCATCGTGCCTTTTGCAAGGGCCAAAAATTCATCCCCTGTAATATGCTCTGTTTTTGACATATAAACTGCAGCAAGAGCGCTACTAAGTAGGACCATTTTGAGTACCGCTGCTAATTGGTTCTGTCTTTCTTCAGATAAAGGCTCACCTTTTTCGGTTCTTGGCTCAAGCATGCCCGATATAAAACGCTCAAATTCAGGACTTACAATCATTCTTAAGGCTTTTCCAGCGTATTTTTCAGCAAGAGTTTTTTCATCAACAGTTTTGCCGGATTGTTTATCTACAACACTTTCAAGGGTTGTATAACTAATCATTGTTCCCATTGCCAACGCGCCGATGAGGCCAAGTTGTGCTGCAAATGTTTCTGAAAGAGGGGATAGGGCATGATTTGCAAAACCAACCACTGCATCAATTTGCGGGGTAACACCGACCATTAGTGTGCTTGAAACATCTACAACAGTTACAGAACCAATAAAAGCACCTGTTAATACTAAAGCTGAAGCTAGAGAGCCAAGTAAGCCATCTTCACGACTGCTTTTTACCTGATCAGCATAATTTTTGACGCCATCGACAATCCCAAGGCGCAATTTTCTTTCATGTTCGATTTTGAGTTGATGTTGCGGACCTTTTTCAATTTCTGCTGCTGTAGCAGCGATTTTTTTAATATTTTCTGACCAAGAATCCAGTACGTTCATGATGATTTTGTGATATTGTGCACTTAAACCTAAAATTCCACCATCTATTGAACTAAGTTTATTGAATTCGACCGGAGGGGGAAGGGTTGGGTTTTGTGCATAAATCGTCCACATCATGGACAATGCTGCTTCAATTTCCGAGGCTGAAAGAGAATCTTTATTAGAAAACCCTATTTTTGCTGGAGCTGATGTTCCGTTGAAGGTTTCGGTTGTTACAATAGTAGGGCCGCCAATGTGAGCGGGTGAACCGCCAATATCTGATGGATCCATACGTTTATCCTTTTTTTTATAAAATTGGGACAATGAACTTCTATCTTTATTATAGCATTTTTCTTAATTTATTGGGATTCTTTTTACTTTAATAGAGGTATTGGATAAAATACAAAGTTCAAATAGGACAAATAGAATTTCGAAAGAGGTTAATATGACAGAAAATTTTAAAAGCAATAGACCCGTCCATTTTGATGGAAAAGAAGCCATCAAACATGTTACCGAAAATTATGCCAAGGGAGTGATCGCTTCCTCTGAAATTCATGGCACTGAAATCCCGGGGACAATTTCAGCTTGCTCGGATGCAGCACGCGAGTCAACCATTGCATTCCTCCTAATTTGGACTTTAGGGTCAAGTTTTAATTTCACTACTGAAAATATGTTTATTGCACTTGTTGGCTTCTCGTTTGGTTGGATAATTTGGAAAACAGGCAGAAGTGCGTTTCTTGGGTTTGCAAGACTAGAGCGCCTACATCGGATAGCGGCAGAGGAAAAATGGGAGATTGAGCACAATCGCTCCCAGGAAAGAGACGAGTTAACGGCCCTTTATGCGGCAAAAGGATTTCAAGGCAAGTTATTGACCGATGTGATCGATGTATTGATGTCTGATGGTGATTTACTATTAAGGGTGATGCTTGAAGAGGAGCTAGGCCTTTCTTTAGAAGTTCATGAGCATCCATTAAAGCAGGCATTAGGCGCTTTTTTAGGCTCTCTCTTAGCTCTTTCATTCTGTGGGTTGGCACTTTACTTTCAACCGCAATATGGCCCTTATTTGGCAGGTTTTGTTGTATTTGGTCTATCTTCTTATGTTTCTGCAAAATATGAAAAAAATGATTTGATCAATGCCATCGTTTGGAATCTTGGTCTTTTGATAGCTTCTTTCGGTAGTGCTTATTTTATCTTCCAATATTTCAAAGGAGTGTAATTCTATGAATGCATCGGAAAGTATAGCTCAAAAGAAAATTGTCTTTGATGATTTTTTCGAACTTGGGTTACAAGACACATCAAGTCCTTTTCTGATAGAATCCAGCCGAAAATGGGGGGCACATTTAACCCTTAGAAGTTCTATTTTAGCGAGTTTTTTTTTATTTCTTTCTTTTGTTCTTTCGTTTTATCCAAATCTTAGGCCCATATCTCATCTTTTTTTGCTGGGAGTTTATTTTCTTGCCGGTATTCCTGCTCTTATTGAAGCTGTTGAGGATTTAGCTCTTTTTGATATCAATATCGATATTCTAATGACGCTTGCCGCTTTTTCATCCGTTTTAATTGGTAGCGGCATGGAAGGGGGACTTTTACTTGTTTTATTTGCCCTTTCAGGATCGATGGAGGATGCCGTAACGGCAAAAGCAAAAAGTTCCATCAGCAGCCTTCATAAACTCTCTGCTAATAAAGCCACTGTTGTTGAAGATGACGGAAACCACATTGATAGAGCTGTCCAAGACATTACCGTCAACACATTAATTTTAGTCAAAGCCTCCCAGGTTGTGCCTTTGGATGGAGTAGTTGTCAAAGGCACATCATCGGTCAATCTTGTGCATCTAACAGGAGAGAGTTTCCCCATTTTAACAACTGTCGGCAATGAAGTAGCAGCCGGGGCTAAAAATCTTGATGGTGCACTCATCATACAAGTGACAAAAACAAGCGCTGATTCCACCCTTGCAAAAATCATTGAACTTGTGACCAATGCAACGGAAGCTAAACCCAAACTTCAACGTTTTTTTGATCAGTATAGCGGTAAATATGCCATTTCAGTCATTGGATTGTCCGCTTTTTTTGCAGCCGTACTGCCCCTTTTCAACATTCCTTTTTTAGGAGTGGAAGGCTCACTTTACCGTGCATTAAGTTTTTTAATTGCAGCATCGCCTTGTGCTTTGATCATTGCCATTCCTATTGCCTATTTAAGTGCCGTTAGCATTTGCGCAAAAAGAGGGATCTTGATTAAAGGTGGAGTGACCCTCGATGCTTTATCCGCATGTAAAATATTGGCGCTTGATAAAACAGGAACCTTGACAACAGGGCTTTTAGAAGTTAAATCGATACAATCTTTAGGAACCGATAAATCCGTTGATTCTGCCATCTCCATTGCTTATGCATTAGAGCAAAATGCAATTCACCCCATTGCAAAAGCAATTATCGATTATGCTAAAAAAAATAATTACCAAGCTGCCGATATCGAAGATTTTTCAGAGAATCCTGGCTTTGGTCTTTCTGCAAGGCTAGAAAATTCAAACGCTGTTGCCATTGGACGCCCCCTCTTTATTGCTTCAAAAATGGCAAAACATGAAGGCGACCAATTTTTGGAAAAAGTGAATGAATTTATGAAATCGGGCGATCTTGTAGCCTGTTTACTAGTTGATAAAACCCCTTATCTTTTTTCTTTTCAAGAGATTTTACGTCCCGACATGAAAAAATCAATCGATTTATTAAAGAACCAGCAGCAACTTCATGTTGTCATGCTAACGGGGGACCATCATTTAAGTGCCAAACGCATTGCACATAAGCTTGGAATAGAGGATTTTTACGCAGATTTAACACCTGAAGATAAACTCAATTTAGTCTCTCGTCTTTCTAAAAATAATAGCCTTGCAATGGTCGGCGATGGGGTTAATGATGCTCCTGCCCTTGCAAGGGCATCTGTTGGTATTTGCATGGGCAAACTTGGTGCATCAACTGCTGTGGATGCGGCAGATGTGGTACTTTTGCATGACAACATCGAATATTTAGACTGGTTATTTACAAAAGCGCATCAGACAAAGAGGATTGTAAAACAAAATTTGATCCTTGCCATTTCGGCCATCTTTATAGCTACAATACCCGCCATCTTAGGGTTCATCCCTCTTTGGCTTGCAGTCATCATGCATGAGGGCGGCACCGTCCTCGTCGGCCTAAATGCTCTAAGGCTCTTAAGAAAATAGATTTTTTTAAAGCCAGGATGTGGAGAGGAATCTTCTGCCCGTATCTATTTCCATTTGTTTATAGAGGGCGGCTTTTTCCTCAACTTTTGGCGTTCCAATACCGTGGGCATAGCAATAGCTAATGTTGCGGTAGCGTTCATTGTTACGTGTTAGGTTTTCAGGATGTTGCTTATCGCTTAAAAGTTTGAAGTAGTGTTGGCTTTTTAAGAAATCATTTTTTTGATTGTAATAGACGCACAGTTTAAATTGAGCATTAGCATGGGAAAATTCGTCGGCAGCCTTATGGTAATATTCATAGGCCGTTTTAAGATCCTTTTTAACCCCAAATCCATGCAAATAACAAAGAGCTATTTTGTTGTTTTGTGTTCCTTCAACTTGAATAGTATGTACTTTGTTTAAAAGATTAAAATAGTGAGTGGCTTTTTCAGAATCTTTTGGAATGTCATAGAGTCCTTCTGAATAAATTTGACACATTTTAAATTGAGAAGCCACATGCCCTTTATCTGCAGCTTCTTGATAATAATTCATCAGCTTTCAGCCCTGTGTGTAATGTAAGGCCTTTAGGTCTCTAATGAAACTTAAGGGAACGAATTAATAAAAAATCAGCCCCGGAAGGGGTATAAGAATATTTATCCAAATACAAATCGAGGATCATAATCAATTTTTTGCCCATCTAAAAAATTAAGATACTCCTCTTCATATGTCATTGTATGGTGATGCTTCATCTGATTTTTAATGTAATTTTTTACATTGTCCACCAACGAATAATGTAAAGTATATGAAGCACAACCTTCCTGCCATTCAAAATCCCTTCACTTTGGAAAATTTTTATGAATCCATAAAGTAGAATGAGCTTTTGCATCCCGGATAAGGTAAGAATATTTATCAAGGTTTCGCAGATTAATTAAAAGATGCACATGATCCGATATTCCACCAATTTCAAATAATGATCCTTTATAATTTCTTACGATACCTCCCATATAGGAATAAAGATTAGTTTGTGATTCGGAATCAATCCATTTAGTTCGATTTTTCGTAGACCCTATTGAATGAAAAAAATGACCCTTATGTAAATGCGTCATAGCTTTCTACCGTCCCTTGTCTTTATTTTTTGTATATTCAAAAAAATATACAAAACGTTATGAATATCTACAAGATTATTTAATTATATAAATGAATTGATTCTTACACCCCTTCCGGGGCTAAATTTTTTTTTACTTGTAACCCCGTTTCTTTTTAAGCCTAAAGGCCTTTCAATACAAACGGGGCTAACGTCTGTTGACCCCTTCCTTGGTAATAAAAATATATAAATGTTAGCCAACACATTATTTCACATAGAATTCTCTATTGATCTTTTTCCGTGCTCCCATTGTTAAAAAAACAGTACCTGTAAAATAACGAAATTGATTATATAAACTTCTTTAATCAAGGATTGAACCCTATGGATGATCACACACTTCAGCCAATCAAAGATACCCCTGAAAAATTGACGTTGGCAATCCAATATGAAACGGACAAATTCAAGGAATATTATTCCTGGGTTGAAACAGCCATGTCGCCCCACTTTTTTGAAGAAATAGGCCAAGACAACGTCATGCTGATCACCCATAGCTTGGTAGGGTTTCATCTGTCAGAATATTATTATTCAACTATTAACCTAAAAAGGGCAATCATTGTAGTCTGTTTGGACAGTCCCGAGGCTGATCTTAAAATTTTAAAAAATTATAGCCTTCATGGAATTAAATATTATCGAACCTTTCTTTCAAATACGTCTCCACCGGTTAACGGTGTTAATGCCAATTTGCGCGTCACTTTAATTTATTTTACCGAAGCTGTTGAAACCGTTGATACTCCATTTCCAGTTGAATCAAAAAATGAGCTTCGTGAACTTGTTAAAAAAAGAAATCCCAATTTAAACGATGAGCAATTCGATAAACTCATTTCTGGGATAAATAGTAGATTTTTGCGCTCTCTTTCGATGGAAAGGCTCGTTTTGTCTTTAGATATGTTTTTTCGGGCGCAAACACGCGATAATTGCCAATATGAAGTGGCCTATAATGAAGATTGGAAAGAAACAGGCGCGCCTTCCATGCAAATTGTGATGGCATGGAAAAATACACCGAAGCATAATTTTCTATATCGTCTTGTAAGAACAATCCATCGTCATGGACTTGTCATGAAGCGTGTCAATGCTACTTATTTGAATCCTTACACTAAAGATTCCACACTTGTCATGGCACTTGGACTCGATGGAATCAATGGAAAAGCTGCTTGGGAGGCAACAGACTTGCCCGATTTTTTAAGAGACCTTGTTACCGTTAAATATTTTGCAAGTTTTGATTTAATCGATGAAGAGCTTGTTAGTAAATCGGTGATTTCGGGCAACATGGGAAATTTACTTCGTGCCATGGTCAATTTCATTCACCAAGCCTTGGTTCATTTGGATTCCAATCTTTACCGTTTAGCTAATATTGAAGAAGCACTTTGCAGACATCCTGAACTTACCAAATTGCTCATTCAATGTTTTGAGAATAAATTTCATCCTATCAATCACAATTATGAAGAATATCTTCTTTTAAGACATGGTTTTATTGAAACAGTTGTTAAGCTTGATACGGGTCATGAAGAAAATGATAGACGCAGAAAAAACGTGCTGCTGCAAGCGATGAATATGGTGCATCATACCTTGAAAACCAATTTTTACCGTAAAAATTTTACCGCAATAAGCTTTAGACTAGACCCTGAATTTTTAAATGATCTTCCAAACCGATCTGAAAAATACCCTGAAATGCCTTATGCTATTTTTTACATGAAAGGCCTGCATTTTTTTGGTTTTCATATTCGCTTTAAAGATTTAGCAAGGGGTGGGCTTAGAACCATATATCCCCTGCAAAATGAGCAGGTGGAGCATGAACAAAACATGGTATTTTCTGAATGCTATCATTTGGCCTATACGCAGCAGAAAAAAAATAAAGACATACCGGAAGGTGGAGCTAAAGGAATTATATTCTTAAAACCTTACGAAAGAATGGAATCTGAAGCTCAAATACTCTCAAGAGAGCTTGAACGTTCCATGGTCCATAACACTGTCATTGATGAAAAAGTAGAACTTTTTAGAAAAGAGCAAAAACAGGAATATCTATACCAGGCTCAAAGGGCCTACATTGAAAGTTTGGTCACACTAATCAATTGCGAAGAGAATGGCACTTTAAGGGCAAAGCATATTGTGGACTACTGGAAAAAACCGGAATATATTTATCTTGGGCCGGATGAAAACATGCATGATTCGATGATCCAATGGATTGCGGATTTTAGCCAAAATTATAATTATAAACCGGGATCTTCCTTTATTACGAGCAAACCACATTCCGGCATCAACCATAAGGAATATGGGGTGACATCGCTTGGAGTCAATGTTTATATGGAAACCCTGCTACACTATTTAGGGATCAATCCGTTAACAGATGTTTTCACAATTAAAATGACAGGTGGTCCTGATGGTGATGTTGCAGGCAATCAAATTCTCAACCTTTATAAATATTTTTCAAAAACGGCAAAGCTCATTGCTTTAACAGATGGTTCAGGAACTATATCTGATTTGAAAGGTCTTAATTTAAAAACATTGACAGAGCTTTTTAAAGCAGGTAGACCCATTGCCTATTATCCAAGCGAGCTGCTGAATGAAGGTGGATTCCTTTTAAAAAAACATGAAACTAAAAAATTATCTGATATTACTCTACAAACCCTTTGTCAAAAAAAAATTAAGGGCAAGATCGTGGATGAATGGCTAAGTGGAAGCGAGATGAATTGGTTGTTAAAACAAAATGTGCATCAAACCAAAGCAGATATATTTATTCCGGCAGGAGGACGTCCACGTACTTTAAATGAAAACAACATCAACGATTACTTGGACGAAACCGGGAAACCAACTTCAAAGGGCATTGTTGAGGGTGCAAATCTCTATTTAACGCAAAATGCAAGACGCATATTAGAAAAACTTGGTTGCTTGATCATTAAAGATAGCTCGGCAAATAAGGCCGGTGTGATTTGTTCTTCTTTTGAAGTTCTTTCCGGATTAACATTAGCAGATGAGCTCTTTATGAAAGAAAAAGCTGTTTTGGAAAAAGAAATTTTAAATCGACTAAAAGAGCTTAGCCAAAAAGAGGCGAATCTAATGCTGAAGACTCACCAAATATCGGGGGAGTATCTAACGGATATCTCAGAGCGTATCTCGTTTAGAATCAATCAGTTTACTTATCAGCTACTCGATTATTTTGAATCCATTTCGCTTGAATCGACAGAAAATAAAGGTTTACTCGATTGTTTTTTGAGCTATTGCCCCGAAACGCTTAGAACCAAATATAAAGAAAATCTTTTAAAAAATATCCCAGAATCACATAAAAAAGCAATTATTGCCTGCTTTATTAGCGGCCATCTTGTCTATGAAAAAGGACTTAATTGGTTTCCTTCCATCGTCGATATTCTTCCTCTGATTTTAGATAGTAAAAATAATAAATTCAGCACTTAACAGCCAAGAGTGCTAAATTTTCTTGACCCTTATTTTCCATATTTTATATAATGAGCTTTCTGATGTTTTTTTTACCTTGAAGAACGAGAAAAGCATCAGCCTAAGAGAAGCAATCATAAGGCAGGCCTACGGCCTGCCTTATGATTGCTTCTTAGCTCTTTGTGGTAAAAAAAGCTAAATGAACGCATGTAAAAAATGGTTGATAGAACGGATATTAGGCGATGGAAATCATTAAAACATCAGAGACAAAGCATAGCGGTAAGCAAAATCGAGAGCTTCAAGTTTTACTTGGGCTTATCGATTATTACATCCGAACAGGAAAACCTGTAGGATCAAGCACGCTTAAAGATGAAGGCTTTGATTTTTTAAGCTCCGCTACCATTCGCAATTATTTCTCAAACCTTGAAAAGGCAGGTTTTTTAACACAAACGCATACATCGGGCGGACGCATACCGACAGCTTTAGCTTTTAAAGCCTACGCTGCAGATCAATCGACAAAATTTTCAATTTCTTCCAAATTTTGTGAAGAATTCAAAGAACTCGAGAAGCGCGAAACCAAGGAAATTGCAGGATTTTTGCACGATGCGGTCAATGTTTTGAGCAAAGTGACAAATACGGCTGTTTTTTTATCCAGTCCAAGGTTTGATCAGGATTATATAATCGATATTAAACTTGTTCCTATCGATTACCATCGTTGTCTTTCAATCATTGTCACAGATTTTGGAGTCGTCAAAACCGAGATTTTGGCCACCGAGAAAAAAATGAGCGAGGCACAGGCTAAAAAATTGGAGTCCTATTTCCTTTTTCGTCTCAATGGTTTGGCCGTCAATTCAGCAAATCATTTAAATGAAGAAGAAGAAGCGCTTGGCTTAAAAATTTATAACGAATTGATGGTACGTTACATCGTAGGTTATGCCAATTACAGTGAAAAGGAAGTGATCCGAACAGGTTTTTCTAAACTTCTTACCTATCCTGATTTTCAAGATAGCCAAGTTTTAGTAAGCAGCCTTGCCCTTTTTGAAAGTGCGCATAGCATGCGTTTGATTCTTAAAGAATGCACGAAACTCAATCGTTTGAAATTTTGGATTTGTGACGATTTATCCCCTTATACAAACCAAACTCCCGATTGCGCAGTCATTGCTGTACCTTATTCCATTAATAATCAAAGTGTTGGGGCTGTAGGTTTGCTCGGACCCTTAAGAATGCCTTACCGTAAAATGTTTGAATTGCTTAACGAATTTAAAGAGGCGATAAGCCGCGCGCTTACACGAAATGTTTATAAATACAAAATTAGCTTTAGACAGCCCGGGCTGTTAAATAGTCCAAAAGGTAAGAATATCCTTAGCACATCACACCCGATGCTGCTTGAAAATCAAATTCAGGAGAATTAATATGGGGCACGAAAATTCATCGGAAGATGAAACTTCTTACGATGTAAAGAAAGAAGAATCTGAAAAAGAAGTGCAAGAGCCGATTGAAGTGACAATCACCGATATTGAGCTTGAAGCTTTACGAAAAGAAGGTAGTGAATACAAAGACAAGTATTTAAGACTTCTTGCAGAAATGGATAATATGCGTAAGCGTCTGCAAAAAGAGCGTCATGAACTTGTCCAGTATGCTGTTCAAAATGTGATTGTTGATTTTCTAAATCCAATCGATCACATGGAAAGCGCTTTGGGCTACACAGACCAGATGTCTGAACAGGTGAAGCATTGGGCAGTTGGCTTTAAGATGATCTTAGAGCAATTTAAAGATGTGTTGTCAGGGCAGGGAGTTATTGCTTTCAAATCTGTCGGTGAAGAATTTAATCCTAACTGCCACGAGGCCGTTGAAGCTGTAGAAACAGATGAATATGTACCCGGCATCGTAGTTGAAGAGAGTATGAAGGGCTATAAAATGTCAGATAAAGTGATTAGACCGGCTAGAGTTAAAGTCTCAAAAGCTGTATCGGCAACAGAATAAATCAAACAAATAATTATTTTTTAAGGAGTATGGACTATGAGCGAGAAAAAAGGAAGAATTATAGGAATTGACCTTGGAACAACAAACTCTTGCGTGGCAATCATGGAAGGTGGAGTTCCTAAGGTTATCGCCTCATCAGAAGGTTCTCGTACAACACCTTCGGTCGTGGCATTTAAAGGTAATGAAAGAATCGTTGGAATTCCTGCAAAACGTCAAGCGGTAACAAACCCTGAAAATACGATCACATCATCGAAGCGCTTTATCGGGCGCAAATATTCTGAAGTTCAATCTGAAATTAAAACGGTTCCTTATAAAGTAGAAGCCGGCAGTAATGGCGAAGCTTGCTTCAATATTCAAGGCAAGCAGATGACTCCTGAAGAAATCGCTGCCATCATTTTGATTAAAATGAAAGAAACGGCAGAAGCTTATCTTGGGGAAAAAGTAACAGAGGCTGTAATCACAGTTCCTGCTTACTTTAATGATTCTCAGCGCCAATCAACAAAAGATGCAGGACGCATTGCGGGTCTTGATGTCAAACGTATTATCCCTGAGCCTACAGCTGCAGCATTAGCTTATGGTCTTGATAAAACAAACATAGACAAGAAAATTGCCGTATTCGATCTTGGTGGCGGAACATTTGATATTTCCATTCTTGAAATTGGCGATGGTGTTTTTGAAGTATTATCGACTAATGGCGATACACACCTTGGTGGTGATGACTTTGATAATGAAATCTTAAAATGGTTGCTTGAAGAATTTAAAAAAGAAACCGGAATTGATCTTCACTCAGATAAAATGGCATTACAGCGTTTAAGAGATGCTGCTGAAAAAGCTAAAATTGAGCTTTCAGGAACAATGTCAACAGAAATTAACCAACCGTTCATCACGATGGATGCAACGGGGCCAAAACACTTGGCTATCACATTAACACGCGCAAAGCTAGAAAGCTTGGTACATGATTTAATTGAGCGCACAAGAGAGCCTTGCTTAAAAGCTTTAAAAGATGCCAACTTTACAAAAGATGATATCGGCGAAGTAATTTTAGTGGGTGGAATGTCACGTATGCCGGCTGTTCAGCAAATGGTTACAGATATTTTTGGTAAGGAAGGCCATAAGGGCGTAAATCCTGATGAAGTTGTTGCAGTTGGTGCGGCTATTCAGGGTGGTGTTTTACAAGGCACTGTAAAAGATGTTCTTCTACTTGATGTTATTCCATTAACGCTTGGAATTGAAACAATGGGTGGGGTCATGACACCGCTTGTTGAAAGAAATACAACAATTCCAACACAAAAGAAACAGATTTTCTCAACAGCTGCTGACAATCAACCGGCCGTTACGATTCGCATCCTTCAAGGCGAGCGTAAAATGGCTGCAGACAATAAGGAAATTGGACGCTTTGATTTGACAGACATTCCTCCATCTCCAAGAGGCGTGCCGCAAATTGAAGTAGCTTTTGATATTGATGCAGATGGTATTTTGCATGTTTCTGCAAAAGATCATTCTTCAGGAAAAGAGCAGAAGATTCGCATTGAAGCATCTTCCGGATTAAAAGAAGAAGATATCAAGAAAATGCTAAAAGATGCTGAACTTCATGCTGAAGAAGACAAAAAGCGTAAAGAAGATGTTGAAACTCATAACGAAGCTGATGCGTTATCTTTTAGAGCAACAAAATCTTTGGCAGAATACAAAGACAAACTCCCAAAAGAAATTGTCGATGAAGTTGAAGGTAAGATTGAAGCTGTTAAAAAAGCGCTTGAGAGCAATGATATCGCTAAGATCAAACTTGCAAAACAAGAGCTTGAAACAAGCATGCAGCATATTGGTGAATCGATGGCAAAAGCTCAGGGACAGGCAGGTGGACATGCAGAGCATGAGCATGCAGCGCATGCATCTTCTGAGCAATCCCATCAGAATCAGGGCTCATCTTCACATAATTCCCATGCTTCATCTAACAATGATGACATTCAGGAAGCTGAAGTTGAAATCCTTGATGATGAGAATGACAAAAAATAATTTGTCTTTCTCGTCTCTTAAGTTCTAATTCATAAGCCCCGTAGGTTTCCCTTCGGGGCTTATTTTTTTAAACTTTTTTCTTTACATTTGAGGCAATGAGCAAGTCACGAGAACAGTGAGAAGTTATGAAACTAAAAGATTTAGTCATTGCTGCCTAGTCGCGGATGCGACGAAAGCATGTAGCCACGGGTGCCAACCCGTGGTAAAATTCATAGAAAAATAAGCCACGTAGTGGCGACAGAAAATACAAGTATTAGTTTGTCTACGATACCAACGACAATAATGCTGCTTCTTGCTCTATCAAGTTTATTTGCACACGCATGAATCTTTAAAAAAGGGATAGGGGACAGTTCTCTTACAAGTGCTTAACTTTTAATCGACCTTAAAAATTATGGAGTTGTTGAAGTCGATTAAAAGTTAATGCATTTATAAGAAAACCGTCCCCAAATAAGAGAATATAACCTAATTAATTTGATTGACTTAAAAATTAAGTTTATATTAAGGTATATATTATATTAATTTAAAAAGAGAATGTATATATGAATCCTATAGATCACAACAAAATAATCATTAAAGAGATCAAGATTGATGGCAAATGCGTAAATAAACGTGAACACGCAGCATTACTTCTTGAAATGAATCCTCTTTTAAATAATCTAGGCTTAGCTTTCGACTCGAATAATCAATCTAAATTAACTTTGCAAGGCAATGATTTTACTTACAAATCCCCAAAGAGATCTCAAAATGGGACCGATGAAGGCACAGGAAAAACAGCTAAAGCAATTACTGATCGACATGTTTGTGAGATCAAAAAAAATACTGTTAAACCCCATACTTCTAATTTTTTGTTAAGAACAATTGTTAAAGTAGCTGCATTTATTGTATCAATCGTAGCTTTGCCTTTTTATCTTTTGGGCAAATTATGTGTTGGAATTTATATCACATTCATCGCAACTCAACATAAATTACCAATTGCAAGAGATATTGCCAAAAAATTGGAAGAACAAAAGAAATTTGAAGGTTTGGCAAAAGCTTGCAAGGCACTTATTGGCAGTAATCAATTAAATTTTATCAATACAGTTAAAACCTTAAATAATCTGACTTCTTTTAAAAGGCATATTAACAAAGCGACAAGACATATCATCCGGATTATGGCAAATCATGGAGTAATAGTTGACTCCTTTAAGATTAAAGAAGTAGAATTGGCTCTTGAAGTACTTGAATCAAAACACTTTAATGATAAAAACTCGTTAAAAAATGCGCTTATTGAAACATTACCGGAACTTGATGGAATTTTAGATGAAAACCAGACTTCTTTAATTTTAAAAGAACTGGAATTACCAAAAGATTTAGAAAAAGCTTTAAAAGAAGATCTTCATAAATTTGATGCATTAGTGAAAACATTTGAAAGTAAACCTGATGATTATTCTGCCACTAATAAGCTTGTCATCAAGCAGTTAAGAGACCTTATTACTTCTACAACCTATGTTGCTTTGAAAGAAGATTGTACTAATCCTTATGTTAAATTCATTCATAGAATGACTTCTGCTCTTTGGAATGAAGTAAGGGTCATGTCTGATTACCAAAAATTTGGTGAGGCAGTATTTCCGATAAATGAAAAAATCATCGCTACTGATAGGGCCATTATTGAGGAAAGTATAAAACGTACAACAAAAGAATTTGATAGCGATCAAGGCTTTTTTGGTAAAATATTTTATGCAATAAAAGATATTAATCAAACGATTGCATCGGCTGCTAGCGAAGGCGGTTTGCTTAAAAGCGCTGCAGGCGCCATTCCTTTCATTGGGGATTCTGTTTATGACTCTCATGGAAAATTGAGCAATAATCCATTTCTTCAAGGCACGACATGCGCCAAGATACATACGGAAAACGGCGTAATACAAGCAACTATCAATAATTGTTATGGTGGATCTCCAACCATTGATGATGCTGTAGCTCCTGAATTTGAAGCCCTTGCTCAAGCTTGCGAAAATAATCAATTTGCATCGGATAAATCTTATGATAAAGAAACCCCAAGTTTTCTATATTTTACGAATTTGCAAAATATTGAAAATCGCCGTGCTGAGGGAAATAGAAGTGGCAATCTTATGGACATGCAAGCCCGTTACCCCCTTTCTTTTTATGGAATGACGCTTGCTAAAGATTCGCAATTTTACAAAATGGGCGGACATTATAGTAATGGAGAATGGAAAGGTGTTGAAAATGCTACATGGAGTGGCCCCGTTGCATTTGGAAATGAATTAAAAGATGCATTTACTCAACCAAAAACTTTTCAGTACGGTCATCGAAATGAAGGTGAACCTGCAAACGGTATTTACTTGCCAGGTACTAAAGAAGAATGGGATAAAGTATTGGATATTATTATTCAACAAGCTAACAAACAATTAGATAACCACCAGAAAGAATTAACAGGTGTTAAAGCTGCAAAATTACGTGGTGCTTACCAAGAATATGTTTACACCATGATTCAAAGCTATACAGAAATGAGACTTGCAAAAAATGTTACAATAAGATCCGGCAGAAATATTCTTATAACATCCATTCGCGCGTGCAAGGAAAATATTGATCGTGGTGGGGCTGAAAACGCAAAATATCTTTACACCCGTATGTCGACGGATACTGATCAAAAAGAGCGTATGATGCTTGTTTCAGCGGCCTTAGAGCTTCGCGCTCTACTTGCAAGAAACCGCAAAGTCATTGAAAATAGAATCCCTCAGGTGCTTTCATTTATTCAGTATTTTACCCCAAAAGATATTCAGCAAGATGAGTTGGATATTTTAGAAAGACTTGGAGTTACTTGCGAGCCCATGAAATTTACTCCTGCCTTCGATAAATGAGAATCGATAGAATATACATTCTAATCCAAATTGAGAAAAAATCTTAGTAGTTTTAGTAGCTTTCAATTATAAAGCAGGCCTTCAGCCTGCTTTATATTACTTTTTTTAGCAGTAAAGTTCCTTTATTTTAAGAAAGCTGACAGCAACCTGCACATATCGAGCTGGTCCTGCACTGCTGCCAATTCACGGCAAGAATGCATGGACAATTGAGGCACCCCAATATCGACAGTTTCAATACCTGTTGCCGCGGCATTTAAAGGCCCGATTGTTGAACCGCAAGGCATATCGTTTCGGCTGATAAAATGCTGGTAAGGAATATTCTGATTTTGGCAAAGTTCAACAATTTGCGAACTTGTTGATCCGTTCGATGCGTAGCGAAGAGAAGCATTTTGCTTGATAACAATGCCACGGTTTAATAAGGGTCTATGGTACGGTTCATGCTTTTCCATGTAGCTTGGATGTGCGGCATGGGCTAAATCAACCGAAATTAAAAGGGATTTTGCAAGCAGTCTAAAATAATGCTCCTTTCCAAAATGCAAACTCAAAAGGATTCTTTCCAGCGTATGTGCCAAAAATGGTGAAGAAGCACCGATTGCACTAGTTGATCCAACTTCTTCATGATCGTAAAATACAAAGGCTTTGATTTCATTTAAAGAAGCAGATTTTAATTCGATCAAAGCTTGCAAACAGGCATGAACAGACAATAGGCTATCGATGCGGTAAGAAGCAATCATTTGATTTTCAAAGCCAATTAAAGAAGCTTTTTCGCTGGGTGTTAAAAATAAATCAAAGCTCAAAATTGTTTTGGCGTTCAATTCTTTTTTAAGGATTGTTTCAAGGTAAGGTGTTTCAACATCCAAAGCGGCAATAGCTGCAAGATGTTGCTGTTTGTTAAGTTGAGGATTGTCTTTGTTGTTTTCTAGATGAATGGCAAGTTGCGGAATACAGACCGGGAATTGATCAAGAGTGACTAATTTAGATTGTTTTTTGCCTTTTTTATCTAAATAAAACACTCTTCCTGAAATTTTTAAATCGCGATTAAGCCAAGATGTAAGGAGCGGCCCTCCGTAGACTTCACAACCAAGCATGACCATATTTTCTTGGACAAATTCGGGGTTGGCTTTAAGTTTGAAAGCCGGACTGTCAGTGTGCGAGGTAATTATTTTGGCAGAAGTTGGCTCTTCTAATGGCGTTTGAAAGGCAACGATGGAAGAGCCATTTTTGATGACAAAGTATTTACCTCCAAAAGCGAGCGGCCAGGCATCCTCTTCTTTTAATTCTTGAAACCCTGCTTGCAAAAGCGTTTCTTTCACATTTTGGACAGCATGCCAAGATGTAGGGGACTCATCTAAAAACTTAAGTAGATCATCGATTATGTGATGGATTGGCATGGGCAATTCCGTTGTTTATAAAATCGTTACAATCAATTTTTTTGACTCGCGTCGATCTTTGCTTTATTCCTTCAAGATAAGTGGAATCATAATATTTGAGAACAATTTCTATTGCCGGCTTTAAAAAACCGGATTCGATATGGGCAATCACTTGGCTAGTTCGAAGCGATCCTAACCGTTTTGCAATGCGATTTGTCGCATCGATTAAATTTATTGTATCAAGGGATCCATAATCCTGAAATAATTTCTCTACTCTTATCGAAAATGGTTTTTCAATCAAAAAAAGCGGAGATGTGCCCATTTTTTGAAAAAGTGAATCAGGAATTCTGCATTTTCCAATCATTCGGCTTTCGTCTTCAATATAAATTGGAAGGGATGGATCAAATTGCAGTAATTGGCAGAAAATTTCATTTTCAAATTGTTCGGATGAAACCTGCAAGACTCCTGGTAACATTCCATAACTGCTGCCTCTGTGTCTTGCAAGACCCTCAAGGTCAATAGCTTGGAAATTTTTTTGTTTTAAATTATGTAAAAATTCAGTCTTCCCACTGCCTGAAAGTCCGGCAATAACAAAAAGAGTCAAAGATGAAAAATCTTTTTTAAGGCAAAAATTGCGAAAGGCTTTATAGCCATTTTTTAATCGGAATGTTGGAATGTCTGCAGTTTTTAATATAAAAGAGACAATAGAGCTTCTCAAACCACCTCTTGCACAATAAATTTTTGCAGGTTTATCTTTAAGTATTTCTTTTGCTGTTTTAACAAAAGTTTTAAGTTTTGGACCGACAAATGCAAAGCCTTCTTCTATGGCAGCAGCCTTTCCTGATTGTTTATAGAGCGTGCCAATAATGACACGCTCTTCATCATTTAAAAGCGGAAGGTTCAATGCTCCGGGAATTCTTGAATGTTCAAACTCTTTTGGACTTCGAACGTCAATTATAATGCCGGGTGTTTTTAAATATTCTATAAAATCTAATTCACGCATCCTAATTAACGCATGAAAGCGTCTTGATTCCACCTAAATATTTGTGTAACACTTCGGGAATGTCAACCGTGCCATCAGCATTTTGATTATTTTCTAACAAGGCAACCATCAAACGAGATGTAGCAAGTCCTGAACCATTCAGTGTATAAACAAATTCAAGCTTGCCATCTTTTGTCTTATAGCGAATATTTGAGCGTCTAGCCTGGTAATCCGTGCAATTTGAAACAGAAGAAACTTCATAGTAACGGTTTTGACCGGGCAGCCATACTTCAATATCAATTGTTCTTGCGGCAGCAAAGGAAGTGTCGCCTGTGACAAGAAGCATATTGCGATAATGCATATTTAATCCCTTTAACACATCTTCAGCACTTTTAACCATCATGTCAAACACGTTCATGGAATCTTCCGGTTTTGCAAAACAAAAAAGCTCAACTTTATTAAATTGATGCATACGAATCAATCCGCGCTCTTGAGATCCTGCAGCTCCGGCCTCTCTTCTAAAGCAAGGGGTATAGGCAACATATTTAAGAGGTAGTTCAGTATCAAGCAAAACTTCATCAGAATGCAGTCCGCATAAAGGCACTTCTGATGTAGGAATAAGAAATAATTCGTAATCTTCATCTTTAAGCTTAAATTGCTGATTTTCAAATTTAGGAAGTTGACCAGAGCCAAAAACTGTGTCGCGGCGAACAAGGAGGGGTGGAATCCATTGCATGAACCCATTTTTTGTTTGAACTTCAATCATGTACTGGATAAGTGCCCATTCAAGCTTTGCCCCTAAATTTTTGTACACCGGCCAGCCTGATCCTGAAATTTTAGCGCCTCTTTTGAAGTCAAAAAGATCGAGCTTTTCGTTCAGTTCCACATGATTTTTAAAGGGAAAGTCAAATTCTCTTTTTGTTCCAATAGCTTCAAGCAATACATTTTCTTTTGGATCGGGTGAAATTTTAATGTCATCCATCGGAATATTTGGCAAGCCGGCAATTTCATTTGTAAATTCTACTTCAATTTTTTGAATTTCATGGTCGAATTTACGAATATCGTCCCCCATTTCTGAAACTTTATTCATAAAATCAGTACAATCTTCACCTTTTCGCTTTGCCTCGCCAATTTTTTGAGATAAATCATTGCGCACACTCTTTAGTTGGTCGACTTCTGTTTTAAGTTCTCGTAATTTTGTGTCCAATTCTATCAGGTGACTTAAAGAAATTTCCGGATCTTTAGTTTTAAGCTTTGTCTCAACGGCTTTTACATCCTTTCGGATTAGTTTAATGTCTAGCATCTTGAAATCTCTTCCCTTTAAAATTTAAATCGTCAGTATATACTGCTTTAGCCTTAATCTGCAAAAAAAAACGAGCTTTACCTTTTTTCTTTCACTTTTTTTTAACGCCTAGTAATCTTTATACTTTGTTAAAAAATGTTTAGTATAAAATAAGGGTAGAAAAAAATCTATTTATAGAATATAATGAAAAAACTATTATGCAAATAAAAGGGCTAATATCATGATTCCTATCGAAGGTTTAATTAATTCGTTTGAAAATAGAATTTCATTAGTTCCCGCAATTACTGAAGTAATGAGTAAAATGACAAAATTTTCCTCAAATGTTTTAGATTACCTTACAGAATCGATTCATAAGGTAGTGCCAGATTGGATTCAAACAAAAAAATCCCAAGAGATAAGCCCGGAAAATCTAAATCCATTTTTTTCAAATCCTCAAGATCGAATGCCATTTCTTCTTCAATATGTGCATAAACCGCTATCTAGTCCTGAACATGTTGATTTTGGCGATCAAAAGATCTTTTACGCATCCGGTGGACAAAAAGTTAAGGGCAAATGTATCTTTGATTTGCCGGACCATAAGGGTTTTAAAATTTATAAGACTGTAGATGTTGAAAATTTAGACGATGTCACAAAATTACAATCCTTTGACTTAATGCAAGACATTTTTGATATTAAAACACTAGAAGACAAAATTCAGGATATAAACGTAGATGATCAAGATCAAGCTCTTTTTTTTAGTCAGAAGATGGTTTTGCACAAGGAATACCGAAATCTATTGCTAAAATCTTTAAATCTTAATTCCAATTTAGCTACATCCACAAGCAAAACGGGCGAGTGGCAAATATATCCTGACACAAAACTGATTCCGATCGGAGAGTTTGATTTTAAGCTTTTAAGTGAAAATGAAATCAATAAAATTGCCACGGATATTCAACGATTTTTCCATCTTGAAAGCCTTTTGGGGCTCAACCTATTAGGGATTAGGCCAAATTATTTTGATGAGAATGCCATTCAAACACTCTTTAATATAAGTGCAATTTCTGCCGTAATTAAAGACAGTGTGGAATTCCCATCATTTTTAGAAGAAGATGTAAAAGAGCGTCATAAAGTTTTCAAAAACCTGATCAAAAAATGCTATCCTAATGAGCTTGTCTTAAAGATTTTACAAGAAAATGCGGCAAATACTTTAAGCCAGGTAAATTTCGAATCGAAAATGGGATCTTTAAAAAAAATAAAGAATATCGATTACAACGACCCTATCCTTTTAAAGCTATTAACTTTAGCTGATGAGTTGTTAATCAAGGGGATTGATTTACAATATAACCCAGAAATGAGCTTGGATGCTAATTTAATCATGAATTGGTTACAGTTAAAGTGCGATAAAAATGAGTTTCAGTCTTCAACTGAAACTGAAATTTTTGACCTTGCCAAAACATTGCTGCAAGAAGTTCCTCATAAGGATATGAAGGTTGTCAACTTTAAACATGTTACTAAAAAACACCTACTTGATAAATCCGAATTGTCAAAAAAAATATATGCCCTTCTTGGCTTTGCCCCTTCTGAAAATGCTTTATTAACTATCTATGAAAGAGCATCTGATTTAATCATAAAAATCATGAACGATCTTGAAAGCATTCCCTGCCAGAAAAACGATCCTTGTAATCCAAGCGAACATTTCTATGTTACATTTGCAAAGGATTTTTTGGAAGAAGTGGAAAATTTCATTACTCAAATGAATGAAGAGGATAAAAATATCACTTTTGAAAATCGTTTGAGCTTGAGCATTCTTCAAAAAGAGATGGGCTTGCAAGCGCCCCAAAACAGTTTATTAACTGTTCTTCATTTCTTCATTGAAAAGAATACATTGATTTAGTAGATTTGTTTCTTATTGTTAAAGGTAAAGAAATCTATGAATTACAACATTGTTGCGGAACATATTAAAATTTTTGAAATTGATGACTTATGCATGAAGAAGAATTCTTGCATGCATAGTTGTACAATCATTTACAATAATGGCAAACAAGATAAACGCCATGTAAACGGAAGCGTTATTTCTTCTGCAATTGAAAGTTTAGGTAAAGATAAAATTATCGGGAATCACCAGCATTTTCCTAAAAGTAAAAGACCTATCCCTGATGATTATGTCCAGAGCGTTGAACAGTATCAATTCAGTTCTACTGTTCTTAGCGTCTATTCTTTCGTTTTTACAAAAAATAGGTAATATATGACAGCTAATATAACGCCTTGCATGGTAGATTTTATTACTATTGAGACTAATAAGAATTGCACCGGCAGTTTTTCGTGCGAGCATCTATGCAAAATCAAGCTTGTTGATGGAAGAGAAAAAGACATTAGACTCTTTAGCCTAAATATTTCTTCGTTAATTGATCAAATCGAAAGTCATAAAATAAAAGGCGATTTCAATCATTTCAAAGGGTTAAAACCCTATCACATTTCCCACAATAAACATTGCCTAAACACACTTTATACTATCTTCTACAAAAATCAAGTCGAAAATTAGGTTAGGCGAGTGATTATCAGGCAGGCTTACAGCCCGCAATGTGGACCGTATCATACCTAGTACAGCAAATCGTAAATTCGTCCATATAAAAAAATATTTTAATCTCCGAATCTTACCATCTTTAATTTCGAGCCTACAGCAGAGTGTATGTCACGAAATCAAAGACGGCAATCTTCGAATTTAAAATAATTTTTTATAGGCACTTATTTACGATTTACTGTACTAGGGCTTGCCCCAACTTCATTAACTTAAGAAAATTGTTAATCTGGAGTGCGGAGACTCGTCTCCGCTTTTTGCTCAAATCGACTCGTCGATTTGCCTGTAATCCTGAATTTTTTTCTAAAAATTCAGGATTACAGAGCCCGCCAGAGTCGGGCTTAGCTCCAAAGCGGTAACAGATTTACCGCACTCCAAATTTTACATTTACCTTACGTTAGGAAAGCTTAGCGCCTATTTTGGGAGGAAGACTGGATCTTTCATAAAGAGATCGATTTTAGCTACAGCCTTAGCCGGTTTTTCGTAGGTTTTAGAAATGTATTTGGTATGGTTTTCCCAAATTATATAATCTACAGTATGTAAGGGAGCTAAATCATATCAAGGGGCGGGTATCATCTAAAGAATTGATAAAATTTCTTGCTACGTCACAAGGTATGTTTTCGTATTGCTCTGATGTGGTAGTTCTATAAAGAGTTGAATGTACTTTGAAATTCATGTGACAAGGCTTTTCTTCCCTTTCCGTTGTAGTTGTAGTCAAATTAAACATAAAGACACTCCTTTTTTAATCTAATGGTGTAACAATTATAAAAAAAAATGACAATTGAATATTCTTCCTCTCTTCTTCCTCTCTGTTCTCTTCTCTAGTTCTTAAGTGTTAAAAATGATAACGTTGCTGATAAAAAAAGTAGAAATATTCTACCCAATCGATTAATGTTGTAATCTTTTTGAATCCGGAGATTTTACCATGAACGTCAAGTGCCTTGAGAGCGAAAAAACTAAATTAGTCCAGCTAAAAAAAATTGAAATTTATGGATTTAAGTCCTTTGCAGATAAAACAGAACTTGAATTTAATCAAGGTGTAACTGCAGTTGTCGGGCCAAACGGTTGCGGTAAATCCAATATTGCCGATGCCTTTAGATGGGTGCTTGGGGAGCAATCTGCAAAGTCGATGCGAGGCAATAAAATGCCCGATGTAATATTTGCAGGAACCTCACTTAGAAAACCTTTAAATTTTGCAGAAGTGACCATTACTTTATGTAATGAAGGCGGTCAACTGCCGATTGAATTTGCCGAAGTGTCAGTTACAAGACGTCTGCATAGAAGTGGGGAGTCTGATTATTTTATTAACCGCAACCCTGTGCGCATGAAAGACATTCAAAGTTTGTTTCTTGATTCAGGAATGGGAAAAAATACATTTTCAATTTTTGAGCAAGGCAAAATTGATCAAGTAATCAATTATACACCTCTTGAAAGGCGCTACATTTTTGAAGAGGCCGCAGGCATTTTGCGCTTTTTACAAAGAAAGCGCGAGGCTTTACGAAAACTTGAGGAATCTGATCTTAATACAGCGCGTGTAAGGGATATTCATAAGGAAGAAGAAAAACAGATTGCCGTTTTGCAAAATCAGGCAGAAAAAGCGCGCCTTTTTAAAGAAAATAAAACACGTCTTGAGTCTCTTGAAAAAGCTGTTTATTTAGTTAAATGGGAAAATTTATCCAATAAAGTAGAAGAGATATCTTCAAAAGAAACATCCAAGAAAAAAGAAGTGCAAGACATAAATTTAAATCTTGAAGCAGAATATAAAGCCATAAATTTAGCAAAACTTGATTTAGAACTAAGTGAAAAGATCTTAAAAACAAGCCTGCAAGCTCATTTCAAGGCAAAAAGTGAAAAAGAGCTTAAATCACTAGAAAAAAAGACAAATCAAGAGCGTTTAAAAGAAGTGACAACTAAAAGTGCACTTTTAAATAAAGAGCTTGATGGAATGGTTGAAAAGCGGATTTTGCGCCAAACTGATTTTAAAGCTGCAAAGGCAGAGCAATCTCTTGTTGCATTAAAGCTTGTTAAAGAAGAAGAAACCTTACAAAAACAACGTGCAGAACTTAACGGTTTAGAAGTTAACTTAAATAAATTAAGGGACGGGCAACAAAAAGCTCAATCTGAGGTATTAAAACTTGTTCAGCTTGAAAACCAACTGGAAAGCGAACTCAAACAAAATACAGTGCGCTTTGATCATGCATCGGAGCGTCAGGCTGAAAATCAATTAAAGAAACAGAAGCTTCAATTACAGATCCAAGAGTTTGAGATTGCAAAAAATGGACAGAAAAAAGAGCTTGATGACTCTGTTAAAGTTATTGATGGGCAAAAACAGCTTTTAGTAGACCTTGAAAAGAAATTAACTGAAGCGATCCATGAAATTTCCACAAAACGCACACTTTTAGCTCAAGCCTCCAAAGAAATTTCGGAAATGAAAGCCCGTCAAAAAGCGCTTTTGCGTTTAAAAGAAGATATGGAAGGTTTCTCCTCGGGAAGTAAGCGCCTTTTGCAAGAATCAAAGAAAAAATCGAGTCAGTTGTATCAAAAAATGACAGCACTCTATGAGTGCATTAGTCCAAAAATGGGAAGCGAGGGATTGCTTGCATCATCTTTAAGAGGTTACACAGAGACACTTGTGGTTAAAGAAAAAAATCATTTGGAAGAGGTGATTGCTTTTGCTAAAAAAGAAAAACTTAAAAATTTCTCTCTTATCTGTCTTGAAAATCTAAATGATTCAGCTGCAAAGTCTGCCGCAAAGAGTCTTGATGTCGAACCCGTACTCGATTTTGTTTCTAAAACAGAACTTGCCACACATTTTCTTAAAAATATGTTCATTGCCAAAAATAATGTGTCTGCATGGAAATTTGTAAAGGAAGTTGAAGGCGTTCAGGTTTTGACAAAAGATGGATCTTTCATCGATGCCAATCAAGTCACTTTTTACACAGAAGAGAGTGAAAGTAACTTATTTTTAAGGGAAGCTGAACTTGTAAGCCTTGAGAAAAAATTAAATGAATCGGAAAGCTTTTTCCAAGAATTGGAAAAAACAATAACGGTACAGGAAACAAAAAAAAACCAAATACAACAGGAAAGAGTAGAGCTTGACCGTCAAGTTCGAAAACTTGAAATGACACTTGTTGAAATCAACTTTGGCTTGCAGCGCTTAATCACCGATTTTAATCGGGCTCAAAAAGAAATGGACACAATTGATGAAGAATTGGCTGTTTTAGTGAAATCGTTGCAGCTCTTAGAAAATGGACTTGTTGAAACAAAACAAAAGCATATTGAGGCTAAAGCTAAACGACAAAATTCACAAAATTCCACACAGCATTTTGCAGAAGATCTTACTCAACAAACTGAAAAATTCAAACAAGTAGCTGCCACAACAAAACTTCTTGAGGCTTCTTTTCATAAGATTGTGGATCAAAATCGTAAACTTATTCATGCCATCAATGTCTTTGAAATTAAAGATATGGAAAGTGCCACACAAGAAAAGCGCATCATGGAAGAAATCAAAGCTTCATCTGAAATGCAAACTTTTATTTCGACAAAGGGCGAAAATGTAGAGTCTAATCTTGAAATGGTAGAAAAAGCTTTTAATACAACAGCCGCGCTTTGTGCAAAATTTGAAGGAGAAGTTGCAATTAAGAAAAAGGAGATCGTTGAGTTTGAAAAAAGAATTTCAATGCTTCACTCATTACTTAAAAAAGTTGAAAATGAAATCCACCAGACAGATATTTCCTTTGCAGAAATCAATTCATTCTTAAAGTCTCTTGAGACTGAATTAATGGAAAGATATCAGTTGGTGATTGATGATCTAAAAAAACAGAATTTAAAAGGGCATGATCAAACATTGCAACAGATGGAAAAAAACATCGCTGAATTAAAGGCTGCAATTTTTTTGGCCGGTGACATCAATATGACATCGATTGAGCAGCTAACCCAACATCAAGCAAGGTATGGGTTTTTAAATGAACAGCTCGATGATTTAAACCATTCCAAGCAAGAGCTGATCGGTATTATCACCGAGCTTGATAAAACAAGTCGAAAAATCTTTAAGGAAACGTTTGAGCTTATTCGGCAAAATTTCAAAAAGAATTTTAACATTTTATTTAATGGCGGAGAGGCCGATTTGGAATTTACAGAATCGGGTGACATTTTAGAAGCCGGTATTGAAATTAGTGCAAAGCCTCCCGGCAAACAGATGAGATCGATTAGTTTACTTTCTGGTGGTGAAAAATGTTTAACGGCTATGGCACTTCTATTTGCTATTTTTGAAGTCAAACCGGCTCCTTTTTGTATTTTGGACGAGATCGATGCACCGCTTGATGATTCAAACGTAGAACGCTTCGTTAATGTCGTCAAACAATTTATTGACCGCTGTCAGTTTATTATTATTACTCATAATAAACGAACGATGGCGATTGCTGATGTGTTATTTGGTGTTTCAATGGAGGAAAAAGGAGTTTCTAAACTCCTTTCAATAGATTTTTTAAAAAAAGAGTAATAGATGATTATAGGAATTCCAAAAGAAATTAAAAATCATGAATATCGCGTGGGAGCAACACCTGCAATGGTTCGTGTACTTGTTGAAGCTTCACACAAAGTATTTATTGAAACAAAAGCCGGCACTCAAATTGGCTTTACAGACGAAATGTACAAAAAAGCTGGTGCAATCATTGCAGAATCTGCAGCTGAAGTTTACCTTGCTGAAATGATTATTAAAGTTAAAGAATTGCAAAAATGCGAATTTAATTATTTAAGGCAAGGCCAGATTCTTTTTTGTTATTTACATTTGGCACCGGATTTTGAACAAACACAGCATCTGATAGATAGTAAAGTTATAGCAATTGCCTATGAAACCGTTACAGATTCACAAGGTAGGTTGCCACTCTTAGTACCGATGAGCGAAATTGCAGGACGTATTGCCATTCAGGTGGGTGCGACAGCAATGCAAATGAACCATGGTGGTAAAGGTCTTCTTCTTGGTGGAGTTCCGGGAGTCATGCCTACAAATGTTCTTGTAATTGGGGGCGGTATTGTAGGAACAGAAGCTGCCCGCATGGCAATGGGATTACACGCTAATGTGACAATTATTGATAAAGATTTAAATCGTTTACGCTATTTGGATGCTGCATTTGGACCTCATTTAAAAACGCTTTATTCAGATTCCTCAAATATTGAAGAGGCAGTTAGGATTGCAGATCTTGTGATTATGGCGGTTTTAATTCCTGGGAAAACAGCACCAAAATTGATTAAACGAGCTATGCTAAAAGAGATGCAGCAAGGCTCCGTGATTGTTGATGTAGCAATCGATCAAGGCGGTGGTACTGAAACATCAAGACCTACAAGTCATGAACATCCAACTTATGCTGTTGATGGCATCATTCATTATTGCGTGACAAATATGCCGGGGGCATGTGCCCGAACATCGACAATGGCACTTACAAATGCAACAATGGACTATGCATTACTAATTGCAAATAAGGGGTATAAGAGAGCTTTGAAAGAAAATAGGGGATTGATGAACGGGTTGAACGTTTGTTTGGGGCACGTGACCAATAGTCATGTGGCAGAAGACTTAGGGTTGCCGTACGTCACCGCAGAAACCCTCCTCGACTAGGTTTTTAAACACGAAGACCGTTGTCTGTTATTGAGGTTGTGATTTTTTAAACACGAAGACCGTTGTGTGGAATTGAGGTTGTGATTTTTTAAACACGAAGACACGAAGACCGTTAGGAATTCATGAAGTTGTGATTATTTCTAATTAAAAAATAACACATATGATCCTACAAGCTCTTCGGTTTTTAAAAAATTACAACTTCATGGATCCCTAACGGTCTTCGTGTCTTCGTGTTTAAAAAATCACGACTTCATGAATCCCTAACGGTCTTCAATAAAGGATGAAATATGTATATTATTGGGATTGATCTTGGCACAACGAACTGTGCGGTAAGTTTCGTAGACACTTCAACGCCCCCATTTGCCGTACAATCTTTTCGTATTCCCCAGATGAGCGATGTAGGGTATGTCGAAGAATTATTGACGCTACCCTCATTTTGTTATATTTCAGCCGAAAATGAATTTCCGGAAGGTAGCATGAAGCTTCCGTGGAATCAATCGATCAAGCAGTCGATGAAGCTTATTGCAGGAACATTTGCTAAAAAATATGGGGGACGCGTTCCAACACGTCTTGTGCAATCAGCAAAAAGCTGGCTTTGTCATTCCGGTGCCCACAGAAAAGATCCCATTTTACCATTTAATGAATCAACTGATGAAAAAATAAGCCCGGTCCAAGCGACAACAGTATATTTAGACCATATTCGTCAAGCCTGGAATCAGAGAAAAGCAAAAGGTGTTTTAGAACATGAATTTGAGCAGCAGGAAATTGTCTTAACCGTTCCTGCATCGTTTGATGAAGTGGCGCGCCTTTTAACGGTTGAAGCTGCAAAACTTGCCGGTTACACAAATATTACCTTACTTGAAGAGCCTCAAAGTGCATTTTATGCATGGATTGCGGAAAATGAATCTTACCTTGATGCCAATATGAAAGATAAAGATCTTATCCTAGTTCTTGATGTTGGGGGAGGCACCACTGACTTTAGCTTAATTCAAGTTATGGACAATGAGGGCAAGAAAACATTTCAGAGAATGGCAGTCGGGGATCATCTACTTCTTGGCGGTGATAACATGGATGCTTTGATTGCTCATGAACTTGAAAAGAAATGCCTTAAATTAACCCCATTACAGCGTTTACAATTAAATCAGGAAGCAAGAAACGCAAAAGAAGCGCTTTTGGGTAAAGAGGATGTTTATAAAATTAACCTACAAGGGCATGGTTCACATGTAATTCTCGGCAGTGTTTCTACTGTTTTAAATCGCGAAGAGGTAGTAACTTCTTTGATGAATGGTTTTTTTTCTTCTTGTTCCTATGAAGATACAAAAAATTTAAAAAAGACGAGTGGAATTAAATCCTTAGGCCTTCCCTTTGAGGATGAACCCTCAATTGTTAAGCAACTTGGCGCTTTTCTTCATAGCGCTAGCAACCAGATGCCTAATTATATTCTTTTTAACGGCGGAACGATGAAGCCAAAGATGTTTCAAGATGCCATTGTGAAAACATTAAATGAATGGTCTTGTTCAAAAAACTTACAAGTACTACCCTCGGTGCATTTGGATTTGGCTGTTTCAAAAGGCGCAGCCTATTATGGAAAAGTGCGTAAAGGTTTGGGTGTTAGAATATTAGGTGGTGCTGCAAGAGGGTATTACCTTGGGTTGGAAGTTAAGGAAAACGGCAATCTTAAAAAACAAGCCATCTGCTGCCTTCCAAGGGGATCGAATGATGGTGCCTCTTATGAGCCTCTACAAACGTTTTTTATCGCTCCCAATCTACCTGTTTCATTTCAGCTTTATACATCCCATGTACGCCTTGATGATAAACAAGGGGGGTTGATCGACATAAGCGAAGAAGATTTTTTAAAATTACCCCCAATTCATACTGTCCTTCGTTTTGGAAAGAGTGTGAATTTGAATCAAGACAAAATTCCTGTTCATCTAAAAGTAACTTTAACTGCTATTGGGACTTTGGAAATTTCCCTTTTGAGTCAAGTTTCAGATCATCGTTGGGCACTAGAGTTTCAGTTGAAAAATTCTTCGGCTGTCGAAAATAGTTTGGGACTACTACAAGGGCCAAGAACGGATGAAACATTTGATGCCAATTATTTAGTCTCTGCAAAACAAGCAATTGTAGAGGCTTTCTCAAAATCTGCCAAAATTCCTTTAAATAAATTGATGGAACATCTGGAAACTGTTCTTCAAATGCCAAGAAAAGAATTTGCTCCAAGTATTTTAAGGGCTCTATTTGATGAACTTTTATTACAAGCCGATAACCGATTTTTTACAACAGAGCATGAGGAGCGTTTTTTTAATTTGACAGGATTTTTCTTAAGGCCGGGAATTGGCTATCCGTTGGATGATTTTCGCATTAAAAATTTATGGAAAATCATTTTAAGTGATTCAAGGATTGCTAAAAGCTTTCAGAGTCGGCTGCAGCGATTTATTTGCTACAGAAGAATTGCTGCAGGTCTAACTAAGGGACAGCAACTGCAATTAAAGACTGAATTAATGCCAACCATGGTGTCCGGTAAAATTGAAATTAAGGGACGTGCTGAAAACTATGAATACTCTGAAAAAATTAGAGCATTATCTGTTTTAGAATATTTAGAAGTCTCTTTTAAAACAAAGCTTGGTGCCTCCATTTTAGAGCGCATCCAAAAAGGGATTGCGTTAGATGCAGATTATTTTGCTTTGGGTCATCTTGGGGCACGTCATTTGATGTATGGCAAAATTTCAGATATCATTGCTTTAAAAACGGTTGAAGAGTGGATCGAAAAGCTTCTCAAAATTAAAGAAATTGATGAGGAAAAATTAGGAAATTTACTTTGTCAGCTTGGTCGTAAGACCGATCTTGCAGAATTTAGTATCCATGCGGATCTGATTGCAAGAATTCTAAAGCGTTTTGAATCATCGCCATTATTTGAGGTATTAACCAAGCGTTTAACAACCCTTGAAAAGCTAACGATCGTTGAGCAAGCAGAAGTCTTTGGTGAAAGCCTGCCGATCGGCCTCTCCCTCGAAAGCAGTTAGTGTCTAATTTGAATGTATACCACAAGAAGATGTCCTAGATTGTAGCACCACTGCCGTTGTGCAATGGTTATTTAACCACCGGAGTAACAATAGCTTTCAATGCACCACGGATGTGGTGCCCCATTATGAGCGTGCTGTTAGAAAAAGATTAACCTTTGCTATAGTTTTAGAAGAAAAATTTGAGGGAGCAATATTTAGTATATCATTCATTTTATGAATAGAGGCCTGTTAAGTTCTTGAACGCTTGAATCATTTGATTGTCAAGATTAACGGAGTCAAAATCCTCGCATTGTTTAAAGTAATCGGTATAGGCATTCATATCAGGATTTTCAATTTCAAATCTTCTCCATGGCTCACTGAACCCTGAATCTTTAGTAGTTTCAAGTGTCGAAGTCCACTCATTTAAGAGGTCAATATTCTTTGGTATTAGATTGACAACAGCATCCATTAAAAATAATTTTCCTGTGCCTGATAACAGGCTAAAATCATCCCCTTCATCAAAATGTTTTGAATAGGGAAAACGTATAAGTTCACTTATTCCATCGAACTTATCGAACAATTCCTTCACGCTAGTTCTTTCGGGCTCTTTTTTAAAATTGTCAAAAACATTTACGAATTCAGTAATTCTTTCAAAGATAAGAGCTGTAGTGTCATTTTTTGATTGCCACGCATGCTCATGAGTAGTTGTTAATAGAGTTGTTCCAACTCCAAAAGTAGCTAAAGCCCCCTTGATAAACGGTAGAGCCCCTAATAAAGAAATGTAATTTTGACCCGGGAAAAAAAAAGCTGCTGTAATTGGTACAATAAAAACGACGGCAGAACCTAAAGTAACTGTTGTTATACAATTTTTTAAAGTACCCATCTCTTGACGACGATTTTTAACATCAATATACAATTCTCCAAAAATATCCTCAGCAGTCAAAGCCACTCTTTCTTCAATCATAAGACCACCAGAATGCCGATGAATGGTTACTCCAAAAAGAGGCTCAAGAGTAAAAGGAGCAAATGCTATTTGTGGTGTATACATAAATTAACCTATGGTTACAAAGTCAAGCTACTGTTTTGGTTCAACTTTATCGAGCATTTATTATTTTTTTGCAACAAGTATATATATATTGATCCTTATAAAAGTGAAATTTTCAGATTTTTTTACAATGAGGCAATGAGTAAACATGAGATCAGTGAGTGGTCCTCATGTATTCTCACTGCCTTATTATAAAAAAAATCAGATACGTTAACTTTCTGATAGACAATTGAATTTGCCTCTGGTATGTAAATTATTTATTTAAAATACAAAGTATTATGATGAAAAAACTTTTAGGCTTTTCTCTACTTCTACTTCTCAATACATTAGGCAGTGCCTTTGCCATAGAATTATGCCAGGCAGATTTACAGGTAGGCTTCGTTGATTTTAAAACCAACCATATCTGGAATAGAAATGGAAAAAAAATCTCTACCTATTCCGATTTTCATTTAAGGGCTATACCGGTCTATTTGGACACCTACATTACAACAATCGATTGTTTATCCATAAATAGCGCCTACATTTGGATTGAGGAAGAATTAAATGGCACATCGCGTGGAATTGCAGATTCTGAATTGACATGGACACATTTTTTTTATTTGGATAAAATTAATACTGTTTCCTTTCAAACTACAGCCATTATTCCAAGTGGAAAACAAATTTATAATTTGCGCTATGGAAAATGGGGAGGGCAATTTGACATTCTCTATTCCCGTGTCCAAAAAATTAAATGCCAAACGCTTTTTTTTGATTCAATCATTGGATACCGCTTCTATAAGGGTTTTCCCTCAGATCAGGTAAGAGGCTATTTGTCTTGTGGAAGTTATGTTTTTAAAAATATTTACTTAGACGGATCGTTAAATTTCCAGTATGGACTTTTTAACGGCAAAAGTAAATTTAATTATCCACTCTATCTTCTCAATCCAAATTACCGACTTTTAAGAGCAGACCTCAAAGCAGCATACTGTTTTTATAATCAATTTTATTTATCAGCCGGGGTTTTTAAGCACCTTTGGGGCCAAAACGTTGCAACAGGTTCCGGGTATTTTATTGAAGGCTGGATAAAGTACTAATGATTAAATTAATTTTACAAATTTCTTGTTTTTTTACTCTTACATTTTCTGCTCTTCATTCGGATGAATCCCTCAAATCCCTTCAACCCTATTTTCTGCCGTCTGAAATGGAAATCAAGGGTAAGCTTGATGCTTTATTTAAAAAATCACGGCATCTGTTAAATAGCAAAACTTTAAAGGAAGCCGGTTTTACAGACAATAAACCACGTAAATATACCCAGGTTATTGTGACAAAGCATCCCGAATTTGAAGGATTTGTCTTTAAAATTTATTTAGATGCTCAACGATATAAATCTGATGAGCTTGAAGAGGTCACCTTTTTAAATCGCATCCAGGGAGCCGCGGCCATCCGTGAATATATTGAGGAAAATGGTTTACAAGAAATGTTTAAAGTCCCAAAAAAATGGCTTTATCCTATTGTGCAGGGCCCTAAAGCCAAAAAAGAGTTTGCTGCCAAAAAGTATATTTTGGTAGCAGAAGATATGCATTTATTAGACTCTAAAGGCAATCGCGATGCTTGGAAAAGTGAAAAAATAACTAAAGAGTTATTAGCAAACCTCTACCAGATCTTAAAGGTGGTTGGGCTTTCCGATTGTGCAAAAATTGAAAATATCCCATTTTCTGAAGATGGCAAAGTGGCTTTTATCGACACCGAATCTTATGGTGAAAAATCGGTGCCATTTAAAAGATTAAAAAAGTCGCTCAATCCTAAAGCTCAAGTTATTTGGGATGAATTAATTAAAAATAAAAATTAAGTTTAAGGCTATTATGAAACATTTATCATTAAAATTTTTAAGTTGCATAGCAATCCCGTTCCTTTTAGGGGCAAATCCCTTAATGGCTAATGCTTCTAAATACCTTGCAACAGCACCAAACGCTAAAGTTACCGATGAAGCCTGGAGGGAAGCTCTACCTTTTTTACTGCCTGAAGAATTTGAAATCAAAGAAAAACTTGATGAATTATTTAATGAAACACGCGCTATTTTAAATTCAAGTTCATTAAAATTGGCTGGCTTCACAACTTCAAAACCGCAAGAATTTAGCTTGATTGTTGTGACCAAGCATCCAAATTTTCCGGGTTATATTTTTAAAATTTACCTCGATAATGAAAAACAAAAATCCGACAATAAAGCACTAGGCTACTTTATCAAAAGGGTGAAGGGTTCTATTGCAGTTCAAAAATGCATCGATGAAAATCATTTGGATGCCTTTTTTAAGGTACCAAAAAAATGGATCTACCCAATGCCTTCCTATGAGGGTCAAGTAAAAAAATATTCCCATAAAAACTTCATTCTGGTTGTAGAGGATATGGAAATTTTAAGTGCAAAAGCCAATGTAAAGGCTTGGAGAAGCTCCATGGTAACAAAAGAATTACTTGTTGGGCTCCATCGTATTTTAACAGAAGTTGGTCTTGTTGATTGTGCAAAAATAGACAACATCCCTTTTTCAATAGATGGCAGAGTGGCCTTTGTTGATACTGAAAGTTTTGGGTTTCCAAAAGTGCCGCTTGGTAGATTAAAAGAAATGCTACCGTCCAATTTACGCTCTTTCTGGTCCAAGCTTATCAAAGCGCATTAGGGTTTAAGCTTGAAAAAATTTAACTTTGTACCTTAGGCTTTAGCCTGAG
>Ga0105045_10000059_pt1 | contig 54704 bp, 51 predicted proteins | sample MAT02_FD_78089 | JGI IMG/M metagenome (GOLD analysis project Ga0105045, IMG submission 78089) | Freshwater microbial communities from Lake Fryxell liftoff mats and glacier meltwater in Antarctica - MAT-02 (megahit assembly) | ecosystem: Environmental > Aquatic > Freshwater > Ice > Liftoff...
AGTGAATTCACGGGGGTCGGGTACTTTAGAAAATTGTTTGTGGATGATGGAAATTAGGCCTGGTGCGCTGAGGTCTTTTCTGAATGTAGTCATGATAGGTAGTCTTTAATTGCGGTTAAATTTTACCTAGAGTTTACGAAATCAAATTTTAATATGCTCGAGAAAAATGATCAGCGGGAATCGCTGGTGAGCTCGGCCGTTTACATGAAATTAAATTCGAATAAAATCGGTTGCTTAATAATTGACTGTTGTGTTCAAGTGGAATTTGGTGTTTTTTTGACTGTTGTATGCAAATTTACGTTAATCTTTTTAATTGTTTTTTTAACTATAAAATAGGAGAAGTTATGGGTTCAGTTTCAGGTTCATCTAAAACGTATTATAAAGTTGATAATAGTGAAATAGAAGAGGTTGTTAATAAAAAACCATCTTCAGCTTTAAGAATTCTAGAAGGTATCGACGGTCTTTCAATAGACGGAAAAAATCAACCACTAATAAGCGCTGCCGTCAAAAAGATTGTTGATGGATTCAATGAAAAGCTTAACGCTATTGGTTTCTTTGGCAGGGCATGTCTTTGGATTAAGTCTTGGGTGGCTGAATCAACCCTAGCTAAAATAACGCGAGTCAGCGGAAATATCCAGGCAAAACTGAAAAATTTTGAAGATGCTGCTGAAGTGCCAGCTCCAAAGGATCAAACAGCAATCGAGGCGGTCGTCCCCCCAGCATCAACGACCGGTTCCGATGGATCTTAAGCTCCAGCTCAAGTTTCTACTGAAGTTATAGCCTCGAGTCGAGCGCCATCTAGCCCAGCGCCATCGTCATCTTCATCGAACCAGTAAAATTCGTTCGCAAGAACTTTTTGATAAAAAAAGCTTTAGCTTTACAAGCTAAAGCTTTTTCATTTTTAGACCCGTTATATCTTCGAAAAGTCAATGTACCCATTCGGCACATCCACCGCAACCAACTTGACGCTTAAGCGGTCCCCAATATCCAATCCCGCTCCGCCTTTCACTAGCTTGCCGTCAACAGGTGGATTGATCGTTCTCACCCATGTGCCACGCTCATTATCGCCTGTCACAATGGCATCATACTCGGTGCCAATCTTGCTCGATAACAAAATAGCCGCTGCCGACTTCTGCATCTGACGCGTCACTTTATCTGAATCGCCTTCTTTTTCTGTGCAATAAGCTGCCAAATCGACCAACTCGTTAAAGGCATAAGGGTTAGGCTGTCCATTCAAAACAGCTTTAATCAAGCGCTGCGTGATTAAGTCGGGATAGCGACGATTCGGAGCAGTGGCATGAGAATAATGACGCAATGCTAAACCAAAATGCCCCGTAGATGGCTCATCAGGCATATCGATCACATACTCGCCACGGCCCAGCAACTTCACAATCGCTAGGGAAAGGTCGGGAAACGTTTCAGGATCCTTCTTTTGTTGATCCAACAGAAAATGCTCCAGCGCCACAGCATCCGGAACAGGAGGAAGCTTTGCGCCTTTTTCTTGAGCTAACACAACAATTCTAGGCCACTTCTTCGGTTCTTTGACAACACGTCTAAACGCAGGAAAATTTTTTGCATGCAAGAATTTGGTCACACAAGAGTTTGCCGCGATCATGAAGTTCTCAATAATGTCACGCGCCCTGTTTTTCTGAACAACCACTAAATCAATAACATCATGATTTTGAATAATCGAGCGGACCTCAATCGTCTTCAAACTTAGCATGCCTTTGCTTTCGCGATAAGCTTTCAATTTTGTAGTGATCTGATCATGCAAAATAATCAGGTCCGCAAGATCTTTATTTTGCTCAACCGCAGGAGGCGCATCTTTTTCCGTTTCAAGCCAGTTTCCAACAGAATCGTAAGCAAGTTTCGCCTTATTACGCACATACGCTTGATACACTTCATAACGCTGAATAGCCCCCTTTTGCGTCACATCAATTTCCACCACAATAGAAAGACGCTCCTGGTTTTCATTTAAGGATGTCAGATTTGTCGAGAGTTTCGGCGGAAGCATCGGAAACACCAATGTCGGCGTGTAAACAGATGTTGTATTTTTTGCTGCATGTTTATCGATAGGACAGTCCCTTGTCACAAGTGTTGTCACATCGGCAATCGACACATAAATTCGCGTGATGCCGCCAGCAATAACTTCTGCAAATGTCAGCTGGTCCAAGTCCTTGGAATCATCATTATCGATAGAGAACCATAGCTTATCTCGTAAGTCCTTAGCAGTCGGACCGGCACTCATTGGAACAGGCTCGTTGAGGGCGTTAAGCTGATCGAGAACCTCTTGAGTAAAGTCTGCTTCAAAACCTCGCAGCACCATCGCTTGGTGGGCTAAGTCATCCAGATTCCAGTTAAATTTTGCTTTGTTTTGCATCATCATTACTCCTTGCGATTTTAGACCAAGATTCGATATAACACGATTTTTGCTTTGTTTCGCATCATCATTACTCCTTGCGATTTTAGACCAAGATTCGATATAACACGATTAATGTTGTTTTACAATTTAAACTTGACAAGGTAGGACTATGCAAAAGTACCGTCCACTCACATCGTCGGAAGAACGCGTTATCGTCGGAAAAGGAACGGAAGCTCCGGGTTCAGGCAAATATAGTGATCATGAAGAATCGGGGGTTTTTGTTTGCCGCCGCTGCGATGCACCGCTTTATTTATCTGAAGATAAGTTTGCGTCCGGCTGCGGCTGGCCGAGTTTTGACGATGAACTACCAGGCGCGGTTGATAAAAAAGCCGACGTTGATGGAAGACGCACAGAAATTTTATGTCAGAGCTGTGGTGCCCATTTGGGGCATGTTTTTAATGGCGAGCAATTGACAGAAAAAGATGTACGCCATTGTGTGAATTCGATTTCGCTAGGATTTGTTTCTTTAAAAACAGCAGAAGGGTATCAACGGGCGATTTTTGCTGGCGGCTGTTTTTGGGGAGTAGACTATTTGCTGAAAAATCTGAAGGGAGTGATCAAGGTCACTTCTGGATATATTGGGGGAGAGACGATCAATCCTTCTTACGGAGACGTCTGTTCAGGAAGAACAAATCATGCCGAAGCGGTGGAAGTTGTGTTCGATCCTAAAGTCACAAGTTACGAAGCTCTTGCAAAATATTTTCTGGAGATCCATGATTCTACACAAAAGAATCGTCAAGGACCTGATAGTGGAACTCAATATCGCTCTGCATTCTTTTATTTGAGTAAAGAGCAGGAAGAGATTGCCTTGGACCTGTTGAAGGTCTTGCGGGATAATGGAATGCATGTGGTGACAGAGGTTGTTCCGGCAGGGACGTTCTATCCGGCAGAAGAGTATCATCAAGATTACTATACGAAGACAGGAAAGCAACCTTATTGCCACGTGCACGTGAAGCGATTCACATAGAAGTTATTAGAGAGAGCACCGAGACAAAATAAAAAGATAACGGTGGTTGAACGCTAGGGGCGAGATTTAACACAAAGACACGAAGACACAAAGAAAAAGAAGAAAAAAGAAAATCCAAGATCTCTTTAAATATAAAGTATTGGTTATTAATATTTTCATAATTAATTTAATCACTTACTTTAAATTTAAATTTTTTCTTCTTCTTCCATTCTTCTTTTTCTTCTTCGTGTCTTTGTGTTGAATCTCGCCCCTAGCGTCATCATCCGATACGTTTCTTCTTTTTCTCTCTTTTTTTGCGATCTCCGTATTGATATTTTTTGTTAGGGAATAGTTTATGAAAACAAAATTTCTTGAATCGGGCACCTTAATTTCTTCCAAGCCCGGCCATGTTCTCATCGGTTTTGGCAAACGCACCTGGCTACGCAGAGAAGAACAACTCCCAAATCCTGTCTTTTACTTCCCTGACTTCTTCCTCAAGAACACGCACGCGTGGTTCACTCATGAAGAATGGTGTGAACTTCCCCTTTCAGAACTGCAGGAGTTCCTTGCGGAAATCCAAACCCACCCTTATGCCGATTCTGTCACCTGGAATCTTCCTAAAAAGGAGCTATTCGAAAACGAATTCGCAAACTTACAAAAGCAATTTGAATCAAAAAAATTGGAAAAAGCGGTTCCTTACATCTTCGCACAATCGACTACTCGCATGACACGCAATCGTTTACAGCAGTGTCTGAAAAGCGCCGTACAATACGCGATCACTTATCCCGCGCACCTTTATGGTTTTTGGGATCATTCCAAAGGTGAAGGAGTACTTGGGGTAACTCCTGAATTTCTTTTCGACTTAAACTCCACTTTAAAAAGCGTAGCCTGCGCAGGGACGTACCGTTCAGATCTCCAAGATCAACAAGACCAGCATAAATTGCTCCGTGAACACCAGATCGTTGTTAAAGGCATACAGGAATCTCTTGTGAACTTTGGTTCAGTGAACGTAGGAAAAATGATCACAACCAATTTCGGCGCGCTCAATCATTTCATTACTCCAATTGAAGTGCCTCTCCAACAACGCCCAGAATTTGACTCGATCGTTTTGGCATTGCACCCCACGCCTGCTTTAGGGGCTTTTCCAAAACAGGAAGGTTCTCGTTGGCTAGAAAATTATGCTTTAAAATATACAAGATGGCGCTACGGGGCGCCTGTCGGATATATAAAAGAAACGCAAGCCAAATGCTTAGTAGCCATTCGCAATGTTCAGTGGGATGAAGCGGGGATGTACATTGGCGTAGGCTGCGGAGTGGTCTGCGAAAGCGAATATGATTCTGAGTACCGTGAACTTCAACTGAAATTGCAATCAATTAAGGATCTACTCAGTTTATGACGAACGAAGAACTAGCTTTTCAGGTCATTCAAGAGGCCGTCACATTTGGCGTTAGGGAATTTTGTTTATGTCCAGGCGCACGCAATAGCCCGTTTTTAACACTCTTGGAGAGCAATTCTCAGTTAAAAATTTACTACTGGTTTGAAGAACGGTCAGCTGCTTTTTTTGCTTTAGGCCGCTCTAAAATCACTAACCTACCTGTGGCTGTGATTGTAACTTCCGGAACAGCTACAGGAGAACTCCTTCCTGCTGTGATGGAAGCGCATTACACACATGTTCCGCTCGTTTTAATCACTGCTGATCGTCCACTGCGCTTTCGCGGGTCAGGAGCGCCGCAAGCAGCCGAGCAAGTTGGTTTATTCGGAGTCTACGTTCAAGAGTGCCAAGATGTCACGCCAGAAACGCAGTGTGATTTAACATGTTGTTCTCATCAACAACCCGTCCACATTAACGTTTGCCTTGAAGAGCCAAAACCACAGATTACTCTTCTAAAACCTATTCTGTGTGAAGATCAAATCCCTCGGATGAATTACGAAACAGCGTTTAATCCGCATTGTCCTGAGCTTGACCGCTTTTTGGACAATGTCAACTATCCCTTCGTTGTTGTGAGTGCTGTTAGACGTGAAGCGATGGAAGCGATCGCTCAATTTTTAGTCAGATTAGGAGCCCCTGCTTTTTTAGAAGGTGTTTCTGGATTGCGTGAAGATGCGCGACTGCAGCATTTAAGAATCGCTTCCACAGACAAGTTGTGGGAAAAGTCTAAACAATCCGGGTATCTGATTGATGGCATGTTGCGCATTGGAGGGATTCCAACATTTCGCTTGTGGCGCGATCTCGAAGAGAAACAAGGTGTTGTTGAAGTGTGTTCCATTAGTGAACTTCCATTTTCTGGGTTAAGCAGGGGAGAGGTCATTCACGTGCCGTTAGGGGATTTTTTCAAGCGTTGTTCGGTTTCAAAAACATTTGATGGAAAAGTATCGAAAGGGTGGATTCAAGCAGATAGAGATGAACAAAAACGACTTAAGCAGTTATATGAAGCGGAACCTAGAGCGGAACCAAGCTTGATCCGTGAGCTATCGCAAAAGATTCCAAAGAAAGCGTTTGTGTTTTTGGGGAACAGCCTTCCGATTCGTGAGTGGGATCAGGCAGCGACATCTGAGCAAAGGTTGTATTCTGTGAGTGCCAATCGAGGATTGAATGGAATTGATGGGCAGATCTCAACCTTTTTAGGGATGTGTGTGACGGGACAAAGTAACTGGGCAATTTTGGGCGATTTGACGACGTTATATGACATGGCAGCTCCGTGGATATTGCCACAGTTGAAGGGGATTAAGGTGAATCTTGTGGTGATGAATAATGGTGGGGGCAAGATCTTTAGTCGAATGTTTGAGGCGAAGACATTCCAGCACAACCATGATTTAGGATTTGAGCCGTTAGCCAAGATGTGGGGGCTGGAGTATCAGCGTGTTGAGGATGTGGGGCTATTGGAGGCGGGGATTGCGGGTAGTGGTAACAACAGATTGATTGAGATTGTGCCCTGTAACGAAGCAACGGAAAGATTTTGGATGGCGCAGGCGTAGGGGTAGATTTTTAACCGCAGAGATCACAAAGAAGAGAAAAAAGAGAGAAGAAAAAGAGAAGAAAGACGCACGGGATGATTGAACAACGAGGGCGAAATTCAACACAAAGACACAAAGAAAAAAGAAAAAGAAAGAAAAAGATTAAATTTGAGTAGTAAACTTAAAATTCTCTCTTTTTTCTTCTCCTTCTCTTTTTTCTTTGTGCCTTTGTGTCTTTGTGTTGAATCTCGCCTAGAGAGCTTAATCATCTAAGTGTCTTACCTCTTCTTTTCTCTTTTTTCTCTTGTCTGTGATCTCTGTGGTTAAAATTAGCCACGTGCCCCTAACAATAGAGTTTTATAACGGGTAATAAGTTTTACTATGCACATTTTTGCTCTTCACGGTTTTTTAGGAAAGCCCTCCGACTGGAACATCTTGCACCCTCTCTCCCTACCTGTCACAGCTGTCGACATCGTCAACCCACAGACCTCTACCTCTGAATGGGCTCATAATTTCAATAATTCCATCACCACAACGGACAATATCCTCTTTGCCTACTCCTTAGGTGGTCGCTTAGCTCTTCATGCCCTCACTAACAACCCCTCTAAGTGGAAAGCCGCCATCATCATCTCCGCAAACCCTGGCTTGAAATCAATTGTAGAACGTGAACAGCGCCTGAAACACGACTCTCAGTGGGTAAACCGCTTTGAAAATGACTCATGGGAGCCCTTAATGCAGGATTGGAATCAGCAACCTGTCTTTGGAAATAGGGTAGGACCTCATCGCTCAGAAAACGACTATTTACGAATCCCCCTGTCCCAAATGCTAACTCACTGGTCTTTGGGTCATCAAGAAGACTTAAGCGATCACATTTCTAAACTCGATCTGCCCATCTTATGGATAACAGGTGAAGAGGATGAAAAGTATTGCCAACTCGCTAAGCAGCAACATTTTTTTCATCCATTATCGCGACTTTGGATAGCACAAAATGCAGGCCATCGAGTACCATGGGAGCTTACAAATGAATTTATAAAGCAAAGCAAATTTTTTCTAGAACAAGTACAGGAATGCGTATGAAAACTCTGACAACACAATGGAACACTGTTAAGAAGTATCAAGATATCCGTTACGAAAAAACAGATGATGGAGTAGCTAAAATTTCAATTAATCGACCTCATGTACGCAATGCTTTCAGACCGGAAACAGTGATGGAAATGCAAGAAGCTTTCGAACTTGCCCGCAATGACGCATCTGTCGGGGTCGTTATCCTAACGGGCGTGGGCGATGATGCTTTTTGTTCCGGTGGCGACCAAAAGGTTCGCGGGGATAAAGGGTATGTGGGTTCTGACGGGATTCCACGCCTGAACGTTCTTGATTTGCAAAAGCAAATTAGATCGCTACCAAAGCCAGTTATCGCAATGGTAGCAGGCTATGCAATTGGTGGTGGACATGTGCTGCATATTATTTGTGATTTGACGATCGCTGCGGATAATGCACGATTTGGACAAGTGGGACCTAAAATGGGATCTTTCGACGGGGGCCTTGGAAGTAGTTATTTAGCACGCATTGTTGGACAAAAAAAAGCGCGTGAAATTTGGTACTTGTGCCGTCAATATAGCGCAGAACAAGCGTTAGATATGGGACTCGTTAATCACGTTGTGCCGCTTGCATCACTAGAAGAAGAGACACTTATCTGGTGCCGTGAGATCTTGCAGCATTCACCGTTGGCGTTGCGTTGTCTGAAATCGGCCCTTAATGCCGATTGTGATGGACAAATCGGGTTACAGGAATTGGCGGGGAATGCCACGATGATGTATTACATGTCCGAAGAAGCAAAAGAAGGGAAGCAGTCCTTTTTGGAAAAACGTAAACCCGATTTCTCGAAGTTCCCGAGGTTGCCTTAAGTAAAAAGAAATAACAAAATCGACACGAGATGAAAAAAGCATACAGCTGATTAGAAACAGGGGATGAAGGATCGGGCCGGATATGCAGGATAAGTGTCATCACTTACCTTTCAAGTCTTTTACAAAGATTTTAAAAGATAAGTGACGGCACTTATCTTGCATACCCGGCCCGATCCTTCATCCCCTGTTTCTAATCAACTTTATGCTTTCCATTATCTCTTGTTCTTGATCTTTTTGTTTTTCTCTGTTGTCTTTTTGGTTATTATTTTTGGAAAACACACAATGAATGAACGTACTTCTGTCACTTCCGCATGGTTTATCTCTACACGGCCCAAAACTCTCCTGCTCTCCATTTTCCCGTTTGCTTTGGGCACTCTTCTAGCTATTCCAGCAACGATCATCATCAATTGGCCACTCATGCTGTTTGCCATGCTGAGCGCTTTTTGTATTCAAATCGGCACCAATCTCATTAATGATGCCTTCGATGTTCAACGAGGCGCTGATACAAAATCCCGCTTAGGTCCCAAGCGCGGAGTTCAAAATGGGGCTCTTTCCGTCAATCAAGTGTATCGTGCAGGTTTATTCTGCTTCGCTTTAGCTCTTCTTTTTGGCATTCCTCTGGTTGTAGAGGGTGGGTTGATTATTTTGCTTTTGCTGGTCATCTCTGTGATTTGCGGTTATATCTACACAGGTGGGCCTGTCCCGCTCGCTTATCATGGGCTGGGCGAACTTTTTGTAACCCTGTTTTTTGGTCTTGCAGCCACGCTTGCGGCGTATTTCTTTCAAACAGGAGAGGTGAATGTTCACGCTGTTCTTTTAGGGCTGCAATTAGGGCTGCTTGCCACACTTCCTATTGCGATTAATAATCTTCGGGATATCGTCGATGATGCGAAAGTCAATAAAAGAACATTAGCTGTGCGTTTTGGGGAAACATGTGCCCGAATCGAAATTACTGCGTTGGCTTTAACACCCTTTTTGATTGGCCAACAATGGCTTCCTCTACTTGCATTACCCATCGCCTATAAAATTATTCACGGAGTGTGGACAGTCGAACCAAGCAAGGCTTATAATCGATTTCTCGGGATGTCGATGGTGCTTTATCTGGCTTTTTGCGTATTGTGGAGCCTTACATTTTTACTGAGGCTGTCATGATTACTGATTGGGAATCCTCCTCTTCTGAGATTTTATTGAATCCACGCCTGGACGCGAAAAAGCGCACACGCATCGCTTCTTTGTTGCCTTGTCTAGGTGACTTCGCAGCGCATATTTGGATTGCTACTTCAGGTTCTACAAATAAAAATCCCTTACAAGATAAGTTTGTCGCTTTGTCAAAACAGGCTGTTTTGGCTTCTGCTGCTGCTGTCAACAGACACCTCAGTTGCATTAAAGCGGATGTCTGGTTAAACCCGCTTCCAGACTTCCACGTGGGTGGCTTAGGGATTTCGGCACGTTCTTATTTGACGGGGTCGCACATGGTGAGAATGAGTGAATGGGATCCGTTGGAGTTCCATGTTTTGGCAGAAAAGCATGCTGTCACATTATCAGCACTTGTTCCTGCACAGCTTTTTGACTTGGTTTCCCGCAAGATGAAAGCACCCGCATCGTTACGTGGAATTGTTATTGGCGGCGGAGCTTTAAATGAAGAGCTTTACCAGAAAGCAAAAGAGTTGGAGTGGAATGTATTGCCCAGTTACGGAATGACAGAATGTGCTTCTCAGGTGGCCACTGCAAGTGTTGATGATGCTTCTCTGACTATTTTGGACCATGTCAAGTTGAAGATGGACGTAAAGGGATTTATTTGTTTAAAAAGCGCTTCGCTTTTGACTTCTTATGCTTTCGTCACAGGTGATGGAGTGGAGTTATATGATCCGAAAGTAGAAGGATGGCTAACGACACAGGATAAGGGCGTCGTTGAGAGTGGTTGTTTGAAGATGTCGGGGCGATTGGATGACTTTATTAAAATTGGTGGAGAGAGTGTATTATTTTCGCGCCTTGAAGCGATTTTTGAACAGAGTAAGTTAAAGTTAGACTATGCGGAAGATTGCGCGATTTTTGCTTGTCCTGATGAGCGTTTGGGATGTGTTGTGCATTTAGCAGCGATTGATGGTGACGTGCAAGAGTTGATTGCTTGTTATAATGGTGAGGTGCTGCCCTTTGAGCGTATTCGTGAAACCCGTATAGTGGAGAAGTTGCCGCGATCGCCTTTAGGTAAGCTCTTGAAAGCCCAGCTGCTGAAGATCTAATCACTTACAGAGTTTAAACCGGCCGCAGGCCTTTGGAGCCCCAAGTAACTTCGTCCCTCATGTCAGAAAGTGACGATTGTCACTTTGGCGAGAACAACTTAACAGCGAAGGTCTCTTAGGTCAATCGGCCCGGTTTATAAAAGCTTAGGGCAACGCCCTACTTATAAACAGTTTACGTGGCAGCCTGAAGGCCTGAAGTCTAGTATCAACCCGGTGAGTATGCGCGCAGATATTTCAACACACAACTCCATTGATATTGCGGTCCTATGGGGCACGCTCGTGGGGCTGGTATTATATTTCAGGCCTTCAGCCTTCCACATAAACTGTTTACACCCAGGGCGTTTTGCCTAGGTTTTTATAAACCAGACCGATTGGCCTGAGCGACCTTCTCTGTTAAGTTGTTCTATCAAACTGCCTTGGAAAATAGCGTGGTTAATCAGGAGCGTTTGAGCTTTAGCTCCGCTTTGCGCTCGGTTGCTTTAGCATCGACTGCCTAAAGAGTTAAAACACCTTACCTTGAGCTGCTACTAAAGACGTTATTCTGCTATCACGTTCATCTTAAGAACTCGGGAAAAGGTATTTTAGCTTTGTGGACAGTCGGTGCTAAAGCAACCGAGCGCAAAGCGGAACTAAAGCTCAGACACTCCAAAGGCCTGCGGCCGGTATAAACTCAGTGCTGTTGAGAGGGGGGTTGTGAGGACAATGCTCTACAGCAACCTTTTACTATTGAAGCGCAGGAAAAGGTGTGTTAACAATGTGGGCTGTCGGGGTTAAAGCCCCGAACGCAAAGCCGCCGGTTGAAACGAAACCGGCTCAACAAACACAGGCCAAAGCCTATGCTACAAATAATTAAGACAATGTTTTAACGGGCTTTTTGCCGTAGATAATCGTTGCAATACCACCCGCGAGCGGCTTACGCAATGTTTGCACAAATCCTGCATCCAGAAGCATCTTCTCAACCTGTGCAGGTTTCAAAAATTTGTTAATACTGCTGCACAAGTACTCATAAGCTTGCTGATTAGACGTTAACAAACGCCCTAATAACGGCAACACCGTTTTTAAATACAGCTGATGCCCAAACTTCAAAAAAGGATTCGTAGGTTGCGTCAATTCCAAAATACCAAAACTGCCGCCCGGTTTCAATACACGCAACACTTCTTTGATGCACTCTTCAGGCTGTTTAACGTTGCGTATTCCATAGGCCACCGTCACACACCCGACACTTTCATTCTCGAGAGGAATTTTCTGCGCATCTGCTTGGAAATACGTCACTTGATGGCGGGACAGAGGCATTTTTTTAGCCTTAACACGTGCGCAGTCAAGCATTTGTTCACAAAAATCTAATAAATAAGCATGACAAGGCTTTTTGGAGCGTTTTAGGTAAGTTAAAGCAATTTCACCGGTTCCACAACAGATGTCTAAAAGACTGTCGGGATTATGCGCGTCCGTTACCTGGTGAATGAGCTGACTATTCCACCAGCGGTGCATTTGAAAAGAGAGAATCGCATTCGTTCGATCATACTGCTTAGCGATACTGCCAAACATTGCTTGAATCGACTGTGGATCATCTTTTTGATAGGAATTCATGCTTCTATATTACCTATTTTTTTCGTTATTTTCGCTATTCGGTTTATTCTCTTTTTTTTCGCAAAGGCCGCAAGATGTTTGTGTGCCGCACGATTCTTCATCGCGCTTTTGCCCCGGAGCTTTTCCGCAGGCTCCGGGCTTAATTTTCGGCTTGCCGGTAGTTAACCAGCCGATTCCAAGCAAAACTACAGATAACACAATGATGACAAATGCTATGCCAATCGTAAGAAGCAGATTATCCATGTTTATTCGTTCTCATCGTCGTCGCCGAAATCGTCAGCAAAGTCATCTTCTTCCTCTTCTTCTTTATCAATAAAGATCTCTTCTTTTTTAGCAGAGCCTTTAGTAGGAGCCACTTTCTTCGGCGTTTTAATCAAAGGAACCATGTCCACCCAAATAGGCGAGCTCCACGCCATATGGCCATCTTCTTGCGTCACACGAACGTAATAAAAGACAAACGGTGGCTTTTTGTCTTTAGCGTCGATCACCGCTTTCTCAAGAGGCACCATGTCATCGTAAGTGAAGTCCATGCTATAGCCAATGCCTTCAAATGTCTTGATGACCTTACCATTGCGGATGATCTCTATTTTTGAAAGAGCTGTCGTCCCTGCAACATAACCGGAAAGATGGCGGTTAACCATCAAACCATGCTTATGCGCCGTTGTTAACTCTGTACCCATCGGGGATCCCGCGAGATAGAGTCCGACAATAATTCTTTGGCCGGTTGTTGCATAACACGACCTGTTGTATAGGGCTTCCGTCAGGGCTGAGCGAGAATGCTCAGCGGCGATAATCGCGGTCATACCAGGCGAATATTGCGTTTGGTCATTATCAAAAAGGTCACCATACAAGCCACGGTCATCTAAACCACCCGCGACAAAGCCGAAACGACAGTTGCGTAAAAGGGCCTTTTGAATGGATCCATCAGCTGTTTCCGACACCCCCTTTTTGTTGGTAGCAAGAATGGGGCGTGTATTGCCCTCTTTCTTCGTGCATTCGGAGGATCCCCAAGCATTATAAATCTCAACAACACGTTCGTAGTCTGGATCAAAGTCTTTAAAGTCGTAATCAAACCCTTTCCCCATGGTAAAGCAGGGAATACCGATGATTTCTTTTGGGGAAAAACTCTTATAAAGCTTTGTCAGTGTGTTGTATTTAGCTTCTTTTTTACGTGGAAGTGTTTTGCATTCTTTGGTGCAAATAATTTGTTTCAGACCTTCTTTAGTCGGCTCGCCTTGGTATTGGAAACCACCGAATGCGGTGAAACGATCTGTCTCATCAAATTCTGCCAGGTTTTGCAAAATCGACTTCCAGGTTTCATTAGAAGTCTCTTCCTGATTTTCAAACGGAGAGGCAGCAAAAAAGTTTAGAGCACGCTCGTCGCGGAAATGGCGCAAGCAGCTTTCGATGTTTTCTGTCGAGTCGATGCGTTCTGATTCTCCATGGAGAAGTCCCCAGAATAAATGACGGGTATTTTCCATAAAGCATTTGATTGGCGAGGATTTAAAAATCTCTTTGGTATGAAGATTGACCAGGTGGATAGTGTAGATACCCGCTTCGTTGAAATAAAGATTGGGGAGAGAGATAAAGCCTGTTTCCGGAACGAAAAGTTTCCAATTAAGGTTCTCCCTTAGGTTCTCATAAGAAAGCTCTACAAGGGTGTCTTCGTGGGCTTCGTTTGTTAAATTTCCATATTGGTCTTCAAACCTTACGATGACATCGAAACGTTTATTTCTTGCGACAAAAGAGGGGGTCAAGATGCGAATGTTGCTGAGTTCTCCTCCGCGAATGTCCATCGAGAACACTTCGGGTTCGTCGTAGCGTCCTTTGCCTGATGGATCGATGTAGAGCAAGAAGGTGTGGCGGCGCTGAGCAGTTGTTTGCGCGCGCGTTCCTTGTTTTTGGTGAGTGCTTGCTTGCTGTTTAGGGGATCCAACGATGACAGCAAAGTCGCGTCCCATGGGAAGTTCCAAGGGGAGAATAAACTCATATTGCGGAGCAAAGCTATCGGCCACTTCAATTTCTTTTGCTTGGATGACTTTGTCGTTCACAAGAGCGTAGATCACATTACTAGTTTTTTTAAGGTTTGAGCTAGGAGCTTCCCAGTCGATTCCTCGACCTTTAGTCATAAGATCAAATTTTAATTTTGTTCCTTTAGGTAGTGATACAGAAGTGGTGTAGGTAAATGTCCACGTGTTGACTTCTCCGGCAACAGCATTATTAGGTTCGCAATAGCAAATGGAACGACGCATCAGTATAACCCCTATGTTACAAAACTAGAATGCCATTTTGCACATGGGGGATTTCTTAATCAAGTAAAGAAAACGGGAACGCTTTTGAGGGCGTTCCCGTGGAAAAAGATGGCAGTCTAATTAGGTGGTTTTAGACAGCTTTAGCTTCTGTTTGTGGAGCTTGCAATGAAGAGTCTATGTCTCCAGGCGCAATGGTTCCGACGACTCGAGCTAGTGTAGCTTTTTCAGTTGCAGGACCTTCTACTACTTCTTCAGTTTCTTCAACTTTTGTGACTTGAGTTGAAGGTTTAGCTTCTTCTTTTTTAACGGGTTTTACTGCTACTGCTTCATTGAACGTAAAGCGGGATTGTTTGCCATTCCACCAAGCGAGCAGGCCAGTATTATTATCAAGAGTATTGAGCACTACTGCAGCTGCCTTGAACTCTTCGACGATACCAGCTATAGTTGTATTAACAGTACCTAGCAGATCTTTGCAATTTGTTTGCGCCCTTTGATACTTCTCGGTATTAGTGGCAGATTGTCCCATAGGCTGCTCATTAATGCGAGATAAAATCGTCACGTAATCTTGTGGTACATCAGATGGCGTTTTAATTGCTTTTTCCAATTCTCCTTTTAAGTTTGGAAGAACCGGGCTCATGTTAAGAAATGCTGTATTGTATTTTTGGAATTTAGACTGATATGCGGATAAATTCTCTTTAACAGTCTCTGGGCTTAATGGATTTTCTTTTGCTTGTGAAGCTGTTAATGAAGTTTTCGCCTTATTGTGTAAAGCGACAATCTTTTCAGAAAGTGTGGTCCATCTAGCTGCTATAGGTGTTGCTTCTTTAAGTAATTCTTGTAAATCACTTAGTACCGGACGAGCGGTGTCTTTTGGAATTTCTTTTGCCGGCACGAAGATTGAGAGATCCAAACCACCCATCATTGAAGCCATGAGAGGGGAGTTTTCTGGTTGTAGTTGAGCAACAATAGCTCTTAAGTGTGCAACTTCGGTATCAAGTTGTTGAATGATTGTCTTTTGTTCCTTGATAGTTCTCGTTTGGTCTTTACTTTCTTCAACTAGTGCATTTATTCTTGATCTTCCTGTTTCGTCACTGGCAGAAGTTTGTGTGCTATGTGTTACTTCTCTTCTCTTGCCACGGCCCATAGATCTTGGTTGTTGCGCTGCTTCGCTTAATGTTGGCCATGATGATGATGATGGTGATGTACTTGACATAAAAAATTACCTCCAGCTGAACACATGTTAACTTTTAGATTAGAAGATGAAAATCTTCGCTTTTGGCCAACCATTTTAAGAGAATGGTTGGCTCCTTGACTACAAGTCAGGGTATCAAATTTGTAGCAAGAGACGGGATAAATGAAAATAAAAAAATAAGATGATAACGTAACTTCTCAATAAGTCATGGCTACGCACTTATTTAGCGATGACTTATTTCTTGTTCACCAAAGTCATCCAATAAATCTTCATTTCTGAAGAAAGGAATTTTTCAAACACAGAAAAAGCTACAGGCCACTCATGGTTATGCTCCAAATCGATCAAGGCAATTTTCCCACTTGGGGTAAAAGGCACATTAAAAGGATAAATAGAATCCTTTAATCCCTCTTCTTTCATCAGAAGATAAAGAGCGTCTAAAAGCTTAGGTTTAACTTTAGAGCTTTTCCAGCGTGAAAAATTCTGGTGAGAAGAAAGAATGTCGATGCGCTCTGCCACCAAAATGAAATTTTTCCGATTTGCACTAGCGGCAGGAGCGGGATTTTCCGGCAGCACATAGATCCATTTTTTAGGAACAACAAAAAACTTGCCTAAGCCATATTTTTCGATGGTTTTTCTTGCAGAAGCAGCCCCAAAGGCTCTTTTAACTAAATATTTACAGCCGTCAATCGTGGTTTGTTCATCTGTAAATAGCTTAAAGAAATATTTTTTGAACTTAGGGTGTTTTGTTACAACCGTATGGCTCCACCGTCGGACTTCTGCTTGGGCAAACCCCGCAGATTTAATTGTTTCACTATTTTTTATGACGCGCGTTTTAGAAAATAAACGGTCTAACTTGTTCTTTAGAGAATGACTCGCCGGCAATAAATAAGGCTTCACCGCAGCCCACTCTGCGTCGGACACATGCTTGGGTTTTGCATACCCTACATCCGCTTCTTCTTTTTTTGACGATTTCTTTTTAGAAGAATCGGCAGCAGATACAAAAGATGAGGTACAAAAGGTCATGATGCATAGAATTGATAATGTTTTATAAAACATACACCTCCAACGTGTCTCTGGAATTCATTGTGACTTGAATGCTAAAATCACCCATTTCGTAATAATATAGGATGGATAAAACAAGAGAGCGGCCAACGCCGCTGCTGCGAGGCTGCTGAGAAACTCAGAAGACCGATAAAAAAATAAAACCAGGCTCATTAAAAAAACGATACCTGTGATGAGAAGTCCGTATGTATCTTTCAAACTACCGCCTTATGGGTTTGACTGCCTTGGTCAGCTTTAAATTTCCAAGCTGATGAATCTTGGGCGCTTATCAGTTTTGAGTAGTATCCAGGATTTCCTTACTCATCAATTCCTACAACGCGTAATCGTCGAGCTGCATTTCCCATTCCCGTTTGGGAAATAGCAACAGTATGGAACATCTTAGCTTTTCCATGCAACGGAATTTCTGGTTGCACAGTCCATCTTGTGGTGGAAGAATGATTGTGTTGGGGTCAGTATTTTTGGGATCGCGACCGTATTTTTTGAGAGGATTATGGCCCAAAATATCAAAGTCAAATTCACCTGTATACATGATATCTTTTTGTTCATCATTAATCGTTGTATGACCCATCAAGAAGAGGGTAGATCCACTTGCACTCATCGCTGTAGCCGTAAAACGTAGATCTTTAGGAAAAGGTATAGTCTACAGAAAACCACCAGGCAGCCAAGGATCGGCGTAGTGAAGGGATTTTCCGCCCTGGGCAAGCGTATAGAGAGTTGTCACGCCAGTTGTGTCGATGTGTTTCTTTCCGGCTGTATCTTCACAATCGTCAATCAATTGTCCTCTATGAGAAATCGCCCATCCATTGTTTGCTTTAGGGATGGTGATTTCGTTGCCAAAAACGAGATTAAAAACGGTGCTTACCAGTGGAAGGGTAAACCATGCACGCTCCCATTTTTTTCCCTTGATATCTGCCCACATATAGTCTTGCGCCGGACCACGCAATTCTGTAATAATCTTCATGTAATGAACTTTACGCTTGTTATCCAGCACGACAAGATTAGCTCCATCTGCTGAAAGCTGTATCGGTATCCTGTCTTCGGAAAAAGCCAAAGAGCTCCAGGCATTGCCAACGGTGCTTTTTATTCGATAAAAAATTTGATCACGCACAATCATAAACTCATGAGTGTGAGTAAATGATTCGGTTTCTGTTTTCAACTTAACAGATAAAGATAAAAGCGGTAAAGATGAAGACGAAGCTGTAGCCATATGAGACCTCCAATGTTAATTAAGTACTTGAAAGCAAAGAAATACATAAGCTTTTTTTGAGAAATTCGCGGGGAAGTTAGTTTAAAACAAAAGAAATAGGATGTGAACGATCGAGATCTGTTGGATCTTTTTCATCCGCTCTGAATTGCCAAGCCGATTCAGCTATTTGTTTTGTGTAGATGCCAAAATTCCCTCCCGTATCTTTGCCTAAAACGCACATTGTTCGAGCTCCGTTTCCTAGACCCGTTTGAAAAATGGTTATTGCATTAAGCATCTCAGCCTTCCCGCTCAATGGAATTTTCGGTTGTACAGTCCAATGCTGCGAGAGAATGATGGTGCCAGAATCTGTATTTTGTGGATTGAGGCAGTATTTTTTTTGGGGATTTTCACCTAAAATATCAAAATCAAATTCCCCAGTGTACATGGCTATTTTTCGTTCGCGATTAACGTGTGTATAACCCACCAAAAAAAGAGTAGATCCACTGGCGCTGATTGCCGTGACTATAAAATGAGGATCTTTAGGGAATGGGAGGGTATAACCAATACCACCAGGAAGTGAAGGGTCTCCATAGTAGATAGATTTTCCGTCTTTAGCAAGCTGGTAAAGAGTTGTTACGCCAATTGTGTCGATGTGTTTTTTTTCGGCTATATCTTGATAGTAGCTAACCAATTGTCCTCGATGTGAGATCGCCCAGAGATGAGAAAGCGAATTGGTTAATGGAAGGGTAAACCGTGCAGTTTTCCATTTTGCTGTTTGCGCAAGGTTATCTTTCCATTTATAAGCCCCGAACTTTCCAGCAGCATCTGTAAGATCGCGACATTCAGTAATGATCTTCAGGTAGTGAATTCCATGTTCGCCATCCACGACGACAAGCTCGGCACCGTCAGCAGAAAGTTGTACCGGTATTTTATGTTGGAGAAAATCAAGGTACCTCCAGGATCTATCAAGAGCGGTTTTTATTCGATAAAGAATTTTCTCTTTATTAATGATAAACTCATGTGTGTGATTAAAAGATTCAGTTTTTGTTTTGAAATTAATAGGTGAAGGCGAAAATAGTGGAGATGTCGATGAAGTTGTATCCATATGGGTACCTCTCTTTGAAAAAAGAGATATGCGAAAATAGGAAAATACACAAGCTTTACTTTTTGCTGTTCCCAAAAAGCCTTTCGATTAAAGCGTCGACGGAAAGCATTCCCGGTCCAAAGATAAAAATTAACAACGTAGCAAAGAGGTAGGTGAATGGAGATTCTTTGAAGACGCCGCTAGGATTGCTCATGAATCCATGAAGAGCATCAGAGTGAACGGTAAGAAAAGCAACAACCATGGTGATGATGAGAGGGATTGCAACAAGCCTTGAGGCAAATCCTGCCATAAGGCAAAGACCACCGACAGTTTCTACCCACGCAACAAGATAAGTATTAAATTCGGGGAAAGGAATACCAAGGGATTGAAAAAAGGAGATAGTGGAGTCGATATTGGAGAGTTTTCCCATTCCAGCGAAGTAAAAGAGGGCACCCCAAAAAATACGCACTACAAGAAGAAGGGGTGATTGTAAAAAGTTGCCCGCATTGATAAGAGATTGATAACTCGTTTTCAAGAAGTTGATAACTGGCATGATGGCTCCGGGGGTTAATTCAGTTATAAGCGTGTGAGATAAAATAAATCAAGTCCTATGCGTTTTAAGAAGTTTTTTTTTCGTTCCCGTTTGCGTTCCCGTGCCCGATTTATTTTCCCTTTTCCCTTTGCCAAAAAAGTTAAAAGGGATAGAGGACATTGAAGGGCATGCAAACGGGCACGAAAAACTTAAAACGCAAGAGGTAACGGGAAAGCAAAAGAAAAAGAAAAAATCGGGCACGGGCAAACAAGCGGGCACGAAAAAAAACTTCTTGAAAATGGACTATTGGGGTTTATCAAAATCCGTAGGAAAATAGGTCTTACCCTCAATCGCGGCAATGCGTTTCTCTAAAGAAGGGTGAGTTGCAAACAACGATGTAAAGCTCGAATAGTCATCAAAATAGAGATGAGAAAAAGCAATGCCTTCTTTTGGCATCTCATGTCTCTGCGTGGATTTCTGAATCTTTTTTAAGGCATTCAAAATGCCATCAGGATTTCGTGTGAATTGCACGGCGCACGCATCCGCTAAATACTCACGCTGACGGCTCACACACGCTTTCAAGATACTTCCAAAAAACCAGGTGACAACTCCTGCAACCAACAAGATGATGGCAATCAGAAAGAAATTAATTCCTCCTTTCTCTTCACGGTTGGTTCGAGGAGCGAACTGCAAAATACGGAGTCCCATAATAAAAATAATGTAAAATCCCATCACCATCGCTGCAAGCTGCATACTGATCTTCACATCCTGATTATAAATATGCCCCACTTCGTGGGCGATGACTCCTTGCAATTCATCCCGATTTAATAAATTTAGTGTTCCTGTCGTTACCGTAATAATCATGTTGTCCGCATTTGTGCCTGCAGCAAACGCGTTAATTTCCGAATTATCCATCACGTAAACTGGAGGAACATTGATTCCCGCTGCAAGAGCAATTTCATTCACAATATTCAAAAGCTGCATTTTTTTTGGGTCAGTTGTATGTAAATCGACTTTTTGCGCGCCTAAGCTATCAGCAACATAAGCGCCCCCTTGAATGGAGAAAGAGGCGTATTGATATGCTGCGACACCACAGGTGATCACGACAAAGATAAGCCCGAAAAGGGGAATCGGGGTATGATAATCATCAGAAAACGAAGCGCGCAAGACAACCTCAATCCCTACCGCGACGAAAACGGTCAAAAAAATAAAGGTTGCGATATACAATGAGGTCCTAGAGCGTGCCTTGCGCTGAGCTTCCCAAAAATCCATAGCCATAAAACCCCCTTGACAGCGTGAGTTGTCTCATTTAGAATGCAACTTTAACCGGTTTTTTTGCTTCTTGGTCAGAGATTTCATAGAGATCAGCATGCTGATGGCCAAATGCTGCAGCTAATAAGACAGCTGGGAACTGCTGTTGAGCTGTATTGTAAATCATGGCTTGATCGTTATAGCCTTGGCGAGCAAACGCAATTCGATTTTCGGTTGAGAGCAGTTCTTCCTGCAGGATTTGCATGTTCTGGCTGGCTTTAAGATCAGGATACGCTTCAGCTAACGCAAAAATTTGAGGTAAACTACTTTTCAGAGAAGCTTCTGCTACTAATAATGTCTTCATGTCTTCCGGAGTAGGTGTTCCTCCACTTTTAGCAATCGATTCTCTTGCTGCAGACGCTTGGTTACGTGCGGTAATCACACTTTCTAATGTTCCTTTTTCATAAGTCATGTATCCCTTGACGGTTTCAATAAGGTTAGGGATTAAGTCATAACGGCGTTGTAGCTGGACGTCAATTTGGCTCCAAGCATTTTTCACCTGATTTTTTAATGTGACTAGACGGTTGAATAAGCCAACTCCCCATAAAATAAGAACTACTAACAGTCCTAAAAGAGAAAGAAGGATAATTGCAGTTGTATCCATAAATTGCCGCCTTGTTAAGGTTTATAATCTAACTTAAATATAAATCATTAAATAAGATAATGCAATAAATAATTTTAATTTATACGATTTTTTTGTTGCCTGAGTCGAAATAGCTGGTTAAAATGAGTTTGCTGTAACCATAAGCATAGGAATGGATAAATGGCTTCATCTGCACTACCCCCGTTAGATATTTACAAACTCATTGCTATAGGGGTAGGAATAGATTCTGGTCCTCCGAGATGTCCTAATCCTTTAGGTTTTAGTGGTGAAGTTTATCGAGTAAACAACGTTTTCGTCGCTAACAGATTCAGGGGCGCAGCTGAACTCAGCGGGCCAGTACCCGTCCTGACAACTACACACAACAGTAAAAAAAGAGGTCCAGAGACCACCAGTTTGATAAAAGAGACCCCTGCTAAACGTTATTCCCCATTTTTACCCGAATAGAATTAGGCGCTATGCTCTTGAACGTATTCACGAAGTGTCTTTTTAGAAAATATGTAGGTGTTTTTAAGATCGCGCACGGTGGTTAATCCCATCGATTCCAAATTTTGCCGCACTGCCTGTAGAAGTTTTTTTTTGTACTCGTTGCGTTCTTTTTCCGAGGATTTTGCTGGATCGAGAGCCAGCTGTTCTGCCGATTTGATGGTAGGTAAAAGACCAATTTCCCAGTAATCCTGTAAGTACCAAACTGAGAGCTTAGCCAACCCTTCTAAAACAGGCTCGTGATCGAGAAGCGCACCTTCATGCTGAGCATTTCTAGGATTATTATAAACAGCGTGTAGACGTGATTCGATTTTGGCATAAATCCCCAAAGGATGTTGTGTAGGGGATTCTGGATGACCCACGTGAAATGCTTGGAGCTTTTCCAGAACCTCTCTGGAGGTACTAAACGATTCAATGAGATCAAGACGATTGGTATGCCAGGCTAGCGATAAGGCGGCCTTTGTTTGCTCAAGAGCCTCATGCAACATCTCAGCAGGTAAGTCCACTTGTTTACGCAAAGCATCCACATCCGATCGTGTAATGGCCTCTAAATTTAAATGAGCAATTTGCTGTTCTAGATTTTCAACCGCAACATTCAAATCATAAGTGATTTGTGTGATGTCGTGACTTAAGTAAGTGAGATGATGCTGGAGCGGTTCTGTAATGCTCTCACGTTGAAGAAGATGCAGTTGATCGGTGGTGAGATGTTGGATCATTATTTTAAAAATAGGATGATGAAGCCCAACCAAAATTGGCAGCAACTTCGTTTGCATTTCTGCCGAAGAAGACAAGCAGATGTTCAAAATTTCAAGAGCCTCTGAAGGCGATAATGTGCCGCTGAAGGCTTCAAGATCATGTTTACTCCTCAGCTGTTCTAACTGCAACTTGATAGATGAAACGGCATTTTTCATATAACAACCCCTGTGAGCGGAGTATTGCTGTAAAATAATTATTTTACAAACAAATCTGATGGTAGAAGTAAATGAAGCTCAGGAAAAAAAGAAACAGGATATGAAGGATCTGGCAAGCTATATAGGATAGTTATACCCCCTTATCTTTGCAAGTGCTTGGCTGCTCTCAACGCGGAGGGCAAAGACGCGAGGGACACGCAGTTGCGTTACAACTCTTTAATAATGAAAGCATTTTAAATATTGAAAAAATAAAAATCTTTTATTAGTAAAGGGTTATAACGCAACTCCGTGTCCCCGCGTCTTTGCGCCTCCGCGTTGAGAACAGACAAGCACTTTGGAAAGATAAGAAGTTACAACTATCCTGCGCATTTTGCCCGATCCTCATATCCTGTTTCTTTCTTGTGCTATTCAGCGCTAACTAGGAAGATAGCCGCTTTTTTCTCAAGATTGGGTAGGGGACTTTTCTTCCAAAGAACAACTGGTTGAGATAGAACCCCTTGCGTTGTTAATGTCAAATCCCAGCAGACGCAAAGCCATGTTTTATCATCGAGTGTTTCCAAGAGGGATTCGATTAAATGTTTATTGCGGTAAGGCGCTTCAATAAAAATTTGTGTCGACTTTTCTTTTGCCGATACCCCTTCTAATTGCTTGATCTGTTTATTGCGGTAATCCGGGGTAGGCGCTAAATATCCGTGAAAGTTAAAGCGTTGACCTAGGAGTCCTGAAAGCATCAGAGACAACATAATTGATGAGGGACCAACAAACGCTTGGATCACTATCCCGGTTTGACGTGCGCGGCGAACCAGTTTTGATCCTGGATCTGCAATACAGGGGAGTCCTCCATCTGAAACCAGACCCCAGCGTTCGCCTTTATGAATGGGCTCAAGCAGAAAGTCCAAGTCTGCATCAGGAGTATGCTCATTTAAAAGGGCAATAGGAATTTCTGCTGCCGGTTTTTTCGTTTCAAAGCGACCGAGATAACGCCTGCCAGCCTGAGGACTTTCGGCAATCAATCCATCTAAACTCGCAACAGCCTTATCAACACTGCTTGGCAGAAAAGGTTCGTGATGACGGGATTCACCAAGTAAATTAGGTAATAAAAGAAGAGTGGGTTTTTCCATAAATTATGTGACCATTTTAATAATTAACATTTCTGCGAGGAAATCTTCCTCGCCTTGACTATTTTTCATAAGGGATTCGGTTTCATCAATCTTTAGCATCGATTTTTTAAAGCGTTGAAGACCATAGGCTTGAGCTGCTTGAATATGACGATCCAAGATCTGTCCCCGCATGTAAGGGAATTGATGAGAAACATCGGCTGCTGTCCCGCCACTGGCCAACATGCAGCCTATCTGGTAATCTGTTTGGACTTGTGTGCGTATTTGACGCAAAAGCCCGAGAAAAGGAACACCATCGGCTAGAAGTCCTTTGGCAATACGAAGGGCCGCGTTCGCATTTCGCGAAAAAATCGCATCGCACAGTTGCCATGTATTTTCGACATTGACGCTGGCGCTGATTGACGAGACGTCATCAGGAGTGATTTCTTGTCGATCGCCGATGTAGCAAAATAGTTTTTCGAGTTCGGAATGCAGTAGAGCGTGATCTGTTCCAAGCTGTTTTTGTAGCATTTGAGCGGCTTGCGGAGCAATTTTTTTTCCTTCGGAAGCGACTTTGCTCAGCATCCATTCACGTGAGCTTTTTTCCTTCTCCCACGGTTTTTCTTCTGGGATATCGAGAATAATTCCCGCTTTTTCTGCTTTTTTGTAGAAGGTGGTAGTGGAAGCAATCGCTGACGCAGAGAGAATCAAGCATAGGGTTCGGTTAGGATTAGCAAAATAATTTTCGATAGCAAGAGTGTCTTTTTTGACGATGCCGTCAGCATCTTGGATATGGACGATGCGTTTTTCGGCGAAAAAAGGGAGCGCATTCAACTCATCCATTAATGAATTGACAGGGAGTTTATTGCCATCAAACACTTTTAAGGCGAGTTCTGGATTTTTTTGTCCCTTCAGCAGTGTTTCGACGAGTTTGTCGACGGCTGTTTTGCGTTCAAAAGCGTCTTTTCCGGTAATCATGTAAATGTCGGCAAGTAGCTTCGCGTCGGTGGACTCTAAGTGCCTCTCGAAGGCTTTAAAATTAGTATATTTCATGGGCTAAGAGTAGATTAAAGGCTGTTTAAAAACAAGAACAGGGTAGCAGAGTAAGGAAAAAGAAACAGAGTCTGAAGGATCAGGATATGCAGGATAGGTGTAATCACCTATCCTGCCCGATCTTTCATGTCCTGTTCCTTGTTGCCTCGATTGAAAACTTTATTGAGGCGTTTCGTTTTGCACTTTTAAGTTCAAATAAAAACGGTACCGATTCAAAAAGTTTGTCGCAATCTCATCAACAGCACTATCTACCTTTTCTTGAATCTGCTCTGCCGAAGCAATCACCAAGGATTGGTCTTCCCATGTAATCGCCTGAAAGTACACCTTATTATTTAAGTTGACGCGATCCAGTTTGACAGACTCAAATAAACGCCCTGCGCAGTAAGCCCCAACCCCATCTGGAATTTGAATAAACATGACGATGATGTGAAAGAGAGGCAACGGATCCCCAGCTGTTGGTTTGAATTCAGGAACGATTCCTCCTTTAGAAAAGATATCCTCCACCCTTTTTTCAAGACTTTGCTCAGTGATCGTTAAAGTTAGGGTATTGGGTTTAATAATTTCTCCAATCAAACCGACATTATGCGTCAAACCATAAAGATGGTCTGTTCCAACCCAAGCTCCCCCTATCAAACCGATAATTCCAGGTCTTGTGAAGGAAGGAATTACTAGTGTTTTTGCTGCAGGCCCCCGGGGTGCAATTGGGGGAGGAGCTCTGTATTGTTCTTCAGAGGCTTTTAGTGGGGGTCTAGTGATGCTGGAAGATCCAGCACCACCTGTAGCAGCATCTGTATCTGCTGTAAGTGTACATTCTAAGGCCAAAAAGCCGAGGAATAAAAATAAGAAAAAGCCTTTAAAAAGAGTTTTAGACATAAATATTCCGTTGTTAGTTTGGGGCTGTCTTGAGCGGCGTTGCTGCCGGCTGCTCGGCTAGTTTTGATGATGTTGCAGAAGGTATTGCACCCTCTAATAAATTAAATGATTTTACAAAATAAGCAAATTTGGCTTTAGCATCTTGCAATTGATCGGGTTTAGCGATAACAAATAGAAGATAGATCGTGTTTCCCTTCATGAACTCTTTTGCATAAATGGTTCTCTCTTCATTTTCAATTGAAAAATGGAGCGCAGGCATCCCCTGATAATCTGTCGTTGTCATTTCGATGAGTTCGTTTTTCTTGTCGGCAGCGACCATACCATTCATAAGGCCTTTCAATAAAATTAATTTGCCTCCGGCATCTGGTGCTGAAGGGTAGGTGATCACATTGATCATGAAAATTGTGCCATTGTTTTCTTGGGCCACATACATTTGGTAGTGGTTTTCTTGTTGAGTTTTTGGATCAATCACGGTTTGAGACGCTTCTTGCGGTAAAAGAGGGAGCATGACTTTAAATCCACCGACCGATGATTCGTAGGGGAACCAATCCTGATACTCACCAACTGTCTCTGCCTCTGTAGCAGGGTTAATCGGGATAACTTTGTAAGCATCATTGAAGAATTTCACTGAAATAAATAAGGAGACTGCCAAAGCCAGAAGAGCGATAATTACAAACAAACGTGTCATAAAAAACCTATTAGATATTTTTACTCAGGTATATGAAAAAAAGATTATCATGACAAGGTAAAAAAAAGAACAGGATATGTAAGGTATACCCATTAACCCAAAACAATTGTAGGTTAATGGGTATACCTTACATATCCGGGTTTGTAAATCAAACTGTGTAAATTGAAACGTAAATATCTTATAACTAATTTTTTAAGTGGTTCGCATAGAGCGTCCTTCCGGAGAAAGAGCTTGCGATGCAGAGCTGCAACAAAATATTTTAAATAAGTTAGAAAGTGACTTCCCTGTGAGGAGGAAGAAGTAAAATAAATTTTTAATTTACATAAAGGTAAAATGACATTTCGCAAACTAAAAATCACTATAGAAAATGAATTAACTAACTGTAAAACCATGGAAGACTTGTGTGGTAAAAACGGTCTCATGCATCGCCTGTTAGGTAACATGGTTGAACAGATGCTTGAAAAAAGAGATGGACGATCAGACCGGTTATACAAAGCCTGCTAAAGAGGGGCATAATTCAGGAAATAGTCGAAACGGTAAAAATGCTAAAACTGTTCAAAGCTCTTATGGCCCTGTAGACCTAGAAGTTTCTCACAATAGAAGTGGCGAATTTGAACCTCAGCTTATTAAAAAACGACAAAGAAATATTAGTTTTTTCGATGAAAAGATTATTTCCATGTATGCCAAAGGAATGAGCACGCGAGATATTCAGGCTCATGTTCAAGAAATATGCCGCTTCAAACTGAATCTAATAAAAAATCTTGAAAAACCAGCCCAATAAATGTTAAGATTTTTTTTAATTCTTTTTACCAATCATACCTGAACATTTCCCCAGAAATAAAACGAGAACTGAAAGACTCGCAAGACAAACACGAGATGTACATTGACGACTACGTTTGTGTGTGATTTTGGCTAGAAGTGAGGGGATGTCTACGGATTCAATTGCACAAGCACAAGAGATTAGTGTTCAAAGTGTCTATCGCTATTTGGCTGAATATGAAGTAGAGACGAAGACGAAACATGATCTCGGAGGTGTTAGTAAAATTAAATTAAATGAATTGTAAGCTAAAGAATTGAATGAACACCTTCAAAAAACAACGTATCTTCATTTGAAAAGTATTTGTAAGTATATCAGAGAAAAATATGACGTTAAGTACACAATATCAGGAACAACCTTCTGGTTAAAAGAGCAAGGGTTTGTTTACAAAGAACCAATAAAGGTTCCCAGTAAATTAAATCCAAAAAATCAAGAGGTTTTTATTGAGGCTTACGAGGCTCCAAAGACCGGTCTTCCTGAAGGCGAAGAAATTTACTTTATGGATGCCGTAAACCCAGAATTTTAATCGAAAGCTGTTTGTGGATGGATAAAGAAGGGTGAAGTTAAAACGCTGCCGACAATAAGCGCCTAATACCGAATGCATTTTGTTAGAGCAATATCTCTTAAAAATATGAATGTATTTGTTCAGGAATATGAGATAGTTGATGCTGACAGCGTGATTGCATTTTATAAAGCTATGGAAGTGGCCTCACAGGCAACTACGATCCATGTGATTTGCGATAATGGTCGTTCGAATAAGAATAAAAAGCTCGAGGAGTATCTCAAAATATCAAAAATAAAAGTGCATTACCTGCCCCCATATTCACCGAATTTAAATCCAATTGCGAGGTTGTGGAAGGTTTTAAGAGAAAGAAAAACTTACAATAAATGCTATGAAAAATCTTTAGATTTTAAAACAGCAATTCGTAATTTCTTTTTTGAAGATTTACTTAAAATTAAAGACGAATTGATGAATTAACAAAAAGAATCACTAATAATTTCCAACGTATTCAATCGAACCACACCGTGCTTCCGGCTGCCTGAAATTTTCAGATTCAGCTTGGAGCATTATATGTGGGGCTGAAATCTCACCGACAGCGGTTTCTCAAGGGGCAGTTTACCCCGATGTGGAGGTTCAACTTTGCACCATCCATACGATTCGTAATTCTTCCAAATACGTTTCTTACAAACACTCTAAAGAATTTGTAACTGATTTAAAGCTAATTTTTAAAGCGGAAACTGAGGAAAAGACCGAAGGGGAATTTGATTAAACTTCAAGAGAAATGGGAAAAAAATATCCTCTTGCAGTTGGGCCTTGGATCAACCATTGGGGAACTGTTAGAACATTTTTCAAATTTTCCGAAGAAATCCGCACTATCATTTATACCACTGATGCCGTAGAATCTCTTCACCGGCAGTTTAGAAAGGTCACGAAAAATCGGTCCGCATTGCCTAACAATACCTCTCTTTTTAAACTCATGTACTTAGCTGTTGATGAACTATCGGATAAGTGGGCGAAGCCATTGAATGGACGGAAAACAGCCTTATCACAATTTTCAATTTTGTACGGTGACAGGTTGCAAACTGAGTTGGGCGACTAAATGAGTTTGCACAATTATTTTTAAACTGTCTACATACATATCCTGTTCTTTTTTTCTATTTTTTCTTGCTGTTTTGTGTGTTTATGAGTATTTTTTTCTTAAAAAAGGACGATCTATGCGCTGTTTCACCCTTCTCCTAATGCTAAGCATGTTGCTAAGTTGCAACTCAGCACCCACACCACGCGATTCTACAACCCTACGAATTGCAACGTCAGCCGATCCAAGCACTCTAGATCCTCGCTTAGTGCGAGATCTACCTACCGTCACCCTTCTACACATGCTATACGAAGGGCTAATGCGTAAAGGGTTCGAAGGGAAAATAAAACCAGCCATCGCACAACATGTCGACATCTCTGCCGATCTAAAGACTTACACATTTACTTTGAGAGATAGTATGTGGAACAATGGCGATCCGGTCACAGCTGGTGATTTTGAAAGGTCGTGGAAAAGTGTCTTACACACCAATTTCAATGCTCCAAATGCTTATCAGCTCTACCCAATAAAAGGAGCGCAAGCCTTTAAGAAAGGTGAAGTTTCAGCTGAACACGTTGGTGTGAAAGCGGTTGATGCGAAAACATTAGTTGTAGAATTAGAAAAACCCACGCCTTACTTTTTAGAGCTGACAACCACGCATTTTTACTATCCTGTGCATGCTTCACAAAATGCTCAGCAAAAAAGCGATCAGATTATTTCGAACGGTTTGTTTAATTTAAGCGAATGGAAGAAAAATAATGAATTGAGTTTTCTCAAAAACAAACACTACTGGGACGCAAAACTGGTCAATTTAGAGTCCATCAAAGTGGTCGTTTTAGATGAAAATACAGCCTTACATCTATTTGAAAACAAAGAACTGGATTGGGCGGGATCCCCGATGTCTGACATTCCTCAAGATGCCATCCAAACATTGAGGCATCAGGAGCATCTTCATATGAGCCCTGCAGCCGGAACACACTGGTTCCATTTCAATATAGCCAACGAGCCCTTCGATAACGCCAATATGCGAAAAGCGTTTGCCTTAGCAATCGACAGAAAAGCGATTGTCGAGAATATTACTCAAGGCAGCCAGAAGCCGGCGACGGGTATTGTTCCGCCTGTTTTAGGTTTGTTAAAAAACCATTATTTTGAAGATAATGCCGTGACTGAAGCGTGGGATCATTTTCAAAAAGCGCTAGTTGAAATGGGGAGTGATATCGATCATTTTTCGGAAGTGACGTTGTGTTATAAAGCAGGGGATCGCAGTCGTAAAATCGCAGAGGCTGTGCAGCAACAGTGGGAGAAGGCTTTTGAAGTAAGAGTTCTGCTGGAAAGTTGTGAAAACAAAAGTTTTTACGATAAGCTCACAAACCATCAATTTCAGATTGCTGCGGGGAGTTGGTTTGCTGACTTTGCAGATCCGATTAATTTTCTGGAAATCTTTAAGGATAAAAATAATCCCACGAACAATACACGTTGGGAGAACGAGCGATTTGCAGAGTTGCTCAACCAGTCAGCAATGACGAATAGCTCGAGAGAACGTAGCACGCTGCTCACAGAAGCGGAGGGTGTACTCATGCAAGAGATGCCGGTGGCGCCACTATTTTATTCGATGTTTAATTACGTTAAGAATGGCGCTCTTTATGGGGTTTACTTTTCGGAGTTGGGGTATTTGGATTTCAAGCACGCCTACTATGAATAATTTTTTTCGTGCCCGTGCCCGTGCCCGATTTTCTTTTTTCTTTTCCCCTTGCTTACCCTTACTTCCCCAATCTCAACTTCTCCTTTTATCTCTGTTCCCCGTTTCTCATCGGGCAAGGGGAAAAGAAAAAAGAAAATCGGGCACGGGCACGAAAAAGGACGAGAGGACGAGAGGGAGACTAGTTTACTGACAGGTCTTCTGGGAGTAGGGACAACGAAGCATACTTACCCCCCATTTCACGAAGCAGCGTCTGCCACAACTTCTCAGGTGGCACATGGAAAATATACCGTGCAGATGCCGGTTGTATAAACCAATGACCATCCAGAAACTCTCTTTCTAATTGACCAGCACCCCACCCGGAATAACCAAAACAGAGATTAATTGCCGGACCATTAACATCAGAAAGAACTTCTTGTAAAAAAGGTAAATCACCGCCCAAATACACATCAGAGCAAATATTTAATGTCTGCTGCGCGATTTCACTCGATGTATGAAGGAGCATCATCTGATTCGTTTGCACAGGACCACCTGCACGAATGCCTACATGAGGATTAGCCAGATTTTGAATATTCAGCACTTCTTCCGGTAATTCTAATTCCAAGGATTTATTCACTACCAATCCAAAGGACCCATTAGGGTTGTGCTCGCAGACAAGGATCACACTTCGAAAGAAAATCCCCGAATCAACATCAGGGGTAGAAATCAAAAACGTTCCTTTTTGGATTTGTGAGTAAGGAATATCTTCCATAATTAAAAAAGCCTCTTTTTAAGGACAACACGATGCGTCAAATTCAAAAACTTTAGCTGCTTGGTCTGCCAGTTGCTCATTATACATGTTCAGCGCTTCCTCAACTGTTTTAAATCGACGCAACAGCTCGGCAAAAACTTTGGTAAATTGCTTGTCATCACCAAGCATAGCAGGCGGACAGAGACATTCTGTTTCATCCAGAATCATCGATACGCGTTCAAGAGAAGTACTGATCTGGTCCACTTCATCATTGAAATAATTTCGGAACTCTTGCGGTGTCGAGAGTTTGGCAAGCAAATTAAGACGTCGTGCACGTAGGCGCTGCCAGCCTTTGTCACTGTGAAAGAGCAACCCATAGTGATTAATGTCGTTCATGATGACATCTGCTTTACTAAAGAGCGCATTTGTTCTTAGGTAAAGATCATCATTAACAATCAATTTACCAATCGTTCCACGACCACGCTTAATGTCGGCGACGATATCTTTACCGTCATCCGTCAACACGACAGCATTGGCACTCGCTTTCTTGATATTGTCAAGGGAAGCATCGACTTTTGGCCATGATTGAACGGCATTATTTGAGATGACATGCATATTAGCCAGCGTTTCAGACCATTCCTCTGGCCTATTTAAAGATGCAGCGATATCGCCGACGTTTTGCGCGACAGTAGCAATTCTCGCCCAGAGTTTTTGATTGTCGACTTCATTTAATGTTGCAGTAATCGCATCAAGGGTGAGCTCAAATTTACCGGAAAGTTTCTTGAATTCTTTAAAGGTATCTTCGACAGAACCTACTTCTGTTGCGTACAAGACCTCGTCACTAATCATACGAAGTTTTTCTCCCGGTCTTGGAGGAAGAGGGATGATCGCTACGGATTTTTCGCCAAGGAGCCCTGATGTGCGTGCTGCGATTTCATCGGTGTTAAAGACGTTGACGCTAGAATCGACCATGAGCTCTAATTCGTAGGCATAGACAACACCATCTCGACCAATACGATTATTCTCGACATCTTTCGCTTCATGGATCGCAGTGACCTCTCCAACCGGTTTTCCTGCAAATGTCACACGTGTACCAACAGTGATTTTGTCGATATTGGAAAAGCGCACACGCAGCTCTTTGCTTTCATCGCCCACTGAAGGATTAAGAAAAAGCAGAATAAAGGTGACAATCGAAAGAGCTGCTACAACGAAGAGCCCGATCATGAAGTTTTTTGCTTGATCAATCATAGTATTTAATGCCCTTGCAAATATGCGGGGTTTAAAATGGCATTCTTAAAAAATGCACGCAAAAGAGGATCGTCAATTTTCAGAAATTCATTTTTTGGAGCAATCCGCGAGATTTTTCCATCATCATGAAAAGCTAAACGATCTCCAATTGTCATTGCAGAGGTAATGTCATGCGTGACGACAATGCTTGTCGCCTTTAATTCTTTTTGAGTACTGATGATGAGTTCATTAATCTGCATGGAGGTTATTGGATCGAGTCCTGCTGTTGGTTCATCATATAAAATAATTTTAGGTCTGTAAATAATTAATCTTGCGAGCGCAGCTCTTTTACGCATACCACCTGAAAGATCGGAGGGCATTTTGTTCTGCGTTTCGGATAGCCCCACCACTTCTAAGGCATGTTTAACGCGCCTTTGTATTTCTTTCTCACCGAGTTCCGGCTCATGTTGGCGCAAATAAAAAGCCGTGTTTTCTCCGACGTTTAATGAGTCGAAAAGAGCGGCCCCCTGAAAAAGCATTCCCATTTCACGCGCAGTTTTGTAAAATTCCTTTTCGCTCATTGCCGAGATTTTTTTACCGTCGACTTCAATGTAGCCTTTATCGGGCTTTTCGATACCGATAATTTGCCTAAGGAGTACGCTTTTCCCTACTCCTGAACGTCCCAAAATAATAAGGGTTTCCCCCGCATAGACGTCTAGAGAAAGTTCTTTTAAGACGTTTAGCTTCCCATAGCTCTTCCACAAATCATGTACGACGATCATTTTCTTTCTAGAATCACTCATAGAGATACCCATAGAAGCTGTTTAAACCTATGGTTAATAAGAAATTGATGATTAAAATAATCGAGTAACTCACAACAACGCTATTTGTTGTAGCACGACCCACACCAGCGGCCCCGCCTGTCGTTGTTAATCCTCTATAGCAGGCAACGGTAATAATAATAAATCCAAAAACAGTTGCTTTAGCCAAACCGCTGAAAAAATCGTAGTTGGTAATATTTTCCGGTAGCGGATCCAAAAAACTACTAGAGGGCATTCCATAATAATAAACAGCGATGACATAGCCACCGATAATTCCCATTAAGCAACTAAAAACCGTCAATAAAGGTAGCATGAGGATTCCGGAAATAAAACGGGGTGCAATCAGGTAGCGGTAAGGGTTGACAGCCATGGAGCGCAAAGCATCGATTTGCTCTGTGACGCGCATTGTGCCGATTTGGGCGCACATGGCAGCACCCACCCGTCCTGTCACCATAAATGCCGTTAAAACGGGTCCTAGTTCGACAAGCATGGCTTTGGTTACCATGAGGCCTGTCGCGCTAGCAAGGCCCTTGTCGGATAGTTGAAAGTAAGCTTGAGCAGCGAGTACCATACCGGTGGAGAATCCGGTAATGGCAACGACGGGGAGCGACATGACACCGATCTCGAACATTTGATCGCGAATGAGCGACCAGCCGGGAGGACGCTGTAAAACTACCCAGGTAACCTTGAAGATGAGGAGAGCATAGTCTCCGATGGTAGAAAGAACTGAGGTGATTGAATTTGAGCTGTTCATTGATTTGCAGGTTAGATAAAATTATTATTCGAGTCAAGAGTGAAGAGAGAGTATGTATTAAAAAACAAAAAATAGATATGAAGGATCGGGTAGGATACGCAGGACAAGTGTGATTACTTGTCTTCCTTAGGGCTCAGGGGCGATTTTCCTCTTTGGTCTCTGTGATCCCTATGTTGGAAAATCATCCCTACACTCGATGGAAGACGAGTGGTCACACTTATCCTGCGTATCCTGTCCGATCCTATATCCTATTCTTTTTTTGGTTCTCACAACCCAAAAAAAAAGAGCGAACATTTTCATGTTCGCTCTTTTAAGCTTCTTATGCCTTTCGGCAAAAGTTAGCTTAGTTCACGATTGTGCTTTCTTGCTGAACGATTGGTGTTTTTACTGAGTCTGAAGAGACTTCAATAAAAGCACGCGCATCGCCGGCTTTATTACCACGGGCGTCAACTCTATATTTCAGAGTTTGACGAGCACCGAAGTCTTTAACCGGAGCAAATGTAACTGTTTGACCAGAAACAGTTCCTTGTGAATCACCAGTTGAACCAATTGGTGTTAATTCGCTTGGAAGCGTTACTTTCACAACAACGTTGTTATCAGCTTCTGAACCTTGGTTCACAACGCTGATGTTATAGCTTGTTGTTTCGTTTACGCAGATTGGATTATCTGTGTTAACGACACAAAGATTAAGAGCTGGACGCCCTCTCCATCTTGTTGTGTACTCGCAACTTGCGTTGCAGTTCTCGCAGTTTGTTACGTTAACGCGGTTTGTAAAGCATCCTGGAACGCAAGTTGTCAATGTGACTGAGAAAGAAACTTTCTCACCTGGTTTCAGTTCTTTCAATCTCCAAACAGCTTGGTTACCATTTAACTGAGCGCCGTTAGCAGCAACAATCGATGTTGAGCTTGGTGCGTTGTCAGCAACAACTACGTCGTTTAATGGTAAGTCACCTGTGTTAGTAACTGTGATTTGGTAATCAGCATTTTTGCCGATCGCTTGTTCTTTTGGTCCAACTTTCGTGCACTCAATTCCACAGCAGCATACGCATGTTGTGTATTGGCAAGAAACTGAATCAGCATTACAAGCTGTTACAACCGCATTGTTGGTAAATTTACCACGTTTGCAAGCTGATGCACAGAAATTAACAGTTTTGCTTTGGCAAGGCTCTAAAGCTCCAAGTTTGAACGTTAAAGTCTTGAGTCCGCTTTCATGATCAATGCCGTCTGGAAGACTGTCTGTTACAACAACATCTTCTGCAGTGCAGCTACCACGGTTAGTTACAGTAATTGTGTAATGTACTGGATCTCCTGGGCAAACTTGATCTGGACCTTTTTTCTCACAAGTCAAGAGTGGTTTTGCACAAAGAAGAGCACAGAATCTAACTGGAGTTGCTGTTGCGCAGAAGCAAGCACATAGCTCGCCTTCGCATTCGCATTTCAGCCAAACTTTAGCATGAATAACTTGACCTTGATCCATAGGACCAATGTTCCAAGTTAATCTGCGGCCATCCACTTTAGCTTCCGGTTGGCTTCTAATGTAAGAAACGCCTTCTGGAAGATTAGCTGTCACAACTGTGTCACAAACTGAATCACAAGCTTTGATGTCAAACTCGAGAGGATATTGCTCTCCGAGCATGCACATACTTGGGTTACGCGCTGTCACTGTGATTCCATTCGTGCAAACAAGTTCTGCATTGTTTGGATACTTACATTTTGCAGGTATTATGCAAAGTGGTTCGCAAGCTGGTGGTGGGCAAGCTGGCTTGCACACTGGTGGTGGACACACCGGCCTTGGAGGCTGACACACTGGCGGACATTCCGGCGGTGGACATACTGGTCTTGGCGGTGCGCACACTGGCTCATATGATGGTGGGCAAACTTGATTGTGTACTGGAGCACATACTGGTTGGTATGGTTGTTCGCAAGTCTGTGCTGGTTCCCAGCAACGGTCTTGGCAACCGGTCCATAGTAATGCTGTCGCGCACAAAAGAAGCAACGAGGCCATTATTCCTAGTTGTTTTCTCATGGATAGACTCCTATTGTTTGTTTTAATGAATTTATTTTTTCTACTTTAGCGTCAAAAACGTTAGTCAAAAAAAATTCTGCCCGAGAACACCGTCTGTAACAGCCGATATTCTTAATCCAAGGAACCGGGCTTGATCCCTAAATTTCTTGAGTTCACTTCTGGATAAGTGTCCCTTTTAAGAGAGTGAATGTCTGCTTTCCACTCACTTAAAAGGGTCACTTGAGACCAGTTATTAGCCCAAGGGTTTTATTATAATTTGTAGTTGCCTATAACAGCATTTTCCAAAACTGATGAGGGGAATACCCCTCACCAACTTAACTAATGTCTAATAGCAGTTGTTTTCTACACAGTAAGGAGCTGGTTTAGGTAAACAAGGCTTTGGACACATTGGTTTTGGACAAGGTCTTGGGCATGGATCACAGCATGGGTTGCGATCGCCGCAGCAGCTTGTCAATGTGAAAGCAACAGCACATAATGCAATGATAGATTTAATGATTTTCATAATGACTCCTATTAGGTTACGTTACGCGAAAACAAACCAATTTTGTTTCCTTATTTGATTCTTTTTTTTTAACGCTCACCAGACTTGCCGGATATGCTGCATGAAAAATAAGAATTTACCCTTTTTTACATAAGGGTTAATTATTAAATCTGCCAGTATAATTTTTAAATTCGACAAATTTTTGTCTAGGAAATTTTTTAAGTTATTGTGAAGCAGTATTTTGTGCGAGATCATTTTTTTTTGAAATTCGTTTGGAAACGCGTTGTGGATGGACAAAAAACGAAATTTTATTTTTATAATTTCTGGATGATGGTGAAGTGTGTTTTAGACTATGTGTAGATAGTTTTTTTAAATACGAAAAACTTTGACACCACGCGCTTTTAAATCTAAATACGGTTAAGTGGGTCGCAGGACTTTGGAGTGCCTGAGCTTTAGCTCCGCTTTGCGTTCGCCGCTTTTAGCGGCCACAATCCTACGCTTTAAATCGTCTTTTCCTGAACTCCGACTATAAGAGCTCGTAAAAAAGCGGATGCGGCCGGCTTAAACGCATTTAGGTCATTAAGACTGCGAAACAACAGTCTCAAGATACTTTTCTAACTTCACGATGTCTTCTGAAAACTTGCGGATACCTTCAGATAATTTTTCTGTTGCCATCGCATTATCGTTCAACATTAAGCGGTAAGTCTTTTCATCCATCGTCATTTTTTGGATGTCGGAAGTTTTTGCTTTTTCCACATCCAATTTTTTAGGCAATGGTCCTTCCGCCTTCGTCAATTCTTGTAGCAACGAAGGGGCGATTGTTAACAAATCACATCCTGCAAGTTCAGTGATCTCATCAATATTGCGGAAGCTCGCTCCCATCACTTGTGTTTTGTACCCGAACTTCTTGAGGTAATTAAAGATCTGTGTCACAGAAACGACCCCAGGATCTTTTTCAGGTGGATAAGAAGCCACCCCATCATTTTTCTTGTACCAATCTAAAATGCGGCCGACAAAAGGAGAGATAAGGGTCGCTTTGGCTTCTGCTGCAGCTACAGCTTGCGGCATGCTAAAGAGCAACGTCATGTTGCAGTGAATGCCCTCTGCTTCTAGCGTGCGTGCCGCAACAATGCCTTCCCATGTCGAGGCGAGTTTAATTAAAATGCGCTCTTTAGCGATTCCTAGAGACTCATAAAGTTTGATCAAGAAACGCGCTTTTTTGATGCTGCCTTCAACGTCGAAGGAAAGACGGGCATCCACCTCTGTAGAAACACGTCCAGGCACAAGCTTCAAAATTTCGATTCCAAAATTGACAAATAATTTGTCCATCATCAGCGATAGTTGTTCTGCTTGCGATTTTCCTTGAGCCTTACCGTATTTAACCGCATCTTCGATGAGAGACTTGTATTCGGGTTTTTGTGAAGCGGCAAGGATTAGAGAAGGATTTGTGGTTGCATCTGTTGGTTGAAAATTGCGAATTGCCTCGATGTCGCCGGTGTCGATGACAATCGTTGTCATTTTGTTTAATTGCTGCAGTTTATTCATGGGAAAGCTCCTTGATGGGCGCATCTTTTGTGGGTTCTATTCTGAATATGATCGTTGTTGGTTTATTTCCGATCATTAATTCCAGACTTGAATTTAAGCGGGTCAATAATAGTTTGTAGGGGATTGTGACATGGTGTTCGCCGACGTCAATGCCGACGGCGGTGTTGCCTAAAATTTCTTCCGATTCAATAATTTGGCGGCAGAGAGCGACAAATTTTCGCAGTTGCCGTTTTAATGTTTCATCAGTAAAAGCGTATTTTTTTTGACAGTGCTCGCATGTGACAGGGCTATTATGGCTTTCGAGATCGAAAACAGAAAAATTCACCGGTTGTTGACATGACAGACAACTAAATTCAAGAATATGTCCTTTTTGCATAGAAATAACCTGGGTTTTACCAAATCATAGCATGCGCGATTACCGACAATCAATAAAAAAAAGAGAACCAGGATATGAAGGATCAGGCCCGATATGTAGGGCAGGTGTAATCACTTACCTTTCAAAATTTTTTAAAAAAACTTGAAAGATAGGGGTTAGCTATCCTACATACCCGGCCTGATCTTTCATGTCCTGTTCCTCTTTGACTTTTAAGAAGTCATCAACAATTCACATTTTCAACACGTTTAATTCCGGTTTTATCAAGGATAATCCGAAATTTTTTAAATTCTTCTATTTTTTGATTAAGATTATTAAACTGGGTGTTTTTGAGAATAATATCTAAATGATAAACTTTTGGAATTTGTTTATAAATAATTTCGGATGTTTCAGGGGTTAAATAAGGTTCAAATACATAAGGATTGCTTGCTTTTTCTAGGAATTCGATGAGATTCAGTCTAAAAATAATGACGAGCTCATTGCGACGGCGACTTTGGGGGGGAAGGATTAAGGGAAAGAGGCTAAGCTCTCTTTCGTAATGGATCACTGTTTCATGTCTTTGAAGAGAATCTAGATCGTTATGAAATCCTTGATTCCGTTCTTTGAGAATGTCAGGAGGGATTTCTTCTTTAGGTTTGAACATAAAGGATTCATTTAACTGACCGATCCCTTGACGTGCTTGGTTGTAAATAGTGATGCGATAATCGGGAAACCATTTAACCGCTTTTTTTTGGTAATAGGACTTCAATCCTTCTTTGATACGATCTTTCAAAATGTAAAAGAAAACGACACTGGCCACAAAAGGAGTTGAATTCATAACAACGAGTGGATGTTGCCAGAGGTAAACAAAGAGAGCCATGTAAACAAGCATTGAAACGCCCGCTGCAACAGCGCCTAGGATAGGCGCATGTGTTTGGATAACAGCGGCGCGACTGCTTAACAAATGGAGAGGTTCATTCATGAATTTGTGCAGCAGGCCCTGTCGAAAAAGATTGGCTGCATCCGTGCTAGAAGTGTCTTCCTGCTGGATCGCTTTCAAATGGTGCTTTTCACGATACACATTTTCCGCAATGACGAGCTTGCAAAGCTGTTCATCGCTTACAGCTAGATTGGCATGAAGCAAAGTTCTGAGCTTCTGAATGAATCCCGTGAGGTATTGCTCGATGACTGTACTAATAAATTCATCCACGTAATTAAAGTTCTCTCTCAGGGTAGCATCCTCATATTTTTGAACGATCTCTTCTTTTAGCTCCAGGAACTGTGCGCGGCATGCGGAAACATTCAAACAAAGCTTATGAAGGCTTGCGGCAAACTCTTCTTGAGAATCGCTGACTGTGCCAGCTTTAATCACGTTGATTAAGTGGGCGATAGCCTTGCGCAAGGTACTGCGAAAAACACTTCCGTAGAGTTTAATCTCATAAATGATTGTTGCTTTATTTTTAGGGTCTAAAGTCTTGTTACAAAGAGATTTAATTCGGGTTATTGGGGAGCGAGAGTTAGAGGCGTCGGAGAGTTCTGCAAAGGTGAAATTGGGAGTTTTATAGCGGATGAGGCTTGTTTCATCCAGATAAAACTGGCTTTTGGGGTAAGTGTGGGAGTTAATTTGCAAGGATTCAGGAACAAAAAGATAAAATTCTTGAATGACCCGATTTTGTTTCACATCCGATTTGAAACTGAACTCGGATTTCAGTTCAAACTGTAAATTATCGCGGAAGTGAATATAGCCATCTTCTAGCTCATTATGGAAGTCAGTGTTCATAGATTAATAAATAGCAAAACCAAAAAAAAATTACCACAGAGAAAAGAAGATACAAAAATAGAAATAGAGGGAAAACAAAAAAATAGGATATGAAGATCGGTAGGGTACGCAGACGTAGGCATCAACTTAACGTAAAAAAGTAAGATTATAAGTTGTTTGAGTTAAGGATATTGCGCTAAAATTTAGTTTCTATGGCATGCGTTACTGCAATTAAGCGTTTAATGATTAATACGTTAAATCCGGGTTTCCCTGGTTAGGTTGATGAGTACGGGATACGCAGGATAAGTGTCGTCACTTGTCTTTCAAATACTTATATAAAGTTTTTTGAAAGGCAAGTGGTGACACTTATCCTGCGTATCCTGCTCGATCTTTCATACCCTGTTTTTTTGCTTTCCTGCCCCTAAACTCTAAAGCACTATTTCTGGGTAAAGCGGGAATTTTGCCAATAATGCATCCACTCTACCTCTAGCACGCTCTACAACCGCGCCCTCCGTGATTGCATTCGCTTTGCTCGGCTGTCCCGTCTTTTCAACGAGCGCAGGCTTTGTATTTTCTAGCACATCGACAACGATATCCGCGATCTCTTTCATTTCATCAACACCCATTCCAAGTGTGGTGATGGCAGGAGAGCCAATACGTATTCCAGAGGTGTACCAAGGGCCGTTTTTGTCGAACGGTATCGCATTTCTGCTAACCGTTAAATTGGCATTACGTAGCGCTGTCTCCGCGTGACGACCTGTCAGACCAAATTTGGTAAGATCGATAATCAAAAGATGGTTGTCAGTACCACCACTCACAAGGCGTAAACCTCTCTTCAAAAACTCCGCTGCCAAAGCCTGACTGTTTTCTACAATACGCTCTGCATACTTGCGGAATTCCGGCGTGTTCGCTTCTTTAAAAGCAAGCGCCTTGGCTGCAATCACGTGCGGCAAAGGTCCGCCAAGCACTAAAGGACATCCTTTATTGATGACGTCTTCAAACTCTTTTTTGCAAAGAATAAACCCGCCTCTAGGACCTCTTAAAGTCTTGTGGGTAGTAGACGTCAAGATGTCGGCATAAGGCACAGGATCAAACTCGCCTGTAAAGACCTTACCGGCAACAAGTCCCGCAAAATGGGCCATGTCTACCATTAAAATCGCGCCCACACTATCGGCAATGGCACGCATTTTTGCAAAATTAAGGCGGCGAGAGTACGAAGAGTATCCGGCTAAAAGAATTGCGGGTTTTTCTTTAAGGACTTGAGCTGCTAAAGCATCGTAATCAAGAAGTTCTGTTTTCGGATCAACGTCATAGGTAACAGCTTGCATCATTTTGGATGTGGCATTATGACGGTATCCGTGCGTCAGGTGCCCCCCCGAATTTAAGGACATTCCCATAATTTTTTGGTTAACAATCAGTTTGCGGATCGTTTCATACTCTTCAGCAGTTAACTCGTCGATGTTTTTTTTGCCAAGTTTTGCCACTTCAGGATTTTGAACACGGTAAACGAGAACAGACCATAAGGCAACCATATTGGCATCGGCGCCCGAATGCGGTTGAACGTAGGCGCAGTCTGCCCCAAAAAGAGCTTTCAGTTCATTGACAGCGGCTTCTTCAAGATTATCGACATTGCCACAGCCGGCATAAAACCGGTGACCAGCATAGCCCTCCGCATATTTGTCTGTGAGGAGATTTCCCATGGCTAATTGGACGGCTAGTGAAGAGAAGTTTTCGGAGGCGATGAGTTTTAGATGAGAGCGTTGATCCGTTAATTCTTGGGAGATGCTTTTGGCAATCTCCGGAGCACTTGTATCGATGTGGTCGAGAGCAGCAAGATAAGCAATTGCGGCGCTGCTTCTTTTCTCTTTTGTTGTTTTATTAAAATAATTTTCTAAACGTGACATGGTAGGCCTCCAGATTCTTGATATAATATTGGAGAATAGTGTTTAAAAACTCAAGAAACAAAAAAAGAGATTAAGAAAAGGGATTGGATGTGAAATTCAGGAAAGAGTGCAGGATATAACCGACCAGGCACGATACACAGGATAAGTGCCATCACTCGTTTTTCAAATACTTACATAAATTTTTTGGAAAGGCGCTTGATGGCACTTATCCTGCCTATCCCATAGGCATCAACCTAACTTAAAAAATAAGATTGTAAGTTGTTTGAGTTAAGAATATTGCGTGGGGAAAGGTTATATCGAAAAAAACACCGATTAAGAAAGAATCACAGAAGAGGAACCAGATTTTAACGCCAAGATGCAAGGCTCAAAGAAAAGAAAAAAACAAGATAGGCAAGATAAGCTTAACCACCTATCCTTCAAAAGATTTTTTAGTAAGTTTTTGAAGGACAGGTGGTTAAACTGATCTTGCCTATCTTGTTTTTTCTTTTCTTCGGGTCTTGGCCACTTTGCGCTAAAACTTGGTTTCTGTGGCATGTGTTATTGTGATTAAGCATTTAATGATTAGTACGTTAAATCCGATTTTTTCTGATTAGGTTGATACGTATGCCTGCGTATCCTGTCCGATCCGTCACATCCTGTTTATTTTTGTTTTGCTAAGAAGTCCGCCAGCTCTTCCATTGTAGGACTATAACCCTTTCGCACATAAAAGCCGGAAGTTCCTACTGCAGAAAGCAAACACTCCTCTAATGACAATCCATAAAGAAGAGCATTGCAAAAACCCGCATTAAAATTGTCACCCGCACCGGTCGTTAGTAAAGGTTTTTCTGCATGAAAACTCTTCACATCTGAAACACCATTGACATTTACCTGGAGCGCAAGATAAGGATTATGAATAACAATCTGATGCAAACCCAATGTCTCGAAAAGAGACTGGGCCATCTTCTTAACGTCTTTTTCAGATAACCCAAAGACCTTGGATAAACGTTCAGCTTCTGCATGGTTTAGCCCGAGAATTACTTGAAAATGGTGATTGAGTAGTTTTAAAACGGCCATTGCCTCTCGCAAGTCATCATCCGAACGCTTTGCAGGGTCTGCAAGGTCGACAAACATCCAACGCGTCCGATCCTTTGGCAAACAAGGCGCGATTTTTAAAAGAATATTTTTCCAAATATCCGTCATGAAAGGAAGCATTGTCCAGTTAGCGGAAACAAAAAGATCACTCACATTAAAAAACTCTACCCATTTTTTTTCAGGAATTGCTTTTAAAAGATTATCGTAGGTCACATTTTTTAAAGAAAATAATTTGCCGAAAATGATTTTTCCATCATTGAATTCCAAGGCGTCGGAGTGATTACTAGGACCCAAAGGAATGACGGTTTCGCATTGAGAAGCCATTGATTCGAAGAGCGGTTCAATGTGTTCTTTAGTGCCGATGGTCCCGGAAAACGTGATGAAATGGCCACCTTGCAGGAGGGCATTTGTCATGATAGGCGCGTTCCCACCGATTTTAGCTTGTTTCAAAACAAATTCAATGTTGCAACTTTTGCCTGCAGCCTCAAGAATGCGCTCTCCAAAAGCAGTGATGGATGTCAGGGGATTAAAATCATCCACGCTAGAGCGTGTATCGACAACTGAAACGATCTCATCTGTAAAACCATCAAAACCGATCAAGCAGCGGGAAGGTTTTAACGTATGATTTTTGATGGCATGCCAATGATGAAGCAAATTTTTCGCTAAAGCAATTGTTTTCAGAGAATGATTTCCTTAAAACTTCGGCGTGTATTGGAGATGGCTGCCTTTGGTCAACTGATGATTGTGACCTTGCTCGTAGGTATGATCATTCAGCAAAACCTTGAACTCGCAGGACGTGAAAGGTTGTTCTGTTTCCCAAGTCCATTCATCGGGGTTGACGTTTTTAAGTTGAACGCCTTCGCTCCAATTGAGATTAGCTCCCTGTCCTCTGATTGTTAATATGTTACCAAATCCAGCATCATATTTGATGGTAATTTTTGTGGCTGCTTTAGATTGGCAGCATGGGGTGTTTGTTTTTATTGTTTCTGGAGCTGATGTCATACAGCAGCCTTTTTTTTCTGTAGTTTTGAGGGTTTTGAGTGCCATATAAGACCTTCCTTTTTAAACTCCCTTTTGCCTTAATCCAGGCTGTTTGTCAATGAACATTTTGAAGCGGGGGCGTGCTTGGCTAATTTTCCACCACAGAGATCACAGAGACCGTAGAGAAAAAAAGAGAGAGGCACTGAACGTTTATCGTTCCAAAACAACTATAATGTTTTTTGAACGATAAGCGTTTAGTGCCCCTCTCTTTTTTTCTCTGTGATCCCTGTTTTGGAAAATTGGCCCACAACCTTCTTTGATCTTGGTGGCGATTCAGTCACATGCGCTCTAAATCAGCATGTTCCTTCTTTCATCTATTTCCCCCAGCACTAGATACCTCCACACAACACCCACAAAAAATAACACAATATAGTACACAATCAGCGTCTCCACGTTCACCCCATCCAAATACCACTTCAAATCGATTGTCTTCGGCGCGTTATACGCAAAATTCAACATAAAACTCGTAAAACTATTGTTGATCGCATGAATCATCGTTGCCAAGGACGGCACCAAAGCACTTGTCAACAGCCCCAAAATCAGCAAAAGCATCGACAGGCTCACCATAAAAGGAAAGAAGAGATTATAAATCAAACTCAGAACTGAAAACTGCTGAAAATAGTAAAAGGTCAAGGGAAGTGCTGTTAAATTAACTGAAAGTGCAAGTGCGAGCGCTTGCCTGAAAAAGTTGATCAGCACATACCCGTGCTGATTCACGTCGTCCATCTCCACCAAATGACTCAAATGTCGTTTATTGAAAACAGGGTGCATCGAACGATCGATGAGGGGGTAGAACAAGAGAATAGCTGCTGTTGTGATAAAGCTGAATTGGAAGCCAAGGTTATTCACCATCAAAGGATTCATCAGCAAAACAAGAATCAACGCCACTCCAAGCGAATTGAGCGCGCTACTTTGTCTATTGGTAATCATTCCCCATAAGGCAATAAGAATCATAATCAAAGCCCGCATAACGGAAGGGGATGATCCTAAAAACGCAAAATACCCGCATAGCATTAGGGAGAGCAAAATATTCGCGTTCTTTTTTTTCAAAACGGTTTGCAGCAATAACCCGAGAATACTCGCAATGATCGCAAAATGGAATCCTGAAATCGCCATAATATGCTGTAAACCAAATCGTGAGAATTCAAAGCTCATGATAGGATCATCAAAATCGCCTGTGGCTATTCCTGTAAGGAATTTCGCGCTCCGACTATTGGCGATATGTTTATGAATAAATTTACTCGTCATTTTCTTCAGTTTATACCGAATTTCAGCAAAGCTCCACGTGTTTTTAATCGGCTCCCAACCCGCAGTCTTTTTTGTTTTAAGCAAATATTTTGATGGCGAGGGCTCTTTCAATACTCCTTGAACAAGAAAAGATTGATTCGCCGGCATACGATGAATTTCGGCAGAACAGGGAATCGCTAACGTGCAAGGGATGTTTTTCGCGATAGAAGCATTCGTGCCCTCGAGATTAAAAGAACGTAAATTTCCTCTATAGACCCATTGTTTACCCATGTGGGATTGACTCAAGGTGATATTTGAAGGTTCAAAATAGGCGTAGCCTGCAGCCGGATGGGATAAGGAAGGCATGACGATTGTGCTAATGAGAAGAGGGCCAAAAGAAGGAATAAAAAAATCTTTATAGGATTTTTTATTAAACTTAAAAGAATGAGCAGGCAAGGCGCCCACGCGATGAAAGTGAGATTAATTGACGCACCTGTTGTCAAAAGAACTGCAAGTCCGTAAAGCAGCGCCGGATGCTGGACCCAAAACTGCTGGAATGCAGAGAAAAAGAGGTTTTTTAAGTTTGAACTTCGCAAAGTTTTTTAACGGAATCAATCAGGTTGGATGAAGATTGATTCTCATTCTCGTGGAGCTTTTGGTGAAAGAATTTTTCGAGAAGGTCAGAAGTCACGGCTTGTTCTGAGGAGAAATTGGCGGGATTGGATCGCGCTTCCGCTTGTTCATTTTGATTATTTGGGATTTTTTTTGACAGCAGGAGTCCATAAAACAATGTTTGCAAGCCCGATGTGTATTCGTTGGATTTAAGACCCCTCGAGTAAGCAATGAGGTGCTTGTAAGACACAATATTTTGGTTTTCTAAAGTAATTTGTTTAAGTTTTTTGTCGATAGAGACAACCTTACCCATCATCAAGTTAGGGTGGCGCTCTAAGGCAAGAATATCATCTTTTAGAGCTGACATTTCAGATTCTTGGGCAAACGGTTCTTTCTTGAGTTCGTATAGAAATGACTCACGCGGTTGATCGGAATGATTGATCATCACAATTTCTGCAAACAGGTGGATTCCTGCGGTGTATGTGGCACTGAGATCTTTAAATCCCGCACTGGTAATCAACGCGTTACTCTCTACCATTATTTATTTAGCCTTATTTGCAAGTTAGGGACTAGTGTACAAAGTGTGAGCGTAAAAAGATACTAGAAAAAACTGGAATAAAGGAACAAGAAACACAAAACACAAAAGAAAAAGAACAAGATAGGCAAGATAAGTTCAACCTTGCCGATTAAATGAGGGGCTTGGCTGTTTTTAACGCGATGACGCAGAGGCGCGGCGACGCGGAGATTCGGGGGAACTCTTATAGTGGACCCCGATGTCTAGACAAAAAAATGAAGCAGTTTGCGCTTTTAACCTTTTTTGTTTTTGTACTAGGGAGTTAGTCTTGTGCCAGTCTAAAAAATAACAGGATATAAAGATGCACAGGATACAAAATAAAATAGAGTTGCTGCATCTGAGGATGGATCTTTAAATCATTCATCCTATTCGTTCTTATATCCTGCTATTTTTTCTTTGTTTAATTTTTTTGGTGGGAGCTGCTAAGGGCCCGCTATAAAAGTTCCCTCGAATCTCCGCGTCGCCGCGTCGCCGCGCCTCCGCTTTAAAAACAGCCAAGTCCTTCATTTCCTAGCATGGTTGAACTTATCTTGCTATCGTAGCTATCTTGTCTATCTTGTTCTTTTTCTTTTTCTTACTGATCTCGTGCTTTTTTTGTCACGCCTAAAATCTCCAATTTGGTAAAAGTAATACTACTATCAATTTAGGTGCCGAATGAATCATCACGTCAAAGATTATTATTGCCAGTACTCTGACGGTTCATCTAAAGGGCGTTTTCACAAAGTCATCCCGCTTAACGAATCCCCAGATATCGACTGGACAGAAGTTTATCGCTTAGTCCCTGATATGGGCCGTGGCTGGTTTGAACTGTCGCATTTATCCCAGCAAGATCGGATCGATTTTAATCGTGATTTTTGGATCTCAAAGCTACCTTACCACCCAAAAATGCAGGAATTCTTAACCCATTTTTTTGACTCCCTAGACAACATCGTTGTATTCCTTGTGCAAAAAAAGTTTGATGATCCGTATGAAGCCCATTTAGTTTACAGCCTTAAAGATAATGAAGGGTTTTACAAAGGGCAACCCGGAATCTCCGAAGAGGGCATGGTCAAATTACAAAGTGAGTTTTCGGACGTCATTTTTCCTCAAGACTACATCGCTTTCCTGCAAATTCACAACGGCTTTTGCAAGACAGTGGACTGCACAGGAATCACACGTTCTACACGCATGCGCGAAAATTATAAGCGCTTTCAAGAGCCGTTAACTGATTCGGAAGTTTCTGTGATTGGAGTCAAAGATAGAATAGTGAATCCGAAATCCTTAATTCCCTTTTACGAATCCTTTGGAATGCCTTTTTATCAATGCTTTTGGGGAGAGTGGTATCCGGAAAACGAAATGGGAAATGTGTATTTTTCCAGCAGCACTAAAACCATCTCCGATGTTAAAGCAAAAGATCCTGGGTCGGAAATGATGGCTTTTCCGACATTTTTGGATTGGCTTATGTTCTATTTAGAAACCGTTAGGTAATCCTCTATCATGTATCTTGTTGAAGATCTCTATAAACGTCACGGCAAGCGCTTGGGGCTAGAATGTGTTGCCGGTCAAGCAGGCATCAAAAGAGAAATTAAAATTCCTGAAGCGCACCGTCCAGGGCTTGGTCTTGCAGGATATCTCAAAAGCCACGCCTTAAAGCGAATTCTCATTTTCGGTAAAGTGGAGATTGAATATCTTCGCGACCTGGATTCTGCTGTTCGTCTTAAGCGATTAGACGAGCTTTTAACCGACAAAACGCCTGCTGTCATTGTTGCACGCGGGTATAATCCACCAAAAGAATTGGCTAAGCTTTGCGAAGAAAAAAATATGCCTTTGTTTCGCGCAGGCATGATTACCATGAACTTGCTGAGTAAGCTTACCATGCTGTTGATTGAAGATTTTGCGCTTACGATTACGTATCATGGCACTTTAGTGGAGGTCTTTGGCGTAGGTGTTTTGATCACCGGCGACTCCTCTGTAGGCAAAAGTGAAGCGGCTTTAGGGCTAATCGAGCGCGGTCATCGATTGATCTCAGACGATGCCGTTAAAATCAAAAAACGTGAAGCAAGTTATCTGGAAGGTTCCGGAGCTGAGTTGACAAAGCACCATATGGAAATTCGCGGAATCGGCATTATCAACGTGGCCAACCTTTATGGAGCCGTGTGCGTTCGGGATAATAAAAGTATTGATGTTGCCGTTCAGCTGGAGCAGTGGGATGATAACCATTTTTATGACCGAGTAGGCTTAGAAGAGAAATATTGCGATATTCTAGGAATTAAGCTTCCTTATCATATATTGCCCGTTAAACCAGGTCGCGACGTCGTTCTTTTGCTAGAAACAATTGCTCTGAATCACCGCTTAAAAGGTATGGGATATAATTCCGCCAAAGAATTTAATAATAAACTCCTAGAAAAAATACTAGGCAAACGACAACGATCAACGAAAAAAAAGGACAAAAACCGATGAAGCTGGTCTCTAAGGTTAAAGTAAAAAATCGAATGGGACTCCATACAAGGCCGGCAACAACCATCGTCAAGCTTTTACAAGGAAGCAAATGCGATGTGACAATTACACACAAAAAAGAAACCATTAATGCCAAAAGCATTTTAAGCATTTTAATGCTAGCTGCAGGACAAAACTCTAGAATTACGATCATGGTGGACGGCGAAGAGGATATCGCGACTGACACAATGGATAAATTGTTATCGGTTTTTGAGAACAAGTTTGGGGAATAAATCGAGTGAAAGTGGCAACTAAAGAAATTCGACTTCAAGGCATCCCGATCAGTCGTGGCATTGCAATAGGCAAACCTCTTTTCTTTCATACGTTGGAAGAGTATTTCGAGGATAACCATGACCTAAAGAACAATATCCCCGATTTTGCCATTGAGAAAGAGGGCGTTGCGCATGAGATCAATCGCTACCGTCAAGCGATTGCGTGCGCGAGAGATGATATCAAACGCCTGCAGAAAAAGCTGGAAGGGGAACAGATTTTGGAAGGCGCGGCAATTTTAGATGCGCAACTGCAGATGATGCTGGACCCTTTATTGACACAAGAGGTTGAGCAAGAGATCTCTTCTAAGAAACGCAATGCTGAAAGCGTTTTTCAAGAAGTCATCAAAATCTATCAGAACAAATTCAACTCGATTTTTGATCCCTTTTTTAGGGAACGGTTTAAAGATATTCAGGACATTTCAAGACGTGTCATGCGTTATCTTTTAAAAAGCGTACGCGTTTCGGCTGCCGATAGTCCATCGGGGTCCATTGTTTTTTCTCAGGAACTCACCACATCGGATATCGTTGAGTCCAATAAAGAGTCCATTGAAGCCTTTGTCAGTCATCTTGGCGGTGCCACTTCACATGCCGCAATTGTCGCAAAAGCCAAAGGCATCCCTTACGTTACCAGCATCGATTTAAGGGCTATAGAGCCATATAAAGGCAGTCAAGTTATTGTGGACGGGCGAACAGGTGAGATCATTATTAATCCAACGCCAGAGACATTAAAAACGTACAAAAGTTTACGAGCACAACTGCGATTGCAGCTTAATAATTTAAAGAAAATGGAAGGGTTGCCGGCAAAGACATATGACGGCTATCTGATGAAACTTTCCGCAAATATTGAAAGTTGTCATGAAGTAGATGTTCTTCATCGTTACCAAGGAAGCGGTGTAGGGTTATTTCGATCAGAACAGGCTTTTTTGTCTAACTCCGTTTTTCCTCTAGAAGAAGAGCAGTTCCAGCTCTATCGCAATATCGTTCAGAAAATGAATGGGCTACCGATAGTCATTCGCACATTTGATGTAGGTGGCGATAAGCTTTTAGGGAGTCATTTGATTGCAGAAGAAAGCAATCCTTACTTAGGTTGCAGGGCGATTCGTTTTTCCCTTAAAGAGCGCGAAATTTTCAAAGCACAGTTAAGCGCTATTTTAAGGGCCTCTGCGTTTGGAGATGTGAGCATTATGTTTCCGATGGTCTCGGGCTTACCGGAATTGCTGGAGGCCAAAGAGATTATTAAAGAGGTCCGTGCTAATTTGAAGGAGCGCGGCATTGCCTTTGCTGATCATATACCCATTGGATGCATGATTGAGGTGCCCTCTGCGGCGATTATTTCGGACTTATTGGCAAAAGAGTGTGATTTCTTGTCGATTGGAACAAACGATTTGACTCAGTATACGCTTGCAGTTGATCGTGGAAACCATTTTTTGAGTAATCTGTATGCGCCCACGCATCCTTCAGTGATTCGCTTGATAAAACTGATTGTTCACGAAGCTAACCAACATGGCATTCCTGTTGCGATTTGCGGGGAGATTGCCTCTGATCCACGATTTACGCCGTTATTGCTAGGCCTGGGTGTTCGAGAGTTATCTGTGGCAGCTCGTCATTTGCCGGTAGTAAAGAATGCGATACGGAACACGAGCATTGTTGATGCCAGTCGTTTGGCCTTGAAAGTACTCAGTTTAAGCACCGCCAGTGAGGTTCAGGAACTTTTGGAGCAAGAGTATCGCCGTAATGTGCCTGACGATGTCTTTTACAACGTCTAACACTATTAGTATAAACCAAATTAAACGCAAAGACGCAAAGAAGAAAACAGGATACGTAGAATAAGGATAATCACTTATCCTACGTATCCTGCCTGATCCTTCATATGCCGTTCCTTTTTAATCACGACTTTTTAAGAACGTAACGGAGCAGGAGATTGATTTTTTCAGGGAATACTTTAGTAGTTTTTATGAGCACACTTTTTGTTTGATGGTCTATCTCTCCGATTGGGACGAAAGTGATGTCCAGTTTGTTCATATCCCCTCCCAACAATGCATACTCAAAGAAGACCACAGGATGGTCCTTATCATCGATTATACAGTACGATTCGCGCTCACTAGTAAAAAGGTGAGTGACTGCCATAAAACTAAAGATATTAGAATTCTCTACGTACAAGCTCACCACTCCAACATGGGCGTAGCGGGGTAAATCGTGTGTGCCGTCCGTCGGGATTTGTTTAAAAATTCTTCCACAATCGGTCGAAAAATTCGCAGGGAAAGAACTTATCGGGATTGTATATGTATACGTTATCTGTTCTGCTGAAGTAAGTGTTAAAGCGTTCATCAATTTGTTACCCCCATTTTTTTGAGTGCGATTCTACGTTAAAAGCAAATACATGTAAAAGTAAACCTTCGATCAACCCTAAGGGGTTCATCGAAGGTTTACATCAGACTGATATAAAATATCTTCTAAAATCAGCCGTGAAATAGCTAGATTAATCCCAAAATAATTAACGATGTTGTGTCCGCGAAAACCAATCATCCATCAGTCAGCAACCTCAACACATCGTTTGGATCAGAATGTAAATTAATAAAATTTTGATTATAAACAGTTTGCGCCAACTTGATGACGTCGCGTATTAGCCTATGCTACCAATAATTGTTTTCGACGAATGATCGTTGAAGGTATAACTCTAAAAAGTTGAGTACACATTATAAACGAACATCAGCTTTCTAAAATTGACTTTCCTACCAAAAGAAGTTGGGCGCCGATTGTGGGTGAAAAAGTATCTGCTTTACGTAAATAATCGACAGGAACTTCTCTCAGATAGCGCAGATTTTGGGGATTCTCAGCAAGAAGTTCTCCAACGACCTTGATGATTCTAGATAGATACGCATGCTTTCTGCAGAGTTTTGTGTGTATCTTTTCCCATCCTAAACTTCTAAACGCTGATAAGTTTGCAAGGTTCTTTACATCATTTTTCAATAGCGTTAAAGCTTCTTCATAAAAATAAGGTGAAAAAACTGCTACCAGACCTTCTGAAGACATGTATTTAGAAACTTTAGATAGAGCTAATGCCAACCTGAATTTAGTTCTCGGCTTTCGTGCTTTTTCTTGAAGATCTTCTAACCGCTCGCTTAAAAAGATCTTAAGAGAGATATCTTGCTCATGGATGCAACGTGAAATTAAATGTTCTACCACTTGTAAATATATTTCAGAGCAAAAATAATTCTGGTGTTCAAGAAAAAAAGGTTCTATTTCTGGATCGGATTCATTTGATATTAGGTACTGGATAAACCTTAGATAATTTGGCATATGCGGAGCTAATATTTCTATATAGCCATAGGCATGATCCCATTGGTCGTAGATTTCTCGAACTTCAGAAACCAATCTTTCTATAAAAGGAAGTTCTCTCAGCTGATTTTGAAGCGAAGAAGTTTCAATCTCGCGGAAATGGAGCTGGAAAAACTTTCGTTTTTCTGTTTGTAGGGGAGTGTGATATTTCAAAGGGTAGGGATCAAAAATCACTCTGAAAATATTCAAAAACCTGTCTCCTACTGACTCTAAAAGACCAAAATAAGGGTAAAGTACAGCTTTAGCAGAAGAGCTGTTGCTTGAAGTTATTTTTCGAGAGCAAATTGCCGGAGCACTAGAGCTTCTGACAAGCCGTGTTCTCGCGAGCAACACGTTAGAAGTCTCTTGCAAATTGCTTCTAGAATCTGTTGTGTACAAAGAGGGATCCATAGTTCATATCCTTTTTATTGGTTTAACGCCTCATAAACGACTTGAGCAAGATGCTCCGCATGTCTTCGTGTGCCTTGCTCAATTTGACTGCGGCACGAAATGCCGCTTGCTACAATCACCGGTGTTGATGCTGCCCTGACGCTCGGGAAGAGTTTAAGCCCGCCAATCTTCATTGCGAGAGCGTAATGCTTCTCTTCCTAACCAAAAGAGCCTGTCATTCCGCAACACCCGGAATCAATCTCATGAACCTCATATCTTGGAATCACCTTCAAGAGATTCATAGTGGGTTTATTGCCAACAAGCGATTTCTGATGGCAGTGTCCGTACAATTCCACTTTTTTGTTTTCTGTTGTGAATGAAAACGGCAGCCGACCATTTTCTATATGCCGATCTAAAAACTCATCTCAAGTAAAACAACTTTTCCTTAATATAAGCGCTTCTTTTCCTATAAGGCTTTCATCATCGTCTTTTATCGTTAAAATGCAACTGGGTTCAAGTCCGACAATCGGAATACCAGCCTCGACATAGTGGAGCAAAAGCTTTGTGACTTTCAATGCTTTTTTCTCGGCATCGTTCAACAGTCCTTTAAAGATCATGGGACGTCCAACAGCTCCAATGTGGAACAATGATCTCATCTCCCAGCGCACTCAAGACAGCAACAGCTGCTTTACTTATCTCAGGCTGGTCAAACTCATTATAGGAGTCGTTGAAAAGAACCACTTTTTTTATTTGCGGCGACTCCACATAACTCTGAAACCATTTAGAGAAACGAATCCTAGCTAGTTGTGGCAATTGAAGACAGGGTGTAATTCCGGTGAATATCTTTAAACCCGATTTAGCTACTGCCGTAGAGGATATCCAATTAAACAGAGATACTACGGGCGAACTCATGCGATTGATCCATCCAATGTGTCCAAATAATCTGCTGCGGAGAGAATACCCATGCTTTTCTTGGTATTGGTAGAGAAACTCAGACTTAATCTTAGCCATATCTACTTGTGGGGGGTATTCTATTTTACACTCTTTACAATCCAAGCATAAGTCAAGAACAGCATGAATCTCCTTTTTCGTGAAATCCTCTTGTGGAACACGTCCATCGACAATTAATCTTAAAGACTGTGCACGAGCCCTTCTTGTGTCATACTCATCGTCCGCTGCCTGATACGAGGGACACATAATGCCCTCTTTTTTGCGGTACATGCCGTTGCCGTTACAAAGATCAATCGCTAAATTAAATCCGCCCTCTTTGCTGAAATCCAGGAATGTGTCGAGATGGGGAATAGAGGCACTTGGATTTAATCTCAAGTTTTCAAGAAGAGGTTGTCCATTAATGATTTTTCCCGGATTCACCCGATTTTTCGGATCAAACGCTGCTTTTAAATTGATAAACACCTGATAGAGAGTATCGCCAAACATCATTTTGTTCAGCCACGCTCTAATAATCCCATCTCCGTGCTCGTCGCTTAAAGCTACCTCGTGCTCCAGCACGAGTTTGGTGACAGCCAACATGATCTCTTTCATCAGAATCAAATCTTCCTGGCGGCGTAAATCAATGTAAGGACGTACATGCATGGTTCCGGGACCAACATGTCCATAAATTCCCGCCTCTTTGCCAACGCTCTTGAGATA